>Ga0207695_10003602_pt1 | contig 21671 bp, 18 predicted proteins | sample KBSC54metaG_FD_184354 | JGI IMG/M metagenome (GOLD analysis project Ga0207695, IMG submission 184354) | Corn rhizosphere microbial communities from Kellogg Biological Station, Michigan, USA - KBS C5-4 metaG (SPAdes) (version 2) | ecosystem: Host-associated > Plants > Roots > Rhizosphere > Soil...
TAGATGGTCTCGTACTTGCCCGGCTCGACGATATAGGTCTCGTGCCAGATGCCGACGTCGCCGTTGGAGCCAACGGCCTTGTTGAAGGCCTGCCAGGCGGGCAGGTGGGCCTTGTCGCGGGCCTTGGCGTAGGCCTCCAGCGCCTCGAAGCTCTTCCAGTACTGGATCACCATGGCGTCGGGGAAGCTGAACATGTTGCGGGCGTGCAGCAGGCCGAGCTCCGGCTGGCGGGCGAGCTCGGCCAGCATGCGCGGCATGGCGGTGGCCACCGGCCACCACTTCCACACCTTCCAGGGCCTGTTGATCCGCGCGCCGATCAGGAAGACGACGAAGCCGCCGTCCACCTCGGCGCAGACGCGCTTTTCGATCATCCTGGCCATGCGATCCCCCTTGTCCGAGCAGAGTACCGCCGAACGCGGGTTTTCAGATGTGCCTTCCGCGTCACGCCGGACATCCGTGACCCGCGAGCGGCGAAGCTTCGGTTGCGGCGGGCGGTTCGCGGCGCCAGTGTCCGCGCCTCTTTGAAAACCAGGTGCCACCGTCATGGACCGCCCAGCGGCCCAGGCGTCCTCTCTCGCGGGAGGGCGCTCCCGTCCTGTCCGCACGGAACTGGCCGAGCTCCTGAAGCTCTCCGGGCCGGTGGTGATCTCGCGCCTGGGGATCATGGCCATGGGCCTGTCGGACGCCATCGTGGTGGGGCGCTATTCGGCGACGCAGCTCGGCTATCATGCGCTGGGGTGGGCGCCCACCAGCGTGGTGGTGACCATGGCCATCGGGTTGCTGTCCGGCGTGCAGGTGATGGCGGCCCGCGCCATCGGCGAGGGGCGGCTGCACGAGACTGGCGCGGTGCTCAGGCGCGGGCTTTCCTACAGCCTGTGGATCGGGGCGATCTCGGCGGCCCTGCTGGTGGTCGGCGGGCCGCCCTTCCTGCACGCCATCGGCCTGGAGCGCAGCCTGGCGGACGGAGCGAGCCGGGTGCTGCTGGTCTTCTGCCTCTCGTTGCCGGGCTACGCGCTCAGCGTCAGCGCCAGCTTCTGGATGGAGGGCCTTTCCCGGCCTGGGCCGGGCGCCTGGGCCATGTGGATCGCCAACGCGATCAATCTGGGGCTGGACCTGATCCTGGTGCCCGGACTGTTCGGTCTGCCGGCGCTGGGCGCCATGGGCGGCGCCTGGGCTACGACCGGGGCGCGGACCTTCCTGGCCGTCTTCATGCTGGGCTACATCGCCTTGATGCCGGACGCGCGGGCCCTGGGGGTCTTCGACAAGCCGGAGCGCAACCGGGCGGCCGAGGCCGAGCAGCGGCGGATCGGCTTCGGAGCGGGCGCCTCGAACTTCTTCGAGGTGGCGGCGTTCGCCAGCATGAACATCGTCGCCGGCTGGATCGGCGGCCTCGCGGTGGCGGCCTGGACCATCGTGCTCAATGTGGCGGCGGTGGTGTTCATGGTCCCGCTCGGCCTCTCCACGGGCGCGGCGGTGCGGGTGGGGCGGGCCTATGGCGCGCGGGATCCGCAAGGCGTGGTCCGCGCGGGGCTGATCGCGTTTGCGGTGACCGCCGTCTTGGGAGCCGTGGTCTCGGTGCTGATCTGGCCGAACGCCGCGCGGATCGCCACCGCCTACACCTCGAACCCCCTGACGCTCGCCATGGCGATCCCGGCGCTCGTGCTCTCCTGCCTGATGTACCTGCCGGATTCCCTGCAGGTGGTCACCGCGCAGGCGCTCAGGGCGCGGGGCGACGTCTGGCTGCCCACCGGCACGCACCTGACGAGCTACATCGTGCTGATGATGCCGCTCGCCTGGTGGCTGGCGATCCCGCGCGGGATGGGAGTCATGGGCATGGCGATCGCCGTGGTGGTCGCCAGCGTGGTGTCGGCGGGCCTGCTGCTGACGCGCTTCTGGATGCTGGCCCGGCGGGATTAAGCCCCCAGGATCCAGCCTTCCTCGCGTTCGGCGTCGAGGACCACGTCGGCGGCCACGCCCTTGGCCGGGGCGAAGACCTGGCCCAGCTTGCCGGCTTCGTCGAGGCGCGCGAAGTGCTCGGCGGTGGTGCGCACCTGGGTCAGGTCCTTGACCTCGCCGGGGAGCGCCGCGCCCTTGATCAGCGAGGGGTAGACCTCGGCCAGCACCAGGTCGACGCCGGCCAGGTCAGCCTCGGTCAAGGCCCTGAAGCCGGTCTCGAACGGCCAGACCCGAGCCGCCTCGCCGCGCGCGGTCTTAAGGCGCCGCACCAGCGGAATGCCCATGATCGCCTGGCCGCCCACCGAGCCGTTGTAATAGGTCTTCCAGATCGAGGCCGCGCCCTTGGCCGCGAGGTCGGCATGGCGGAACTCCGGCAGGTCGCCGGGCCCGTGCGCCCTAGGCTTGGTGGCGGCGAGCGTCGTCTGCACGTCCTTCGGCGGCGCGCCCCAGAATGGGAACGGCCCGTCGGTGAGCAGCCGGTTGAGCTGGGCGGCCACGTTGAAGCGGTTGTTGACGTTGGTAGGCTTGTCCACGACCCGCTTGCCGAGTTCGTCCCAGGCCGCGCGCCAGGGTTCGCCCTTCAGTTTCAGGGCGCCGGCGAAGCCGCGGGGAAAGCCCAGAGGGAAGTCGAAGCCCACCAGGGCGCGCTCCGACCGCTTCTTCAGGTCGGCGAGGATGGCTGTCAGCCGGGCCTCGGCCGCCGTGCGCGTCGCCTCGTTGAAGCTCTCGAAGGCCAGGCGAAAACGCACGTCACGCTTGGCGACGCCGATCCAGATGGAGTCCGCGCCGGTGGTCGGCTTGGAGGCGGCGCTCCAGTCGACGATCACATAGGCGCTGAAAAGGCGCGGCACGGGCAGGCTCCGGGGGCGGTCGGGGATCGGGAACGACGCAGGGTTCTAGCGCCTGGATCGTGACCGGCCAACGACGGTTTTCCCCGAGCCACCCCTCAGGCGAGCTTCACCAGCATCTTGCCGAGGTTCTCGCCCCGGAACAGGCCGATGAAGGCGTCCGGGGCGTTTTCCAGGCCCTCGAAGACCGTTTCCTTCCAGGTGAGCTTGCCCTCGGCGACCCACTTGGAAAGGTCGGCGATGAACTGCGGCATCATCCCGAAGTGGTGGGAGACGATGAAGCCCTCCATGCGGATGTTCTTGCCGATCAGCTGGGCGAGGTTGGAGGGGCCGGGCTCAGGCGCGGTGGCGTTGTAGATTGAGATCATGCCGCAGATGGCGAAGCGGGCGAACATCCTGGCCGAGTTCAGCGCCGCCTCCAGGTGGGCGCCGCCGACATTGTCGAAATAGACGTCGATGCCATCCGGGGCGGCGGCGGCCAGGGCCGCGTTGAGATCCTTCTCGGCCTTGTAGTCGATGACCTGGTCGACGCCGATGGACTTCAGCCAGGCCACCTTCTCCGCGCCGCCGGCCGAGCCGATCACCCGGTGCCCCTTGGCCTTGGCGATCTGGCAGACCATGGCGCCCACCGCGCCCGCGGCGCCGGAAACGAACACGACATCGCCCTCCTTGAGCGCGGCGATCTTCAGCAGGCCGGCGTAGGCGGTCAGGCCCGGCATGCCGGCCGCGCCCAGGAAAGCCTGCACGGGCAGGGCGCCCGGGTTGAGCTTCTGCAGCGCCCCGGCCGGGGCATTGAAGGCCTCGCGCCAGCCGAAGCCGGACTGCACCAGGTCGCCCACCTTCAGGGCGGGATCGTTGGAGATGGTGACCTCGCCGATGGCGCCGCCGTCCATGGCCTTGCCGAGCTGGAAGGGCGGGGCGTAGCTCTTCACGTCGTTCATGCGGCCGCGCATGTAGGGGTCGACGGTCATCCAGAGGTTCTTCACCTGCGCCTCGCCGGGCCCCGGCGCGGGGAGCTCGATGGCGGCGAGTTCAAAATTGTCGTGGGTCGGCAGGCCCGACGGGCGGCTCTTGAGGCGGATTTCGCGCGAAGTGGTCATGGCGGTTGAGCTCCCCGGACCTGGCGGTCCGTTCAAACAGTTGTTTGGTCTCGACCTGTTTAGCTTGACCGGCCGGGTGGCGTCGAGGGCGATGACCTGATAGGCGGCGGGGCTCGTTTCGGAGTATTCGATGGGTGAGTCTCCCCCAATGCCTGTCCCCTTGAGGGGCGGCGTGATCGGCGCGGGCGTGTTCGGCGGCTATCACGCGCGGCAATACGCGAGGCTGCCGGGCGCCGTGCTCTCGGCGGTGCTGGATCCGCACCCCGACCGCGCGGCGAGCGTCGCCATGCCGCTGGGCGGGCGCGCCTTCCACGATCTGACTGAATTCCTCGAGGCCGTGGACGTGGTGACCGTAGCCTCGCCCGCGACCTTCCACGCCGAGCACGCGCTGGCGGCGCTGGCGGCGGGCAAGAGCGTGTACATCGAGAAGCCCATCGCCACCTCCGTCGCCGACGGCGAGACGGTCAGGGCCGCCGCCGCGGCCAAGGGCCTGGTGGTGGCCTGCGGGCACCAGGAGCGGGTGGTGTTCCAGGCCATGGGCCTGCTGGACATCCCCGAGCAGCCGCTGCGGCTGGAGGCCCTGCGGCACGGCCCGCCCTCAGACCGCAGCCGCGACGTCTCCGCTGTCCTCGACCTGATGGTGCACGACATCGACCTGGCGCTCTCGATCTCCGCCGCCGAGCCGGTCACCGCGGAAGGCGAGGGGCGCCGGTTTCCTGGGCCAGGCGGGGGCGACGACGGCGTCTGGGACGTGGCTCGGTCCGAGGTGAGCTTCGACGACGGCTTCACCGCCGTCTTCGACGTGTCGCGCCAGGCCGCCGAGCGCAAGCGCACCATGCGCGTGGTCTATCCCTCCGGTGAGGTGGAGATCGACTTCATGGCCAGGCGCTTCCGCAACACGACGGCCTTCGCGCTCAACGCCGATTTCGCCGACACTCCGGCTGGGACCGACCCGCTGGGGGCCAGCGTCGAGGGCTTCCTCGCGGCGGTGCGCGGCGCCGCGCCGCGGCCGGTGGTCAACGCCGAGGAGGCGCTCCGCGCCCTGGACCTGGCCCTGGCCGTCGAGCAGGCGCTGGCGAACCCCTGAGGCCGCCGGAGCGTCCCAGCGGAGCCTGACAGGCGCGACCGCGCCGCGCCCGCCAGGCCCGCCGCTCCCCCTAGAGCCCTTCCCGCTCACGATAGGCCATCGCGAGCGGACGAGCAGGGCTCTCAACAGAACCCGACGACCCGGTTCATCCCGCTTGGCTTGATTCAAGCCAAGCGGGACAGGGTCTAGAAGAACTTGTGCTCGAACTCGATGCCGAACGTGCGTGGCGGGGTGATCGAGTAGCTCTTGAAGATGCCTTGGTTGACCAGGGTCGGCGCCAGCGTCGCCGGGTTGATGATGGTTCCGGCGTAGCGGGCGCCCAGGGCCCCGCCGTCGAACCCGAGGTCGTTGGTGATGTTCTTGATGAAGGCGATGACCCGGTCGCGGCTGTCCTTCGACGTCCAGGTCAGGCGGGCGTCCCACTGATCCCAATCGGGCGCCTTGTTGTAGCTGCGCGTGAACAGGGTGCCGTACTGGACGTCGCGGTAGATATAGCTGAGCGAGCCCACCAGGTTCCCCCCGAAGAGGTCGTTCCAGGTGTAGTTCGCGTTGATCGCGACCTTGTTTTCCGGCGCGTTCGGCAGCCGCTGACCCGCCAGGCTCTGGGTCCGCTGCAGGATGCCGGTGAAGGGATCGCACGGGAAATCTCCCGCCACCGCCGCCGCGCAGGCCTTGGCCGGCTGGAGGGGCTTGGCGCCCGGCTGGATCGCCGAGGGGTCGGTCAGGTCTTCCGCCTCGCCGCTGTCGATGCGGGTGCGGTTGTAGGAATAGCTGAGCAGGATCTGCAGGTTTTCGATGGGCGGCAGCCAGGTCACCTCGGCCTCGATGCCCTCCGAGATGGACTTGGGCACGTTGTAGAAGTTGGTGGAGGCCATGCCCGAGGTGCTGATCACGCCGATCGGAACCTGCAAGTTGGTGTAGCTGTAGTAATAGCCGGCGAGGTTGGTCTGCAGGGTGGGACCGAAGTCCTTCTTCAGGCCGACCTCGTAGGAATCCACGGTTTCCTTGGCCGCGAGCGCGTTCGGCGCCAGGAAGGTGAAGATGCCGACGTAGAAGCCGCCGGAGCGATAGCCACGGCTATATTTGGCGTAGGCGTTGGTCTCGGCGTCAGGCTGCCACTCGACGCCCAGCGTGCCGGTGGTCGCCTCCCAGCTCGCGTCGTAGTTGCGCGAGGCCAGGCCCGTGGTCGGGCTGACCGTCACCGGGGTCGTGATCCCTGGCGGCAGGGGCGCGCCGGGGGGCGGGTTGAAGACCGAGAAGATGGTGATGTCGGTCGCTTGCGGACCCGCCGGGCCGTAGAGCTCGGCCGGGCCGATGCCGCAGGTCGGGGTGCCCCAGCAGATGATCCGCACCGCTTCGGAGCCGGACTTCTGGTCATGGGAATAGCGCAGGCCGGCGGTGAGCTTCCATTCCGGCGTCATTTTCCAGTCGATCTGCCCAAAGGCGGCGTAGGAGGTGGACTGGGACTGCGGTTGGTTGTCGTACCGGTGGAAGCCGGTCTCGGGCGCGCAGACGCCGCCGGTCGCCGAGCAGAATATGGACGGGAAGGCGAAGGGGCCGTTCCACTGCGGCTGCATCTCCAGCTCGGTGTTCACCGGTTGGCGGACATGCTGTTTGAAGTAGTAGGCGCCGAGGACATACTGGAGCGGATTGTCCCAGGTGGACACGATGTTGATTTCGTGGCTCCAGAACCGGTTGAACTCGCGGTATTTGAAGGTTTCCTGCGGGAACACCGGCAAGCCGGTGGCCAGTTTGAAGGCCAGGATCGGGGCGTCGGCGCTGTTCGCCAAGGTGCCGCCGGCGCCGGAGGTCTCGCCATTCAGCTGGTAGTGGTAGTTCACGCCGCCGGTGAGATATTTGATGTCGAAGTCCTTGGCGTGCCAGGTCAGGTGGATCGCGGCCGTGTTGTAGAGCGGCAGGGTCACCGTATAGGCATTGAGGCGCGCAACGGTGCGGGCCGCCTTTTTCGACAGGCCGTTCGGGTCGAACGACGGGTTGGTGCAGCCCAGCGGCGAGGCGTTCACGACGTTGGTCGCACCGGACAGCGGGTTGCAGGCGTAGCCGGGATTGATCTGGATGCCCGTGGGGCCGAACTCGTAGTTCGGGTAGGGGCCGTTGGTCCAGTAGTCGGCCTGGGCGCCGGGGCCGCCGGTGCCGTTGTGCCAGACGCCCATGCCGTACTTGCCCCAGAAGTCCAGCTTGTCGTCGAGGAACTTGCCCTGCAGCTGCCCCTCGGCGAACCACTCGTTGATAACGCCGCCCAGCCCGGGCTCGCCGGGGATCACGTTCTTGACCCAGCCCTCGGTCTGTCGATCCCAGTCGGCGGCCAGGCGGAACTGCATGTTGGGAATGACGAACGGGCCGCTGACCGCGCCCTCGACGGTCGCGTGGTCATAGTTGGCGTAGCTCGCCCGCACCTCGGCGTACCAGTCCTCGGTGGGCAGCTTGGAAACCTCGTTGATGGCGCCGCCGATGGCGTTGCGGCCATAGAGGGTGCCCTGCGGGCCGCGGAGGATCTCGACGCGGTCGAGGAACAGGGTCGAGCGGCCGGCCTGCACGGCGAAGGTCTCGTAGATGCCGTCGTTGTAGTTCGCCACCGACGAGTCGGCGGTCAGCACGTTTGTCAGGCGGCCCACGCCGCGCAGCGAGATGCGGTCGGTCGAGGAATTGTAGGACAAGCCAGGCGTGAAATTCGTCATGTCCTGGATCGAGTCGACCCCGACGATTTCGCGCTTGTTGGCCGTGAAGGCCGAAACCGCGATCGGCACGTCCTGCAGGTTCTGGGCGCGCTTCTCGGCGGTCACCACCAGTTCCTCGATGGTGTTGGTGGCCGCCGCGCTGGCGCCGGCGCGGGTCTGGGCCTGTGCGCCGGTGGCGAACACGCTGACAGCCACAGCGCCGCTCAGCATGAGTTGATGCTTGAATTTCATCGAAATGAGCTCCCCAGCAATGCCCCAGGGTGAAAGGCTGTTTCGATGAAGCGGTATCGTCAACCGCCCGGCGTAGGTGATCGGCGGTCACATATCGTCGGTGTGTCAGAAAAAGCGCGACCGTAAGAATTGTGTCACACCTGCATTGTTGACGGCGTACAACCTAGGCGCGGGCCTTCGCTGGAGTGCACGTGAGATTGGCGATAGGTTGCGGCCGGCTTCCGAAGGAGACCGCCATGACCGCCAGCGCCTATGACTATGAATTCAAGACCATCGACGGCGCGCCGCTGCCGCTCTCCAGCTTCAGGAACAAGGTGGTCCTGGTGGTGAACACGGCCTCGGCCTGCGGGCTCACTCCGCAATACGACGGGCTGGAAAAGCTCTACTCGGACTACCGGGACAAGGGCCTGGTGGTGCTAGGGGTGCCGTGCAACCAGTTCGGCGGCCAGGAGCCCGGGACCGAGGCGGAGATCAAGAGCTTCTGCGAGACGCGCTTTTCCGTCGACTTCCCGCTGACCGCCAAGGCCGAGGTGAAGGGCGCCGCGGCGCACCCGTTCTACAAATGGGCGGAGGGCGAGCTCGGCGAAGGCGCCGTGCCGGTATGGAACTTCCACAAGATCCTGATCGGCAAGCACGGCGAGGCCCTGCAGGCCTTTGGCCCGCGCACCGATCCGGAAGCCCCCGAGGTCGTCGCGGCGATCGACCGGGCGCTTTAGGCGCGCGGTCCCGTCGGCCAAGAAAAAGGCCACTCCCGCGAGGGGAGTGGCCAGTCGCCTGTCATCCGCTGGGGGCGGTGAGGGTTAGAACTTGTAGTGGACCTCGAAGCCGTAGGTGCGCGGCGGGGTGAGGTCGTAGGCCGGCGCCTGGGTGAAGCCGCCGCCGCCCACCGGGGCGGCGATGGGATAGGCGCCCGCGGCGGCGTCGTAGCCGAGGGTGTCGAACAGGTTCCGGACGAAGGCCACCAGTTCGTACTTGTCGTGGTCGCCGGCCCAGGTGGCCCGCAGGTCGACCTGATCCCAGCTCGGCGCCTCGTCGTAGGTGCGGGTGAAGATCGAGGCGTAGGACTTGTCCTTCCAGATGTAGCTGGCGGACAGGGTGAGGTCCCCGGGCTCGAACTTGAAGGTGTAGTTGCCGTTGAAGGCCACCTTGGTCTTTGGGGCCTGGGGCAGGCTGTCGCCACTGACCGCTTGCGCGCCCGTGGCTCCCACCGGCCGGGCACCGACGGCCTTCGCCTGCGGGTCGGCGATGTCGACGAAGCAGGCGCCCGTGGCGACCCCGCCCACCAGGGTGCAGCCCGAGCGGATCGAGGTGTCGTCGTAGCCGAAGACCATGGAGAGGTTGAGGTTGTCGATCGGGTTCCAGATGGCGGTGAACTCGACGCCCTTGGACACCGACTTCGGGATGTTGATGAACTCCGTGACGTTGATCGCGCCCACCGGCACGCCGATCGGGATCTGGGCGTCCTTGTAGTTGTAGTAGAAGGCGTCGGCGTCGAGCACGAAGCGGCCCCAGGTCTTCTTCAGGCCGACCTCGAAGTCGTCGACATATTCCGGCGTCGCCTCGACGTTGGCGCCGATGAAGCCGGCGTTGAAGCCGAACGCCTTATAGCCGCGGTTGTAGCGGCCGTAGACCAGGGTGTTCCTGTCCGGCGTCCAGGAGAGGCCCAAGGTGCCCGTGAAGGCGCTGGAATGGTCCTTCAGGCAGCGGACGAAGTCGCCGGCGAACTTGCCGGTGGTCTGCAGGGTGGGGGCCGAGCAGATGCCCTTGCCCGGCGCGCTGGAGACCTGGGTCGGCGTGATGTCCACCGCCGGCAGGTTCTGGCCGAGGTTCTCGGCGCTGAGCGCGGCCGAGAGGTCCTGGAAGGCGATGTAGCGGGCTTCTTCCTGGCCGTGCTTCTGGTCGTAGGTGTAACGCAGGCCGGCGGTCAGCTTGAGCTGGTCGGTGAACTTCCAGTCCACCTGGCCGAATACCGCGGTGCTGGCGATGTGGTCCTGATAGTCCAGCAGAAGGTAGTTGAGGCTGGGGTTGGCCGGCGCCGGCACGAAGGCGCCGGCGGTGACCAGCGGGATGATCTGCAGGGGTGCGCCGATCTGCGGCTGGTCCGGTTCCTGGAAGGTCTCCGGATTGTTGTCGAACTCGTCGTAGCGGTAGAAGCCGCCGATCCACTGCACCGGGCCTTCGCTGGTGGACGAGAAGTCGAGCTCGTGGCTCGACCAGTTGGGGTGCGCCTCATATTGGAAGATCTGCCGCGGCCTGACGGTCAGCGGGCCGCACGGACCGAGCGCGCCTGACGCGCAGGCCCCGCCAACCGCCGCGGGCGCGAGCGGGATCTGGAACGAGGTCACCGGCGAGTTGTCGTTGTTGAAGTACGCGGTGTGCAGATTGTAGTGATACTGGCTGTAGCCGCCGATGTACTTCGCGTCGAAGCCGTCGAAGTGGTGGGTGGCGTGCAGGATGACCGTATAGGTCGCGTTCAGCACGATGTTGGTCGGCTGGGCGTGGGCGAAGGTACGGATGTCGCGCAGCGCCGGATTGTCGGTCAGGCCGGGCGGGATGCCCACCACAGATCCCGGGACCGCGCCGCCGCCGAACGGGAAATTGGGGTTGAACACGAGCTGGCCGGGCTGGGTCTCCGAGGTGTCGTAGTGACCTGCCGTAGGGATGCCGAGGAGGCCGCCGGGGCCGCCGCGGTCCTTGTTGAACCAGAGGGTGTAGGCGTCGAGCCAGATCTCGTTCTTGTCGTTCTTATATTGCAGCTGGGCGTCGATGTAGGGGTCGTGCCGCACGTCGCCCTCGGTGGGGCCGGTGAGGTTCTTGAAATAGCCCTTGGTCTGGTTGAGGTCGTAGAAGCTGAGGCGGTAGGTGAGGCCGTCGATGCCGGCCACCGGCCCGGTGACCGTGCCCTCGACCTTGGTGTAGCCGAAGTTGCCGACGACCGCGCGGACCTCGCCGCCGAAGTCTTCCTGCGGGCGCTTGGAAATGGTGTTGATCAGGCCGCCCACGGCGTTGCGGCCGTAGAGCGTGCCCTGGGGGCCCAGCAGCACCTCGACCTGGTCGATCAGCATGTCGTCGCGCCCGACCAGGAAGGTCGAGTTGGAGAAGAAGTCGTCGTAGTAGACGGCCACGGCGCTGTCGGAGAGATAGATGTTGTTGTTGCGGGCGAGGCCGCGCATCACCGGGCGGTCCAGCTGGCTGGAGTAGGTCAGGCCAGGCGTGAAGTTGGTCATGTCCTGGACGGTGGTGATCCCTTCGATGGCGCGCTCATGGGCGCTGAAGGCGGTCACAGCCACCGGCACGTCCTGCAGGTTGGCGGCGCGCCGCTCGGCGGTCACCACCAGTTCCTCGATGGTGTTGGCGGCGGCGGCCGCCGCGGCCGGTCGCGTCTGCGCGTGAGCCGTCGCGCCGAGGGTCGCGGCCAGCATCGCGCTGGACGCCAAAAGAGCATGCTTCCACTGCATTAGAGTCTGCCTCCCAGGCTTCTGATGAGCGCTATTGGCTGCGCTTCCCGGTGAGGCTGTAACCGCAACTGTAGGGCGTCAACGCCGGACCCCTAAGTGATCGCTGATAACTAACTGCGGCTCAGTTATGCTGGCTTTATGGTCACAGTTTTCGCTGGAACAGTTTGCTGAAAATTCGGGCGCCTTACCGGAGATGGTGCGGCGCAATACTCTCCATGGGCCAGGAGATGACCTAGCGAAACGCCGCTTCGTCTTCGTCTAGATTGTGGCTTCAAATAGACCTTTGTACATACCTGACTTTCGAATATTCAGGATTTTGCCTTATAAAGCATTGTTTTATCAGACCTCGCGTCTGCCCGCCCCAGGTTTCGCGGCGAAACAATCCTCAACCCCGGCCGAAGCCTCAGGGCAGGTGATGGGCGCGCGCCTACCCTTGGTTGGGCGGCAAACCCTTCCCCGCGCTGCGCTGCACGCCTAAGGAAGGCGCCTCGACTTCAAAGGGCGTTTTGAGATGCACCGCAGGCCGGATGGAAGCTGGGACAAGGCGAAGCTCCCCAGCCGTCACGTGACGGAGGGACCGAGCCGCGCGCCGCACCGGTCCTACTACTACGCCATGGGGCTCGGCAGCCGGGAGATCGCCCAGCCGTTTGTCGGCGTCGCCTCCTGCTGGAACGAGGCCGCGCCCTGCAACACCGCGCTGATGCGCCAGGCCCACGCGGTCTCCGAGGGTGTGAAGGCGGCCGGCGCGACGCCCCGGGAGTTCTGCACCATCACCGTCACTGACGGGATCGCCATGGGCCACGAGGGTATGCGCTCCTCCCTGGTCAGCCGCGACCTGATCGCCGATTCGGTGGAGCTCACCATGCGGGGCCACGGCTATGACGCGCTCGTCGGCATCGCCGGCTGCGACAAGTCCCTGCCCGGGATGATGATGGCGATGCTGCGGCTGAACGTGCCGTCGGTGTTCCTCTACGGCGGCTCGATCCTGCCGGGCTCCTGGCAGGGCCGCGACGTCACCGTCGTCGACGTCTTCGAGGGCGTCGGCATGCATTCGGCCGGCAAGATGAGCCTCGACGACCTGTGCAGCCTCGAGCAGCACGCCTGCCCGTCGGACGGCGCCTGTGGGGGCCAGTTCACCGCCAACACCATGGCCTGCGTCTCCGAGGCCATCGGGCTCGCCCTGCCGCTCTCCGCCGCCCTGCCCGCCCCCTACCTCAGCCGCGACGCCTATGCGGTGGCGTCGGGCGAAGCCGTGGTGCGACTGATCGAGAGCAACCTTCGGCCCCGCGACATCGTCACGCGGAAGTCCTTCGAGAACGCCGCCGTGGTTGTGGCCGCCACGGGCGGGTCCACCAACGGCGGCCTGCACCTGCCGGCTATGGCCCACGAGTGCGGCATCAGCTTCACCCTGCGCGACTTCGCCGAGATCGCGCAGCGCACGCCCTACATCGCCGACCTGAAGCCCGGCGGCCGCTTCGTCGCCAAGGACATGGGCGAGGCGGGCGGCATGCCGATGCTGCTGAAGACCCTGCTGGAAGGCGGTTACATCCACGGCGACTGCATGACCGTGACCGGCAAGACCATCGCCGAGAACCTCAAGGACGTGGTCTGGCGCGACGACCAGCAGGTGATCCGTCCGGTGAGCAATCCCCTGTCGCCCACCGGCGGCGTGGTGGGCCTCTGGGGCTCGCTCGCGCCGGACGGGGCCATCGTCAAGGTCGCCGGCATGACCAGCCACCGCTCGCACCGCGGCCCCGCCCGCTGCTTCGACGGCGAACAGGCCTGCTTCGAGGCGGTGGAGGCCGGCGCCTACGAGGACGGCGACGTCCTGGTGATCCGCTACGAGGGCGCCCGCGGCGGCCCTGGCATGCGCGAGATGCTGTCGACGACGGCGGCCCTCTCCGGCCAGGGGCGCGGCGACAAGGTGGCCCTGATCACCGACGGGCGGTTTTCCGGCGGCACCCGGGGACTGTGCGTCGGCCACATCGGGCCCGAGGCGCAGCTCGGCGGGCCGATCGCCCTGGTGAAGGACGGGGACATCATTCACATCGACGCCGACAAGGGGATCATCGACCTCGAGGTCGATCCCATCGAGCTGGAGAACCGTCAGCGGCACTGGTCGGCGCCGCAGACGCAATATGGCTCCGGGGCCCTGTGGAAGTTCGCCCAGATGGTGGGGCCCGCGCACGAGGGGGCGGTGACCCATCCGGGGATGGCGGGCGAGCGCCACGTCTACGCCGACCTCTGATGCGGAGCCTCTGATGCGCACCCTCGGCCTGATCGGCGGGATGAGCGCCGAGAGCACGGCGGTCTACTACCAGACGATCAACCGGCTGGTGCGCGAGCGGCTGGGTGGGCTGCACTCCGCCAGGCTCGTGCTGTGGTCGCTGGATTTCGCGCCCATCGCCGAGTTGCAGGCGCAGGACGACTGGGACGCCACCGGCGAGATCCTGGCCGAGGCCGCGCGCCGGCTGCAGGCGGCCGGCGCCGAGGCGATCCTGATCTGCGCCAACACCATGCACCTCAACGCCGAGCAGGTGGCCGCCGCGGTTGACGCGCCTCTGGTCCACATCGCCGACGCCACGGCCGAAGCGTTGACGGCCAAGGGCGTGAGCAAGGCCCTGCTGCTCGCCACCCGCTTCACCATGGAAAAGCCGTTCTACCGCGAGCGGCTGGAGGCGGCGGGGCTTGGCGTGCTCACGCCGGACGAGGCCGACCGGGCACGGCTGCACGCGATCATCTTCGACGAGCTGGTGGTGGGCGTGATCAGCGCGGCGTCGAGGGCTGCGGTGCTGGCGATGATCGAGAAGGGACGCGCCGCCGGCGCCGACGGGATCGTCTTCGGCTGCACGGAGATCGGCCTGCTGCTGGACGTGGACGCCATGCCCTTGCCGACGGTTGACACCGCCGTGGCGCACTGCGAGGCGGCGGTGGATTTCTCCCTCGGCTAAGGTCTACTCGCTGTCCGCCTCGTCCCCACGCTCGGCGGCCGCCTTGTCCCACGGGGCGGAGGTGTCGAGAGCCTCGGCGCTGAAGGCGAACAGCGGGGCCGCCGCGGCGACCGGCGGCGCGGGCTCGGGCTCGGGCGCAGCCTGTGGCGCAGCGGCCGGCGCGGCCACGACCGGCGCGCGGTTCGGGCGACGCGTGGTGATCGGCCGGCGCAGCAGGGCCTCGATACGCGCCAGCCAGCGGTTGGCCTCGGCCAGGGCCTCGGGCGGGGGCAGCTCGTCGCGGCGGCTCTCGTCCTCGGGCAGCCACAGGTCGAGCACGAAATCCGGGGCCGACGGATCGTCGAACACCAGGCGCAGGGCGACGCGCTCGGCCGCGTCGAAGGCGTCCAGGGCCCGGCGGGCCTCGCCGCGGTGCACGCGCCCGACCACGCGGCCGTCGACGATCGCCTCGGCGCCCATCAGGTCGTCGAGGGCGTAGACGAAGCCCCAGGCGCCGGCGTCCCAGACCACCGCCACCTGGTTGCGGGTGAAGTTGAAGCCGACGCCGCGCCCACGGCCGAGCGCCACCAGGAAACCGTGGACGTCGCCCTTCAGCACCGTCTTCAGACCCCGGCGGACGCGGCGGCCCTCGTTCATGCGCCAGCGCGCCGCGCCGGCCAGCAGCGTGATCGCGACGCCCGCCACGCCCAGCAGCGCCAAGAGGCGAGTCACCTCGTCCATGGCGGCAGGCTAAGCCCGACGGCCTGAGTCTCCCAGACCACGGATTCAGCAACGGCCCGTCAGATATCGAGTTCGATCACCAGGGGGACGTGGTCGGAGGGTTTGTCCCAGCTCCTCACGTCGCGGTGGATGCCGACGCCGGCCAGCAGATCCGCGGCCTGCGGCGAGAGCAGGGCATGGTCGATGCGGATGCCGTTGTTCCGCTGCCACGCGCCGGCCTGGTAGTCCCAGAAGGTGTAGGCGCCCGGTGCGCCGTCGGCCTGCAGGTAGGCGTCGGTGAAGCCGAGGTGCTTCAGAGCCCGAAAGGCGGCGCGGCTCTGCGGCTGGAAGAGGGCGTCGCCTTCCCAGTTGGCGGGGAACTCCGCGTCGCGCGGCTCCGGGATGACGTTGAAGTCGCCGGTCAGCACCAGCGGTTCTTCGAGCGCCAGAAGGTCGCGGGCGTGGCGATGCAGTCGGTCCATCCAGGCGAGCTTGTACCCGAACTTCTCGGTGGCGACGGGGTTGCCGTTGGGGAGGTAGATCGAGGCCACCCGCACCGGGGTCGGGCCGGAGACCACCGCCTCCAGGTAGCGGGACTGCTCTTCGTCGCCGGGCTCGGGGAGGCCACGGCGGACGTCCTCCAGCGGCGTCTTAGAGAGCAGGGCCACGCCGTTGTAGGATTTCTGACCATGGATCGCGATATTGTAGCCCAGCCGCTCGAAGGCCTCGGCGGGAAACTTCTCGTCGACGCACTTGATCTCCTGCAGGCAGGCCACGTCCGGCTGGGCCGCCTCGAACCACTTCAGCACCGTCTCCAGCCGCGCGTTGACCGAGTTCACGTTCCAGGTGGCGATGCGCATCGGGGCCTCTGATGGATATGTCCATTTCCTTTATGGCCGGCGGCGCCTTGGCGCCAGGGTCCGGCAGCGGTTCCCGCGCCGGTTGAGTTCGTCGCCCGAAAGGGGAGTTGCGTTGCGGAACGGCTGGCTGCGGCGTTCAAAGCGGTTCGGTGGGGGGCGAGACAGGATAGGGCTGCGCTTCGGGCCTGCGATGGGATATTCTCGCGGCCTCGCGTCCCGGCGCCGTCGGGCGTCGGATCCATTTCAAGAGTGAAGCTTCATACAACCTGTCGAGCCCACGCAATCTGTGGCAAGCATCTGTCGCAACCGGGAGGCGGCATGGATTGGGAGCTTGATCGGTCGGCAGGCGGGATCGTGGCGCGGCCGCGTGGCCGGGTCGACGAGACCACCTGGGAGGCCTTTTCGGAGGCCCTCACCGGCGCGGTCCGCGAGGCGGTTTCGGCCGGCGGCGTTCCCCTGTCCGTGGACCTGTCCGGCCTCGACTACATGTCCTCCCGCGGCCTTCGGGCGCTGACCATGGCCAAGCGCGAAGCCGGTGAGGCGGTGAAGATCACCCTGGTTGGCCCCAACGAGCGGATGCGCGAGATCCTGGCGATCAGCCGCTACGACAAGCTGTTCGACGTCGTGCCCAAGCTGGACGGCGCGGTCTGATGCTGGTCCGCTTCTGGGGCACCCGCGGCTCGCTGCCGGTGGCGGCGGAGGCCACGGAAATCCAGGGCAAGATCGTCCGCGCCTTGATGGCGGCGAACGACAGAACCTTCGCCGACGAAGCCGAGGCCGCGGCCTTCGCCAGGAACCACCTGGATTTCGCCACCTACGGCGCCTATGGCGGGGCCACCTCCTGCGTGGAGATAGAAGGCGCGGACGACGCCTTCATGGTCTGCGACCTCGGCTCGGGCCTGCGCGCGTTCGGCGTCGACGCCCTGCGCCGCTGCGCCGCCGGACATCCGCGCACCTATCATATCTTCCTCTCCCACATGCACTGGGACCACATCATGGGCTTCCCGTTCTTCGGGCCGGCCTTCGACCCGGGCGCGACCATTGTGATCCACGCCGGACACGCGGACGCCGAGGAGGCGCTGCGGCGGCAGCAGGACGAGATCTCCTTCCCGGTGCCGTTTGATTGGCTCCGCGCCAAGATCGAGTTCGTCACGCATGAGTTGGCAAAGCCGTTCGAGGTGGCCGGCGTCACCGTGACCCTGATCCGCCAGCACCACAGCCATGAGTCCTACGGCTTCCACTTCGCGCGCGACGGCCGTGCGGTGATCTATTCCACCGACAGCGAGCACAAGCTGGACAATATGGAATCCGAAGCCGCCTTCGAGGCCTTCTTCGCCGGGGCCGACCTGGTGATCTGCGACACCATGTATTCGCTGGGCGACACCGTCAGCCTGAAACAGGACTGGGGGCATTCCTCGAACATCGTGGCGGTGGACCTCTGCCATGGGGCGAGGGCCAAGCGGCTGGCGCTGTTCCACCACGAGCCCAGCTACGCCGACGCCGACATCGCCCGGATGCACGCCGAGACGGTCCGCTATGAGGAGCTGGTCCGCGCGGGCCGCCCGCCCCTGGAAGTGATCTGCGCCTACGACGGACTCGAGGTTTCGATCTGAACGGCCTCGACCCCCGGGCGCGGCTGAAGGTCCGCCTGGGCGGCCTGGCCGCCGCGGCGGTGGTGGGTCTTGCGGTGTTCGCCGCCGGCGACGCCTTGCGCCAGCCGCTGTTCGACCTGTTCCAGCGCATCGCCCCGCAGGCCGACGCCACGCCCAAGGTGGAGATGGTGCTGATCGACGCCCCCAGCCTGGCGGCGGTGGGCGGCTGGCCCTGGTCGCGCTACACCATGGCCCGGCTCACCGAGGCGATCGCCGGGCGCGGCGCCAAGGCCATCGGCTTCGACTTCCTGTTCCCGGAGGCCGACCGGCTGGCGCCGCAGTTGTTCGCCGACCTCTACCCGGAACTGCCCGAGGTGACGGCGGGCGACATCCGCAAGCTGCCGTCCATGGATGCGGTCTTCGCGCGCGTGGTCGGCCGCAGCCCGGTGGTGCTGGCGCGCACGGGGGTGAAGAACGGCTCCTACGACGCCTTGGGCACGGCCGCGCCGTTGCCGCCGGAGGCCCGCTTCGTGGGCGTCGTCCCAGCCGGCCTGCCGAACTATCCCGAAGCCGTCACCAACCTGCCGATCCTGGACGGCGCGGCCCTGGGACACGGCCTGGTGAACGGCCCGAAGGACCCCGACGGGGTGGTGCGCCGCGTACCCCTGGTGGCCCGGGCCGCCGGGGCGCTCACCCCCGGATTCGCCCTGGAGCTGGTGCGGATCGCAGAGGGTCAGCCGCAGATCCGCCTGGAGGGCGACGGCGGGCGGCTGGCAGCCGTGCGCGTGGGCGCCCACCGGCTGCCGGTGGACGCGCAAGGGCAGATGGCGCTGCGTTTCCGCGGGCTGGGCGGGCCCGTCGTCATGTCGGCGGTGGACCTGTTGCGCACCGGCGTCCCGCCGCACGCCTTCGCCGGCAAGATCGTGGTGGTCGGCCTCGCCGCCGCGGGGACCTCGGACGTTGTGACCACGCCCCGCGACGCGGAGACCTATGGCGTGCTGGTGCAGGCCGAGGCGGTGAACGACATCGCCTCGGGCCTGGCGCTCAGCCGGCCCGACTGGGCGGCGCCGCTGGAGTGGGCGCTGGGCCTGCTGGCGGCCGCGGCGGCGTGGGTCTTCGTGCCGCGCCTGGGCCTTTCCACAATCGTCGCTTCCGCCCTGATCCTGGCGGTCCTGGCCATCGGCGGCAGCTACTGGAGCTTCCTGATGGGCGTCCTGCTCGATCCCGCGCCGGTGATCCTGCCCGGCGCGGCCACCGCCGCGACGATGATCGCGCTGCTGTTCGTTGAGGGCGGCAATCTGCAGGACCGGCTGCGGGCGGCCCTGGACGAGGAGCGGCTCTCGGCGGCGAAGATGGCCGGGGAGCTGTCTGCCGCCAGCGAGATCCAGTCGGGCATGCTGCTGCCGCGCCCCGCCCTGCGGCAGGTCTGCGCCGCGGTGGAGATCGACGCGGTGCTGCAGCCGGCCCGCAGCGTCGGCGGCGACCTCTACGACGCCTTCCTGATCGATCCCGGGCGGCTTTGCTTCCTGGTGGGGGACGTCACCGGCAAGGGCGTGCCGGCGTCGCTGTTCATGGCGCTCTCCAAGGCCCTGTCGCGCAGCTTCCTGATGCGTCCGGAGATCGCGCTGGACGCGGCGCTGGCGGGCATCAACGCGGAGCTCTCGCGCGACAACGGCCAGATGATGGCGGTCTCGCTGCTGGTGGGCGTGCTCGACCTCGCGGACGGCGGCCTGCAGCTCTGCAGCGCCGGCCACGAGAACCCGCTGGTCATCGACGTCGCCGGCCAGGTGCGCGAGGTCCGCCTTGAGGGCGGTCCGGCGCTCTGCGTGGTGGAGGGATACGTCTATCCGGTAGAGGCCGACCGGCTGGAGCCCGGCGAGACCCTGATCGCGCTCACCGACGGGGTGGTCGAGGCGCAGACCGCCGCGGGGGGCCTCTTCGGCCGGGCGCGGGCGATGGCGGCGGTGGCCGGCGCGGGCCGGACCCTGTCGGAGGTGATCGAGGGTCTGGTGGCCGCGGTGCGGGCCTTTGAGGCCGGCGCGGAAGCCAGCGACGACCTGACGGTGCTGGCGCTGCGGCGCCGTTCCTAGAACACGATGGGTTTTGATGGAACCATCAAAACCCTGAATCGTGCTCGCAAGTTTATGCGACGACCCTGTTCTTCCCGTTCTTGATTGATTCAATCAAAACGGGACAGGGTCTAGCGGACGATCACCTCGACGCGGGACGATCACCTCGACGCGGCGGTTCTTTTCCTCCGGCGTGTTGTCCGGGGTCGGGATCAGCAGCTCCCGTTCGCCGCGGCCGGTGGTCCGGGTGATCGCCGGATTGAGGCCCTGGCCCACCAGGGCGTCGCGGATTTCCCGGGCGCGGTCGAGCGAAAGCTGGTCGTTCCTGGCGCCTGGGCCGACGGTGTCGGTGTGGCCGGTGATCTGCACTTCGGCGCCCGATCGCTTGGCGATCTCGGCGAACATATTGTGCAACTCCTGCTCGGAGCCCGGTACGATCCGCGTGGACCCCTCGAAGAAGTACAGCGCGAAATGGCGCTCGGCAGGCGGCATCCCCTGAAGCAGGCGCGCGTGCCGCGCCGGATCCACCGGGCGGGCCACAACCCTGCCGCCAAGCGCGCTGCGGGTGTTGGCGGCGTCGAGGGTCCCCACCTCCGCACCGGTCTTGGGGTCCAGCACGGCCACCGCGCCGACCTTCGAGCCGGGCTCGCCGGGCAGCAGGGTGACCGCGCCCGAGGCGCAGCCGGCCAGCAGCAGGAGGGCGACGAAGGCGGCCGCCAGTCTCATGGCGCCTCCACCACGAAGCGGGTGCCGCGGGCGGCCAGCAGCGAGGTGGGGGTCTTCACCTTCATGCCGTCCTTGTTCTCCTTGGCGATCTGTCCGGAGACGATGGCCAGAGAGCCGCGGTCGAGCGTGGTCAGCGAAGCGCCCTTGTGGGTGGTGTCGTCGAACTGGAACTCGGTGAGCGCGACGCGGGCGTTGGGGCCCACCGCGAAGCGGCTGTTGTCGATGAAGGTCACCCCGATCCGGCCGTCGCGGCCGGTGGTGAGCACGTCCTTGGCGCTGAGCGTCAGCCCCGGCGCGGCGGGCAGGGTCTGGGCGCCGCGGACGACATTGGCCTGGCCGGTCGCGGTCTTGATGCGGCCGATCTCCGCCGGCTGAGCTGGCGCGGCCAGCGCCTGCGTCGACAGCATCGCCGCGATCAGCAATCCTGCCGGAATCGACTTCATCATGCTGAGACCCCCGTCCTCGAGGCCCTTGTCATAGCAAAGGTTAACCGCAAGTCCGAATCACCGGTGGTGCTGACCGCACGCGTCCCGGCGCGGGCGGACGCCGTGGCGCGGTTGATCGCGGTCGCGCGGACCTTCGCTGAAACGGCGCGGCTGCCGCCGACCGCCGCCGACCGGCTGGCGGTGATCGTCGAGGAATGGGCCGCGAACATCGTGGAGCATGGCGCCGCCGCGCCGACGAGCCTGATCGTCCTGCGGCTCGATCGGACCGGCGGCGCCGTGGGAATCTTGTTCAGCGACGCGGGCGTCGCCTTCGATCCGCGCACGGTGGAGGAGAACGGCCCCAACCTGGAACGCGGGGGCGGCGCCGGGATCGCCATGATCCGCTTCTGGAGCCGCCTCGCCGACTACCGCCGCCGGGGCGGCCGCAACCGTCTCATGCTGGTGCTGGATGTCGGCTAGATCGAGAAGCTGACGCCGCAGCCGCAGCTGGTCTTGGCGTTGGGGTTGCGGACCCGGAACTCGGCGCCGGCCAGTTCGTCCACGAAGTCGATCTCCGAGCCCTTCAGCAGCACCAGCGACATCTCGTCCACCAGTGCCGCGGCGCCGTCGCGCTCGACGCGGAAGTCGTCCGGCTGGGCGTCCTCCACCAGGTCGAACTGGTACTGGAAGCCGGAGCAGCCGCCGCCTTCCACCGCCACCCGCAGCATCAGAGCCTTGCCCTCGGCCTCGCCGATGGCGCGGATCCGCTGAGCGGCGGAGGGGCTGAGGGTGAGGTCGGCCGAGGTCATCGCTGTAAGGTCATGACGGTTAGACGAATGAAACGCCTGCACTATATGAGGACGCTCGTGGCGTCGACCAAGCCCCCCGTCCAAGGACACGCCGCCGCACTGAAGGACTTGATGGCCGCCATCTCCACAAAAGCTCCCTACGCCGAAGACCCCTCCAGGTC
>Ga0207695_10003604_pt1 | contig 21665 bp, 21 predicted proteins | sample KBSC54metaG_FD_184354 | JGI IMG/M metagenome (GOLD analysis project Ga0207695, IMG submission 184354) | Corn rhizosphere microbial communities from Kellogg Biological Station, Michigan, USA - KBS C5-4 metaG (SPAdes) (version 2) | ecosystem: Host-associated > Plants > Roots > Rhizosphere > Soil...
GCACGCGCCGCGGAGACAGTCAGTGGGGATTGACCGATTGGGAGATGCTGACCGCCGCCCGCGCCGCGGGGGGCGGACTGTTTCGCGTCGACCTCATGACGAGCGCGGAGGCGCTGATTCTCGGGAAACGTGGATATCCCGAGCTGTTGCAGACTGGAGGCACCTACCGCGGTGCGCGATTGGTCGACCACCAGCATCCGCACGATCTCGTCATGGAGGCGGCGATTGCCTATGACCATTCTTTGACGAGACAACTCGCATCAGGCCTTTACGTCGCGGCGGTCGGTGAGCCGGCCCTCGGTCCGGTCGCGTACATGCACAGACCGAGCGCCGAGGCGGACCCATTCGCACCGCTCGGTCATCATTGGCAGGACGCGGCGCACGAGAGCTATGGCGTCGTGACGGGCGCCCTCTACACGCACGCCGTCAAGCTCGAGGGTTCGGCGTTCAATGGTCGCGAGCCTGACGAGTATCGCTTCAACTTCGACTACCAGGGGGCGAAGCTCGATTCGTACTCGGGGCGTTTGACGGTGCTCCCGGATGCTCATGTGAGCATCGCCACGTGGGGCGGCTATTTGGCTGACCACGATCCGCTGGAGCCCGGCCTCGGAATGCAGCGCTACGGCGCGTCCGTCCTCACAACGAATCGCGGTGTCGCCGGCGGCACGTGGTCGAGTGCTGCGGTATGGGGCCTCAACATCCACCATCACTCGGACCGGGAGCATACACACGATCCAAACGCTTCGACGAAATTGTATCACATGTCGTCGAGCGCGCTTCTGGAGAGCACGCTCGGTCTCGGAACGCATACCGATTTGTACGCGCGCGTCGAGCAGGTGCAGAAGAACGGCGACGATCTCGGCTTCATCGGCGGCGACTTGATCCAGCTCTTCACGATCCGATCGCTCTCGTCCGGCGTCACGCGCGACGTTCGATCCGTTGGAGACGCCCAGCTCTCGCTCGGTGCGCGCGCGTCGCTGGATTTGGTGCCGTCTACCTTGCGCTTGGTCTACGGGACGACGACGCCGGCCGGCCTCGCGGTCTTTGTGAGAGTGCGACCAGGAAGGTGAGCCGGCCCTGTTCTTTGTCAGCCTCCCTGTTTGTCGCTAGAATGCTTGCGTGTCCCGCCTCTTCAACTACTTCCTTCGCGGCCTAGTCGTCGTCGTTCCATTGGCGCTCACGATCTACGTGTGCGTCGTGATCTTCAGGACGATCGACAGCTGGCTCGGATTGCCCATCCGCGGCGTGGGCTTTCTCCTCACGCTGTTATTGATCACGCTCGTCGGCTTCATGGCGTCGAGCCTCATCACGATGAGCCTGATCTCGGCGCTCGATCGTGTGTTCGATCGGCTTCCATTCGTTCGACTGCTGTACTCGTCGGCGAAGGACATGCTCAACGCGTTCGTCGGTGAGAAGCGGCGCTTCGACAAGCCGGTGTTGGTGACGCTGAGTGCGGACGGTGGAGTGAAAGCAATCGCGTTTCTGACGTCCGAGTCGATGTCAGCGCTCGGCGTTCCCGGCCACGTCACCGTCTATATGCCGCAGTCCTACGGATTCGCCGGGCACATGGTCGTCGTGCCGGCCGATCGCGTTCAGCGAATCGATGCCGACGCGGCCGCGGTCATGGCATACATCATTTCCGGCGGCGTGACACAAGTGGAGTCGCGGAACACGCCTCACTGACGGTTTGACCGTCATGCCGAACGACGATCGCCCGTTCGAGATCCGCCCGTCGCCGATGCAAGGGCTTGGCGCATTCGCGACGCGACGAATACCGGAGGGGACGCGGCTCATCGAATACGCGGGACAGCGTCTCACGCCCGAAGAGGCGGATGCGCGATACCCGGACGGCGTCGACGAGCGTCATCACACATTCCTCTTTGCAATCGACGACGAGATCGTGATCGATGCCGCGGTCGACGGCAACGACGCGCGATTCATCAACCATTCATGCGATCCGAATTGCGACGCGATCGTCGAGGACGGACGCATTTGGATTGAAACGATCCGCGACGTCTCGCCCGGCGAGGAGCTTGCGTACGACTACGCGTACATTCTCGACGAGCGCCATACGCCCGCTGCCAAACGTCGCTATCCATGTAACTGCGGCGCGGCGAACTGTCGCGGAACCATTCTCGCGAAAAAGCGATAACGTCCGCAGAGACGTTATCGCTTTCTGAAAGGAAGTCGCCGGCGGTCAGTGCATCACTTGCTGGCCGCGCGCGGCCACACGTTATTCGCGCGATCGATATCGACAAGCCGGTCGTCCGGATCGAGCTGAAGCTTCGTGACCTTCTTTCCTTTGAACTCGTAGCGGCGAACGTACGCGGTCGTGTTCGTGCTCCACACTTCGGCCGGGTAGTTGAAGTCCTGCGTCGTTCCGTCGGCGAACGTGAACCGCGCGCGAATTGGCTCGATGCCGCGCGCGTGATTCACGAATAGAACCGCGACGGAATCGATGTCGCCAACCTGTTTTTGCGCCACGGTGTCGATGGCCTGGTCAAAGTGCGGGTTCTCGAGAAACCATTCGCGGAAGAACCAGTCGAGCCGTTTGCCGCTGACGTCTTCCATGGTCTTGAAGAAATCACTTGGGCTGGGATGCTTGAATGCCCAGCGCCGCGTATACTCGCGGAACGATTCATCGAATGCCTGCGGGCCGAGTATCTCGTCGCGCAGCAGGGCGAGTCCAACGGCAGTCTTCATATACGCGTTCTCGCCCAACAGGTTCGGGTTGATGCGGTCCGGCTGGATCTCGAGCGGCTCGTCGACGTTGTGCTGCATGAACTGCTCGACCTGCGAGCGGTCGGCGCGGACGCGCGCTTCGTAGCTGCCCTTCTCGGGATAGCGACGCGCCTCGGAGAAGTAGTTGATGAAGGTGTTGAAGCCTTCGTCCTGCCACATGTGCATTCGCTCGTTCGACCCGACGATCATCGGATACCACATGTGCCCGATCTCGTGCGTGATCACGTTGTACAAGGCGTACTTGTCAGGATTCTTGTCTTCCATCGCCAGCATGGGATACTCCATGCCGCTGATCGGGCCTTCGACGGCGCTGATCTGCGGATACGGATATGGGAACCAGCGCTCCGAGTATTCCATGATCGACATTCGCGACATGTCGGCCGCGTCCTTCCATGTCTCGATCGCGGATGGCCGATAGTAGGCGAACGCCATGTGTCCTTGCCAACTCGACGCGTCCCACATGTAGTCGGGCGACGCGGCCCACACGGCGTCACGAACGCTGTGCGCGGTAAAGCGCCATGTTTGCATGCCCGTCTTCCGCGGACGCGCGGCCCCGCTCGACAAGTCCGCCTGCGTCACGATGTGCACCGGCGTCTCGGACTTCGCCGCTTGCGCGAGGCGCGAGATCTCGCTCGGGGTCAGCACTTCAGTCGGATTCTGCAGCGAACCGGTTGCCGCAACGATGTATCCCGCGGGTACCGTCACTGAAAGATTGATATCGCCGTACTCGAGATAGAACTCCCCCTGGCCGAGGTACGGTTCGGTGTTCCATCCGCGAAGGTCGTCGTAGACGCAGAGACGCGGATACCACTGTGCGAGCTCGAACAGCGAGCCCTCGCGACCCATCCGATCCGCACCGTGCTCCGGAATGTTGAAGTGCCACGCGACGTCGAAGCTCGTTGTCTGTCCGGGCGCGAGCGGTCCGGCGAGATCGACCTTCATCACCGTTCCTTCGACGCGCATCTTGAGCGGCGACTTCTTGCCGGCTGACACTTGGTTGAAGTGGTCGATGATGTCGCCGCCCTCGAAATTCCGGGCGCCAAAGCGCGAATCGGCGGGGAAAACGAAGGAGTTGAGCGATCCGTTCTTGAACGCGTTCTGCTCGACTTGAAACCACACGAAACGAAGCGTGTCGGGCGAGTTGTTGGTGTAGCGCACCGTCATCTCGCCTTGAAGCGACTTTGCCGCGGTATCGAGCGTACCATGCAGATCGTAGTCGACGCGCTGCTCCCAGTAGCGCGGCCCCGGCGTGCCAGATCCGCTGCGATAAACGTTGCCGGCCGGAAGATTGAGCGGCGCGAACAGCGATGTGTCGCCGGTACCGGTCGTATCGAACCTATCGCCGGGATCGGCTGGCTTTGGCGGCGTCGCGGACGACTGCGCGCGCACAGGCGCAGGGAGTGAAGCGGCAAACGCCGCGGCGATCGTCAGCGCGGCGAAAGAACGTGCGATGGACATGGTACGTCCGGGCTATGGGAAAACAGCGGCCGCGACAGCTACTGCAGCATGACTGCGATGCCGAAATCAAGCGGCCTCAGAGAGGCGAGCAAGAACAAAGCCCGCTAATGTTTTGTAAGCGTGGTTCGCCGCAAGCCGGCCTAGCGCGAGGCGTAGACGCGCGTTTTTCCGCTCCGTTCGAACGCGATGACCTTGTAGGGCTCGGCCTTCCCGCCTTCCATGCCCGGCGAACCCGTCACCATGCCAGGCACAGCGAGTCCCAACACCGGCGACTTCTCGGCCAGCATCTTCTTGATCAAATCGGCCGGAACATGGCCCTCGATGACGTAACGGTCGACGACGGCGGTATGGCAGGATTGGAGCGCCGTTGGAACGTTCATCGTGCGCTTGATCTCGTCCATGTTCAGAACGTCCCGCACGGTGACGACGAATCCATTTGCGGCGACATGTTTGACCCACTTCGCGCAGCACTCGCACCCCGGATCCTTGTACACCGTGACGACGGGCGCCGCGGTCGCGGCAAAGAGATGGCGCTGGCCAACGAGCACGGCGGCGCCACCCAAGAAGGAACTGCGAAGCCAATCGCGTCGAGTAGGCATCGGAGGTGTTGAGAGAAGTCGACTGAAATATAATCGTCGCACGCTCAGCCTGGCGCGCTGTACTGCTGACCCGTTTGATTCCCGTCATCATGGCCGCAACCTCCCCGAGTGGACGCGATCGCCTCACGCTCCATGTGCTGCAGCTTGGCGCGATCGCCGTCGTCCTGGCGGCCTTGCCGTACAAGGCATTCGACCTCGACCGCTATTTCGTCCCGAAAGAGCTGGTCCTCCACTCATGCGCGGCCATCGCGGCGCTCCTGTGCATCCGAAATCGGAACCGAATCACCGTCAGGGTCGTCGACGTCATCCTGGCTGCGTTTCTCGTCTCGAGCGCAGTGTCGATGCTGTTCGCGATCAACCTCTGGGCCGCCGAGCGCGCGTTCGCGATCTCGCTGTCCGGGGCGGCGTTGTTTTGGGTGGCGGCGTCGTTGCGGCGCGTCGGCTTGGTGCGGCCGCTGCTAGTCGTCCTGGCCGTCGGCGTCGTGATCGGTGCCGCGACGTCGCTTGCACAGGCATACGGCGTTCAAACCGAGTATTTCAGCCTCAATCGCTCTCCAGGAGGAACGTTCGGCAACCGCAACTTCGTCGCGCATCTCGCGGCGATCGGGACGCCGGTGGTCATACTCGTTGCGCTGACAGCTCGCCCCGGATTCGGAAGCCTGTTCGGTGGGATCTCGATGGCTGTCGTCGCCGCGGCGTTGGTGTTGTCTCGCAGCCGCGCGGCGTGGTTGGCTGTGATCGCGCTCGCGGTGCCCGGAGTGATTCTCGGAATGCGGACATGGAGTCGTTGGTGCGAGCCCCGAACAGTCCGGCGACTGATCGTCCTTGGGGTGTTCACGGCCGCGGGCGTCGCGGCGGCCGTTTTGCTTCCGAACCGTCTCGACTGGAAAAGCTCGTCCCCATACCTCGATTCGGCCGTTGGACTAGTGAATTATAAAGCCGGAAGTGGAAAGGGCCGGCTCGTGCAGTACACGAACTCGCTGCACATGACCGAGGCACATCCGGTGTTCGGAGTTGGGCCCGGCAACTGGTCGGTTGCCTACCCGAAGTATGCGTCCCGCGGAGATCCGTCGATGTCGCAAGAAGACGGAGTCACCTCGAATCCATGGCCCAGCAGCGATTGGATAGCGTATTTGTCGGAACGAGGCGTAGTTGGATTCGCGCTACTCGTGATGGTGATGATTGGCCTGCTGGGGCGAGCGTTCGGGGAGCTGGGCGCACATTCTGGTCGCGATGCCGAGCGGGTGCTCACGGCGATTGCGCTCATCGCGACTTTCGTGGCGGTCGCCGTCGTCGGTGCGTTCGACGCCGTGCTGCTCGTTGCCGTTCCGACCTTCTTCGTCTGGACGCTCGCCGGCGCACTCGCGCCGCCTGGAAACGGCGGCATCGAGGTGGAGCGAGGTATTCATCGCTTCGCACCGATTCTCGTGCTCGTCCTCGGAGTGATCGCAGTCGGACGTTCGGCCTTGCAGCTGTCGGCGATCGCGACGTTCAGCACCACGAACAAAACGAGTGTATTCGAGCGAGCCGCGTCGTTCGATCCCGGCAGCTACCGCATCCACACGCGTCTGGCGCAAGCATATCGCGCGCGCGGCGACTGCAAACACGCTGTCGTGCACGCCCGTGCGGCGCGGGGCTTGTTTCCGAACGCGGCCGAACCGCGGCGCGAGCTCACTGCCTGCGGAGTGCGGTAGTCCGCGCATGGCCGAGCACATTCCGAACATCGGTACGCGCGGAGCACGACGCCGCCGACGCGGGGGCATCGCCTGGTTGATCATTGCGGCGGCGATATTCGTCGCACTCGTGGGAATCGGCGCGCCGCGCGAAGGTCGCCTGCTCCTGGCAATTCCGTTGGGGCTTGCGGCGTTCGGTTTCCTTCAAGCGCGACAAAAGACCTGAGTCGTCCTCGGCGCGCTCGGGAAGCGCGAACCCGAGTTGGGCGAAGATACCGAGCTCACGCCCGCAGAGAAACCAATCGTCCGTAAGCAAGCGCTGCGTGTGACGATCCAGGCCACGTTGATCGCCGCCGCGGGAGCGGTGATCGCGTATCTACTCTAGCGAGTGACGCCAAATCGTTATCTCTGCTGTGCCGGCGGTTTTGTCGCAGCCGGTGGTGTGCCTCGCTGAGGCAGTGGCGGAAGGCCACCTGGCTTACCGCGCTCTGGGAGCAGATACTGGCCTTCAGGCGGCTCGTTGTAGCCGCGGTGACACGTCGCGCAGGTGACCTTTGGCGTGTCCTTTGGATAGAGCTTGGGCAGCGTGACGAGATTGATCTCGTTCTGCATCTGCTGCATGAAGCGCGCGCGACGTTTGTCGTTCGAGGTGTCGCTCGCGAAGTTGCCCTGTGGTGCGAAGCGATGACAATTCGTGCAATTCCAGCTGAGTGCCTCGCCGTAGTCCTTGTCCATCTTGCGGACGAGCTCCGCGGCCGTGATGCCCTTGAGCACTTGCACGTTCTCGAACACCTGCTCCGCCGGTTGATTCTCGCGGCCGGCGATCTTCTGCATCACTTGGGCGACGTAGTTCGCGCGAAGCTTGGTGAGACTATCGCGTGACGGTGGGACACGACGCGGAGCGACGACGACGGGCTGCGCGCCGCCGGATTGCGTCGAAGGTGTCGTAGGCGCGGCGGGGCTCGGCGTAGGACCAGACGTAGCCGGCGTTTTCGTACACGAGAGCGCGATCACGATACTGCCAAGAGCTGCGACGGCACGACGTCCTGCCATGGATTACCTCAGTGGTCGAAAGCGAGAAGATTCGTGCGACACCAGAATCTATTTTGTTACGGTTTTTCCGGTTGGGGCGTTGGTGTCCACTTGGCGATGCGACCCTTGGGACCCGCGGCCCAGCCATCGGTGTGCGAAGCGAAGGCGACGCTGTTGTAGGCGACCGTGTCGACCATTGTCCAACTCTCTCCGCCGTCGTTCGACGTCGCGGTGCCGGCGAGACCGACGGCGACGAGCGACTTGCCTTCCGTTTGCGGCACGTACGCGACGGCCGACATGTATCCCGCCGGCAACGGGCCACGCGCCAGGCGCCACGTTCGTCCGCCGTCGCTCGTCACCGCGACATTGTCGAACGCTTGCTTGGGTTTACTGTATTCTCCGCCGACCGCCACGCCATGCTGTGCGTCTCGAAACGCCACGGAAAAAATTCCCGCCGCCGCGTTGCCGGCGTGAATCGGTGTGTCCGCGACGCTCCATGTTCGACCGCGATCGCTCGAGTGGAAGACGCGGGCTCGTGGCCCACCGCCGGTGCCAATCCACACATTCGACGTGCCTTGAACCGCGAGACAAGTTCCGCTGGCAGCGAACGCCGCTTCGCCGGGCAAGACCGCGGTTGCTCCCGCCGCAGACAGGCGCGCCCACGTTTTGCCGCCGTCGTTCGTCGCGAGGACGAACAGTTGGCCGCCGACAGGATCGCTCAGCGCGATGCCATGGTCCTTGTCCCAGAACGCAAGTGCGTCGAGAAACACGCCCTTCTCACTCGTCTCGAACTGTTTGTTCCAGCGAACGCCATCGTCGGTGTGAAAGATCTGCGCCTGACCTTGTTCGGCCGGACCGGCGCTCAATGCCCACGCGGTCGTCGCCGTGAACGCGGCGATCGCTCGCATGTCGAGCGTCGATCCCGTCGTGATGGTATCGATCCTCCACGTCTGCCCGCCATCGGTCGTATGAGCGACGCGATTGCGCGTGCCGCTCGCCCAAACCACCGTCGGGCTCAGCGCGACCAGACCGCGAAATTCAGCGTCGGTGCCGCTTGGTTGCGGCGTCCACTGCGCGGCCGCCGACGAGAATGCCGCACAAAGTACGGGCAGGAATGAGTGCCTCATCATGATATCCTCATTATTGTCGATTTCAGCCCCACCAGAACGCGGCGGCAATGACTCCATACAGCCCGATCAGCGCGACCCCTTCGAGCCAGATCGTCTCGCCGTCGTTCACGATGATCGCCGACGTCAGCGTCGTGAGCAGCAACGCCGCGATCAGCAGCGGCGGCATTGCGAGCGTCAACACCGCCCCGCCGAGTGCCGACGAGATGAGCACGAGCACGGGTGCGACGACGAGCGCGATCAGCAACGAGCTATTGAGGATCACGCTCATCGCGTAATCAGGTCGATTCTTGGCGGCGAGCCGAACGCCTGCAACGTTCTCGACAGCGTTGCCGGCAATTGCCACGATCACGATACCGGCGAAGGCTTGTGAGATGTGGAGCGTCTTGATCGCTGGCTCGAGCGCAGCGACGAACCACTCCGAGACGAACGCGGCGCCGACTGATGCTCCAGCCAATACCATGAGCGCAACCGGCAGCGACCAGCGATCGGACGCCGTGTCTTGCTGCTCGGCGTGCCGCACCGACCGCTCGGGGTCGGACGTGAGCGAGAAGGGAAGGCTGGCCACGAATACGCACAGCAGAAGGATCGAGCAGGCGACGCTGAGCGCATGCTCGTGCGCCGCCGCCGGCGTGTGCAGCTCGAGTGCGAGCGTCGGAATCGCGAGCGCAGTCACGGCGAGCATCATCAGCGACGCGATCATCCGCGGCGCCTCGGCGTCGAAGTGCAAGCGGCCGTGCTTCAAACCGCCGACGAGAATCGCAAGTCCGAGCACGAGCAACGAGTTGGCGAGAATCGAACCGATCAACGCAGCCTGCACGACTTGCAGCAGTCCGGCGCGGAGGCTGAATGCGCAGACCAACAACTCGGGTAAATTGCCAAGCGCCGATTGGAGCAAGCCGGTCGCGCGCGGCCCAACGTGCGAACCGACTTGCTCGGTACCTTGCGACACATTCATCGCGAGCAACGAGAGCGCGGCGGCGCTGACCACGAACGCGAGCACGGCGTTGGCGTGCGCGAAATGGAGCGCGGCAGCCGCAACGACCATGATGGCCGTGGCCCCGAAGCTGAGGATGTCGTTTCGCTTGATCACGCCAATGTCAAAATGGAGGAGACGCGCGAATCTAACACGACACGGAGGCACGCGCCTTCTAGCGGCGCATAGTTTCCGTACACGTAATCCTCACCTCATTCTTCGACATTCTTCGACATTTCGATGCTCGATCTCTCGATGATCCGCGCCGCACGCGAGCGCATTGCCGAACGCTTGAACATCACACCTACGATGTCTTCGACGCGGATCGGCGACGCGGTCGACGTTCATCTTTTTCTCAAGTGTGAGAATCTCCAGAAGACCGGGTCGTTCAAGGCACGCGGTGCGCTGAACAAAATGAGCCAGGTCGACGCGGCGGCGCGCGCGCGCGGAGTCATAACCGTCTCGGCAGGCAACCACGCGCAAGCGGTGGCCTGGGCGGCGCGATCGGCCGGAATGCGAGCAACTGTCGTCATGCCCAAGGTCGCGTCGCCCGCGAAAGTCGCGGCGAGTCGCGGCTACGGTGCGGAGGTCGTGCTGTTCGGCGCATCGGGGATCGAAGCGTTTGCCCATGCGCACGAGCTCGAGCGCGAGCGCGGCTTGACCTTCGTTCATCCCTTCGACGACGAAGTCGTTTGCGCCGGCGCGGGAACCGCGGGTCTCGAGCTCGTCGAGCAACTCGGCGATCTCGACGTCGTCGTGATTCCGATCGGCGGCGGCGGACTGATCTCCGGAATGCTCGTCGCGATCAAAGAGTCGAACCCGAAGATCCGCGTGTATGGCGTAGAGCCGACCGGTGCGTCGTCGATGCGACAGAGCTTGGATGCGGGCCACGCCGTGCATCTCGATTCGCTCAACACGATTGCCGACGGGTTGGCGGCGCCGATGGCCGGAGAGCTCAACTACGAGATCGTTCGGCGCTATGTCGATGACGTCGTCCTGATCGACGACGACGCGATTGCCGGCGGCGTTCGCGAGCTGTTGATGAGCGCCAAGCTTCTCGCCGAGCCGGCCGGCGCAGCGGCGACGGCGGCAGTGATGACGCGCGCGATTCCGCTGCGCGGCGGCGAGCGTGTCGCGGCCGTGGTGAGCGGAGGAAATGTCGACATTCCGAAGCTGACGAGCGTTCTCGCGCGAGCACAGCACGAGACTTGATAGTCTGATGGATTCGGGCATCGCGACTTCCAGCGCGAGCTCCAGCTGTAAGCTTTGAGCGATTAGTAGGGAGCGATGAGCCATTATCGGGCCCGACACCGGCTTGTCGCTCTTGGCTAAAGGCTCACGGCTTATGGCTTGAGCTCACCGTCGCCATCGCGATAACGGCGTGCATCGCACGGCCCAGCTTCCTCAGCCACTTGCCCCGCCCACATGCCTCCTGAACGCGTACATCGTCGCCACCAGCCACACGATGCCGACGATGAGTCCCGCGATCACGTCGGTCGGCCAATGTACCGCGAGATACACTCGCGAGTATAAGCTCGCCAGCATGATGGGAATGAACACGTAGTACGGCCACGTCCAGCCTTTTTCACGATGCAGGATGATCGCGAGCGTGATCAGTACCGAGATGCTGGCAATCGCGTGCCCACTGGGATACGAGCTCCAGCCATACCAGCCGCGCCGCTCGAAGAGATCGGGACGCGGTCGGTCGAACAGCGCCTTGAGCGACGGATTGAGCAGATAGCTCCCGAGCTGCACGACGGCGAGTCGCATCGCGAGGTGCGGACGACCTCGTTTTGCCCACAACCACCAGCAAATCAATCCGATGCCCGGAATCAGCGAGATGTTCGTTCCAAACCATGGAAACACGAGCATGAGCTGATCGATCGGGTGCGGCAACGGCGTGTGAATGCGGATGAGTAGCGCGCGTTCCCACGGTATCCCGTTGGCCCACGCAGCCGAACCAGCTGACTCTGTCACTCGCGCGCAAGCGATCCCGGCCGCAAACGCCAGGGCGTATGCGACGGCGATGGTTCCCCAACGCTGGCGCCACCAGGGGGCGGCGGTGTCAGTCGCCAGCACGTTCTCGCTCGTTATTGCCGCCATGCCCGCTAATCAGGCACGTTGCCTGCCACGACCACGACCGGAAGGAACGCCGGACGAATCCTGGAGAAGCACCAATGGCCGATGATCGAGCAAAAGAAGCAAAAGACATGAAGTCGCGCGATACCGGCGCGCATCGAAAGAGCGGCAACGTGGCACCTCAAGGCAGCTTCGCCGGCGCGGACATCGCCGGTGATGAGGAGGAGCAGACGCGAGATCGAGAACGCGCCGCGCGCGGCGATCACACTGACGAGATCGGCGAGCTCACCGAGACCGAGATCGACGATGGCGACTCGGTGTAGCGGCTGTCCGGTCTAGTCCGTCAGACCGCGATCGCGCACTGTCATCATCGTCCCGACCATCGTCGCGACCAGCCGCTCGGTGTCGCCGGCGTGCGCCGTCACGTCGCCCCAACACACCGTCACTGTTTTGCCCGCGCGAATCACGCGGCCGCGCGCCACGATCCGATCGCCCGCGGCCGGGGCGAGCAGATTGACCTTGAACTCCACGCTCAGCACCGCAACCCCCGCGGGCATGAGACTCAAGGCCGCGTAACCGCAGGCGCTGTCGGCCGCCGTGGCGAGAACACCAGCATGCAGGAAGCCATGCTGCTGCATGAGATCGTCGCGGATGTTCAATTCGATGTCGACCTCGCCCGCTTCGACGCGCGCGAGACGGGCACCGATCGTCGCCATGAACCGTTGTCGATCGAAGCTCGCGCGAACGCGCGACTCGAACTCGGGATCTTGCGGAATGTGCGGTGCCAGCGCCTTCACGCCGCTTGCCGGCACGCTACGCAAATTGGATCAGCGCCAAAATCCACGAGCAGCCTGCGAAGCCAAGAGCCGTGCAGATGCTGCACGCAAAGAATCTTGCGGCAGCGCACACACGCACCGCCCGAGATGATGTCGAATCGTCGCCCGCAGACGTCGCACTCGGTTGCCATCTCCGTCTGCCTGAACACACGAACACGCAGACTCATGCGACGGCTCGGCGAACGCTCACGGTCAGGGTCTCTTGCTGCGCGTTTGCGGGCGCACCTTCGCTACAGTCCAGGCGACAATGGTCGCGCAACCGCTCTGACCTGGCGGTGAGTACTGCGGAGGAGTCTCCGAGCCGTGATACACCTCCACGGCCACCAACTCGGCGGGCTGTACGTAGCTGTCGATGTCGCCCGGCGTCATCGGCTGCCAGAGCGTGCCGTCGACGTAGAAGTTGACGCATCCGTTCGACGCGCTGCGGGTGTCGGTGATGACGTACGTTCGTCCGTCGCCCGTTGGCTGGACCCTCAAGCCCGGATCCATCCGCATGACGTCGCTGAACGACATCGACTCGTGGTTGATCTGCTTACCGTCGTAGAATCGACCCATGCCGCTCTGCTTGCGTTGCAGATATCCAATGTCGGACAGCGCTTTGTCCTGCGCCGCTTCGACACGCATCGTCTCGAGGACCGGAACGGCGTCGCTCATGGTGATCGTCGTCGATGCCGGAGTATTGCTCGACAACTCGACCGGGACTTCGGTCGCCGCGTAGCCAAGCTTGCGGATGTCGAGCGCTTGTGTGCCCGATGGAAGACTGTCGAGCACGAATTCGCCATTCGACTTCGTCAGCGCAACGGTGCCGCCACCTTGCAGCATCACGCGTGCGTCGCGGAGAGGTTGTCCACGCTTGTCGAGCACTTTTCCGACGACGCGGGCCGAACCTTTGGCGTAGCGCTTGGTCTTGCCGCTGTCGGACTTTACCTCGACTATGGCCTGATGCTGGGCAACAATGCTGAACGCGCGCAGTGCGACGAATCCGTTGGTGACCTCGGCTGGCACTTCGCCGGAGCTCACGCCGTTGCGGAAGACTTGAACCTTGCCGCTCATGTCGGCGGGCAGGCCGCAAATGCGGTAGAAGCCGCCAGAATCGACTGGCGTCTCGCGCACGATCGGCCTTTTGCGGCCGATGATGTCGGTTTCCTGGTACACGAGGGACACCTTTGAGCCGACGGCTGGGCCGTTTGTATCCGGATCGCGCACGAAGCCGAGAAGCACCGCTGGCCCACGCGAGCGCCATACAGAGTTGCAAAGGGCGTTCGCGAGCCGTTCACCACCGGGAACCGTGAGATCGAGGTCGTGTGTCTTCCCAGCGACAAACGGGTAGGCCGGGGTGCGCATCTGGATGCCGAGCGTATCGAGCAACGGGTGCAGCACCATGATTCTGTGTTGGCCCGGTGGAATGCTGTCGATCAGATACTGGCCGTCGGCATTCGTCATCGCGCTGCGACCAGTGGCTTCGACGATGACGTTGGCGTTCGCCAAAGGTCCATTGTGGACGCTGTCCATGACGACGCCTTTCACGGCTGAAAGGCCGGTCGCCGCTGGAGCAGGAACAGGCGTCTGGGCGTGGGCTGCCGCAAACGGCGTTGCCACGCAGACGACAACTCCCGCGACGGCAATGACCCAGCGCGGGGCGCGATTGGAGAGAGAGGTCGCGTGCTTCATGGGCAAACTGCGAGTTGAGGAGAGAGACTGCCGCAAGTTATGAATGGAGCCGCGCTCGTACTACCCCCTGCACGGTTCGGGGTTGCGGCGTGGATTCGCGGGAGGTGAATTGGGGTGAATTGGGGTCAGACGCAAATGGGGTCAGACTCCATTTCGCGCAAATGGGGTCAGACTCCATTTCGCGCAAATGGCGCAAATGGGGTCAGACTCTATTTCGCGCAAATGGGGTCAGACTCCAATTAACCCGACCCAATTCGTCGCACGCTGACTAACGTCAGACCCAACAATATCTTAACCCGATTGTCGATTTGCACGGCGGCCGTTCGACTATTCCCAGCAACAAACAACGGCCACCAACACACCAGGGAGATCGACCATGCAATACCTTCTGCTCATCTATCACAACGAACAGCAGACCGCCGCCAGCGCCGCTGCGGCGAACGGCGACATGCGCGCCGAGTATCGCAGCTTCACCGAGAGCATCGCCAAATCGGGCCACTACAAAGGCGGCAATGCACTTCAACCGACCAACACGGCCACAACCGTGCGGGTTCGCAACGGCAAGCGACAGGCGACCGACGGCCCGTTCGCCGAAGCCCGTGAGCAGCTCGGTGGCTACTATCTCGTGGATGCGAAGGATCTCGACGAAGCTATCGGCATCGCCGAGCGGATCCCGGGCGCGCGAACCGGATCGATCGAAGTGCGCCCAGTCCTGACCGTCCCGATGTCGTGACCGTTCGGCTCGAGCAGGAAATCGGCAGGCTCTACCAAGCGGAGTCTCGCCGAATCCTCGCGACGCTGATCCGCCTCCTCGGTGATTTTGATGCCGCCGAGGAGGCGCTGCAGGACGCGTTCAGCGTGGCGCTGGAACAGTGGGCGCGCGATGGCATTCCATCCAATCCCCGGACATGGCTCGTGAGCACCGGCCGCCATCGCGCGATCGACCGTATGCGCCGCGACGCTCGGTTCGTTTCTCAACTGGACGAATCGGGCGATGCGCTGACCGTCGACGCCGCCGACTTGCCCGAAAACGAGAGCGGCGTCGAGGACGACCGCCTACGTCTGATCTTCACGTGTTGCCACCCGGCACTCGCGCCAGACGCGCAGGTCGCGCTCACACTGCGGACCATCTGCGGTCTGACGACTGAAGAGATCGCGCGCTCATTTCTCGTTCCGGTGCCGACCATGGCCCAGCGGCTGGTCCGCGCAACCGGAAAGATCCGGGACGCCCGCATCCCGTATCGGGTTCCGCCCGCGAGTGAGCTGGCTGATCGCATCGACGCGGTTCTGGCCGTCGTCTATCTAGTCTTCACCGAAGGCTACGCCGCGACATTAGGCGACGAGCTCGTTCGCCGCGAGCTCTGCGGTGAAGCGATCCGGCTCGGCCGTCTCTTGGTCGAGCTCATGCCGACGGTGAGCGAGACGAGCGGACTGCTCGCGTTGATGCTGCTGCACGACGCGCGGCGTGATGCGCGAAGCACTCCGACAGGCGAGCTCGTCTTGCTCGAGGAACAGGATCGCGCTCGCTGGAATCGGCAACAAATCGACGAGGGCGTGCGCTTGGTCGACGCATCGCTGCGCAGCGCGCGCGTCGGGCCGTACGCGATTCAAGCGGCGGTTGCCGCGCTTCACGCGAAGGCGCCCACACCTGCCGACACTGACTGGCGGCAGATTGCCGCGCTGTACGCGCTCCTGCTGGAGCGCGCGCCGAATGTAGTCGTCGAGCTCAATCATGCGGTCGCGGTCGCGATGGTGGACGGCCCGGAGACTGGACTGTTGCTGCTCGACGCGATCGAGGCGCGTGGGGAGCTGCGTGACTATCACCTGCTCGCTTCGGCGCGTGCAGACTTGCTGCGCCGCCTCGGACGAACCGACGAAGCTGGTAAGGCGTACGAAGCGGCGCTCGGACTCGTGTTGCTCGAGCCCGAGCGCCGCTTTCTCGAGCGTCGAATTAGGGAACTACAATCGCATGACTCTGATCGAGCGCAGGCTCGATCGTGAACTGGATCTTGTCCCCTTTACCCGCGCTCAATGGTCCAGCGATCGCGCGACCGCGACCGTCAGTCGGAATGGCGGCCACATAGAGCAGGCCAGTCGGGAACATGCCCGGATCGAGCAGGATGCTGGTGGAGTCGCTTCCGCCGACCGAGCCGACGAACTGCGACCGCCCGTTCAGAATCGTCCGCAGCTCCATTGGAGAAGTGTTCTGATTTCTGACATGAAGCACGACGGTCTTAGCCGCGTCGGCCGGGTCGATGACGCCGCCGGCCTCCGAGCCTTGCATGTAACGGTTGCAACCGGCGCCCACAGTCGCCGTGGCGATCAGAATCACGAATGCGTGCGCTTTCAGCATAGATAGTTTCAGCATACATACCTCCCGTCCTCGTCCGCCCAATCCCCACTTCACCTCGGCAGTGCGCCAAGCTTGACACTGCCCCAGACGGGCATGTTCGATGCCGCCTCGGATTTCGTGTCACATGTGCTCGAACGTGTTCAGCATGTCGAGCTCGTCGACGTTCGCGTAGCAATACGGGCCGCATTGCGTGAGGCCGGCTGTGCGAAACAACCGCCGGTACTGCGCCGCGGTCCGCTCATGCCAGCCAGTGCGGTCACCTTCCATTTGGTCTTCCGTCGTGAACGCCTCGATATAGGCGACGCCCCCCAACAGGCGTCGAATGGCGCGTAAGCCGCGCTCGAGCTCCCGCGTCTCGACGTATTGCAGGACATCCGCACACACGATGAGGTCGACGTCGCGACGTATCTTCATCTTCGCGAGATCGCCGAGGCTGCCGCGACGGATGTTGCGCGTCGCACCGAATCGCTGGAGGACGTATTCACTCGAATCGATTCCGACGTAGCTCGCGTTGGGCCGCAAGCGACGGATGACGGAAAACCATGGCGCCTCGCCGCAGCCGACGTCGACGATAGTTTCCACATGTCGGCCGATCAGGAATTCAGTGACGGCGATCGCCATGCGCGCTTTGCGCTCGAGGCTGTCGCGGGTGGAGACGCGATCGGTTGGGTCGCGGTACCAACGCTCGAAGTATGCGCGGTCGTATGATTTCATGATCCGTGGCGGGTCATCGGCGAATGGTCGGCGCAAACATCACTTGGAAGAGGCACATGCGAACACTATCGGTGGACGTCGGTGGCAGTCACGTCAAAGCATCCGTCCTGAGCGCGAGCGGAAAGATGCTGCACGAGCGCGTGCGCGCCGAAACACCACCCGATGTCACGCCGAGTCGTCTCGTCGCCATCATCGCGGAGCTGGCCACGCAGCTGCCAAGCTACGATCGGGTCTCGGTGGGATTTCCCGGGGTCGTGCGCGGCGGCATCATTCGCACAGCGCCCAACCTCGGCGATGATCGCTTCGCGCGATTCAATCTTGCCCGAGCACTTGAAAGAAAGCTTGGCGCTCCGGTCCGCGTGTGCAACGACGCCGACGTGCAAGGGCTCGGCGCGATTCGCGGGAAAGGCGTCGAGATGGTGATTACGCTGGGGACCGGATTCGGGACCTCGATCTTCGAGGACGGACGCTTGGGCCCGCACATCGAGCTGGCGCATCATCCATTTCATCACGATCACACCTATGAGGACGAGCTTGGGGATGCGGCGCTGAAGAGAGTGGGCAAGCGCACATGGAACCGTCGTCTCGCACTTGCGCTCGAAACGCTGCGCGCACTCACCTGGTTCGATCATCTCTACATCGGCGGCGGGAACTCGCGGCACGTCAAGCTCGATCTGCCGTCAGACATTTCGGTCGTCGACAACAAGGCCGGTATCTTGGGCGGCGTTCGCCTCTGGTCCAGCGAAAATGGCTGACTGAGTGTGACGGGCATCACGCACTCGCGCTGATGCGTTTCGGAATGGAGATATTCGACGAGCGCCGAACACAGGGGCACGTCGTCTGCGGCATTAAACTCGTCCACGCTGTTGACGGAGGAATGCCGATGGATGAGAAACCTCGTCGCGACGAAGGACAGGACGGCCGGAACAGAGAGGCAACTCACGCGGACGAGGCTGATCAGCGAGATGATCTGGCTCGCCGTCGAGAGCGGTCGAATGAGCATCCGGCGCTGACGCGACGCGAGCGCGAGGAACGCTGGCCAATCGGCTAGCCCGCCTTCTTGTCTGCGACCTACTGATCGCGACGCGAGAATTGGATGTAGTCCGTGTACGGTGGTTCGCGGCCTGCCTGTCGAAGGATCCGCGCGACTTGACCACGATGGTGACTGCCGTGCATGGCGACATGGGTGACGATCTCACTGACCTGGTTGCGGTAGTCGCGTCCCTCGCTGTTGCGATAAGCGACGAGCCGCGCCAACGCGTCGTCGTCGCTGTCCGTGACGATCTGCTCGAACAGGTCGGCATGTCGCGCCGCGAGTGCGCGGGATTGTGACACGTCGAGCGACGGCCAGACCGCGTGGTTCGGCGCCACGCCGAGTATGCGCGAGTGCCAGAGGTGCTCGACCGACGCGATGTGCGCGAAGAGACGAACTGCGTCAGTCGGCGGGCGAACCTCGAGGGCGTCGGCGAACTGGCTGTCGGCCCAGCGCATGTGCTGCATGAGGCGCAGGAGAAGATCGTTCATCGCGGACGTCAATGAGGATGTCTGCTCTGGCGAAAAACTTCTACGCGTATAGATAATGAGCCATGGACATCGCCGCCCGCCCCGACGACCCCGCGATCGACGAGTTGGCGCGCTCGATCTACACGATGTTCCCGCGCTGCATGCGATGCGGCGAGTTGATCGCCCGCTTCGAGGACGCTGACGTTCGCATTCTGAGCCATCGGGTTGTGCACCGCGCTCAATGCTCGGCCAGCGACAAATCCGAGTAGTCAACGTTGCTCGTGCACCGTTCGACGGTCATTCAACTCGGCAACGGATTGTCCACGGGAATTCCCGGCGACGGTTGATTGGGCGGCAGGTCGATGATCTTCACCGGCGTTTCGTCTGGATTCGCGGGCCCGGGCTCAGGGTGTGGAAACGGTTCCGGGTCGGGATGTGGATCGGGGGCTGGTGCGGTCATGGGTCGCCTCGCTGGAAATTTTGTCGCCACATCTGCACGATTCGCGCGCGGCGGCTTGCCGCGTCGGCGCGCGCGTGCGACAATCCGAGCAATCGTCAGCAACCTCAGCTTGAAACGGAATCAGGAGGTTTGCTCGACTCGACTCTTCCCACCGGAGCACTCGTGCGTTCGTTCCGCCGCTTATTTCTACTGATCGCCGCTGGCGTTTCCAGCGCCGCCACGCTTCACGCGCAGCAGATCGATCCGCGCATGTACTCGGAGATGCGCTGGCGAATGATCGGGCCGTTTCGCGCGAGTCGAACCAAGGCGGCGGTCGGGATTCCCGATCAACCAAATGTGTTTTACATCGGTGCGGTCGACGGCGGCGTATGGAAGACCACCGATTACGGACGCACATGGACGCCGATCTTCGACGAGCAGCCATCCGGATCGATCGGCGCCATCGCGATCGCGCCATCGAATCCGAACGTCATCTACGTCGGCAGTGGAGAAGGGCTGCAACGGCCGGATCTCTCGACGGGCGACGGCATCTACAAATCCACAGACGCCGGAAAGACCTGGACGCACTTGGGGCTCCGCGACGGACAGCAAATTCCGCAGATTGCCGTGGATCCGCACGATCCAAACCGGTTGTTCGTCGCCGTGCTCGGGCACCCGTATGGACCGAACGCCGAGCGAGGATTGTTTCGCTCGGCCGACGGAGGTCGGACGTTTCAAAAAGTCTTATATCAGGACGAGAACACGGGCGCGATCGACGTCGTGATGGATCCGGCCGACGCGAACACCATCTACGCGGCAATGTGGGAAGCGCGGCAAGGTCCGTGGGAGAATGGGCAGTTTTCCGGGCCAGGGAGCGGCTTGTACAAGTCCACAGACGGCGGCACGACGTGGCGCAAGATCGGCAAAGGGCTGCCGACGTTCGAGCAGGATGGGCTCGGCCGCATCGGTATCACCGTCGCGGCGAGCATGCCGTCGCGCATGTTTGCGACGATCGACTCGCGTCGCAACGGCGGCCTCTATCGCTCCGACGACGCCGGCGAGAACTGGCATCTGGCGACGACCGACGATCGCGTCGTGAGTCGCGCGTCGGACTTCGCCGAGGTGAAGGTCGATCCGAAGAATCCAGATGTGGTGTATACGGCGAGTGTCGTGACGTGGAAGTCGACGGACGGCGGCAAGACGTTCAGCGCGCTGCGCGGCGCGCCGGGCGGCGACGACTACCATCGCATTTGGATCAATCCTATCAACACGAGCATCATCATCATCGCGAGCGACCAGGGCGCGATCGTCACCGTGAACGGCGGCGAATCGTGGAGCTCGTGGCTCAATCAGCCGACGGCGGCGTTCTATCACGTGATGACGGACAACGCATTCCCGTATCGCGTGTGCAGCGGACAGCAGGAGTCCGGGTCGGCATGCGTGCGGAGTCGCGGCGACGACGGACGCATTCTCGACTGGGATTGGCATCCGGTGGGGACCGAGGAGTACGGCTACGTCGCGCCGGATCCGCTCGATCCCGACATCGTGTACGGCGGCAAGGTCTCGCGGTGGGATCGTCGGACGGGCGAAGTGCAACAGGTCGGGCCGCGCGTCGGCCGCGGTGGCGGCGGCGATTTTAGAACGTTGCGAACCGCGCCACTCGTGTTCTCGACCGTCGATCCACACGCGCTGTTCTTTGCGTCGAACACCGTGTGGAGGACCATCAATGGCGGAAAGAGCTGGACGCAGATCAGCCCGGACCTCACGCGTACTGATTCGATTGTCCCGCCGAACGTCGGGAAGTATGCCACTGAGCCGGTCGCGCGCGCGCGGCACGGAGGCGTCGTATACACCGTCGCGCCGTCGTACGTCGATATCAAAAGGATCTGGGCTGGAAGCGACGATGGCCTGATCCACACCACCGCTGACGGAGGCGCACATTGGAGCGACGTCACGCCGGCCGATCTTCGCGAGCACCCGTGGAGCAAGATCTCGATCATCGACGCCGGGCGTTTCGACGCGAGCACGGCGTATGCGGCGGTGAACACCATTCGTCTCGACGATTTCAGGCCACACATCTATCGCACGCATGACGGTGGCAAGACGTGGACGCAGATCACGAACGGAATTCCCGATGGCGCGATCGTCAACGTCGTTCGCGAAGATCCGAAACGCAAAGGCTTGTTATTCGCGGGGACGGAGACGCAGGTGTGGGTCTCGTTCGACGACGGCGATCACTGGGCGTCGCTGCGGCTCAATATGCCGGCGACGTCGATTCGAGATCTCGTGATCAAGGACGATGATATCGCGATCGGAACCCATGGCCGCTCGTTCTGGATCCTCGACGATATCGCGTCCTTGCGCCAAGTCTCGGCCAATACGGCGTCGAGCGCGGCGACGTTGTTTGCGCCGGCGAACGCGTATCGTTTCCGCTTCAGCAAATACACCGACACGCCAATTCCG
>Ga0207695_10003607_pt1 | contig 21652 bp, 25 predicted proteins | sample KBSC54metaG_FD_184354 | JGI IMG/M metagenome (GOLD analysis project Ga0207695, IMG submission 184354) | Corn rhizosphere microbial communities from Kellogg Biological Station, Michigan, USA - KBS C5-4 metaG (SPAdes) (version 2) | ecosystem: Host-associated > Plants > Roots > Rhizosphere > Soil...
CGCCTCGTTTCCGCGCTCCGAACGGTCATGTGGGTTGCTTGCCGACGTCCATGTCTTGGTTCCGTGCGTCTCCTGACGCGTGGATTACTTTCCTTTCGGGGAAAGTAACCAAAGCCAAGCGCCCGACACGACGGTTTCGGCAACGTCGTGTTGCCTCAACTTTCCTGCGCTTCTCGCGCCGGCGCGAGATCGGCAAGCGGCAGGCAATCGAGACAACAGGTCGTTGTCGAGATCACCGCCGCAGGCGCAATGGTCTCTGGCTACTTTCTGCCGAAACAGAAAGTAGCCCGCTCACCGCCGAGGCGAGCGAAACCTGAGGAAGGTGTTTCGGACTGGCGGGAAAATCGAACGCCACGCGGCGGTGGGCGATCAGCTGCCCTTGGACGAGCAGTACTGAGCCTGTTGCGCGCGCGCGGTGGCCAGTTGCGCTTCGCGGGCGTTGTCGCTCATCACTTCCTGCTTGCCGTTGCTGCCGCCGGTAACCACTGGCTGCTTGCTCCGCAGCAGGCTGATGTTCGAGGTCAATTGCTTGCACAGCTCGGCGCGGTTGGACGCGGTGTCAGGTTGGGTGCTGCTTGCGGGCGCCGTTTGTTGCGGGGCGCTGGTGCCGGGCTCGGTGTTGTCGCCGTTGTCGGAGGCGGGCGGGGGGTTGGAAGAAACGTCGGGCTCGCCGGCCAGGCGCATCTTGGTGAAATGGGTACCCGGCGAAGGCGGCGTCTGCGAGAAATGGGTGACGCCGTTGGCGTCCTTCCACTTGTAGATCTGTTGTGCGCTTGCGAAACCGGCAATGCATGCCAGTGAAAGACCGATGGCCGACGCGACGACGAAACTGCGCATGTGCATGGAAGGTCCCCTGAAGCGCCTGTAAGGGTGGCGCGAGTATGCCACACCCGCATGGCGGCATCCGGACGGGTGTCACGATTGTTCCGCTGCCCCGCCGCTTGGGGCATGGGCTAAACTGCCAGCGGGCTTGAGTTGGCCATCCGCATGACAGACACGCTTCCCCGCAAACCCCTGCGACGCGGCATTTACCTGCTGCCGAACCTGTTCACGACCGGGGCGATGTTCGCCGGGTTCTACGCGATAGTGGCCGCGTTCCTGGGGTTCTACACCCATGCCGCGATTGCGGTGTTCATTGCCGCGCTGCTGGATGGCATGGACGGGCGCGTCGCACGTCTCACCGGCACCCAGAGCGAATTCGGCGTGCAGTACGACTCGCTTTCCGACCTGGTCAGTTTCGGGCTGGCGCCGTCACTGGTGATGTACACGTGGTCACTGCAATACCTGCGCGACTACGGCCCGGTATGGAGCAAGGTCGGCTGGTGCGCGGCATTCCTGTACGCCGCCTGCGCGGCACTGCGGCTGGCGCGCTTCAATACCCAGGTCGGCGTCGCCGACAAACGCTACTTCCAGGGTCTCGCGAGCCCGGCGGCGGCGGGACTTTGCATGTCGTTCGTATGGGCGATGCAGAACTTCGGCATCGAAGGCCGATGGTTGTGTTTCTTCACGCCGATCCTCGTCGTGATCGCGGGGCTGTTGATGGTCAGCCGGGTGCGCTACTTCAGTTTCAAGACGCTGCCGGCCAACGATCGCGTGCCGTTCGTGTGGATCATCCTGGCTGTGCTGATCATCGTGGCGCTGACCCTCAATACCGCGTTGGTCCTGCTCGCCCTCGCCACGGCTTATGCGCTGTCCGGCGTCGTGATCACCCTGTGGGGCTTGCGCAGCCGCGCGTCGCGCCGGCGCTTGAGGATGGCGCGTCGGCATGCGCAGGCGGAAGCGCATCCGCATGAATGACGCGGTGTCCACGCTGCATGAACGGCGACTGCGCGCGCTGGGTGTGCAGCCGCTGCGGTTGCACCGGCTGTCGTCCGAGGAGGTCGCCGCGTCGGCGCCGCCTGTTGTCGTCGACGAGTCGATGGTGCACGTGCGACCACCCGGGCCTCCTGCCGTCCCGCCAAAGACTGTTATTCGCCGCCTCGCCTTGCAGCCCGATCCGGCGGAACTGGACGATCCGGTTGTTCGGAACATGTATGCGGCATTGACCGAAGCGGTCGGCAAGGCCGGACTGCAGCGCGTGCGCGTGTGCGACGTGGCGGATGATCCCACCGCCGCGGTGATGGTGTTCGGTGCCGCGCTGCTGCCGGAGGGCGTGCCGATGCTGCGGGTGCTGCGCGTCGATCCGCTGTCGGTGCTGCATGCGGATCGCGAACGCAAGCGCCTGCTGTGGGAACAGATGCAGGCGCTGGGAAGCGACGGGGCGGAATGAGATGGCTGCGGTCGCGCCGCTGGAAGCGAAGCTGCGTCCGATGACGCACGAAGATATTTCGGCGGTCGCGAATATTGAAGCGGCCGCTTACGATTTTCCGTGGTCGCGCGGCATTTTCAGGAGTTGTCTCGATAACGGCCACCATTGCTGGGTGTTGGAGCAGGCTGGCGCGATCATCGGCTACGGCATTCTTTCCGTGGGCGCGGGCGAAGCGCACATCCTCAACGTGTGCGTCGCACCGCTGCACCAGGGCCGCGGACACGGCGCGTACCTGTTGAAGCGCGTGCTGGACCTTGCGCGCTGGCACCATGCCGGACGCGTGTTCCTTGAAGTACGGCCTTCCAACCAACTGGCACATGCGATGTACGAGCGCGCCGGCTTCAACGAAATCGGCCGCAGGCCCGGCTACTACCCGGCGCGCCGCGGCCGTGAGGATGCAATCGTGATGGCGATTGAGTTGTTGGAATCCTGATGCGGTCATTCCTGATCGCTGTATTGTGAAGTTGAATGATCGCCGACGCGTTCGGCTGCAATGGAAGACCACCGCGGCCATCAGAGCCGCCATCCATGGCAAAGAGCTCCGTGGCCTGACTTTTCGCAACAGCCGCTTCGAGCCGGCCCCGGGTAACTACAAGACCATCAGATCGTGCCCGACGATAAGCCGGCCCTTGAAATGCGGTTTCACCGCGTCGTACCAGACTTGGTCCGGAATCGGCGGCGTGCCCGGCACGAAGTGGTTCAGCACCAGGGTTTTCACGCCGGCCTTCGTCGCGATCTGCCCGACTTCTGACATCGGCGTGTGCGCGGCCAGCAGGTGCGTGTGCAGGCGCGTGGCATGCGACAACTCCTTCTCCAGTACGCCGATCGCAGCGAGATCGATCACCTCGTGCACCAGGATGTCGGCGCCACGCGCGAGTTCGATCAGATTTTCGGACGGGCGCGTGTCACCGGAAAACACGATCGAGCGGTCGGGGCAGTCGAAGCGGTAGGCAAACGCCGGCTTCACCAGCGGATGCTCGACCAGCGCGGCGGTGACCTTGACGTTGTCGTCGTGCATCACCGGACCGCCGTGGGTGATCTCGTGCGGATGGATCAATGGCGCGAGCGGTGGACGGCCCTCGTCCTTTTCGCGGATGCCGATGTCGTAGGCATCCATTTCCAGGAACAATTCCGTCATCCGTTTCAGCGGCGGTGGCCCGTACGTGTCGACCCGCGTATGCAGGTCGGTCGCCCACGCAAGCAGCAGCAAGTTGCCATAATCGGCGTTGTGGTCAGAATGCTGGTGCGTGATGAACACGTCGCGGATGTGGCCGATGTCCAGCCCGGCCTTCGCCATCTGCCGCGCCACGCCGTTGCCGCAATCGATCACGTAGATGTCGTCGCCGACCACGATCGCATTGGCCGGCGCGGAACGGTCGATCTTCGGCGAGGGGCCGCCGGCGGTGCCGAGCAGGACAAGCTTTGATCCTGGCTTCGAGCGTTTGGATGACGGTTGCATGGCAGCTTCGGATGCGCGGTTGTCTCCGGATACACCGAATGTAATCGCCGCGAGCGACAAGCCTGCCAACTGCAACAGGTGGCGACGTGAACGGTTGATGGCGGATCCGGGATCTGGCATCACGTGAACGGCGGTGAAGCCGCGCAGTCGGGATGAAAGGAATCTACCACTCCGAGTTGAGGTCGAAGCAGGAGAGCACGAAATTCGCCCGGCAGCCATGAATCCGATCGATCGCGCCATCCATGAGAAGCGTCGCTTGCGCTTCACCTATCACGACGTCGCGCGGCTGGTGGAACCGCAATGTCATGGCATCGGCCATCGCGGCACCGAACTGCTGCGCGCGTACCAATTGAAAGGTGGCACACAACCCGAGCCGTTGTTCGACGTGTCGAAGATCAGCAATCTGCAACTGCTTGACGAACACTTCGAGGAGCCCGGGCCGAACTACAAGCGCGACGATTCGGCGATGCGGGAGATTTTCGCGCAGCTTTGAATGCGCGCACCGGAGCGCGCTTGTAGGTTGGTGCTGAACGCAGCGAAGCCCAACAGTCTTCGACGGCCGTTGGGCCTCTCCCGGAACAAATCCGGAATCAGCCCGACCTGCCGTACTTGTTTGTAGTCATTCCGGAGCGGGCCGCACGCCCGAATCCGGAATCGGTTGATCATTGCCCGCATACCGCGATGGCCTGCAAGCGAGCCGGGAATGGTGCGGTGTCCGACCTGCTTGAGGGCCGTCGCGCTCGGTACACCGATTGACTCGCGCCATCCCTGGCGCTCGCCCTGCGGGCCGCCGCCGCGTTCGCGTTTGCAATCCTGCAAACGCAGTCGGGTTCTGCCCGCATGAGGCGCGGGCGGCCCCGGAATGACGAAGTGCTGTCAGGCTTTCCGAGTCCCGAGTCCCGAGTCCCGACTCTTCACGCCAACTTCTTGTACTTCACACGGTGTGGCTGTGCGGCTTCCTCGCCGAGGCGGCGCTTTTTGTCGGTCTCGTATTCGTTGTAGTTGCCGGGGAAGAATTCGACGTGCGAATCGCCTTCGAAGGCAATGATGTGGGTCGCGATGCGGTCGAGGAACCAGCGGTCGTGCGAAATCACGATCGCGCAACCGGGGAATTCCAGCAGCGCCTCTTCCAGCGCGCGCAGGGTTTCGACGTCGAGGTCGTTGGACGGTTCGTCCAGCAGCAGCACGTTGCCGCCTTCCAGTAGCGTCTTGGCGAGATGCAAGCGGCCGCGTTCGCCGCCGGACAATTGCCCGACGATCTTCTGCTGGTCACTGCCCTTGAAGTTGAAGCGGCCGATGTAGGCGCGCGACTGGATTTCGAAGTTGCCGATCTTCAAAATATCGAGGCCGCCCGAGACTTCCTGCCATACGTTGTGCTTGTCGTTGAGCATGCCGCGCGACTGGTCGACGTAAGCAAGCTGCACGGTCTTGCCCAGCATGATTTCGCCTGAATCCGGCTGCTCCTTGCCCATCACCATTTTCATGAAGGTGGATTTGCCGGCGCCGTTCGGCCCGATGATGCCGACGATCGCGCCCGGCGGAATCTTGAACGACAAGTCGTCGATCAGGCAGCGGTCGCCGAACGATTTCGATACGTGTTTGAACTCGATCACCTCGTTGCCGAGGCGTTCGCCCGGCGGAATGAAGATTTCGTTGGTCTCGTTGCGGCGCTGGTAATCGACTGCGTTCAATTCCTCGAAGCGGTTGAGGCGCGCCTTGCCTTTGGACTGACGGCCCTTGGCGGCCGAGCGTACCCATTCCAGTTCCTTCTGGATCGCCTTCTGGCGGGCCTTTTCGGTCGAGGATTCCTGCTTCAGGCGCTCGTCCTTCTGTTCCAGCCACGAGGAATAGTTGCCCTTCCACGGAATGCCGCGGCCGCGGTCGAGTTCCAGGATCCATTCGGCGGCGTTGTCGAGGAAGTAACGGTCGTGGGTAACCGCGACCACGGTGCCGGGATAGTCGTGCAGGAATTGCTCCAGCCAGTCGACCGATTCCGCGTCGAGGTGGTTGGTGGGCTCATCCAGCAGCAGCATGTCGGGCTTGGACAGCAACAAACGGCACAGTGCGACGCGACGCTTCTCGCCACCCGACAACGGGCCGATCTTCGCATCCCAAGGTGGCAGGCGCAGCGCATCGGCCGCGACTTCCAGCTGCATTTCCATGGTGTGCGCGTCGCCCGCGGCGAGGATGTTCTCGAGCTTCTGCTGCTCGGCCGCCAGTGCGTCGAAATCGGCGCCCTCTTCGCCATAGGCCGCGTAGATTTCATCGAGGCGCTTTTGAGCGTCGAGGATACCGGACAAGCCTTCCTCGACCGACTCGCGCACGGTCTTGTGGGCGTCGAGGTTCGGTTCCTGCGCGAGATAACCGATGTTGATGCCCGCCGCGGGCCGGGCTTCGCCCTGGAAGTCCGGATCAACGCCGGCCATGATCCGCAGCACCGTGGACTTGCCCGCGCCGTTCAGGCCGAGCAGGCCGATCTTGGCGCCCGGAAAGAAGGAAAGCGAAATGTCCTTGATGATCTCGCGCTTGGGCGGGACGATCTTGGATACGCCGATCATGGTGTAGATGTATTGCACGGGCGACTCTCTCTTTTGCTCGTCATGGCGGAACCATTGCCGACAGTACGGACAATGGGGCCATCACCTGTTATTTGTCGTCATCCCGGCGAAAGCCGGGATCCAGTGTCTGGGTCGTTCGACATCCATGTCCTGGTTCCACTCGGCTCCTGCCGAGCGGGTTGCTTTCCTTTCGGGGAAAGTAGCCAAAATCATTGCGCCGGGCATGACGGTTTCAGCAATGTCGTATTGCCGAAACTGCCCGCGGTGCTTGCCGAACGGCGAGCCGCGCCGAACTCGCACATCCGTGTGCTCAAACATGCGGCGCTTGCTCCGCCGTTCGGCCGTGCGCCGCGGCATCATGCAACGGCGCGGTTTTAGCGTCGTTGATGGCCATCCATGGCCTGCGTCCGGATGAAACCCCGCATTATTGCATGTCCAGACAATTTGCGCCGAGCTCGAGGCATCGGTGCTCAGTAATATCGCCGAGGACTCCGAGAACGCTCATGGGCCGGGTTGAACCGATCAGGAGCACGCCGTGATCGCCGGCCTGCGCGCAGCCCGGCTGGGCTGGCACGGCATCGATCGCCGCATTGCGGCGCGCGCTTCGCGCGGCGGCAGGTTCACTGTATTCCTGCATGAATTGTTCTGGTTCGGCGTCAAGCAGGCGTGGGCGTGCCTGTTCGGCGGCTTGATGCTGGCGTTGCTGATCGCGACCTGGATGTTCTGGCCGGCCGATGCGCCGCTCGGGCGCTACGATTTCGTGACGCTGATGGCCGTCGCGATCCAGATCACGTTGCTCGTGACGGGTCTCGAAACCCGGCGCGAAGCGCTGGTGATCGTGCTGTTCCACGTCACCGGCACGCTGATGGAACTGTTCAAGACCGCGATCGGCTCGTGGGTGTATCCAGGCGCCTCGATCCTGCATGTTGGCGGCGTGCCATTGTTCACCGGCTTCATGTATGCCTCGGTCGGCAGCTACATCGCGCGGGCTTGGCGATTGTTCGAGTTCCGGTTCACCCGGCATCCGCGCTGGAGCCACACCGCGTTGCTGGCGGTGGCGATTTACCTCAACTTTTTTGCCGATCACTACAAATTCGACATGCGCTGGCTGCTGTTCGTCGGCGTCGCATGGATGTTCGGCCCGTGCTGGGTGCATTACCGCGTGCGCCGGAAATATCGCCGCATGCCGCTGCTGCTCGGCTTCATGCTGGTCGCGCTGTTCATCTGGTTCGCCGAGAACCTCGGCACCTTTACGCGTGCATGGATGTACCCCGCGCAGCACCGTGCGTGGAATATGGTGCCGCCGGAAAAGATCGGTTCCTGGCTGCTGCTGATGATCATCAGCTACGCGATGGTGTCGGCGCTGTATTGGCGCGACGTGTCCCTTGCAAGCACAGATGACGCAGTTCGCCGATAGATTCAGTGCGCGGCGTTTCCGAGCGTCTTGCGGAAGAATGCGAGCGCGTCGGCATCGATCTGCCGATGGACCGCCGCGCGGTCCACGCCGGGTGGATCAATGCAAATGTCCTGCGCTTCCTTCGTCAGTTGCGGCGAACAAGGCGACAGGAATACGTAATGGCCGGCCTTCGGAATCGTCTTGATCCCGGCCAGCTTCTGGATCGAAGGCGCGATGTGCAGGACGTTGTATTTTGGATTCAGCACCTGGTCGGCCTGCCCGTAATACAGGAATACGGGACGATTGATCGAGGCAACGCCGCTCTTGTCGAATATCAGGCTGAGTGGCGCCATCACGAAAGCCGCCTTGATGCGCGGATCGTCGGTGTTGCCCCAGCGGTGCAGATCGCCCTGCATCGAGGTCATCAATTGTTCGAGCGTCTGTCCGTTTCGCGCGGCTTGCGCCTTCAACCGATCGGCGGCTCCGCAGATATTCGGGTCGTCCGGATGCGCCTTGCAATAGCCGATGAAGCGCTTGAACTGCGGCACCGCGCCGACCAACACAAGACTGGTGTAGCCGCCGTTCGAGAAACCCGCCACGCCGATCCGGTCCGGATCGATCAGTTTTTTCCAGCGGGCATCGTCGAGCAGCATGCTGATCGTGGCTTTCACCTGGATCGGCCGCCCGACCATCACTTCAGGGTGCCCATCCCCGCTTGCGTCGATGTAATTGTCCTTCGGATGTTGCAGTGTGGCCACGATGAATCCGCCGCTGGCGAGGTACACCGCGAGATCGTGATGGCCGAGGTCGGAACCTCCATGACCGTGTGAAATCACCACCAGCGGTTTGGCGCCGGGAATGGGCTTCGCATCGGGCGTTGCGTGCAACTCATAGGGTCCGCGCCACGTGACCTGCGACGGCTGAGCGGTTGGATAGAACACGTAGCCCGGCATGGTGCCGCCGTTGACTGGATCGTGGATCGTGATCGCGGCGAAGCCGACGCCGTAAAGCGGCGCGGCGAGCACTGTGAGCGGTACCGCCAGCAATGTCAGCGCGCACAGGATGCCGGCCCAACGCAGACGAGGGTTCATGCGGTGCTCCACGGTTTGCGAAAGAGGGCGATTCTAAAGCCTCGAACCCAGCGCGACAGTGTCGAAAGGGCTAAGATTCGCGTTCGCCCAAGCCTTGCAGAGGATCGTGATGTACAGCCACGAAATGCGGATTGCCGGTTACGACGACGAATTGGCGAAGGCGATCATGCAGGAACGCCAGCGCCAGGAAGATCACGTCGAGCTGATCGCGTCGGAAAACTACGCCAGTCCGCGTGTGCTGGAAGCGCAGGGCAGCGTGTTGACCAACAAGTACGCGGAAGGCTATCCGGGCAAGCGCTATTACGGCGGCTGCCAGTACGTGGACGTGGCCGAGGCGCTCGCGATCGAGCGACTCAAGCAATTGTTCGATTGCGACTACGCCAACGTGCAGCCGCACTCGGGTTCGCAGGCGAACCAGGCGGTTTATTTCGCGCTGCTGCTACCGGGCGACACGATCCTCGGGATGTCATTGGCGCATGGCGGGCACTTGACCCATGGTGCCAAGCCGAATTTGTCCGGCAAGCTCTTCAACGCCGTGCAGTACGGCGTGAACGACGAAGGACTGGTCGATTACGACGCGGTCGAAAAGCTCGCGCTCGAGCACAAGCCCAGGATGATCGTGGCCGGCTTCAGCGCCTATTCGCAGATCATGGACTGGGCGCGTTTCCGCGCGATCGCCGACAAGGTCGGCGCCTACCTGTTCGTGGACATGGCACACGTCGCGGGTCTGGTCGCGGCGGGCGTGTATCCGTCGCCGCTGCCGCACGCACACATCGTCACCTCCACCACCCACAAGACCCTGCGCGGTCCGCGCGGCGGCCTGATCGTCGCGAAGAATTCCGCGATGGGGGAGCACGCCGAGGGCATCGTCAAGAAACTGCAGTCCATCGTGTTCCCCGGGCTGCAGGGTGGCCCGCTGATGCACGTGATCGCGGCCAAGGCCGTGGCGTTCAGGGAAGCGCTGGAGCCCGGGTTCAAGGATTACCAGAAACAGGTGGTGAAGAACGCCAAGGCGATGGCGAAGACGTTGATCGAACGCGGCTACAAGATCGTGTCCGGCGGCACGGAAGATCATCTGTTCCTGGTCGACCTGATCGGCAAGCCGATCACCGGCAAGGACGCGGAAGCCGCGCTTGGCAAGGCACACATCACCGTCAACAAGAACGCCGTGCCGAACGACCCGCAAAAACCCTTTGTCACATCGGGCTTGCGCATCGGCACGCCGGCCGTGACCACGCGCGGCTACAAGGAAGCCGATTGCGTGGAACTCGCCGGCTGGGTCGCCGACGTGCTGGACGCGCCGAACAACGACAAGGTCATCGAAAACGTGCGCGATCTCGTCAACGCGCAGTGCGCGAAATTCCCCGTATACGGTTGATGCATGCACTGCCCCTTCTGCCAGAACATCGATACCCGCGTGATCGACTCGCGCGTTTCGGAGGAAGGTTCGACCATCCGCCGACGCCGCGAGTGCCCGTCCTGTGGCGAGCGTTTTTCCACCATGGAAACGGTGGAACTGAAGTTGCCAGCGATCATCAAGGGCGATGGCCGGCGCGAGGCATTCGACGCGCGAAAGCTGCGCACTGGTTTTGACCGCGCCTTGCACAAGCGGCCGGTGACGGAAGAACGCATCGAAGCGGCGGTGCGCGCGGTGGTGCGTCAGTTGCGCGTCAGCACCGAACGCGAACTGCCCTCGCGGCGGATCGGCGAACTGGTGATGGCGGAATTGCGCAAACTCGACCACGTCGGCTACGTGCGTTACGCGTCGGTGTATCGCTCGTTCGAAGACGTCGCCGATTTCCGCGAGGAACTCGATCGCCTCGAGCACGAGCTGCCCGCCAGTGAAAGCCAGTTGCCGTTGATCGGCGGCGCGGTGGTGCCGATCGACAAGAACAAGAAGCGCTGAAAAAGGGTCGGAGTCATTTTTCAGCCGACACGCGCGTGTGAGAGACATTTCGCATGAAAAATGACTCTGACCCCGGTTTTTTCGGCGCCGACCACGCCTTGATGGCCCGCGCTTTGCGCTTGGCCGAACGCGGCCTGTTCACGACGCAGCCCAACCCGCGCGTCGGTTGCGTGATCGCGCGTGATGGGGAAATCGTCGGCGAGGGTTGGCACCAGCGCGCCGGCGAACCTCACGCGGAAGTGTTCGCGTTGCGTGCCGCGGGTGAACGCGCGCGAGGCGCGACCGCATACGTGACGCTGGAACCGTGCTCGCATCAGGGCCGCACACCGCCCTGCGCGGATGCGTTGATCGAGGCCGGCATCGCGCGGGTGGTGACCGCTTCGGAGGATCCGAATCCGAAGATTGCTGGTGCAGGCGCGCAACGCTTGCGTGAAGCCGGCATCGCGGTGGAAGCGGGGTTGATGCGCGACGCCGCACGTGAACTCAATCGCGGGTTTTTCTCGCGTTTTGAATGCGGTCGCCCCTGGGTCCGCGTGAAACTGGCGATGAGCCTGGATGGTCGCACCGCGCTGGCGAATGGCGAATCGAAATGGATCACCGGCGAGGCGGCGCGCGCCGACGTGCAGCGCTGGCGCGCGCGCAGTTCGGCTATCCTGACCGGTGCCGGCACCGCGCGGGCGGATGATCCGCGGCTGACGATGCGCATGAATTGGGGTCAGAATCATTTTTCACCGCAGGTTTGTGCGAGCGACGGCAATGTGGGGAAAAATGACTCTGACCCCTTTTTGCCCCCGCTGCGCGTGTTGCTGGATGTGCGCCTCGACTCATTGCAAGCCGACGCCCATCTGCTCGACGACAGCGCGCCGACGCTGGTGTTGCACGCGCCGGGCGCGAAGCCGAAGGACGGGCGTTACAGCCGCGTCGAACTCGCCGAAGTGGCGGTCGATGCGAGAAACCGGATCGATCTTGTGGCAGCCTTGCGATTGCTCGCCGAGCGCAACATCAACGAACTGCAGGTTGAAGCCGGCCCGACATTATGTGGCGCCTTGTTCGAACGAGGTTTGGTGGATGAATTGCTGTTGTATGTCGCGCCGACATTGCTGGGCGACAGCGCGCGGCCGCTACTGCATCTGCCGAAACTGGAATCGATGATGGAACGCCGCGACTGGCAGGTCATCGATCGGCGCATGCTGGGGCAGGACCGGCGCCTGCTGTTGCGCCCAGTGGCGCTATAATGCGCGGGCCGGCCAACCCGGCACAGACGTCTTCAGGGCGGGGCGCAATTCCCCACCGGCGGTAGGTTCGCAAGAACAAGCCCGCGAGCGCTTTCGCAGTCGCGAAAGGTCAGCAGATCCGGTCGAATGCCGGAGCCGACGGTCGGCAGCAGGTGATCGCTGCCGGAAAGTCCGGATAAAACGAAGACGGTTCGGCGCGTTGCGCGCGCCGGCCTCATGCCTTGGGGCGTTCTCGCCATTCGTCACGCGGAGAACGTTCATGTCCATTGCTTGCGTTTTCGCCGCCTCGTTTCCGGAGGTGTGCTGATGTTTACCGGCATCATCCAGTCCACCGGCCGCGTCACGCGCAGCGAGACGCGCGGTGGCGATTTGCGTTTTGCGCTCATCGCGCCCGATCTCGATACAAGCGACATCACACTGGGCGACAGCATCGCGGTATCCGGCTGTTGCCTGACGCTGGTCGAGCGCGAGGGCGACACGCTGGCGTTCGATGTTTCGAAGGAGAGTCTCGGATTGACCACGCTGGGCTATCTGGGCGTCGGCGATCGCGTGAATCTGGAAAAGGCGCTGCGGCTGTCCGATCGCTTGGGCGGGCACCTGGTTTCGGGGCACGTCGATGGCATCGGCACGATCACCGCGATCGAATCGGACGCGCGCTCGCAGCGCTGGCGCATCGCGGCGCCGCATGAACTGATGCGTTACATCGCGGCCAAGGGCTCGGTGTGCATGGATGGCGTCAGCCTGACCGTCAATGCCGTCGACGGTGATGAATTCGAAGTCAACCTTGTTCCCTACACGGTGGCACACACCACGTTAGGCGACCGCCGCGTTGGCGACCGCGTGAACCTCGAAATCGACATGCTGGCGCGTTACGCGGAACGCCTGCTGGTTGCAAAGGAGCATTGAGCCATGGCTTTCGCAAGCATTCCCGAACTGCTCGACGAGATCGTCGCCGGCCGCATGGTGGTAATGCTGGACGACGAGGACCGCGAAAACGAAGGCGACCTGATCATGGCCGCTGACAAGGTTCGCGCGGAAGACATCAACTTCATGGCGCGGGAAGGGCGCGGCCTGATCTGCCTGGCGCTGGACCGGGCGCGCTGCGATCGCCTCGGCCTGCAGCCGATGGTGCGTGACAACGGTTCGGCGTACCACACCAACTTCACCGTCTCGATCGAAGCCGCGAGCGGCGTCACCACCGGCATTTCCGCGCACGACCGCGCGCGCACGATACAGGTCGCCGTGGCCGCCGACGCGAAAACCTCCGATCTGGTGCAGCCCGGCCATGTGTTCCCGCTGCTGGCGCAACCGGGCGGCGTGCTGACACGCGCCGGCCATACCGAAGCCGCAGTGGACCTGGCGCAATTGGCCGGTTGTGAGCCCGCCGGCGTGCTGGTGGAAATATTGCGTGAAGATGGTTCGATGGCGCGGCGCCCCGACCTCGAAACGTTCGCCGCGAAGCACGGCCTCAAGGTCGGCAACATCGCCGACCTGATCCGACATCGCCTCGCCACCGAAAAAACCATCGAGCGCGTGCATGAGTCGGACGTGCAGACCGAGTTCGGCGCGTTCCGGCTGGTCGCATGGCGCGACCGCTTGCGTGGCGAAATCCATTTCGCGTTGATGTGTGGGGCGATCGATGACGGGGCGCCGGTGTTGGCCCGCGTGCACGTGCGCAACACCTTGTCCGACGTGCTGCACCTCGAACGCGACGACCTGGGCATGACGATGACCGCCGCGCTGCGCCGGATCGCCGCCGAAACCCGTGGCGTGGTGGTCGTGCTGGCCTCCGCTGAAGATTCGGGCGCAATGCTGGCGTGCCTGAATTGCGAGGCCGTGGCCGTGCCCGCCAACGGTCGCAATGCGGCCACCCAGCGCGAGTGGCGCCAATTGGGCCTCGGCGCGCAAATCCTTGCCGACCTCGGCGTGCGCCGGCTGCGCGTGCTGGGCACGCCGCGCAAGCTGGTCGGACTTTCCGGGTTCGATCTCGAGGTCATCGAATACGTGGATGTACCCGCCGCAGCGGATCTGAAGTAGGGAGTTCCGCGCGGCGCTGCTACGCTTTCCGAGCTTTCGAATCGCTGTCTCGAACCATGTCCGATCAATCTGCCCAGGCCCACGCCATCCTTCGCTCGCCGCCCGGCGCGCGTTACGCCGTCATCGCGAGCCGCTGGAATGGCGAGATCGTCGACGCGCTGGTGGAAGGCGCGCGCGCGGCCTTGGCCGCGCGCGGTGCGGCGGGTGATGCAGTGGACGTGCTGCGCGTGCCCGGCGCCTGGGAGCTGCCGGTGCTGGCCAGGCATCTGGCGGATAGCCATCACTACGCCGTGATCGTGGCGCTGGGTTGCGTGGTGCGCGGCGAAACCCGGCACTACGAACACGTCGCCGACGAATGCGCGCGTGGCTTGATGCGCGTGGCGCTCGATACCGGCGTTCCGGTGTTGAACGGCGTGCTCGCGGTAGAGGATGAGGCGGACGCGTGGGCGCGTGCCGGTGGCGCGCGCGGCAACAAGGGTGCGGACGTCGCGTTGTCCGCGATCGAGATGGTGGCACTGCTCAAGGAGTTTTCCGAATGACCGGCTCGCGCCGCGACGATGGCGTTGATCCGGCAGCACGTTCGCGTGCACGTCGCCGCGCGGTGCAGGCCCTGTACGCATGGGAACTCGGCGGCAATCCCATGCGCAAGGTAATCGATGACTTTCGCGGCGAACAGGACATGCAGATCGCCGATCTCGAGTATTTCGAGGACCTGCTGCGCGGCGTCGAAGCGCACTGCAAGGAATTCGACGCGTCGCTCGCGCCATTCCTCGATCGCGATATCGAGCGCGTCGATCCGATCGAGCGCGCGGTGTTGCGCCTGGCCGCATACGAACTGAAATATCGCCCGGACGTGCCGTATCGCGTGGTGTTGAACGAGGCCGTGGAAGTCACCAAGCGCTTCGGTTCCGAGCAAGGCCACACCTACGTCAACGGCGTGCTCGACAAGCTTGCCGGCGCAACGCGCGCGGCGGAGAAACACGGTTGATGGCGAGTTCCGGCGAGGCGGATTCGGGCGCGCCCTTGCTGGAAACGCGCCGGCTGCGGCTGCGCGGCCATAGGCTGGACGATTTCGCGGCATTGTCGGCGATCTGGGGCGACCCGGAAGTCGTCCGGTTCATCGGCGGCGTGCCTGCGACGCCGCACGATGCGTGGTTGCGCCTGCTGCGCTACGCGGGATTGTGGAAGCTGCTCGGCTACGGCTTCTGGGCAATCGAGGAAAAGGCCAGTGGGCGCATGCTCGGCGACATCGGCTACATGGACGTCAAACGCGGCATGACGCCGACCCTGGATGGCATGCCGGAGGTGGGTTGGGCATTGGCTTCCAGTGCGCACGGCCAAGGCTATGCAGGCGAAGCCCTCGCGGCCGTGCTGGCCTGGGGCGACACGCATTTCGGCGCGCACCGCGCGGCTTGCATCATCGATCCCGCGAACGCGCCATCGCTCCGGCTCGCGTCCAGGGCGGGGTTCCGCTTCGCGCACGAAACGACGTATCTCGGGGATGTCGTGCAGGTCTTCTTTCGGGATGCCGGATAGCGGTGGCCGCGCATGGAATTCGACCTGATCGCGCGCATTCGTGATCGCTGCGCACACCAGCGCAGTGACGTCGCGTTGGGCATCGGCGACGACGCGGCGCTGCTGGATGTTCCCCCCGGCCAGCAACTGGTGGCCTGCACCGACACGCTGGTCGCCGGCGTGCATTTTCCTTCCGGTACCGCACCCGAAGACATCGGCTGGAAATCGCTGGCGGTGAACCTGTCCGATCTCGCCGCGATGGGCGCCGAGCCCGCGTGGGCGTTGCTCGCACTGACGTTGCCCGATGCGGATGTGCCGTTCGTCGAGCACTTCGCGGATGGGTTCGCCACGCTTGCGAACCAGCATGCCGTTGCGTTGATCGGCGGCGACATCACGCAGGGCCCGCTTTCCGTCACGGTGACCGCCTTGGGTTTTATTCCGCGCGATTCGGCGCTGACCCGCGGCGGCGCGCGCGTGGGCGACGCCGTGTTCGTCACCGGCACGTTGGGCGATGCGGCGGGTGCGTTGTGCTTGTTGCAGGATCTGCAGGAAAGCCATCCCCCTCGGTCCCCCTTCGCGCGGAAGGGGGAAGACAAGCCTCGCCCCCTTCCCGCGGAAGGGCGGAGCGGAGCGAACGCGCGCGCAAGCGCGGGCCGCGAGGCGGCGGGGGGGGGCGTCGCGGCCTTTCGGCAGCATGTACGAGAGGATGCAGACGCCAGCTTGCTGGCGCGTCTGAATCGCCCCGAGCCGCGGGTTGCAGCAGGTCTTGCGCTGCGGGGGGGTGCCAGTGCCTGCATCGACGTTTCGGATGGCTTGCTGGCCGACCTCGGCCACGTGTGCGCGGCCAGTGGCGTGGGCGCGGAAATCGAAGCCGATGCGTTGCCGGTCTCATCGCAACTCGCCGCGTCGTTCGACGCGCAAACCTGTCGCGATCTTGCGTTGTCCGGCGGCGACGACTACGAATTGTGTTTCATCGCGCCTTTGGCACGCGAAACGGAAATCGTCGAGAAACTCGCGCACGCCGGGTGCGGCGTGACGCGCATCGGCCGCATCGTCTCGGGTTCGAATGTACGCGTGCTGGATGCCAACGCGAACGAAATTGAAATCGCGCGCGCGGGCTGGGAGCACTTCCCGCGATGAGCGCGCCGCTTGCCGCCGATCAACGCAAAAGATTGATGTCGCATCCGGCGGGCTGGATCGCGACCGCGTTCGGTGCGGGCCTTTCGCCGAAGGCACCCGGCACGGCCGGTTCGCTGGTGGCGCTGCTGCCGTGGTGGTTCCTGCTGCGTGGTTTGTCGCCGGGCATTTATCTCGCGGTTCTGGCTGCGGGATTTTTGCTCGGCGTGTGGGCCTGCGGGGTGTGCGACCGCCGCCTCGGCATGCACGATCAGGGCGCGCTGGTGTGGGACGAGGTGGTCGGGATGTGGATCACGCTATTCGCCGTGCCGCCGCAGTGGTGGTGGATGATCGTCGGCTTCGCATTGTTCAGGCTGTTCGATATCTGGAAGCCGTGGCCGGTGAGCTGGGCGGATCGCGGCGTGCATGGGGGCCTGGGCGTGATGCTGGATGACGTGGCTGCGGGCTTCTACGCGTTGCTCGTGTTGCAGCTTGCGGTGGCGCTCGTCAGGTAGGGCGGGTGATAACCCGCCTTCACGATCCGCAAATTTTGCGATGGCGGGTTGACACCCGCCCTACGTCTGAGGTCGTGTCATTCCGCGAGCGCGCGGCGTACGCGCCGTCGCAGCGCGGGCAAGACCTCGGCTTCGAACCACGGGTGGTAAAGAAACCAGGCGGTGTTGCGTGGACTGGGATGCGGCAGCGGCAGGATGCCGGCGTCGAAGTATTCGCGCCATGCCGTGCAGGTGTCTGTCAGCGTGGCCTTGCGCCGGTCACCCAGCATGCCGCGGATCGCGTAACCGCCGATCGCCAGCGTCAGCTTGAGGTTCTTCAGGCGCGGCATCAGTTGCGGGTGCCACAACGGCGCGCATTCGGGACGCGGCGGCAAATCGCCCGATGATCCCTTGCCGGGATAGCAAAAACCCATCGGCACGATCGCGACCTTGCGCGCGTCGTAGAACGTCGGCGCGTCGACGCCGAGCCACTCGCGCAACTTCTCGCCACTCTTGTCGTTGAACGGTATGCCCGTGTCGTGGACCTTGCGGCCGGGCGCCTGGCTGACGATCAACAGGCGTGCGTCGGGATGCGCCTGCAACACCGGGCGGCAGCCGTGCGGCAGGTGCTGCGCGCAAACCTGGCAGGCGCGGATGCGCGCCATCAGTGCTGCGAACGGTTCTTTCGCAGACGACGTGGCCACTACGACCGATCGGCTCATCCGCACAAGTCTAGTCCATGCGAATGCGCTGTTCGGAGCGGCTTTTGTGAAAAGTCAGGCCATGGATGGCCGCGGAGGTCTTTCCTGGCCGACAGACGGATCACTAAAACGGGTCGTCGGTCGTGCGGCGATCGTGGACGATCGCAAAAATACGTCAATCCGTGTACTCGAAAACCTGCACCACCTTCTTCACACCGCCAACGTTGCGTACCTGGTTCACGACGGCGTCGGCTTCCTTGTGGCTGACAAGTCCCATCAGGTAGACGTTGCCGTGCGCGGTGCTGATCTTGACCCGGCCGGGATCGAAGCCGGGCATGTCGATGTGCAGCAGCGAGGTCTTCACGCGTGCGGTCAGTGAAGCATCGAGTGCCGTGCGACCCACCGATTGCAAGGGCATCACGTCGATCAGGTTCACGACGCGTTGCACGCCTTCGTAACCGGTGACGTCGGCACCCGCGCGCTCCTTCACCTCTTCGGTGCTCGCTTCGCCGATCAACAACAGCACGCCGTTGTACACGCTGGAGCCGATGTGGGCGCGGCCGGAGAGTTCGGAATCATCGTCCAGCGCGCGTTGCGCGGTGATCTGCACGTTGCGGTCGTTGACGAGGCGGTTGAAACCGCGCCGTGGCGTAAACACGCTGCACGCGGACACGGCGATGCAAAAGGCGAGGGCGGCGGAGAAGAGCAGGGTTTTGCGCATGTCGTATCCCGGAGTCAGCAGATTTCGAAAGCGGCGCGCTGCCAATCGAAGTCGGGCGCGTCCGCATCGCCGTCGAAAGCTATCACATCGAACCTGCACGGCGAGGAAGCGAAACGCGGGTACGCCTGAAGGAAGCCCTGCGCCGCGCGCGTGAGTTTTTGGCGCTTGGCGACGCCCACGGAAGCCGCGCCGCCGCCAAAGTGCGGGTCGCGCCGGTAGCGCACTTCCGCGAATACCAATGTCGCGCCGTCGCGCATGATCAGGTCGAGCTCCCCGAAACGGGTGCGGTAGTTGCGTTCGACCAGTTTCAGGCCGGCGCGTTCCATGTACTCGAGGGCGAGTTGCTCGAAGCGCGCGCCGATCGCGCCCGGCTTCATGGTTCCGTCGGCGCCGTGCCGTCGGCCGGTTGCGCTTCCAGTCCCGCCGCGACCGGACGCGCGACGCCGCCCTGGAATTGCACCCAGATCGGCGTGCGCTGCACGTGGCCGAACGCGTCCATCGTCAGTTGCCCGGTCGCGCCGGCGAGATAGCTGCCCGGATGGCTGCGCAACCATCCGAGGTAAGGCATCAATGCGTACGCGTCCATGCCGAATGCGAAAAGACGCGCCGCCGGGCCCGCGGCCGTGGACAGCTGCGAGGCGAGCGTCGCGTGGCTGGGCAGCCCGGCCTGCGCGTCGTACAGCCATGGCTCGTCGCTGAACTGCATGCCATCGAGGTCGCCGTCCGCGGTGGCATTTTCGTCGCCGGAATACACCATCGAGGTCGAGAACACCGGCAGCGTCGAAAGCGCAAGTCGCAATTGCGGCAGCAGCAGCCGCGCTTGATCGGGCCGCAGCAGCGCCGCGATGCCGGTCTGGTTTCCGGAACCCGCGAGCGCGGCCTGGATCTGCGCCGCGAAATCCACGTCGCCCGGCTGCAGCACGATGTCGTTGGCGATCTGCCCGCCAAGGCTCTCGAATTCAAGCTTGAACGCCGCGAACGTGCGCGCCGAAGTATCGTCGTTGCCGCGGAACACGATGGCCGCGTGCAGCCCCGCGGTGACCATGTGTGCGCCCAGTTGCGCGCCTTCGGCTTCGGGCAGCAAGGCGAATTCGGTGCTGCCCGCCGGCCCCTGCTGGTTCCCCTGTGCACGATTCAGGGCGAGCACAGGCACCGGCAGCGAGGCTTGCGAGAACAACGCGCCGACCGCATCGCGGCTGAGCGGACCCACCACCAGCGAGGCGCCGTCCGCGACGGCCCGTTGATAAGCCGCCAGCGTGCCATCGGCCGTTCCGCCGGTGTCGTAAACCTTGATCGTCGGGCGTTGCTCCTGGGTGGCTGGCGTATGGAAATACGCGGCGAAGAACCCGTCGCGAACGGCCGCGCTTGCCACGGCCACGCGGCCCGTCGCAGACAGCAACAACGCCACGCGGGCCGGCATCGCGAAGCCCTGGGGCGCAGACGCGCCGGTCAGCGTGCCCACCGGTTCGTTCAACTGAGGCAACGCCAGCGGCGTGGCCGTGCCGGAACGCGCAAGCGCTTGGCTGACGTAAGGTTTGAGTGGATCGTTGTGGGCGAGCGTCGGGAACAGTGCATTCATTCCGGCGCTGCCCATGCCGGCCAGAATCGCGACCACCCGCTGGTGTTCGGCGGCTTGTGCGGCGGGTGGCAACAACGGCGCGCGCCTGGCCAGTGCACGCGCGGCCTCGACGCGATTGCCCAGCGCCAGTTGCGCGCGGGCCTGCACGTCCAGCGCCTGCTGTTGCACCTCGGGCGGCAAGGACGACGGCAGCGCGTCGAGTTGTTTCAATGCGGCGTCGGCGTGGCCTTCCTGCAGCGCGATGTTCGCCGCGTGGATGCGATCGGCGGCCTGCTGCGACTGCGCTTGCGGATTGGTCGGCGAGGAAGGCCCGAGCGTGGCGCAGGCCGCCAACATCGACAGTGCTGCCGACATGAAAACGATGTGCGCCGAACGCCTGATCCTGACCATGTGATTTCCCTGCGCGGTCATCGCGCTGCGACTTTGTTGGATGTTGAAAAAGTGCGGTCCTGCACTTTTTCAACACGCCGAGTCCGGTACTCGCCCGGACTCGGCTTCGCCGGATCAAGCGCATGCTGCGCCTGATCCGCGACGGACCATCCATGGTCCGCACCAACATGGTGTTTTCAACACCATGTTGGGCGATGATAGCGGATCGATTCAAGCCGGCAGGGTTCACGAGATGAAGGGCGGCAACGCGGGAAAGTTGTGGGTGGTCGCCACCCCGATCGGCAACCTTGGCGATCTTTCGCCGCGCGCCCAACAGGCATTGCGCGACGCAAGCGTGGTTGCTGCCGAAGATACGCGGCACAGCCGTCCGTTGCTCCAGCATTTCGGCATTGCGACGCCATTGACCGCGTTGCACGAACACAATGAACGCGCGGTGGTGGCGGTGCTGATCGCGAAACTGCAAGGCGGCGAAGACGTGGCGCTGATCTCGGACGCGGGCACGCCGCTTATCAGTGATCCGGGTTTCCGGTTGGTGCGCGCCGCACGCGAAGCCGACATCGACGTTGTGCCCGTGCCGGGCGCGTGCGCGGCGATCGCGGCATTGTCTGTGGCGGGCCTGCCGAGCGATCGCTTCGTGTTCGAGGGATTTCTTCCCGCGAAAGCCTCCGCGCGGCGCGAGCGGTTGCGCGAACTCGCGAACGAGCCACGCACTTTGGTGATATATGAATCCTCGCACCGCATCGTCGAATGTTGTGCGGATCTGCGCGACACCTTCGGTGCTGAGCGTGAAGCACGGCTGCTGCGCGAATTGACCAAGCTGCACGAAACCTGCATCGGCATGACGCTGGACGATATTGCCGCGCGGGTCGAGGAAGATCCGGAGCAACGCCTGGGCGAATGCGTGCTGGTGATCGCCGGGCGTGGCGAAGAAGCCGATGCCAGGCTTGCCGAAGGCCGCCGCATGTATGCGCTGCTGCGCGCGGAGCTTGCGCCCGCGCAAGCGGCGAAGCTTGCCGCCGCGATCAGCGGCGCGCCGCGCAAGGCGCTCTACGGGAGCGGTAAAGAGTAAAGGGTAAGTCGGCGGCTGCGCCGCCTGTTAAGGAGTCACGGCATTTCTGCCTTTACTCTTTACAGCGAGCGCAGCGA
>Ga0207695_10003608_pt1 | contig 21646 bp, 15 predicted proteins | sample KBSC54metaG_FD_184354 | JGI IMG/M metagenome (GOLD analysis project Ga0207695, IMG submission 184354) | Corn rhizosphere microbial communities from Kellogg Biological Station, Michigan, USA - KBS C5-4 metaG (SPAdes) (version 2) | ecosystem: Host-associated > Plants > Roots > Rhizosphere > Soil...
GCTTCAGCAGGCTCAAGCAGTTCCGGCGCGTGGCCACCCGCTTCGAGAAAACCGCCAGAAACTATCTCGCTATCGTCACCCTCGCGGCCATCGTCCTGTGGCTACGCTAAGTGTCCACAGCTCCTAGGGCCTGACAATCACGCCGCCGGTCATCGGTGTCGGGACGCCGGTGGTCTTCGGGAAGCTGATGGGCAGGCCGCGGGCGGTGCGGGCGGCCAGATAGGCGAAGGCTTCGGCCTCGATGGCGTCGCCGCGCCAGCCGTGGTCCTCAGCGGTCTTCACCGGCATGGGCAGGCGCTCGGCCAGCGCCTTCATGATCTCCGGATTGTGCCGCCCGCCGCCGGTGACGACGAGCTCGGTCGGCTGTTCGCCCAGCATCTCGAAGCCCAGCCGCACGGCTTCGGCCATGAAGGCCACCAGGGTCGCCGCGGCGTCCTCCAGTTCCAGGGGCTCGAGCGGATCGAGCGAGAAGTCGAAGCGGTCCAGGGACTTGGGCGGAGGGGCTGCGAAATAGGGGTGGCCCAGCAGGCCGGCCAGGACGCCGGCGTTCACCCGGCCGACGCTGGCGTAGCGGCCCTTGTCGTCGAAGCGCCCGGCGCCCCTGGCCTGCACCATCAGGTCGATCATGCCATTGCCGGGGCCTGTGTCGAAGGCCGCGATGTCGTCGCGTCCCGACCAGAAGGTGACGTTGGCGACGCCGCCGATGTTCAGCACCGCCAGCGGCGCCTCCAGTCCGGACGCCCGGGCCCGCGCCAGGTGGTAGATGGGGGCGAGCGGCGCGCCCTCGCCGCCCGCCGCCACGTCGGCGGTGCGGAAGTCGTGGGCCACCGGCACCCCGGCCTTGCGGGCCAGCAGGCCGGCGTCGCCGAGCTGCACGGTGCGTCCCGGCCGTCCCTCCAGCGGGCGCTCGTGCAGCACCGTCTGGCCGTGCATGCCGATCAGGTCGATGTCGGACCAGGTGAGGCCGTTGGCCGCCAGGAACCCCTCGGCGGCGGCGAAGTGCTCCTCCGCCCCGGCCGTGGCCGCCTGGGCGAAGATCGCAGGCTCGGGCGCGCCGCGGGGCCAGGTGAGGGCCTGCGCCGTGGCCTCCAGCATGATGTCGCGGGTGGCGTCGGTGAGCTTGCGCTCGCCGGCGGGGCCGAAGGCGGAGAGGGTCTCGCCGTCGGTCTCCAGCACCGCCATGTCGACGGCGTCGAGGGAGGTTCCGGTCATGAAGCCGAGCACGCGCATGGACCTTGACTGCCATGCGCCGCGCCCGTAGTCAGCCCGCCATGTTCGGCCAAGCCGCCCTCACCGGTCGCTATTACCGCCTGCCCTAGCCGCAGGCCGCCGATCCCACGCGCCTGCCCCATCCGGCCGGCGCAGACCTTCCGCAACAAGACGCGCCGGCCTCCTCACCGCAACGGAGCCTGCCATGTCCCTCGAAATTCCCGCCTCCGCCGTGCTAGAGCCCGGCCACCCTCGCCTCGAGAGTCCCCGAATGCCCGACCAGCCGTTCAAGTCCGAGTTCCTGAAGGTGATGCAGGCCCGCGGCTACATCCACCAGGTCACCCATCCGGAGGAGCTGGACGAAGCGGCCTCGAAGGGGATCGTCACCGGCTACATCGGCTACGACGCCACCGCGCCCTCGCTGCACGTGGGCAACCTGATCACCATCATGATGCTGCGCCGCCTGCAGCAGACGGGTCACAAGCCCATCGTCATCGTCGGCGGCGGCACCACCAAGGTGGGCGACCCCTCCGGCAAGGATGAAGGCCGGCCCCTGCGCACCGAGGCGGAGATCCAGGCCAATATCGCGTCCCAGAAGCACGTCTTCGCGCGGTTCCTCACCTTCGGCGACGGGCCCACGGACGCCCTGATGGTCGACAACGACGAGTGGCTCTCGAAGCTCGGCTACATCGACTTCCTGCGGGAGTACGGCGTCCATTTCACCATCAACCGGATGCTGGCCTTCGACAGCGTGAAGCTGCGGCTCGAGCGCGAGCAGCCCCTGACCTTCATCGAGTTCAACTACATGCTGATGCAGGCCACCGACTTCCTGGAGCTGAACCGCCGCTACGGCTGCGTGCTGCAGATGGGCGGCTCCGACCAGTGGGGCAACATCGTCAACGGCGTCGAGTTGATACGGCGTGTCGACCAGAAGCCGGCGTTCGGCCTTACGACGCCGCTCCTGGCAACGTCCTCGGGGGCGAAGATGGGAAAGACCGCCCAAGGCGCGGTGTGGCTGAACGCCGACCTCCTGAGCCCCTACGACTACTGGCAGTTCTGGCGGAACACCGAGGACGGCGACGTGGGCCGGTTCCTCAGGCTCTACACCGATGTGCCGCTGGAGGAGATCGCCCGGCTGGAAGCCCTGCCGGGCGCCGAGATCAACGAGGCCAAGAAGGTGCTGGCCAATGCCGCCGCCACCCTGCTGCACGGCGCGGACGAGGCCGCCAAGGCCGCCGCCGCCGCGGAGGCGGCATTCGTCCAGGGCGTGATCTCCGACGACCTGCCGACCGTCGAGATCAACTGGGCGGGACCGGAGGGCAACCTGACCCGCCGAACAGCAGAAGCGATCGTCAAAGAAGCCGGCCTCGCCACGTCGATGCGTGAGGCCCGGGATCTGATTGCCGGCGGCGGCATCCAGATCAATGACAGCAAGCCCGCGGTGGGGGACTATTTCGAGCGTTCGGACGTGCTGCCGAAGCAAGGCGCGTTCAAGGTCCAGAAGGGCAAGAAGACAATCCTTCTCGTGAAGCCAGTCTAAGCACCCAAGCCTGTCATCCCGGACGGCCGAAGACCCGATCCGGGATCCAGGATCGACCGCACTGAATAACCCCTTGGGTCCCGGCTCTCCGCTTCGCTGCGGCCGGGATGACAGGAAGTAGGGAGAAGAGCGATGGCGAAGATCAGCGAGGGCGCCGCGGCGCCCGATTTCGAACTGGATAGCGAGCACGGCCCGATCCGCGCCTCCGACTTCAAGGGCAGGACGCTCGTGGTCTATTTCTACCCGAAGGACGACACCCCCGGATGCACCAACGAGGCCAAGGATTTCAGCGCGCTGGCGCCGCAGTTCGCCAAGGCCGGCGCCGCGGTGGTCGGTGTCTCCAAGGACAGCGTGAAGAGCCACCAGAAGTTCGCCGCCAAGTACGGGCTTTCGATCCCCCTGGGCGCGGACCCGCAGGGCAAGGTGGTGGAGGCCTTCGAGAGCTGGGTCGAGAAGAAGCTCTATGGCCGCGAATACATGGGCATCGACCGCTCCACCTTCCTGATCAAGGACGGCGTCATCCGGAAGATCTGGCGCAAGGTGAAGGTGGCCGGCCACGCCCAGGCCGTGCTGGACGCGGTGAAGGCCCTCTAGGCCCGCGCGACCTGGCGTCGCACCCGCCGGAGGCGCGCGATCTGGCTGGGTTCCGCAGCGCGCCGAGGGACGAAAGCTCTGCGCGATGGCCTGATCGCCGATCACCTTGGCCGAATCGCGGGGCTTGGCGAAGCGAATGGTTAACGGTCTATTTCGGTCAAGAGCAAACCGCCTTGCGCCCCTGGAAATTCTCGTCGCATATCGCCGGGTTCCTTGGGGAATTTGGGACCACCGCAACCGCATGAGAAGTCTGGCGCGTCTCCGCCGCTCGCTGGTCGAGCTGTTTCCCGAACGGCACCTCTACGTGCGCTCGGGTGGGGAGATGAAGGGCTATGTCCTCACGCCCAAGACCCAGATGATCGCCGCCGCCGGCCTCTCGGCGGCCGCGCTCTGGATGGGCGTCTGCAGCGCCGCCATGCTGCTCAACCTGATGTCCGCGTCGTCCACGGACCGCGAGATCGCCCGCACCCAGGCCAAGTACGAACGCTGGATCGCCGACCGGCAGGCCCGCCTCAACTCGGCCGTGGCGGAGCTGAACGCCGGCGGCGGAAGCGCCAGCGCCAGCCTCGCCTCCACGCTGGAGAAGCGTCACGCGGCGCTCGCCATGCTGCTCACCGACATGAAGGGCGCGCCCGGAGCCGCCGCGGCCCTGACCCCGGTGATCAATGAGGTGACGCTCACCAAGGACACCGATCCGGCCCACATCGTCGACACCGTGCGGGTGAGCCAGGAGAAGCTGCTGGACGCCGCCGACGCCTTCGCCAAGAGCCGCGCCGACCGCCTGCGCCTCGCCTTCCGCCTCGCCGGCCTGACGCCCGCGGCCTACATGCCCAAGGGCGGCTCGCTGGGCGGGCCGCTGATCGAGTCCAAGGACCCCCGCGCGCTCGCCGCCGTGCTCGACGTGGACGAGGCCTTCGCCGACCGCATCCAGCACGCCGCTTCCGACATGAGCGACGCCCACGCCCTGGAGGCCGCCGCCAAGGACCTGCCGTTGGCCAAGCCCACCAGTGGCGAGACGGAGCGTTCCAGCGGCTTCGGTGTCCGCTACGATCCCTTCACCGGCCACCCGGCCTTCCACTCCGGCCTCGACTTCTCCGGCGGACGGATGGCGCCGATCCACGCCACGGCGCCGGGCGTCGTCTCGTTCACGGGCGTGCGGTCCGGCTACGGCAATACCGTGGAGATCGACCACGGCCGCGGCTTCAAGACCCGCTACGCCCACATGGCGGTGATCTCGGTCAAGGTCGGCCAGCAGGTGGCGCTGGGCCAGCGGCTGGGCGGCATGGGGTCCACCGGCCGCTCCACCGGCACGCACCTGCATTACGAAGTCTGGGTCAACGGCCGGGCTCAGAACCCCGACCGCTTCGTCAAGGCGGGCCTCTATGTCCAGCAGGCCGAATAGGCCGTTCTAGGCGTCCATTTCCGCCTTATCGCGGGTGACGCCCACGCGCTGCGCGAGCGCGGCGCCCATGAAGGCGTCGAGGTCGCCGTCGAGGACGCCTTGGGTGTCGGAGGTCTCGACCTCGGTCCTGAGGTCCTTGACCATCTGGTAGGGCTGCAGGACGTAGCTGCGGATCTGGTGGCCCCAGCCGATGTCGGTCTTCTGGTCCTCGAGCGCCTGCTGGGCCGCCTCGCGCTTCTGCAGCTCGGCCTCGTAGAGCCGGGCGCGCAGCATCTTCCAGGCCTCCTCCCGGTTCTGGTGCTGCGAGCGGCCGGCCTGGCAGGCGACCGCGATGCCGGTGGGGATGTGCGTCAGGCGCACGGCTGAATCGGTCTTGTTGATGTGCTGCCCGCCGGAGCCGGAGGCGCGGTAGGTGTCGGTGCGCACGTCGGCGGGGTTGATGTCGATGACGATGGTGTCGTCCACCACCGGATAGACCCAGACCGAGGCGAAGCTGGTGTGGCGCTTGGCGGCGGAATCGAACGGCGAGATGCGCACCAGGCGGTGCACGCCGGCCTCGGTCTTCAGCCAGCCGTAGGCGTTGGTCCCCTTGACCTGCAGGGTGGCGGACTTGATGCCCGCCTGGTCGCCGGAAGTCTCTTCCAGGAAGTCGACCTCCATGCCGTGGGCGTTGGCCCAGCGGGTGTACATGCGCAAGAGCATGCCGGCCCAGTCGCAGGACTCCGTGCCGCCGGCGCCGGAGTTGATCTCCACGAAGGCGTCGTTGCCGTCGGCCTCGCCGGACAGCAGGGCCTCGAGCTCGGCGCGGCCGGCGCGCTCCTTGATGGCGCGCAGCTGGACGCGGGCCTCCTCCAGCGAGGCCTCGTCGCCCTCCTCGTCGGCCAGCTCGGCGTAGCCCAGGGCGTCGGCGAGGTCGCGCTCCAGGGCCCTCACCGCCTCCACCTGAGTGGAGAGCCGGGTGCGCTCGCGCATCAGGGCCTGGGCGGCCGACGCGTCGTCCCAGAGCGTCGGGTCCTCGACGCGGGCGTTCAACTCGTCGAGCTTGCGGAGCGCGGGCTCCCAGTCAAAGACGCCTCCTGAGCAGTTCGATCGACTGCTCGATGTCAGCCTTGGCGGCCTCGACATCCAATCTCATGGGACAGTTCCTAGGTCAGGTGTGGGCGCGCCAGATAGGCTGGGTTGAGGGCGAGAACAAGCAGCGGAGTCCCTCTCCCTACCCTCTCCCTCTCGCTGCGCGGGGGAGAGGAGGCTGGAAGCGCTTCTCCTCTCCCCCGAGCGCAGCGAAAAGGGGGAGAGGTCGGGAGAGGGCTTCATTCGTACAAGCCGTTGACCTCGTCCTTCTTGGCCGGCGGCTTGGGCGGAGGCGGCGGGGCGACGGCCGCGGCGGCGTTGGGCGCGCCGGTCAGGCCGTTGCCGAACACCTTGTTGTAGGGCTGCGGGCCGCTGAGCTCGTCGGGGGTCTGAGCGACCTTGGGCTCGGTGCCCGGCTTGAACGCCTCGCGGATGCCGCGGATCATGGCGAACTTGGCGTTGGCCGGCGCCTTGAAGTCGTCGGGGGCGAAGTACTTGTTCGCCTGCTGCATGAAGTCGATGAAGATCGGCAGGGCCGCGCGCGCGCCCTGCTCGCCCTCGCCCAGGCTGCGGTTGTCGTCGAAGCCGATGTAGGTGCCCACCACGATGTGCGGCGTGAAGCCCACGAACCAGGCGGAGCGGAACTCGCTGGTGGTGCCGGTCTTGCCGGCCGTCGGGCGGCCGAGGACCGAGGCCGCGGCGCCGGTGCCGCGCTGCACCACGCCCTGCAGCATGGAGGTGATCTGGTAGGCGGTGATCGGGTCCCAGACCTGGGCGCCGGACGGCGGGATGCGGGGGCTCTCGTCGCCGTTGAAGCCGGCGGTGCAGCGGTCGCATTCCCGGGCGTCCGCCTTGAAGATGGTCTTGCCCTCGCGGTCCTGCACCAGCTCGATCAGGTGCGGCTCGACCTTGCGGCCGCCGTTGACGAAGGCCGCATAGGCGCCGGTCAGGCGGAACACCGTGGTCTCGCCGGCGCCCAGCGCCATGGCCAGCACGTTCTCCATCTTGGTGACCACGCCCAGGCGGATCGCGGACGCGCTGATCTTCGGCATGCCGACGCCCTGGGCCAGGCGCACGGTCATGGTGTTCAGCGAGAGCTCCAGGCCTTTGCGCAGCTGCAGGGGGCCCAGGTATTCGTGCTCGTAGTTCTCCGGCGTCCAGGCCTGGCCGTTGGCGCCCGGCAGGCTGATGGGCGCGTCCAGCACCACGCTGGCCGGCGTGTAGCCGTTCTCCAGCGCGGTGGCGTAGACGATCGGCTTGAAGGCCGAGCCGGGCTGGCGCAGCGCCTGGGTGGCGCGGTTGAAGCTGGAGAGCGAGAAGGAATAGCCCCCGACCATGGCCAGCACCCGGCCGGAGTCCGGGTCCATGGCCACGAGCGCGCCGTTCACCGCCGGCACCTGTTTCAGGAGGAAGCCGGGGCCCTTATCGTTGGGCGCCACGAACACGAGGTCGCCGGCCCCGATGCCCTTGCCATGCCGGGCCCAGGCGACGTCCTCGGCGGTGAGTGCGCCGGACTGGCCGTCGATGGTCTTCACCCGCACGGCGCCGCCGGCCACGTCGGTGACCACGGCCTGCAGCCAGAAGCGGCGCTCGGCGGGCTTGGCAGACTTCTTCGCCACGTCCTCCCACCCGGCGAGCGTGGTCACATGGCCCCACGCCCCGCGCCAGCCGTGGCGGCGGTCGTAGCGCTCCAGGCCGTCCATCAGGGCGGTGCGCGCCGCGCTCTGCAGGCGCGGGTCGAGCGTGGTGCGCATGAAGTAGCCGCCCTCGTTGAGGCGCGGCCCCAGCGTCGCCAGGCCCCGGCGGCGCACCTCCTCCACGAAGTAGTCGGCGTCGCGGTACTTGGCGCGGCTGGGCTCGGGCTGGACCTTGAGGTCCTCGTGCTTGGCGGCCTCGGCCTGGGCGCGGGTGACCCAGCCGGAGTCAGCCATCTGGTCCAGCACCCAGTTGCGCCTGGCCATGGCGGCGGCCTTGTGGCGGATCGGGTGGTAGTTGTCCGGCCCCTTGGGCAGGGTCGCCAGGTAGGCGCATTCGGCGAGGTCCAGGTCGGTGATCGACTTGCCGAAATAGTTGTAGGCCGCGGCCCCCACGCCATAGGAGCGGTAGCCCAGCCAGATCTCGTTCAGGTAGAGCTCGAGTATCCGCTCCTTGGTGAGCGTCCCCTCCAGCTGCTGGGCGATCATCGCCTCCTTCAGCTTGCGGCCCAGGGTGGCGTCGTTGGTGAGCAGGATGTTCTTGGCCACCTGCTGGGTGATGGTCGAGCCGCTCTCCAGCCGCCGCCCTTGCGCGATGTTGATGATGTCCTTGGCGCCGGCGCGCACGATGCCGGAATAGTCGAGGCCGGCGTGCTTGAAGAAGTTGCGGTCCTCCGCGGCCAGGAAGGCCTGGGCGAGCTGCGGGGGGATATTGTCGTAGGGCACGAAGATGCGCCGCTCGCGGGAGAACTCCCCGATCAGGGTGCCGTCCCAGGCGTAGGCGCGGGTGGCGGTGGGCGGGTGGTAATCCGCCAGGTCGCTGGCGTCGGGCATGTCGTGGAACAGCCAGGCCGCCCAGATGGCCACGGCGAAGCCCGCCACGGCCACCAGGCCGAGCACGCTCACGCCGGCGATCACGACCCACCGTTCGCGCGTCGGCGGCCCGCGCCCGGGCTTTTCGCGCGAAGCCGTCTCCCTGGAAGAAGTCTCGGGGGGAGGATTCAACTTTACCACGGCCTCCAGAGGCGCCCCGCCCCATCGGCCTTCGGTCTAATGGGCTTCGATTGCGGCGCCAATGGGCGCGAGGCCGCAGGTGCGCCGCCTTGGATTGGCCGAGCGCTTTCCACCCGTTGCGAAGCCTGGCGCGCCGGGCGAAGCTCGGCTGAGGCCGCCGCGGGCCGTGCAACGGGCCCGCAGCGGCGCGCGGCGGCGATGGCGAGGAGGAGGATGGGATGACCCGAGGTGCGATGTCCGTGGCGGCGATGGCCGTCGTGCTGCTCGCCGGGCCGGCGTTGGCCCACGCTCAGGCGCAGGGCCAGGCCGAGGCGCCCCCGGCCCGCCCGCCTGAGGCCCTGGCGCGCAATTTCGACGGGGTGTGGACCAACGCCACGGTCACCCGGCTCGAGCGGCCGGCGGCCTTTTCCCAGCTTGTGGTGCCGAAGGACAAGGCGGACGCCGTGGCGAAGGCGACGCGCGAACGGCTGGCGCAGGCGAACGGGCGCTCGGACCTCGACCAGGGCGCCTTCAAGGACGAGAACGCGACGGCCGGCTACAACGCCTTCTGGATCGACTCCGGCGACGGGCTGATGCGGGTGCGCGGCGAGGCGCGGTCCTCGTTCATCACCAGCCCGGCCGACGGCAGGATGCCGTTCCGCGACCGCAAGAAGAGCCTTGCGCTGATGAACCGCGACGGGGTCGAGTACCAGTCGGGGCACGGCGCCTACACCGATCCGGAGGACCTGCCGCTGCGCGAGCGCTGCCTGATCGCGCAGAGCGACGCCGGCGGGCCGGTGATGCTGAACGCGATCTACAACAACAACTACAGCTTCGTGGTGACGCCCGGCTATTTCGTGATCGACCTGGAAATGAACCACGACGTGCGGATCGCGCCGATCTTCGCCTCGGCGGGTGAGGCGCGCGCGCACCATGGGCCCGCGACGATCCGGCCCTGGCTGGGGGACAGCGTGGCCTGGTGGGAGGGCGACACCCTGGTCACCGAGACCAGGAACGTGAACCCCATCCAGGAGGGCCGCACCCTGACGCCGGTCTCCGCCCAGGGGACGGTGACGGAGCGCTTCACGCGGATCGCCAAGGACGAGTTGCTCTACCAGTTCAAGGTCGAGGACCCGGTGCACTACACCCAGGCCTGGTCCGGGGAGTATTCGTTCAAGCCGGCCAAGGGGCAGATCTACGAATACGCCTGCCACGAGGGGAACTATGCGATGGCGGGCATACTGCGGGGCGCGCGGCTGGCGGAGGCGGCGGCGGCCAAGGGCGGGCAGCTGGCGGACAAGTGAGCGGGCCTAGAGCCAGTGCGGCGTCGGATCGGATTGGCTCAGACGCCATCGAGCCCACGTCGGAGCTATCCCATCTGGGTCCCGGCCTTCGCCGGGATGAGCGGTTGTGGGTGTTGGGTTACCGCGAGGCCAGCCGGGTCGCCTGGGCGAAGTAGTCGTCGACCGAGTCGCCGACGGCGTTCATCAGCTGGCTGCGCTTCAAGGGGTCGCGCAGGAACTGTTCGTCTTCCGGGTTGGTGACGAAGCCCATCTCCAGGAGGACGGCGGGCACGTCGGGGGCCAGCAGCACCATGAAGCCGGCGTCGCGCTGGCTGCGGCGCAGCAAGGGCGCCTTGCCCTCGATGCGGGCGACGAGGGTCTGGGCGAACACCGCCGACCGGTTCTTGGTGGCCCGCTGGGTGAGGTCAAAGAGGATGTCCTGCACGCCGCGGTCGCCGGTGAGCGAGGCCTTCATGAACCAGTCGTCCTGCTTGACGAAGCGGGCGGCGCGGTTGGAGGCCTTTTCGGAGAGGGTGTAGACGCTGGCGCCGCGCACGGTGGCGTCGGGGCCGCTATCGGAATGCAGCGAGATGAAGAGGTCGGCGCCGGCGCCCTGGGCGATGCGCACGCGCTCGGCCAGGGGCACATAGGTGTCGTCGTCGCGGGTCAGCACCACGCGGTAGCGGCCCTGCCGCTCCAGCCGGGCCTTGAGCGCGAGCGCGGCGGCGAGGTTGACGTCCTTTTCGTAGCCCTGGGCGCCGAGCGCGCCGGGATCGTGGCCGCCGTGGCCCGGGTCGATGACGATGACCTTCTTGAGCGCCACCGGCGTCGCGCGGGCCGGGGCGATCTCCGGCCGCAGCTTCAGCGCCACGGCCGAGACCGACGACTTCGTGCTGGTCAGGCGCACGCCGCCCGGCTGGGAAACCACGTCCACGACGTATCGGTAGTGATCGACGCCGTCGGCGGGGGGCAGGAGGAAGCGGCCCTTGATCTTGGCGTCGGGGCTGAGATCGAGCTGCAGGCGGGCGCCGGCGGGGGTCTGTTCGAACGCCCAGGCCTTCACCAGGCCCTGGCCTGCGCCCTGCAGGCCACCGGCCGCGGAGACCGTCGGCAGCAGGAGCACGGCGTGGCCGTCGGCCAGGCCATCGGAAATGAGCTTGCCGCTGGCGGCCCGGTCCAGATCGACGACGAGACGGGTCTGCTGGTTGTCGCCGCCCAGGCGGACCTTGAGGAGGCCGCCCACCGCGCCGGAGGCATGCGAGGCCATCCCGGCCACCGCCAGGCCCACGGCGGCCGCGAGGGCGGCGGCGATCGCCACCCGCCCGCGGTTACGCACCAGGACGCCTACCCCAACCCGCATCAGACCTCGCCCCCGAGGGGATTCGAAAACTGCAACTTGAACAGCCATATACGCCGCAGGGCCGTGGATAAACGGTTAACCAGGGGTTGCGCGGTGCGTCATATCGGGTTCGGCTTTCCTTTTGCCGCCCACTGTTGCAATGTCCCACCGCGCGCCAGGCCGCCTCTCGCACTTTGCGGGGCGAAGGGTCGCGCGAACCAAAGCCCGCGTCAGCTGACCGATTCCGGCGACCGACGCACCAATCCGATCCGCGCCACCCGGCGCGCCTAGGAACACACAAGATGGGCAGCGCTGCTCACGCCACATATCGGCTTCAGGCCCCTGGAGACGCCGTCGCCGGCGCCTTCCAGGTCGGCGCGCGCGCCCGTCTCCAAACCAGCCGGCTGCGCCTGGCCCCCCGGTCTTCGGACCAAAGGTCCAGCGCGCGCCGCGGAGAAACTTCGAATGTCCAAGAATATGTTGATCGACGCCGCCCACGCCGAGGAGACGCGTGTGGTGGTGGTCGACGGACCCCGGGTTGAAGAATTCGATTTCGAGAGTTCCAACCGAAAGCAGCTCAGAGGGAACATCTATCTCGCCAAGGTGACGCGCGTTGAGCCGTCGCTGCAGGCGGCCTTCATCGAGTATGGCGGCAACCGCCACGGCTTCCTGGCCTTCAACGAAATCCACCCCGACTACTACCAGATCCCCGTCGCCGACCGCGAAGCGCTGATGCGCGAAGAGGCCGAGGAGGAGGACGAGCACCACGAGCCCCGCGGCCGCAAGGGCCGCAACGGCGGGCATGGGGGCGCCGCCGAGGTCGAGGCCGAGGGTGAAGAAGCCGACGACGAGGCCGACACCCTCTCCGACGACGAAGACGACGTCATGGAGGAAGAGGTCGCCCGGCGCCGCCGGCGGCTGATGCGCAAGTACAAGATCCAGGAAGTGATCCGCCGCCGGCAGATCATGCTGGTGCAGGTGGTCAAGGAAGAGCGCGGCAACAAGGGCGCGGCGCTGACCACCTACCTGTCCCTGGCCGGCCGCTACGGCGTCTTGATGCCCAATACGGCAAGGGGGGGCGGCATCTCGCGCAAGATCGAGACCGCCACCGACCGCCGTCGCCTGAAGGGCATCGTTCAGAGCCTGGACGTGCCGCAGGGCATGGGGCTGATCGTGCGCACCGCCGGCGCCAAGCGCACGAAGGCCGAGCTGAAGCGCGACTACGACTACCTGCTGAGGCTCTGGGAAAACATCCGCGAGACCACGCTGCACTCCATCGCGCCCGCCCTCATCTACGAGGAAGAGGACCTGGTGAAGCGGGCGATCCGCGACCTTTACGACAAGGACATCGACGGGGTGTTCGTCGAGGGCGAGGCCGGCTTCAAGGAAGCGCGCGAGTTCATGCGCATGCTGATGCCCAGCCAAGCCAAGAAGGTGCAGCTCTACCGCGAACCGACTCCGCTGTTCGTCAAGCACCGGGTGGAAGACCACCTTAGCCAGATCTATTCGCCGGTCGTCCCCCTGCGGAGTGGTGGGTATCTGGTGATCAACCAGACCGAGGCCCTGGTGGCCGTCGACGTCAACTCCGGAAAGTCGACCCGCGAGCGGAACATCGAGGCCACCGCGCTGAAGACCAACATGGAGGCGGCCGAGGAAGCCGCCCGCCAGCTGCGGCTGCGCGACCTGGCCGGCCTGATCGTCATCGACTTCATCGACATGGACGAGGCGAAGAACAACCGCGCCGTCGAAAAGAAGCTGAAGGACTGCCTGAAGGACGACCGCGCCCGGGTGCAGATGGGCAAGATCTCAGCCTTCGGGCTGATGGAGATCAGCCGCCAGCGCCGCCGCACCGGCGTGCTGGAGGGCACCACCCACGTCTGCGAGCACTGCCAGGGCACCGGCCGGGTGCGCTCGGTGGAATCCAGCGCGCTGGCCGCGCTCCGGACCCTGGAGCTGGAGGCCCTGAAGGGCGGCGGCGAGGCCAACCTGAAGGCGCCGCGGGCCGTGGCCCTCTACATCCTGAACGAGAAGCGCGCGCACCTGGCGCGGCTGCAGCAGACGCTGGGGCTCTTCGTCACCGTGCTGGTGGACGACGACATGGCCCACGCCGACTGCCTGATCGAGCGGACCTCGATGGAGACCCGTCCCGACCACGCCCTGGTCGCCGCCCCCAGCGCGGCCTACGAGCCGATGGTCGACGACGGCTATGACGACGAGGCCGTGGAGGACGACGAGGAAGAGGACGAGGAAGCCCTCGAGCGCGAGGACACCGACGACGACGAGCCGCGCACCTTTGGCGGCCCGCGGGCCCGGGAAGAGCGGCCGCACCGGGACGACGAGGCCGAAGAAGGCGACGGCGCCCGCCGCGGACGCCGGCGTCGGCGGCGCGGACGCCGGGACGGGGAGCCCCGCGAAGCCGGGGCCGCCGCCCCTGCCCCGCGTGCTCCTGAGGCCGGGCGCGAGGGCGGCCACGAGGGCGAGGACCACGACAGCCAGGGCCGCCGGCGGCGGCGCGGACGCAGAGGCGGGCGGCGGACGCGTGACGATGGCCGTCCCACCGACGTCTTCGCCTGGACGCGTCCCTGGGTGCCCTACGGTGACGACCCCTTCGTCTGGTACGACCCGGCTGAGGACATGAAGACCGCGCCGGTTCCGGCCAATGACGCGGCCCGGCCCCCGCGGGAAGCCCTCCGCCTCGCCGCCGAGGCGTCAGCGCCCGCGCCGACCACCTCGGCCTGCGCCGACGGGACCGAGGAGGAGATCTGGGTCGAGCTGCCCGCCGCCGAGGACCGGCCGAAACGCTCGCGCCGCGGACGCGGCCGGGGGCGTGGCGGCGAGGCCGCGGCGGACCGCGGGGAGGCTCCGCCGGCCCCGCAGCCGGAGGTCGCCGAGGCTCCGCCAGAGCCGCAGCCCGAACCCGTCGCCGAGCCGGTGGCGGCCGAGGCGCCCAGCGGCCGGAAACCCCGCGCCAGCCGCGCCAAGGCGAAGGCCCCGGCCGTCGAGGCCGCGCCGGAACCGGTCGCCGCGCCGGAGCCCGTCGCCGCCGCGAAGCCCGCGGTGGTCGAGCCTGAGCCCCCCGCGCCCGCGCCGCGCGAGCCGGACCCGGCGGAGATCTCCGCCCCGCCGGCGGCGCCGCGCAGAGGCTGGTGGCGGCGCGGGTGACGCGTTAGGTTCAGATCGTTCGGGGGAGCGCAGTCGAAGAGTCGAGCATGACCGCTCCCGCCCGCCCTCTGGCCCCGCCCCCGGCCCGCCCCGTTCTGCGCATCGCGCTCGCCACGGCCCTGGCCGCCAGCCTGGTGCTGCGGCCGGGGCTGGCGGCGGCGCAGTTCGCCCAGGGCGACACCCTGATCCGCGACACCGAGATCGAGGAGATCCTGCACAGGGACGCGGCCCCGATCTTCCAGGCGGCCGGCATCGACCCCAAGGGCATCCAGATCGTCCTGGTGGGGTCGAAGGAGGTCAACGCCTCGGCGGGTCCCGGCGTGATGCTGGTCTCCACGGCGCTGATCCTGCAAGCAAAGAACCCCAACGAGCTGCAGGGCGTCATGGCCCACGAGGTGGGGCACCTGGCCGGCGGCCACAGCTTCCGCTCCGGCGAGCATCAGCGCGCCGGCATGGTGCCGATGATCCTGACCATGGGCCTGGGCGTGCTGGCCGCCATCGCGGGCTCCGGCGACGCCGCCGCCGGCCTGATCTCCAGCGCCCCCTACTTCGGCGCCCTGGGCGCCGCAGGCTATGGCCGCGAGCAGGAGAGCCGCGCCGACCAGGCCGGCGCCACGCTCATGGAAAAGGCCGGGCTCTCCGGGCGCGGCCTAGAGGAGTTCCTCGACAACTACCGCTACCAGGAGGTCTTCGCCGAGGTCCGGCGCTTCAAGTACTTCATCGACCACCCGATGTCGTCGGAGCGCATCGAGGCCCTGCAGAACCGGGTGATCGCGCTCCCGCACTACTATGTGAAGGACTCGCCGCAGGCGCTCGCCGAGCACGAGATCATGAAGGCCAAGCTGGACGGGTTCATCAACCCGCAGGTCTCCATGACCAAGTACGACGAGAAGGACACGTCCTATCCCGCCCGCTATGCGCGCGCGATCGCCTACTACCAGCTGAAGGAGCCGGACAAGGCGCTCAGCCGTGTGGACGCGCTCCTCGCCGAACAGCCGAACAACCCGTACCTGTGGGAGCTGAAGGGCCAGATCCTGTTCGAGTTCGGGCGCGTGGAGCAGGCCGAGGCGCCGCAGCGCAAGTCCGTCGAGCTCAAGCCGAAGGGACCCCTGCTGCGTGTGAATCTCGCCCAGACCCTCATCGCGCTGGGGGACCGCAAGAAGACCGAGGAAGGCATAGCCGAGCTCAAGAAGGCGCTCAGCCAGGAGGAGGACAACGCCTCGGCCTGGCGGATCCTGGCCGAGGGCTATGACAAGCACGGCGACGAGGGTCTCGCGCGGCTGGCCACCGCCGAATACGAGTACAACATCGGCGACATGAAGCAGGCCCGCCAGTTCGCCATCCGGGCCCGCGAGCGCCTGCCGAAGGACGGTCCCGACTGGCGGCGCGCCACCGACATCGTGCTGGTCTCCAAGCCGTCGCCCGAGGAGGCCCGCGAGATCGGCCGCGAGGGATCGCTGCTGGACCAGGCGCGGCGGTAGGACCGAGGGGCGCGATCTCCCCGCCGCCGCGCAAGCGGCCTCCAAGAGCTTTGGACCACGGAAAACACGGAAAGAGCACGGAACGCAGGGCCGGTCTCCTTTCCGTGTGCTGTCCGTGTTTTCCGTGGTTATGCCTTCCGCTTCCCGGCGTCGCGCCGAGAAGCCGAGGAACCCACCTCGGCGATCTCTCCGCCGCCGCGCAAGCGGCCTCCAAGAGCTTTGGACCACGGAAAACACGGAAAGAGCACGGAACGCAGGGCCGGTCTCCTTTCCGTGTGCTGTCCGTGTTTTCCGTGGTTATGCCTTCCGCTTCGCGGCGTCGCGCCGAGAAGCCGAGGAACCCACCTCGGCGATCTCTCCGCCGCCGCGCAAGCGGCCCCCAAGAGCTTTGAACCACGGAAAACACGGAAAGAGCACGGAACGCAGGGCCGGTCTCCTTTCCGTGTGCTGTCCGTGTTTTCCGTGGTTATGCCTTCCGCTTCGCGGCGTCGCGCCGAGAAGCCGAGGAACCCACCTCCGACCTGCGCCGCAGGGAAGTGGCCTCCCAAGCCATCGACACAACAGGACCACCGCCTCGCAAAAACCGCCAATCCGTCCTATCTGGCTCTCATGACCCCAGCTCTCCGCGCCTTCGCCGTGCTCGCCGCCGCCGTTTCGCTCTCCGCCTGCCAGAAGGTGGACGACGCAGCCTTCGGCCAGCGGGTGCACGCCTATCTGATGGCCCATCCGGAGGTGGTCCGCGAGGCCGCCGACAAGCTCGCCGAGAACGAGCGGCTGGCCGCGATGAAGGCCTCCACCGACGCCATCGGCAAGTTCCGCGGCCAGCTGGAGCACGACCCGCGGGATTTCGTGGCCAATCCGAACGGCAAGATCACGGTGGTGGAGTTCTTCGACTACCGCTGCGGCTACTGCAAGCTGGCCGCACCGCAGGTGGTGAGCCTGATCGAGCAGAACCCGGACGTGCGCTTCGTCTTCAAGGAGTTCCCGATCTTCGGCGAGGTCTCCGACACCGCCGCCAAGGTGGCGCTCACCCCTGAGGCCAAGACCAAGGGCGTCGCGCTCTACAAGGCCCTGATGGGCGAAAAGGCGCTGGACGACGCGGCGCTGGACCGCCACCTGACCGAGGTGGGCATCGACGCGGCCGCGGCGCGCAAGGCTTCGCAAGCGCCGCCGATCGCCCGCCAGGTCCTCGACACCCACGCCCTGGCCGAAGCCATCCACATCGACGGCACCCCCTCCTTCATCGTCGGCAACACCCTGATCCCGGGCGCCGACATGAACGCGCTGAAGGCGGCCATCGCTGCGGCGCGCAACGCCGGGCCCGTGGCCACCAAGAGCTAGGGCGACCGCTCCATGGGCGGCGCCGGAAGGCGATGACGGGTCGCGCCCCCTAGGCGACCTTCGGCGAGTCCGCTTAGGCTTCGGCCAGAGCTGGTCCGCGCAATTCGATCAGATCAGCGCTGATTTGAGACTCCCGATTCCGCCAAATCGCGGCCCGCTCTAGCCAGCGGGCACGGTCGCGGTCACGATCCAGACGGCGGCGTCCATCCTCACCTTGCCATCGGCGCCGCTCTGGCGCCGAAGCTCGGCGGCGAGCAGGTCTTGAACCTTGGGACGCAGGTCCGGGTTCTCGCGCAGCACGGCGGCAAGCGGGCCCACCCGCTGGGCGATGACCATGCCGTCTTCGACGCTCCAGCCGCCGACCTGGGCGTCGTACGGGCGGATGGCGATCTCGCCGAAGGCGGCTTCGGCGAGGATGCGGCGCACCCGCTCTGGATCGGCGAAGGCGAACGGACCGGGCGCCAGGGGATCCGACGGCGGGAGGGGCGGCAGAAGGTGCTCCACGGCCTTGAACGGCGCGGTCATGTGCGGGTTTTCCGAGGGTGGTCGCCAGCAGACGAACGCCAACCGCCCGCCGGGCTTCAGGGCCTTCAGGATATTGGCGAAGGCGGCCGTCGGGTCGGAAAAGAACATCACGCCGAACCGCGAGAACGCCGCGTCGAACCGCTCGCCCCCGAAATCGGAGGTCTGGGCGTCCGCAACCTGGAACCGGATGTCCAGGCCCAGGGCCGCCACGCGCGGCTCGGCCACCTGCTGCAGCAGGGTGCGGGAGATGTCGACGCCCAGCACCGCCCCGCCCGGTGAGACGGCGCGGGCCAGGTCGACGCTGGTCTCGCCGCCACCACAGCCGACGTCGAGCACCCGCTCGCCCGGTTGAAGGCCGAGAGCGCCCTGGGCTTCGAGCCCCAGCGCGTGCAGTTCCTGATCCAGCAGGCGGCCGAGCTCGACCCAGGTGTCGCCGGCCCGGCCGTTCCAAAAGTCGTCCATGGCTGCGTTCGCGGCGGCAGCTGCGGTGTCGGTCATCGGTCGAGATCCCTCCCCGTTTGCGGTTCGAATGGCGAGGCGATCGGGAGAACGGCGTCTTCGAGACTCCTCGCAGTCATTTCATGCTCCCTGGCTTGATTGGGTCCAGCTATTTCGGCGACGGCTCGCAGACGGACTTCGCCGGCGCGGCGGAGGGTTGACCCCGGCAGGCCCAGAGACGCATGGGCCAGGTCCGGCTTGACCTACGGGCAGCGGCGACCTGTCGTATCCTGAGGGTCGGGCCGCAGGAGCCGCCCAGGAGCGAACGAGATGGCGGAGCGGGTGCTGGTGGTCGGGGCCGGGATGGCGGGGCTCTGGACGGCGCTGGCATTGGCGCCGACGGGACGCGAGGTGGTGCTGCTGGAGCGCGATCCGCCGCCGCCGGAGGGCGGGCCGGACGCGGCCTTCGAGGACTGGGCGCGGCGCGGGGTCGGCCACCTGCGCCACAGCCACGCCTTCCTGGCGCGCCTGCGCATGCTGATCCGCGACGAGCATCCGGACCTGCTGGCCGAGCTGCAGGCGGCCGGCTGCCGCGATCTGGGCTTCGAGGGCGGGCTTACCGATATCCACAGGCGCCACTACACGCCCGATCCGGTGGATCGCGATCTCGTGGTCCTCACCAGCCGGCGCACCACCCTGGAACTGGTCATGCGGCGCTACGTGGAGCGGCAGGTCAACGTGACCATCCGCTCCGGCGCCTTCGTGAAGGCCTTGCGGATCGAGGACGGGCCGAGGCCCACTGTGACCGGGGTCACGGTGGAGACCGCCGATGGGATCGAGGCTCTCCCGGCGGACCTGGTGGTGGACGCCGCCGGCCGCACCTCCGGCGCCGTCGATGAGCTCGCCGAGGCCGGCGTGGCGATCGCGGAGGAAACCGAGCCCTGCGGCATCCTCTATTTCACCCGCCACTACCGGCTCAATCCGGGGGTGGACGAGCCGGAACGCGGCAAGGCGCCGATGACCGGCGACCTGGAGTACCTGAAGTTCGGGGTGTTTCCGGGCGACAACGGCTGCTTCTCCATCACCCTGTGCGTCCCGGAGATCGAGGAGGAACTGCGCAAGAAGATCGTCGACCCCGCCGTCTTCGACGCCGCCTGCGTCCGCCTGCCGGGGCTCGCGCCCTGGGTCGACCTCAAGACCGCCACGCCGATCAGCCGGGTGTTCGGCATGGGCGACCTCTCCAGCCGCTGGCGCGACGTCGCGCCGGGCGGCCGCGCGGCGGTGCTGGGCTTCTTCCCCGTCGGCGACAGCCATGTGCGCTCGAACCCGCTCTATGGCCGCGGCTGCTCCTTCGCCGCCGTGAGCGCGCACCTGCTGCGCGACGCCCTGCAGATGTTCGAGGACCCGGCGGCGCGGCTGGAGGCCTATCAGCGGCGGGTGGGCGCCGAGCTTCGCCCCTACTACGACGCCATGCGCGACGCCGACCGCTCGGCGATCCGCCGGGCGCGCAACGCGCTGACGCCCAACCACCAGCCCAGCCTGAAGAGCCGGGTGACCAGGCGCTTCCTGGAGGACGGGGTGGCGATCGCCGTGCGCTCCGACGTGGAGCTGTTCCGCGCGGCGCTGAAAGGCTTCCACATGCTGGAGGACCCGCAGGCCTGGCTGAAGCGGCCGAAGAACCTCGCCAAGGTGATGGGCTATTGGGCCCGCGGCCGGGCGCGCAACGCCGAGGCCTATCGGCCGAAGGGCGGGCCGGACCGGGCGGAGATGCTGCGGGGCCTGGGCCTCTCGCCGGAGCTCGACGTGCAGCGGGTCTTGGAAGCCGCCGGCTGATCGGCCTAGGCTCGCGCCGTCCTGCTTTCGAAAGGCCCGCCCGATGCGCTTTGCTCCCCTCGCCTTCGCCCTTTGCCTGCTCACGGCGGGCGCGGCGCTCGCCGCCGCCATGACCGTGAAGGAGGAGATGAAGACCGTGGTCGATCCGGCCACCAACACCATCTTCGCCGTCGGCGGCGAGGTCGACCCGGCCAACGGCCCCGACGCCGCCAAGGTCCCCGCCGGGCGGTGGGCCGAGGCGCTGGCCGCCTCCCGGACTCTGAAGGCCTCAGCCGCCCACCTCACCGGGCCGCAGAAGCAGGCCGGCGAGGTCTGGACCAAGTCCGCCGCCGACTTCGCGCGGCTGGCCGACGCCGCGGAGACGGCCGCGACGAAGAAGGACGGCGCCGCCTTCTCCAAGGCCGCCAACGACCTCGGCGACACCTGCACGGCGTGCCATTCCAAGTACAAGAAGCAGGGTTAGGGGGCGCTCGATCCGCTCCTCTCCCAGGGCGCAACCCCGTGGGAGAGGCTGGGTGAGGGCGGCGGCGCCGTCAGGGACATCCCATGGTCGGACCCGCTCGCTTTGTCGGCGCCAGCCGGGTCCAAAGCCGCGCCGGCGACAAGCGCAGCGCCGCCCTCTCCCGACCTCTCCCACGCCGCTGCCGCGTCTGGGAGAGGAGCGCGGTGGCGAAGGCGGTGGGCTGCAACCCCCTCCGTCGCGTTGCTGCGCACGCGACACCTCCCCCTCAATCGGGCTTCGCCCTTGGGGGAGGATCTTGGGCCTAGATCAAGCCCGCCATGGGCGAGGACGGGTCGGCGTAGGAGCGTTTGGCCATGCGGCCGGCGAGGAAGGCTTCGCGGCCGGCGATGACGGCGTGCTTCATGGCGACCGCCATGCGGACGGGGTCCTTGGCCTCGGCGATGGCGGTGTTCATCAGGACGGCGTCGCAGCCCATCTCCATGGCCAGGACGGCGTCGGAAGCCGTGCCGACGCCGGCGTCCACCAGAACCGGGACGGTGGACTGCTCGATGATCAGGCCGAGGTTCAGCGCGTTCTGGATGCCGCGCCCCGAGCCGATGGGCGCCGCGGCGGGCATGATCGCCGCGGCCCCGGCCTCCTCCAGCTTCCTGGCGTAGACCGGGTCGTCGGAGCAGTAGACCATCACCGAAAAGCCGTCGGCGATCAGCAGCTTGAGCGCGCGGAGCGTCTCCTCCATGTCGGGCAAGAGGTGCTTGGTGTTGGAGAGCACCTCCAGCTTGACCAGGTCCCAACCGCCGGCCTCGCGGGCGAGCCGCAGGGTGCGGACGGCGTCTTCGCCGGTGAAGCAGCCGGCGGTGTTGGGCAGGAAGGTGAAGCGGTCGGGCTTCACATGGTCCACCAGCATCGGCTGGCTGGGGTCGGAGAGGTTCACCCGGCGAAGGGCGACAGTGACGATCTCCGCGCCGGCGGCCTCGGCCGCGGCGGCGTTTAGGGCATAGTCCTTGTACTTGCCGGTGCCGACGATCAGGCGGGAGGTGAAGGTGCGGCCAGCGACCGTCCAGGTGTCTTCTGAAGCCTGGGTCGATCCGTCCATGTCAGCCGCCTCCGATGAAGTGCACGATCTCGATCCGGTCGCCGTCGGCGAGCGGGGTCCTTCCATAGGCCGAGCGCGGCACGATCTCCAGATTGCGCTCGATGGCCACCTTGCGCCCGTCCAGGCCGAGGGCCGCGACCAGGGCCGAAAGACTGGCGAGCGGCTCGAAGGTCCGGGGTTCGCCG
>Ga0207695_10003609_pt1 | contig 21643 bp, 19 predicted proteins | sample KBSC54metaG_FD_184354 | JGI IMG/M metagenome (GOLD analysis project Ga0207695, IMG submission 184354) | Corn rhizosphere microbial communities from Kellogg Biological Station, Michigan, USA - KBS C5-4 metaG (SPAdes) (version 2) | ecosystem: Host-associated > Plants > Roots > Rhizosphere > Soil...
ATGCTGCTGCGGTGGGGACCGTCCGGCTGGAGGAGCGATGCGTCGGGTTCGACGCCTTCGGCGACGCCGAACTCGCGTAGCCGGTCGAAGAACAAGCCGTCGCCGCAGCCCACATCGAGAATCGCTGCGTTCTTGCCCGAGAAGCCGAGGCGGCGAAGCACCGAGACGATGCGGTCCTCGCGGGCGCGCCACCACCAGTGGCGGTGGTAGAGCTCCCGGTAGACGGCGGCGTACTCCGATTGCACGCGTTAGGCCCGCTACCGGCGTGCGGCGGCGACACGCGATCGACGGCTGGCGTCGATGGCCGTCTCGCGGCCGATGATCTGATCGACGATGTAAATCGGGCGTCCCTTGCTCTGCTCGTACACGCGCCCGACGTATTCGCCGATCACGCCCAGGAAAAACAATTGCACGCCGGAGAGAAAGCTGATGAGCAGCGTCAGCGCGGTGAATCCGCGCGGGCTCTGGTGCATGAAGAGCTTGGCCCACACCGAGTACGCGCCGAACACGCCGGTCAACGAGATGACGAGCGCGCCTAACAGCGCGGCCGCGCGAATCGGGACGACCGAGAACGCGAAGATTCCGTCGAAGGCGAGCGTGAGCAGCTTGCGAACCGTGTACTTGCTCGCGCCGGCATGGCGCTCGCCGCGGTCGACGGCGATCGACGTCTGCCGGAACCCGACCCAGGTCCGCATGCCGCGCAGAAAGCGGTGGTGCTCGGGCATCCGCCGGAGCTCGTCGACCACACGGCGCGACAGCAGGCCAAAATCGCCCGCGTCGAGCGGGACGCGCACCGTGGACAATCGATCGAGCAGTCGATAGAACAGAAAGTACGAGGCGCGCAGCCACCACGGTTCCTTGCGGCTGCTGCGACGCGCGTACACGACATCGTGTCCGGTTGCGTGGAGTGCGAGCAGGGCGGGGATCAACTCCGGCGGGTCCTGGAGATCTCCGTCCATGACGATGGCGACATCCCCCGTCACGTGATCGAGCGCCGCGGTGAGGGCGGCTTGGTGGCCGAAGTTGCGTGACAGCGACACGATGACCACTCGGTCATCGGCCATGGCGTGTTGGGCGAGTCTCGCCAAGGTGTCGTCGCGGCTGCCGTCGTTCACGATCACGATTTCGTGCGGTCCGCCGGGTACGGCGCGGAGAGCATCGCCGACGCGACGCAGCAATTCGGCGATGCCATCCGCTTCGTTGTACACGGGAATGGCGACGGACACGCGGAGCGGCGGCGCGATCATGTCCGTGCCCGGCCCTTGAAGTAGAGCATGTTCCATAGCGTTAGGCCGGCGGCGCCGAGTGGATACGGCTCGAAGACTACCGTCTCGAACCATAGCCCAAGGAGATCGCGCCATTCCTCGAGCGGCCGCGGATAGTCGCCGCGATCCCAGCGGGCGAGCATTCGCCCAACTGAAGCGTGCGCCGGCAGCACCAGGTCCAGCACGTGGAGATAGCCATCGCTGGTGAGCAGGGTGCGCAGGTGCTCGAGGATGCGGCGGGCGCTGGCCGTGTCGACGTGGTGCAGGAAGCTGTTGACGAGCACGAAGTCGAAGCGTTCGCCGGCGGGCACGGTGTACGTGGTCGCATCGGCGACCACGAAGCGGCGTGCGTGTCGTTCGCGCGCGTACGCGATATAGTCCGGGTTCACATCGATGCCAAGGTAGTCGCAGTGCGAGAAGTGGCGGGTGTTGGTGCCGGGACCGCAGCCCACGTCGAGCACTCGGCGAATGGATTGGCGATCGGTGTGGCGAAAGACGGGCGCCAGCTTCGACTCGGCGAAGGGCGCTTGCCAGAGGCGGTAGGCCGCCGTGTGTTCCATGATTCTCGCCGCGACGTTCATTCGCGCCACCGCAGGGTGAAGCGGCCGATCTGCTCGTGGAGGGGAAAGCGCTGCTCGAGCGCTGCGGCGAGGCTGGTCGGCATGGCGCCTGAAAAATCTCCGTGCGCGTTGATGGCTACTGCGGTGACGCCGCGTGCGTCGAGCTCACGCATGATGCGCGGCGTTCGCCCAACGGAGTCGTCGAAGAAATCGAAGAGCGTGCGGGTGGGGTTGCGGAGGCCGGAGAGAAAGTAGACTTCCGGAGCGTCGGGACCGGCGTACGTGTAGGTGGACTGCGAGTGGGCGCGCAGCTCGTGCACCAGGGCGCCGTACATCGCGCTGTCGTAGGGCGACACGCGTATTCCGCCGCGCGCCAGCGGCAGGGCGGAGTGCTGATTGTCGGCGGCGTTGGAAAGCCCGATGGCGAACACGGACGATGAGTGGATGCGGACGACGGCGAATGCGACATACGCCGCGACGCAGACGCCAGTCAGGCGGCGCCACGCCGGTCCGCGCCGTGCGGCGAGCGCGACCGCCGTCAGCGCGGCCAACGACCCGGCGTAGAAGAAGTAGTTAGGCACGGCGAAGGGAAACTGGACCAGGCCGCACCAGGCGGTGGCTGCCGCCAGCAGGAAGATCCGTGCATTGCCGGTGTCGTCCCCGCCGCCGCGCGGGAGGCGCGCGAGGTGCCATGCGGCCCACACCGCGGCGAGTGGTATCAGCACGCGCATCGGTATCCAGGCGACGTGGTACACGACCGCTACGGATGCGCCGATGGGCACGGCGACGCACGCGATCGTGAACAGGATCTCCGCTTCCCGGCGGCCGCGCACGGAGAACCTCCGCGCGATCCGTGGGATGATCAGCCCCGCCGCCGCGAGGACGACGAACGCCGCCGATCCGCGCGGCGCGCGGTAGGCGAAGCTCAAGCGCCGCGCCGGCAGCACGAAGACGCCGTGCATCAGCGCGCCTAACGAGCCGCCGGCCGCGTACGGGATGAGCGCCAGGGCAACGGGCAGCAGCAGGCCGGCGACGAACGGCAGCCCGAGTTGCGTTAGGCCCGCGACGCGCGCCCGCCACGCCGTGGGCGGCGCGCGCCACTCGCGCCACACGAGCAGCGCCGAGAGCGCGGCGCCCGGCAATATGAATTGCACCAGAACGTCGGACGTCAGATGGCCGCGTATCAGTACGAGCAGCGCTGCAACCGCGGTCGACGCGGCCAGCGTAACGAGAACCGAGCCCAGCCGTCCCACTGGCCCTTCCGAGTCGCGCGGGATGGCGCGGTCCTGGTCGTGATACAAGAGGAATAGCAGCGCGGCGCCGACGAAATAGAGGCCGACGATCTTGATGAGGCAGGAGAGTCCGGCGCACACACCGGCAGCCACGAGCCAGCGCCGACGCCCGTCATCCAGGTAGCAGAACAGCGCCGCCACCCCGAAGGTCGCCAAGAACAGGTTGTACCACGAGGGCATCGCTTCGGGATAGACCGGGATGCTCCACGAAGCCGCCAACAGCGTCACGGCGATAGCGAGCGACTTGGGCGCGACCCGGCGCGCGATCGCGTAGACAGCAGGCAGCCAGAGCGCGAATGCGACGAGGAGCGTGATGCGCATGGCCATGAGACTCGTTCCCCACAGTCGGAACGAGAGCGCGTTCAGGTAGCTGAGACCGCCCGTGTAGATCTCGTCGAAGTCGCGGTGCGGCAGTTGGCCCGCGAGCACGCGCTGCGCGCTTTCGCCAAGCGCACCGGCGTCGAAGGGTACCCAGCCGTGCGGCAGGCGAAGCGCCGCGTAGCTCACGCAAACGACCCACAGCAGCACTGCCAAGCCCCATTCGTTGCGTTCGACGCGCAGGGTCCACCCCGTGGCGGACGAACGCGCTGATGGAGGCGCGGTCACATCCGTCGCGGTGCCGCTGGCGGGTGATGCGTCGAGCGAAACGGTCAAATGTCCGACGTGGCTGGCGAGGAGGAAGGCGGACGACCTGGCGGTAGCGCGCGGTTCCGCCCGTGGATGACGAGGCATCCTGCCGGAAGGGAACGGCGGCGCGGCGGCAGCATGGTTGCTTCGGAGGCCTGACGCTATCCATCCGGCTTGCGCCACCCACGCCGTCAAGCGTAAATCCTAACGCAAGCGGTTCCTCACAAGAGCATCGACTTCTTCCTTTCGGCACGCAGCATCCGCCCGGATCGCCGCACGGGCATTGCCTACCGGGGGCCATCATGACATCGGACGCGACACGCACGGCTGCCGTCGGTGAGCCGCAAGGCGTGGTGCAGCAACGCTTGTCGCACGATTTCCTCGAGCGCGCGCACGAGTGGCGGCGCATCGTGGCCGAGTGTTGGGGGACGTTCCTGCTGGTGGTGGTTGCCGCCGGCGCAGACGTGATCGCGGCTCGCAGTCCCGGCGCCATCACGCCGGCCATGGCGGTGGTCGCGCCGGGGCTCATGGTGATGGCGGCGATCTATTTCATGGGGCAGGTGAGCGGCGCGCATCTCAATCCGGCCGTCACGCTCGCCTTTGCCGTTAGGCGCAATTTTCCGTGGAACCGGGTGGCCGGCTACATCGGCGCCCAGGTGGCCGGCGGGCTCGCGGCTGCCGTGTTTCTCCGGATCATGTTCGGCAGCGTGGGGGCGCTCGGCGCGACGGTGCCGGGCGCGGGGGTAGGGGCGGGGAAGGCGTTCGTGATGGAGGTGCTGCTCACGGCGGGCCTGGTCAACACAATTCTCGGCACGGCCACGGGCGCGCGGAACATCGGCACCAACGGGGCGATCGCCGTGGGCGGATACATCGCGCTGGCCGGACTGTGGGCGGCGCCGGTGAGCGGCGCGTCGATGAATCCCGTGCGGTCCCTGGCGCCCGATCTCGTGCGGGGACACCTGGGCACGACGTGGGTCTACATCGCCGGTCCACTGTTAGGCGCACTGTTAGGCGCGTTGCTCGAAATGTTGCTGGTCGGGAAGCCGACCCGGGCCGGCACCATCGCCGCCCAGGGCGAGCTCGGCGCCGATGACGCGGCGCGCTAGCGGCGCGCTCCGCAGGGAGGAGCATGAAGATCGATCCGGATGACTTTCGCGTGCGGGAGGGAGACTCGGTCGCGCTCCGCCACTGGCCGACGACGGTGAAGCCGATCTACAAGTCGAAGGAGCACTATCGGGAGATCCTGGCGGAGCACGTCGCGCAGCTGAGCGCGCTGCAGGAGCTGCTCTACGCAACCGACCGCTTTGCCGTCCTGCTGATCTTTCAGGCGATGGACGCGGCGGGCAAGGATGGTGTGATCGAGCACGTGATGTCGGGCGTCAACCCGCAGGGCTGCCAGGTCTTCAGCTTCAAGCATCCGAGCAGCGACGAGCTGCAGCACGATTTCCTGTGGCGCACGACGCGGGACCTGCCGGCGCGCGGGCGCATCGGGATCTTCAATCGATCGTACTACGAGGAAGTCCTGGTGGTCCGGGTCCATCCCGAGCTGCTGCGCGGCGAAGGTCTGCCTAACGAGGCACGCGGCACAAAGGGGGTCTGGCACGAGCGCTACAAGTCGATCGTGCACCTCGAGCAGCACCTGCACCGCAATGGGACGCGGATCATCAAGTTCTATCTCCATCTGTCCAAAGACGAGCAGCGGAAGCGCTTCCTGGCGCGGATCGACGACCCGACCAAGAACTGGAAGTTCAGCGTTGCGGACCTGAACGAGCGGAAGTTCTGGAAGCGTTACATGGATGCGTACGGCGACTGTCTGGGCGCGACGAGCACCAAGGAGGCGCCGTGGTATGTCGTTCCCGCGGACGACAAGGAGAACGCGCGGTTGATCGTGTCGCAGATCGTCGTCGACACGCTCGACGATCTCAAGATGTCGTATCCGAAGGTGGGCGCTGCGCGGCGCCGCGAGCTGCGGTCCATTCGCAAGAGGCTGGACAGATGACGCTCACGCGCGCTGCGACGCGGCGGCCAGGCTCTCGCGCCGCTCCCGCTGCGCCGCGGTCTTCAAGTTAGGCAGGAGCGCGGTGAGCAGTCCCATCGCCGGCAGGAACGAGCAGACTTTGTAGACGAAGTCGATGCCGGTGTGGTCCGCCATCCAGCCCAGCACGGCCGCGCCAATGCCGCCCATGCCGAACGCGAGGCCGAAGAAAAGTCCCGAAATCATGCCGACCTTTCCCGGCACCAGTTCCTGCGCGTACACCAAAATTGCGGAGAACGCCGACGCGAGGATCACGCCGATGACCACGCTCAGGATCGCCGTCCAGAGGAGGTTGGCGTAGGGCAGCGCGAGCGTGAACGGCAGGACGCCGAGAATCGAGCACCAGATCACGACCTTGCGGCCTAACCGGTCGCCCACCGGGCCGCCGATGATCGTACCGGCGGCTACCGCGCCAAGGAACAAGAACAGATAGATCTGCGCCGAGCGCACGGACACGTGGAACTTCGAGATGAGGAAGAACTCGTAGTAGCTCGTGAGGCTGGCCAGGTAGAAGTACTTGGAGAACACGAGCGCCATGAGCACGGCGAGCGATCGTCTGATGATCCGCTTGGAGACGGGCGGCCCTTCCATCGCGACCGCTCGCCCGGCGGATTTGCGCGTGCCGTGGTGCTTGTACCAGGTGCCCACCTGATACAGCACGAAAATGCCGATGAGCGCGGCGATGGAGAACCAGGCGACGCTATGCCGGCCGAACGGCAGCACGATGAACGCGGCGAGCAGCGGGCCTAACGCCGAGCCCGCATTGCCGCCCACTTGGAAGAACGCCTGGGCGAACCCGAGGCGGCCCCCGGACGCCATCCGCGCGACCCGCGACGACTCGGGGTGAAACACCGACGAGCCGATGCCGACCGTCGCCGCCGCGGCGAGCAGCAATCCGAAGCGGTTGACGCCGGACAGGAGCAGCAGGCCGAGCAGCGTGAAGGTCATGCCGACGGCGAGCGAGTAGGGCTTGGGTTTGCGGTCGGTGTACGAGCCGACGAGCGGCTGGAGCAGGGACGCCGTCACCTGGTAGGTGAACGAGATGAGCCCCACCTGCACGAAGTCGAGCGCAAACGAGGTCTTGAGCATGGGATAAATCGCCGGCAGCAGCGATTGCATCATGTCGTTCAACAGATGACAAAAGCTGATGGCGCACAGCACGGCGAACGCCGTGTGGCCGGCCTCGTCATGCCCTCCCAATGCCGTTGGTTCGGCCATGCCGCTGGTCCATTCACGAAGAGGATCGTGAATGATAGCGCTGGTGCCGGGGAGGGGTGCCTCCGCCGGGCATCATGGAGTTTTTGCCTACTTTGTAGGCAAAAACTTCGTGATGCCGCGGTCATCCCCTGGGTTCGACGGGTGGCGGCCGGCCGGACGGTTCAGGGCATCGACGTTACGGCTTTGGCCAGCAACGCCAGCGCCGTCTTCCTCTCGCCTAACGCACCGACCCTGATCAGGTTCGGCCCTTTCACCGCCTCGTAGCCCATCGACGTGCTCGGCCCCGCTTCGTCCCAGGGCCCGAGGGGATATTCCGAGGTGTCCGTGGGCGGCATGATCGTGTCGCCGGTGATCTGCCGGCGCATGGCCCGACCCGCGATACCGATGGTGTGCTGATCCGTGGCGAAGTCCGCCGCGCCATCGTGAAAGTCCCTGAGCTCCAGCTCGAACTGCTGGCGCAAATTCGTGCTCCCGATCATGGTCGTCGTGTACGTGCACAAGCGTCCGCCGCTCGCGCCGCCGGCCTGGCCGGGCTCGGGCGGCGCCGTGAGCTTCCGGCCGATGATCGCCTCGACGACTGGCTGCGGCAGGAGCTGGCATACGTTCACCGTGCTGTCTTTCGCGTCGGCGGCGTACAGCGAATCGCCTGATGCCATCGCGGCCGGCGCGCTGCCGTTGATCGACAGCGGTTTTGCCAGGTGCGCCACGGCCGAATCCAGCAGCTTGGCCGCGCCCGTCATCGAGAGACGCGTGCCCGTCCAGTCGATCTCCACGTGTTGATCCCCTTTGAGCGCGTGCAGATCGCAGCACTGCATCGGGCCTTCGGCGACGGCGTCCCAGGGGCCGGCGATCGTGTCGCCCGTGGACAGCACGGTTTGCCCGATCGTTTCCTCGCCGTGCTTGGCCAGCGGATCCGTTAGGCTCCGCCCCATGCCGACCATCTTCATCGCGATCTTGCCGCCGTTCCAGTCCACGCTCACCAGCAAGCGCCGGTGATTTCTGGTGTCGTACCGGCACGAGTCGGAGCCACGCTCGGGCTTATAGGTGCCCCGGTAGGGCGGCGCGGCGAGCGGACCGATCGCCGCGGCCACCTGGGCCGGGTCGAGGAGCGAGCACGGATCGCCTTCCGTGTTCTGCGGAGCGCCCGATGTGTCGATCGGCAAGCCTAACTTCTTCGACAGCTCCGCGATCTGCGCGTTGGTGTCGTCCTTGGCCTTGTGCTTTCCGCACGCGGCGGCGAGTGCAAGGACGCCGAGAGCGATGACCACCGGATGGATGCGCATGGGAATCCTCACGTGGATTTTTCGATGGCTCTGCGGTCGGGAGATGCACCGAACGGGACGCGGCCGCAAGGCCGCGTCCGCTCGACCGTTGACATTCGGCATCGGGGCCCGATCGTCAAGGTCGATCCGGTAGCCTGCCGACTCCTCTTTCCGATTCCTCACTGTGCGACCGACCTCCGACCTTCGCCGCGAACAGGCGACGCCCATGATCGCGTTAGCCGTCAGCTACATGCTGCTGGTCATCATCGGCGTGGGCGCGATCACGGTGCTGCCGCACGAGCTGCCGGTGAACGGCATGGGTGTGCTCAATCCGTTCGGGCCGGCCGAAATTTCGCGCGGCTTCTTCGCCGCCAATCCGGATGCGGTGCGCGTGAGCGCGCTCTTCTGCTTCGTGTCGTCCATTCCGTTAGTCATCTACACGGCCGTCGTCGTGTCGCGGCTCCGATCGCTCGGCCTCCGCGACCCGGGCGTGCACGCCGCGTTCGCCGGCGGCCTCGCGGCCTCCGGCGGTCTCGCCGCTGCCGCCCTGTTCCTCTGGATGCTCTCGGTCCCCGACGTCGCGGCGTCACTGCCGGTCGCGCACACGCTGCACTTCCTCGTCTTTCTCTCGGGCGGACCGGCCTTCGCGGTCGGCATGGGACTCATGGCGGGCGGCGTGTCGGTCTCGATTCGGCGCGCCCGTGTCTTGCCGACCTGGGTCATCCGGCTGGGATTCCTGCTCGCGGCAACCGGCGCGCTGTCTGCGTTAGGACTGCTCGTCATTCCGTTGACGGCCGCGATTCCGATCACTCGCGTCGGCGGGTTCGCCTGGCTGGCGGCCGTGGGCGCCTTCATGCCGGACCGGCCGGCGCCCGCGCGAGGCTGAGCCCGCCAGCGCCGGCCCCGTTGTTGACATTCTACAAGACGGCATGCATCGTGTCCTGCACACCCGGAGGACACGCATGGAATCGCCGACCGAGCTCCTGCAAGGCACCCTCGACCTGCTCATCCTCAAGATCCTGTCCCTGGGCCCGCGCCACGGCTGGGACATCTCGCAGCGCATCAACGAGATCTCCGAGCAGCTGCTGACGGTCAATCAGGGCTCGCTCTATCCGGCGCTCCACCGGCTGGAGGGCCGCGGTTTGGTGGACGCGGAGTGGACCATGTCGTCCACGGCGCGGCGCGTGCGGCTGTACAAGATCACCGCCCGCGGCCGCCAGTGCCTAACGAAAGAGACGCAGGTCTGGCGCAGCTACTCACGCGCCGTCGACCTCATTCTGCAGATCAGGTGAGGATCCATGCCGACCATCCGCGAAGTGCTTCGTAACGTTCGCCTGCTGCTCGCACCGCGGGCCGTGGACGAGGACCTGAACGACGAGCTGCGCGCACACATCGAGATGCAAACGGAGCTGAACGTCGCGCGCGGCATGACTGCGGCCGACGCCCGCGCCAAGGCGGAACGCGACTTCGGGCCGATTGCCTCGGTGAAGGAGGCGCTCCACAACGTGCACAGCATTCCCTCCGCACCGATCCGCGACTCGCTCGGCGGCGACCTGCACTTCGCGCTCCGATCGCTCGCGCGCCACCGGGCGTTCAGCGCCGTCACGATCCTGGTGCTCACGTTAGGCATTGCGGCGACGACGCTCATGTTCAGCGTCGTGTCCGGTATTCTGTTGCGGCCGCTGCCGTTCGCGCACCCGGAGCAGGTCGTGCTCATCTGGGGTAGCTATCCCCAGCTCAGTCTCGGCTTCTCCGAGCAGCCGATCGACGGGCTGCTGGTGAACACGCTTCGCGAACGACGGCGCGTCTTCTCGAGCATCTCGGCCTTCGAGCCGCGCCTGTACAACCTCGGCAACACGACCTCGCCGGAGCGGCTCAACGGCGTCAAGGTGACGTCGGAATTCTTCAGTACCATTGGCGTGAGGCCGGCGCTCGGGCGCGCGTTCGTGGCCGCCGAGGAAACGCCGGGCAGAGATCACGTCGTGGTCGTGAGTTGGGCATTATGGAAGCAGCGATTCGGCGGCGACCCGCACGTGATCGGCACGACCATCACGCTGAACGCCGAGCCGTATACGATCATCGGCGTTGGGCCGGAGGGATTCGCGTTTCCCCGCGGAGCTGAAATGCCCGGCGATTTCCAGATGCCCGAGGCCACGCAACTCTGGATTCCGATGAAACCGCCGGTGAGCGGGCCATCCGAGCTCGCGGGCATCGGCCGCGTGCGGCCCGGGGTCACGTTAGCACAGGCGCAAGCGGATCTCGACCACATCTCGCGCATCCAGGACGACCTGTATCCCCAGGGCCGGGGATGGTGGAACACGCGGGCGATTCCGCTGCGCACGCAGGTCGTCGGCGACGTGAAACCGATGCTGTTCAGCCTCTTCGGCGCGGCTGCGGTGCTCCTGATGATTGCGTGCGTCAACGCGGCGCAGCTGCTGCTCGCGCGCCTGCAGTCGCGCCGGCACGAGCTGGCCATCCGCGCCGCGCTCGGCGCCTCGACGTCGCGCATCGCGCGCGTGCTGCTGCTCGAGGCGATGCTCATTACCGGCATCGCCGGCGTGCTCGGCACCGCGGCCGGCGTGTTCGGGATCTCGCTGTTGCGCACGTTAGGCCCGTCGCGCCTGCCGCGGCTGGCCGACATCACATTCGATTGGCGCGTCACGATCGTCGCCATCGTCGTCACCCTCATCGCGGGCGTGCTGTTCGGTCTCGCGCCGGCGATGCGGGCGAGCCGCATCCATCTCGCCGACGCGCTGCGACAGGGCGGCAGGAAAACCGGCGGCGACGCGCTCTCGGTGAAGCTGCGCCGCGCGCTGGTGGCCGCCGAGGTGGCGTTGTCGGTGATGCTGGCCATCGGCTCGGGTCTGCTCGTCCGCAGCCTGACGCACGAGTTAGGCGGCGACCTCGGCTTTTCGGCGCCGCATGGATTGACGTTCGAGGTGACGCTGCCGCCACTGCACTATCCCGAGAAGCAACTGCCGACGAGCATGCTGCACCCGAAATCGGTCGCCTTCATTGGCGATGCGCTCGCCCGCATCGGCGCCATCCCCGGGGTCAAGGCGGTGGCGATCGGCAAGCCGCTGCCGATGAGCGGCGCGCAGGAATCGACGGTCTTCACGCCGGACGCCGACGCCGACCCGCGACTAACGGCGAACAACGCGAAGCCGATCGTCGAATACACCGTGGCCAGTCCCGGCCTCTTCGCCGCGCTCGGCACACCGCTCATCGAGGGGCGCGATTTCACGGCGGCGGATCAGGAGCAGTCCCAGCCCGTCATGGTCGTGAATCGATCCATGGCGCACTGGCTCTGGCCCGGCAAGGATCCAATCGGCAAACGGATCCATCTGGGCACGCAGAAAATGGTGACGTGGATAACGGTGGTCGGCGTCGCGGCGGACATGAAGCGGTACTCGCTAACGGAAGGCCCGAGGCCCGAGATGTTCGTGCCCTACACGCAGGACCCGTATCCGACGTTCTCGACGATGCAGTTCGTCGTGCGGAGCTCGGGTGACCCGACGCGGCTGGTGGCGGCGATCCGCCGGGCGGTGGCGTCGGTCGATCCCGACATTCCGCTCGCGCGCATCCGCACCATCGACGAACTGGTGAGCGACGCCAGTGCGAATGCGCGGTTCGCGACGTTGGTCATGAGCTCGTTTGGCGTGATGGCCCTCGCGCTGGCCATGATCGGCCTGTATGGTGTGATCGCATTCATGGTGCACCAACGCCGCCAGGAATTCGGTCTGCGCACCGCGCTCGGCGCCACGCGCGAACAGCTCATCCGGATGGTGCTCGTCGACGGGTTCATGCTTGCGTGCGTCGGGATGGTGGCGGGCGTCGTGCTGGCGCTGATCGCGGGGCGGCTGCTGCGATCGATGCTTTACCAGGTGAGCGTTGCCGACCCCCTGACGCTGGTCGCCGTGGTGCTGCTATTGTTAGGCACGACCGCGCTGGCGTGCGTGCTGCCGGCGGTGCGTGCATCCGGAGTGGACCCTCGCGCGGCGCTCGACGCCGGTTGACCACATGACCAACGCAGACGTGTCGCACACAGGCAGCCGAACCCGGCAGCTGGTCCGCGTCTATTACGCGATCGGCATGATGAGCGTGGGCGTCCTGGCGCTCGTCTATGGCTTCGGGGTGCTCGTCGCCGACAAGCCGCCGGCGTGGGTGCCGTCGCCCAACGGCATCGCGTACGCCGCGGGCGTGCTCATGCTGGCCACCGGCGCGGGTCTTCTGTTCGAGCGCTCGTCGCGCGTTGCGATTCGCATTCTCCTGCCGTTCATGCTGCTGTGGACGCTGACGCGGGTACCGGTTCCGATCATGGAGCCGGGGCGGGAAATTGCCTGGTTTCTCGTGGGCGAGATTGCGGTGCCGGCGGCCGGCGCGTTGGTGTTGTTTGCATGGTATGCGGATTTAAGACCGGGTTCGACGCTGGACTCGCTCACTCGCCAGTACGCGATTCCGTGCGCCCGAATTCTCATTGGCCTTTCCGTGCCGACGTTCGGGCTCTCGCATTTCTTCGAGTTTGCTGCGCGCACCGTGACGCTGGTGCCGTCCTGGCTGCCGTACCCGAAGTTCTGGGCGGACGCGATGGGCGCCGCGCAATTCCTCGCCGGGTTGGGCGTGCTGTTCTCGATCTATCCGCGTCTGTCGGCGGCAGCCGAGGGCGCGATGCTCAGCGTGTTCGCGCTGCTGGTCTGGGTGCCGGCGGTGATCACGAAACCAAGGCTGCCGTCGAACTGGGGGGAATTCTTGTTCACCGTGGCGTTGGCCGCTGCCTGTCTGGTGGTTGCCGAGGGTATCCCGGCGAAAAAGATCGCGGCGCCGGGCGTGCCGGCATCGGATATCGGCCGGCGAGCGACGGTCGACGCCGGTTGATGACGAGGGAGACGCCTAACGTGAGGTCGATGTCTGTCGCACCTGTGTGCGCCGCGATGGCGGCGCTCGCGCTCTGGGCGGCGCCGGGGCCGAGCCAGGATGCCCAACCGACGGTGTTCGCGCCCGGCGTGATCTCGGGGCCGGCGAACGATCTCTCTCCGGCGTTCACACCCGACGGCAAGACCGTGTTCTTTACGCGCGCAAATTCGTCGCAATCGGTGATTCTCGTGTCGCACTGGTCGCGGGGTGCGTGGACGGACCCGTCGATCGCTCCCTTTTCGGGCACGTGGCGCGATCTCGAAGCAACGATGGCGCCGGACGGGTCGTACCTGATTTTTGCATCGAATCGCCCTGCGACGCCGGACGGCACGGCGATCGACGCGTATTATAATGGCGCGGCCCAGCCGGGCGTCGGCGGGAACCTGTGGCGGGTGGACCGCACGCCTAACGGATGGGGCGCGCCGCATCGCCTCCCCGACGTCATCAACAGCAACGGGTCCATCTTCTCGCCGAGCGTTGCGGCGGATGGGAGCCTGTACTTCATGAAGCCGGTGGGTGCCCAAGCGAGGTTTCACATCTTTCGCGCCCAGTTCTCGAATGGTGCGTACGAGACGCCGGTGGCCGTGCCCATCGACGCCGGCGACAGCGTCGGTGACTACGATCCCGCCGTGGCGCCGGACGAGTCGTTCCTCGTGTTCTCGTCGGGACGAATGAAAGCGAACGGCACGTCGCTGTTCATTGCGAAGAAGCAGGGCACGGCGTGGGGACGGCCGGAGTTCATGGGTGCGGCAATCAGCCCGCCGCAGTCGAACGACATCGAGTCGCGGTTAGGCCCGGATCACCGGACGCTCTACTTTTCGTCGCGGCGCGAGGTGCCGACCGGAGCGCAGAGCGGGATCACACCGGAGAAGGGGCTTGCGATGATGGATGCGTGGAACAACGGGCTGGCGAACATCTGGCAGGTATCGTTGGACAGCTGGTTGAAACCGTGACGCATTTGGCCCGGCTGAACGCCCGATCATTCATGGAACAGCCCTGCATCTGGCAGCTCGAGCCGGGTCGCCATAGTTTGTTAGGCGGCACCATACTGGCCCCCGGCGTGGAGGGAACGTGAAATTGATCGTGTTGGCCCTGGCCGCGACGGCAGTCGCCTGTTCGAGCTCAACCGGCCCGCAGACGCCGTCGTTCGATGGCACCTGGTCGCTCGTGTCGGTGAACGGAGCGGCGTTGCCCGACACCTTTGGCCCAATTGCCGGTATCGACGCGGTGTTCCTCATTGACCACGCCACATTGTTCATACCGGAGAACGGTACGACCGGAACGTTCACGACGGATTTCCGGATATCGGTTGATACGACGGAACTTCCAAACGTGGATACGGTCACGGTGCTCGACAACGGAACGGAACTCGAATGGGTGAACTTGAATGACATCACCGAACCCATGTCGGTGCATCGCGACACGCTGACTCTCACGACATCACGCTGGAACCCGGCGCCGCAGACGTATCGCTTCGCGCGTTCGGCCCCGTAGCCCGGTCTCCAGGAGCAGCGTCGTGAGCGAATGGTCGCTGTTGTGGGCGGGTCTCGCCGGGGCGGTCGTCGGCGGCGTGATCGCGTGGATGGCGGCGCGGTCGCGGTCGGCCGAAGCGCGTGCGCTGCTCGGTGAGCGCGAGCGCGAACGCAGCGCGCTCCTAACGGAAGCCGAGCGCGTGCGGAACGAGCTCGCGCACGCGCAGCACGCGGCATCGACGTATCTGGCGGAGCGGGACGCGGAGCGCCGGCTGACGAGAGCGCTCGGAGAGCACACGGCGCAGACGGATGCGCGCGCGCGCGACGCCTTCGCCGCCCTCTCGGCCGACGCGCTGGTGGCGAACAGCCGTGCGCTGCTCGAGCCGCTGCAGGACGGCTTGTCGCGCGTGGACGAACAGCTTCAGTCGTTAGGCAGAGACCGGGCGGCCGGGAACGCGGAACTGCAGGAGCGGTTGCGGGCGATGGTGGAGGGCCAGCTGCAGCTCACCGAAGAAACGCAGCGGCTCGTGCACGCGCTCCGCACCCCGCATGTGCGAGGACAGTGGGGCGAGCTGCAGCTCCGGCGGGTGGTCGAGCTGGCAGGCATGCTCGAGCACTGCGATTTCGACCTGCAGCAGACGATTCGCGACGACGACGGCACGTTCCGGCCGGACCTCGTCGTGAGGCTGCCGGGCGACAAGAGGGTGGTCGTCGACGCGAAGACGCCGCTCGATGCGTTCGTCGGCGCCGCGGAAGCAACGGATGACGACCGTCGCTCGGCGCTCCTGGACAAGCACGCGAGGCAGCTGCGCGCGCAGGTCGAGATCCTTTCCCAGAAAAAGTACGGGGAGCGGATGACCGACGCTCTGCCTTTCGTGGTGATGTTCCTGCCCGGCGAGTCGATCTTGAGCGAGGCGTGCCAGCGCGATCCAGGGTTGCTCGAGTTCGCCGTTGCCCGCGGCGTGGTGCCTGCCACGCCGACTACGCTCGTCATGCTGCTCAAGTCGGCGCAGTACGGGTGGCAGCAGGAGCGCATCGCACGGAACGCGGCGGCGATTCGCGACGTGGGGAGCGAACTGTATCGCCGCATCGCGACGCTGGCCGAGCATTTCGCGCGGCTCCAGCGCGGGCTCACGGGCGCGGTGGAGGCGTACAACGACGCCGTCGGCTCACTCGAGTCGCGGGTGCTGAGCTCGGCGCGCCGGATGCACGGATTAGGCGCAGCGGACGGGCAACCGGACATCGAACCGCTGGAACAGGTCGACGTGTTGCCGCGGCGTCCCTCGGCGCCGGAACTGGCGGCGGACTGACGTCGACGTATGCCACACCCCCTTCCCGTCGACATCCATCCGTCCAACTTTGCCTTCCCGCTCTACCTGGTCGGTGTCGGGATCGTCGCGCTGATTGGTTTTCTGCCAAGTACCATGCGCGCGCATGCCAGTCTCCGTTGGCCGCGCACGATTGGGCGCGTTCGCTCCAACCAGGATGAGCTCGCGACGGTCGGCGAGCTCATTCCGGCGGTACCTGGCGCGATGGTCGAAGAAGAGCAAATGCCTGTGGTCGACTACGACTACATCGTAAACGGAAAGACCTTCCGCGGCTGCACGCTGTACGAGCCTGGTCCGGCGTCGCTGCTTCGCCTGATTCACGAGGACGAGCTGCGGCCGGGTCAGACGATCCCGGTCTCGTACGATCCGCGCGAACACTCGATCTCGGTTCTGTATCCGGGCGCGTCGCCATTTGCCTACCTCATCCTCGGCGCCGGGATCGCCGTTTTGGTCGCCGGGCTAATCGCACTCGTTCGCGCTCTGTGACGAGGGTCGATCGGCGCGGGGTGAACGCTTGATCATTACGCCAACCCGCGCCAGCGCGAGCCAGCACGGCGTGACGCTTCGGCTGTACGCCGGCAGACGTTAGGCAGTAGCGGCGGTAGGCGGCCGGCCTCCGGTTTTGGCCTGACGGCGCCCACGGCGGCGCCGCCCGGCACCCCCTACGGCATCATCATGGAGTTTTTGCCTACAAAGTAGGCAAAAACTCTCCGATGCTGCTCGGACAGAGGTCTGCGGCGGCGGGCCGGCCGCCTCGACACGATGTGTCCCCCGCGCGATACTTCCCGGTCTCCAGGAAGCCCTCGCGCGATGACCGTCTCCTACGACAACAGCAAGGTGATCTTCGACGGCATCAAGGCCGCCGGGATCACGTCCATCTCCGCCCTGCCGGAAACCTGGCTCGGGCCGCTCCTCCAGCGGGCCGAGGATGACCCCGACGTCCAGCTGCTGCAGGTGGCCAAGGAGGAAGAGGCGATTGGCATCGCCGCCGGCGCCTACTTCGCCGGGACCCCGCACATTCTGCTCATGCAGAACCACGGCTTTCTCGCCGCCATCAACGGCATCGTGTCGCTCGCCCAGTTGTATCGCATTCCGCTGTGCATGCTCATCGCGATGCGCGGCCATTGGGGCGAGCCGTATCCGTGGCACACGCGGGGAGGGATCGTCACCGAGGCGGTATTGCGCGCACTCGAGATTCCATTTGAATTCGCGCGCGAACCGCAGAAGGTGGCCAAACAGATTCGCGAGGCGTGGACCTTCTCGCAGAGCTCCCTGTCGCCGGTGGCGCTCCTGCTGACGCGCGACCTGATGGAGGACTGATGGAGCGCGCGGAGTGTCTGCAGATGATCTATCCCGAGCTCGAGGACAAGCTCGTGGTGACGATCATGGGCGCGTGCGCGCAGGAGCTCTACAACCTCGGCCACCGCGAGAACTTTTTCTATCTGCAGCACGCGATGGGGCTGGCATCGTCCATCGGGTTGGGCCTGGCGATGAGTCTGCCTAACGAGCGCGTCGTCGTGCTCGATGGCGATGGTTCGGTGCTCATGAACCTCGGCACCCTCGCCACGCTGGCGAGATATCGGCCCAGGAATCTGATCCACGTGATTTTCGACAACGGCAGTCTGCTGTCGACGGGCGGCTTCGAATCGCAGACATCCTCGGGCGTCACCGACCTCGACGCGATGGCGCGCGGCGCGGGGATCACGCATGTCGCGCAGACCGTGACGACGCTGGAATTCGGCGAGGCGTTTCTGACGGCGGTCGAGGGGCGCGAGCTGAGCGTCATCGTCGCCAAGGTCGCGGCGGTCGGACCCGACCACTACGGCATGGACCTGCAGTTAGGCGAAAACGCGTTCCGTTTCCGCCGCTGGATTCAATCGCGCGCGCGCTCCGGCGGCTCCGCGTGAGCGCCGCGGGAGAAGGTCCTGCGTACGACCTCGACGCCTGGCGGGCGCGCATTCCGCTGCTCGCGTCGTGCATCCCGATGAACAATTGCTCTCAGGCGCCGCAGACCGTCGCGACCCGCGCGGCGGCCGAGCGCTACCTCGACTCGTGGAACGAGCGGGGAATGGACTGGGACGCCTGGCTCGCCGAAGTCGCGCTCGCGAAAGCGGAGTTCAGCACGCTCATCGGCGCGGCGCCGACGGACATCGCGGTGTTCAGCTCCGTTTCGGAGGCGGCGAGCGCCGTCGCAAGTGCGCTCGATCTCTCGGGCCGCCGCTGCGGCATCGCCGTGAGCGACGCCGAATTTCCGACGGTGGCGCACGTGTGGCTCGCGCAGGCGCCGCGCGGCGCACGCGTCTCGTTCGCCCGGGTGTGCGACGGAACCATCGACCCGACGGCATACGACACGCTCATCGACGATCAGACCGCGCTCGTCTCGGCCTGCCACGGATATTACGCCAACGGGTTCATCCAGGACGTGCGTCGCATCGCCGCGCAGGCGCGCGATGCAGGCGCCCTCTCGTTCGTGGATGCGTACCAGACGCTCGGCGTCGTGCCGGTGGATGTGCGCGCGTTAGGCGTCGACTTCCTGACATCGGGCAATCTCAAGTTTCTCATGGGCATGCCCGGCATCGCGTTTCTATATGTGCGGCCCGAGGTGGTCGGCTCGCTGCACCCGACCGTCACCGGCTGGTTCGGGCGCGCCGATCCGTTCGCGTCGACGGCGCGCGCGCTCGACTGGTCGCCCACGGCCAGCCGGTTCGACACCGGCACGCCGCCGGTGATGAGCGCATACGTCGCGCGCGCGGGGATGGAGATGATCAACACGATCGGGCCGGCGAACATCCGCGCGTGGCACGAGGTGCTCGGCCAGCGCCTGATCGAGGCTGGCCGGTCGCGCGGACTGAGGTTGCACGGCGCCGATGACATGACGCGCAAGACGGCGACGACGGCCTTCCTCGTGCCGGATCCCGGCGCCGTCGAAAGTGCGATGCGCGCGCGGGGCGTGCTGCCGACCGCGCGCGGCGAGGTCCTGCGTCTGGCGCCGCACTTCTTCACCACGATCGAGGACGTGGACCGCGCCCTCGACCTCCTCGCCGAGCTCGCGCCGGGCCGGTGACCGACGCCCGCGAGACCTTCGCCTCACGGTTAGGCGGCCTCATGACGATCGTCGGCGTGTCCATCGGCCTCGGACACGTCTGGCGGTTTCCGTACATGGTGGGGAAGTTCGGCGGCGCCGCGTTCGTGCTCTTCTACACGCTCGTCTCGATCATCATCGGCGTGCCGGCCCTGATGACGGAATTCGCGCTCGGCCGCCGCACCCGGCGCGGACCGGTGGGCGCCTTCGAGCGCGGCGGCCTGCCGTTAGGCAAGTACGTCGGCTGGTTTCTCTTCTTCGTCGTCACTGCCGCCACCGGCTACTACTCGGCCGTCATCGGCTGGGTGCTCTACTATGCCATCGGCCAGGTGGCGGTCGCGGCGCACCTCCCGTTCGACGCCGCGGCAATCCTGCCGCCGCAGCACGGATTCGTGCTGCGATCGTTCGTGCTGCAGCTCATCTGTACGGCGGTCGTGCTCCTCGCGTGCGCGGTCGTGCTGATCCGGGGCGTGAGGCGAGGCATCGAGCTCGTGAGCATCATCGTGCTGCCCGCGATGACGATCGTAACGATCGTCGTCATGGTCCGCGCGCTCACGCTGCCCGGCGCGATGGAAGGTGTCCGGTGGTACCTGCTGGAGTTCCGGTTTTCCGATCTCACCGCCAACGTGATGGCGGCCGCCATCGGCCATGCGATCTTCGCGCTGTCGTTGGGCGGGACGTTCATGGTGGTGTACGGCTCGTACCTCCACGCCGACCAGCACCTGGCGAGTCCGGCGTGGTGGACCGTGCTCGGCGACACGGGCTCGTCGCTCATCGCCGGGCTCGCCGTGATCCCGGCCGTGTTTGCGTTTCATCTCGAGCCGGCGTCCGGCCCTGGCCTCATCTTCACGACGCTGCCGAGGGTCTTCGGCGCGATGCCCGCGGGCTGGCTGTTCGGATGTCTCTTCTTCGTCAGTCTTTTCGGCGCCGGCTATCTGTCCGACATCGGCGCGGTGGAAGTGCTGGTCGCGGGCCTAACGGACAACACGCGCCTCACGCGCGCGCGCGCCGTGTGGGTCATGTCGCTCGCGTGTCTGGTGCTGGCCGTTCCGCCCATGGTCAACAACGCGATCTTCGTCCCCTGGGACCTCACGTTCGGGTCGGGCATGCAGACGCTGGGCTCGCTGCTTGCCGTGGTGACGGTGGCGTGGTGCATGACGCGGAGCGCCGCCCTCGCGGAGCTGTTCGGCGCGGGCGAGCGGCCGGTGCCGATGTGGGCCTTCTACTGGATTCGTTACGGGATTCCCGTGATCATTTTGGGTGTCGGCATCTATTGGCTCTTGACGGAAGTGTTCCGCATCTTCGCCGGCGTGTGACGCGCCGCAGACTTCAACGCCTCACCGGTATCGATCGATGTCCGTGCTCACCGATCTCGTCGCCGCGCTGGACGCGGGCCAACTCAAGGTGGTGGATCTCACGCAGCCGCTCGGTCCCGAGACACCGGTGATCGGGCTGCCGCCGATCTTCGCGTCGTCGCCCGGCGTGGCGATGGAAGTGATCTCGCGCTACGACGACCGCGGGCCGGCGTGGTACTGGAACGCCATTCGGTTAGGCGAGCACACGGGCACGCACTTCGATGCGCCGGTGCACTGGGTCACGGGCAAGGACCTGCCCGACAACCGCTGTGACACCATTCCCGCGCGCCGGTTCATCGGCCCGGCGTGCGTGATCGATGTGACCGCCGAGGTGGAGCGGAACGAGGACTTCCTCCTCATGCCGGACCAGGTCGTGGCCTGGGAGAAGGAGCACGGCCGCATTCCGCGCGGCGCATGGGTGCTGCTGCGCACCGGCTGGAGCACGCGCACGGAATCGGAAAAATTCCTCAACGTGAAATCGGACGGCCCGCACAGCCCGGGCTTTCACCAGAGCACATCCGAGCTCCTGGCCACGGACCGCGATGTGTTAGGCGTGGGCGTCGAGACCGTCGGCACCGACGCCGGGCAGGCGGGCACCTTCCAGCCGCCGTTCCCGAACCATTCGACGATGCACGGCAACGGCAAGTTCGGCTTGGCGAGTCTCTGCAATCTCGACCAGCTGCCGGCGACGGGCGCCGTGGTGATCGCCGCGCCGCTCAAGCTCGTCAACGGCAGCGGGAGTCCGCTCCGGGTGCTCGCGATCGCACCGGCGGCGTAGCGGCCACAGCATCGCCGGCCTGGACGCGCGCCGGCCCGTGCCGAGTCTGGTTTTTTTGTGTTCGAGTGCTCGCATGCGCGGCCATCCAGGGTCCGCATATTGCCCGCGTCGCTCTGTCGAAGGTCGTTCGAATCACGCAGAGCACCCCGCGCAGGGGAGAGGTGGGTTATGCAGCTTCGCATTGCGAAATATCTGGCCGTGGCGAGTGTCGCCGCCGGTGCCGCGGCCATGCTGGGCGCCGCGCGTGCGCCCGCGCCGGCAATGTCTAACGCAAACATCCTCGCCGCGATCATGCAGGGCGATTCGCTCGAGGTCGCGATGTCCAAAACAGGCGGCGACAGCGCGAAGAATATGCAGGTGAAGCATTTCGCCGAACGAATGGTGACGGCGCACACGAAGCACATGGACGAAGTGAAGTCCACGGCGGCTCAGGCGAAAGTGACGCCGGAACTGGC
>Ga0207695_10003610_pt1 | contig 21641 bp, 15 predicted proteins | sample KBSC54metaG_FD_184354 | JGI IMG/M metagenome (GOLD analysis project Ga0207695, IMG submission 184354) | Corn rhizosphere microbial communities from Kellogg Biological Station, Michigan, USA - KBS C5-4 metaG (SPAdes) (version 2) | ecosystem: Host-associated > Plants > Roots > Rhizosphere > Soil...
GTTCGAAACCGTTCGGTCCCCCAATTCTCACCTCCCAATTCTCATTCGCTCGTGACCCGGCGATGGATACATGCCATTCTCCTGGTTTGTCGCTGAGTGCGTGCTCAATACTGGCCACAATCTCTCTCGATATGTGAGAATCGCGAATGTTTTGTAGTTCGATCGTCACTCCCATGGTAGGGCAATTCTAATGAAGAGTCTGACGTCCATGCGCCGGCTAAAATTCCGTTAAAGTTATTCGAGATCCGCGCTGCCGAGTAGTCTTCGAAAGGATATCCACAATTCCTGTTTGCAAAACGGAAGAAGTAACGAGGGCGCCGTCAGATATGGGCACCTAGCTGGGTACAGCATCGAAGTTGCTAAATGTGAAGACCGTGAGCGGCGCTCTGGAAATAGTAAAGGCTGCGACATTGGTTATGCTCCAGCCATCAGCTCCTGCGAGGAAGCCAATAGCGTAGATACATGCACCGTCGCAGCCCTTGATGTAATCACCGCTTTCGCAGTTCCAAACCCCAACTGCTCCTCGCAGAGTCAGTCGGTTTTTTCGGGTCTGGTTGCCCTTTAGGTCGCCCTTCAGAGCAGATCACCCAGCCTACTTCGGACTGGCAAGTTTTATTTCGCCAATCCTTTCAGCCGTCGACGTGAGTCAACTTAAACAGTTGCTTCAGAGATGTCAATGCAATTTTCGGCGCGAAAAACAAATATCTGTGAATGGAATTGTGGAAAACAAGGCACCGCGTTTTGACTGTTTTAAGTGCAAACTTTGCTTTTAACGCCAATATTCACTATGCGGAATTTCTCATATACCTGAAGCGGCACTGGACGCCGGCCACAACAGAACCCTTCTCCCACCCCTGCTTTGACCACTCCCGCGTTCTCAGAGACGCATTTTAGGGCAAGCATGAGGCTTCGTGCGAACGAATCGTGCCCCATCCACAGATCTCTAGTCTTGTTGTGCCCGAGAACCCGTTCAAAGAGTGAGGCTGATCAGAGTTGGAATCCATACAATTGAAGATCCACACCCCTGCGAGGACATCGAGAACTGCGATCACCGGCCGAAATGCGGACATTAATGAACTGCAAATTTGTGGGCAGAGCGGGATTTCTCCGATCTGCCAAGAAGGTGGATAATCGTCGCTTTTCCGACCAGGGTAAATTTGCAGCAGTTCAGTAACGATTGTGATAGATTCGATCATCCGGACAGTGAGAATTGCGGCTGTTGCGCTTAACCGGAATGGCGTGGGGAATAAGATCTTCAATGGGCCGCTGTTCTGCTTCGGACGAAAAATTCGTGGCCAGTTTGGCTGCTTTCTTCAACAATTCTAATGTCGGGCTTGCTGTCTTTGACGAAGAGCTACGATATCAGGCAGTCAATCCTTGGCTTGCCGATCTCCATCGTTACTCGGTTGAGTTCCACTTGGGCCAAACGGTGCGCACCATCATTGGAGCCGTCGCCGATAGACCGGAGCCGGCGATTAGGCGCGTGTTCGCCACCGGATGCACAATTTCAAATCTCGAAGTTGGCGGAAAGCTGCCGACCAAAACTGTAACCGAACGCTGGGTGGACAACTTCTTTCCCATAAAGGATCAGACGGGAAAAGTTCGACAGGTCGGCGGTGTTATTGTTCCTGTTCCTGAGATGACAAAGGGGGATGAGGCAACCGTTTGTCAGGAGGCAAAGACATCTGCTAGGGTGCTTCGCTCCTGGAAAGAAATTGCTGGTTATGTAGGAACCTGTGCGAAAACCGTTCAACGGTGGGAGCAGTCGTACAGCTTCCCGATTCGTCGCGTTAAAGCGAACAAAGGATCAGTGGTATTTGCGATGCGACGTGAGGTAGATACCTGGCTGTCGAATATGTCCAGGACGGCACTGGGAGACAAACGGTCATGGGCGACCTTCCTGAATTCTCCACTCCCCACTTTTATTCTTGACGACGCCCGCGTCATTCTCGACGCCAATGATTGCATGGCGAATTTAATCAGCACGACGGCAGATAATCTCGTCGGTCAGAAACTCGATAACTTTATTTCGGGTACTACTTTTGCCCGTACAGAGCGAGAATGGTTGCTTTTTCAAACGGCAGGTGCATCGGTCGGGTTGGGAAATTTTTGTCGGCTTGACGGCACGGTAATCGCTGCCGAATATACCCTGAGCACAATGCAACCAGGCGTATGTACTCTCGTATTTACCTCCCTCCGTAATCAGCCCATTTCCAAGAGGCATCTATTCCAGCGAGCTGGCCCTAGCCTACTGCAAAGGTGAAGAGCCAGGAGCGGAAGTCTGATCGAACGGCGTTACGGAGCCGTTCTAAAGCAACTGAACTGGTCGAATTTTTTGCCATCTGCAAATGTAGAAAACAAGTTTGCCTCTCATCTCCGAATACCGAGTCACAGGTCCTCGGGACTATAGAAGGGTGCGAAGTGACGCCAAAAGTTCCACCATCGGCGTAGTGGGCAGACATGACAACTTAACATGTCGTTCACAATCCGCCACAGCATCGCCGCGCCACATTTGCATTTTGGTTCGACTGGTAAAGAGCGTTGTTGCCGCCCTGGGTCTTGTAAGCCGCTCGATATCATCTTTTTGAAAGCCGCCTCTGAGTACCTCAGGTTCAACTCAGCTCGGCGCGAACTGGTTTACGGTCAGCGTTAATGTGCGGGTTCACACTTTGAGCACCGAGTCGGATACAAAAATGATCGTGCAGCCACTCCAAGAAGCGGGCCTGCGCAGCAGCACTTGAGCATTCGAAGCGAATCCCCGCTTTGCCCTTCGCGTTGTCCCAGATCACCGTACCTTCGGCACTCACCACTACATCCGTATGTGGGATCACGAACATTAATTTCAGCACTTCTCCGGTGTCAAGAGAGACGGGAGTTATCACTGCCATCCCATTCTGGCTGATGTTCAGCGTGGAACACTGCAGGACACGCCCAGCCGGCCTCGCTAGGGAAACTGGAATCTCGACGTTTATTCGAAAATAAGCCTGCGAACTGCGAATCATGCGTCCGTATACGGTTCGTAGAAGGCTCCTAATATCTGACACGACGAGTGGCCGCTCGATCAGAAATGCATCATCCAAGCTCGACGCTGCGACGTTCGCGCGGCCTCCGGAAGCGATAACAAAAAGAGGTAAACCTTGATTGGGAGGCACCGCGCGGGTGTTCTTGACTGTCTCGGGCCACGCCCCGAGCTCGTCACAGTCCAGCACGAGAGCCTCAAACTTACTGGAAGCTAACCGAGTGAGCACATGCGATTCCGACTCGCACGTCTGTGTCTCAACGCCTACTTCGCGAAACAGATGAGAAACTATTCCGACCGTTTCAGGATCACGGCATAAAAGTAAAGCTTTCATTTTGCAATTGATCGCTGCGTATTCTTTGCGATTAAATTCGGCGCAGGCGCTTTCAATGCTTTTACGGTATCGGTGAAGAGCAGTTCTCCAGTACAGATAACTCAGTGCTGATCCTGCCGAGGCCCCCACCATGAAAATCCCCAGGATCGCGACGGGATCTGCCAATAAGAACGCTCCGTTGCAAACCTTGCCATCGAGCGCTTAATCGGTTCGCTGTCACAAATGTAGCCGATACTCACCCTCATCGAGATGCGTAAAGAAAAGACATGTGTACAACACAAAAGGACAGGAGCCAGCGCAGTTACGCGACAGGTGGGGCTTGCTAGTGAGAAAAGTAGATTGATCGAAGCTTTTATAACCCAGGATGGTTCGTAGTGGCTATCAACAGTTCTCCTCATTATTCAATTCTCGCGAACATATAAAGAATAGTTCTGACCTCTTTTGTGAGCGCCTTCAGGAGGGCTGGAAATCTGTCCTTTTGCTCCCTCTGAATTCAAGCCACGCTTCGTAATCATCGAAATCGAGCCATTCTCGAATGCGGCTGACGATCTCTGCGCTGGTTATGCGAAAACCAGAGGTCCTTTCAAAGCGAATGGTTCGCCGTGGTTCAAGAACGCCTGCACCATACAACCACTTCCCACTAAATCCGAATCACGGCGTCACGAGAAATGTTTGCATCCCGCCACAATACGTGTAATCCTCGCGACGGAGAATAACAACCCATGTGCTTTTCAGCCACCGCGAACTTTGTGGGCAGCGGGGTTCTGGGCGCTGTCGGCGTCGTCACCTTGACGAAGGTAAAGCACAAGCGCGAACTGCTTTTCGCATCCCTGCCCGTGCTATTCGCCGTTCACCAGTTCATTGAGGGATTCGTCTGGCTGGGATTGGACGGTACTTTTTCCGCTGCGGTCGCGCATGATATGGGCGCGGCATTCATGCTTTATGCGCAAGGGCTTTTGCCTTTTTTGCTGCCGCTCAGTGTGCTGCTATTCGAGCCAAACGCGAAGAGTCGCAGGCGGATGCTGCCATTTCTCGTCCTGGGCGGTGGAACAACGCTCTATATATTGTGGGCGCTGACGGCATTTCCACTGCAGGTGTATGTCAAGGGGAACAGCATCGTTTACATCAATCAAGCGACAAATAATGCCGCGGTTGCGTTTCTGTATGTGATTGCAACTTGCGGTTCTCTGTTTTTTTCAAAGATCAAGATGATGGTTATCTTCGGCGCGGCAAATCTGCTGATACTACTGGTTGTGATGGAGTTCAAGCGTTACGCGTTCACCTCCCTTTGGTGTGCATACGCAGCGGTCGCTAGTGTCATCATTCTCGCCTACTTCTGGAGCAGCCACCGACACCGGCCGTTCCTCTATGCCTAGCCAGGGCGATTTGACATTCCATTTCTGAAACTGCCTAAGTAAGGAGCCTACACGGCGCGCGTGAGGCCCGCTTTTCCGCAGTAGTGGGTCAGCACCTTCGTGAAGGCCTGAATTATGTCGTCCTCGTCCTCGGTCTTGAGACATGAGGGGATAGACATGATTGTGCTCCGCTCAAACAAACTATCTGCAATTGGACAGGTGCCTTCGTCGTAGCGTTTCTCGGAACTCGCGTTTTCAATGAGGTCCCAGGGAAAGCCGAGTTTGTCGGTACTCCGCTTCTGAACTAGACTTACAATGTTGTAATAAAGATGGAGTCCCCACTCGGTCATCCTGACATTGCTGAGGCCCTGGGGATAGGTAGTAATTCCTTCCGCGCGCAACGCCCGGTTCACTTCTTTCGCAATCGCCGGTGTTTCGTAGGTGGTTATCAGAAACGCTCCAGTATCTCCGGCGGGGTCAACCATTCGGCGAAGCTTGACGCCGGGCAGTTTCTCCAGCGCCTTGCAGATGCGGTATTTGCTGTTCCGCATATGTTCGACAATTGACGGCATTTTCTTCAGCTGCACGCGAAGAATGGCCCCCCGGATTTCGTCCAGGCGATATCCCCTTCCCCACAAGCACAGATCAGGATCATCAAACATCAGGCGGCCCTGATCATCGCGGGAGTAACCGAGGTCGTGCACAGCGACCGCACGCCGATACAGTCGCAAATCGCGAGTTACCACGCACCCGCCTTCGCCGGCAGTCATATTCTTGTTCATTTGAAAGCTGAAGATGGCCATATCGCCGAAGGTTCCGGTCTTTTGGCCCCCGATACTCGCGCCATTGGCTTGCGCGCAATCCTCCAGCAAAAACAAGCCGCGCTCGCGAGCAATCTGGGCGACTGGCTGAATGTTCATGGCAGCCCCGCTCATGTGCACCGCGATAATGCCTCGGGTCCGCAATGTAATGCGGTGTCGCAAGTCGTCTGGATTGATCCCGAAAGTGTCATCAATATCCGCCAGAATGGGAATTGCGCCGAGATTCACAACCGACGCCACAACGGCGACCCACATGTATGCCGGCACAATCACTTCCTGGCCGGGACCGACGCCGAGTGCCGACAGTGCCGTGTGCAGCGCGCCGGTTCCGCTGCCGACAGCAACGGCATAGGGCAGGCCAAGATGCGCGGCGAATTCTTTCTCAAATTGTTCAACTTCCTCGCGCAACTTCACTCCGTAATAGCGGAACGGAGAACGGTCTCGCAACACACGGACCGCAGCTTCAACTTCTTCCTCATCCATGTAATGAACGCCGGGAAACTCCAGCGGCAACGGCTCAGTGCGGACCGGTGTGCCTCCGTAGATCGCCAATTGCTCTGGTGTCAGATCGTCTGCGCGAACTTGCTCTTTATCTTTCATAGTCACGTAATCACCGTTTTGGGATCAGCTGTTCATTGGTAAGCCAGCTCAGAGCGCTTGACTTCCAATGTGGATTTGGAGGTAATGTCCGCCGAAGACCGCCCGATCATGATGTCGAATGTGCCCGGCGCCACAACCCAATGCATGTCTTCATTCAGCAATTTCAAATCGTCGGGGCCCAACGTGAAGGTCACTATCTTCTTCTCGCCAGGATTCAGTGCTACCCGCTCAAAGCCGCGCAATTGCTCGACCGGAGTCGCCACTGGAGTGAAGCGCTCGCGAACATAAAGCTGGACGGTTTCTACTCCCGCCCGCTTGCCCGTATTCTCGACGTCAACGCTCACACGCGCGCTGCCCTGGGGCTGGATGGCCGCGGGCTCGACATGCGGATTGCTGTACTCAAATTTCGTATAGCTCAGACCAAAGCCAAAAGGATAGAGCGGAGTGCCCGGCATATCCACATAGCCTTTGGTATGAGTCCAACCGCCATTGATCCAATACGATTTTGACAGCTTGTAGTTGTAGTACGCTGGCAATTGACCGACTCCGCGCGGAATGGTGATCGCTAAACGGCCGCTCGGGTTGTAATCGCCAAACAGGACATCTGCAACCGCTTCGCCGCCTCGCTCACCCGGTTCCCAAGCCTCGACGATTGCGAGAATATGTTCTGCTTCCCACCGTATTGAAAGAGGTCTGCCGTTAACCAGGACCAGAACAGTTGGCGTTCCCGTCGCCTGGATTGCTCTGACCAGATCTTCCTGCACACCGGTCAAGTCCAGGCTGGCAACGTCGTACCCCTCGCCATCGGTCGGAGCCGGCAGATTCTTCGCCTCATCGCCTTCTCGTCGGGACTGCTCTCCCACAACCACGATTGCAACATCCGCGCCTTTGGCTGTCTGGACCGCTCGTTCAAAGCCACTCTTATCCTGATCGTTAACCGCGCACCCTTTGGCGTAAACCACGCGGGTTGCCGGCGAGACTTTCGATTTAATTCCGTCGAGAATTGTGCCCACATGCTGAAGAACAACCTGCGCCGAGTAGTCGCCGAACAGATTTGGCCCACTGTCGGCATCAGGACCAATCACAGCAACCGTTTTTAGGTTTTTTTTCAGCGGTAGAACTTCACCCTCGTTCTTCAGGAGTACGATGCCCTCGCGAGCAGCTTGTAAAGCCAGTTGCTGATGCTCGTTCGAATGCATCACTTGCTTGGCTTGTACCAAATCAACATACGGGTGCTCGAACAACCCCAACCGGAATTTCAGCTCCAGCACTCGGCGCACCGCCCGATCAACCAGCTCAATCGGCACTCGGCCTTCATTCACGTTTTCGATCAAAGGCCCCATGTATGCAGGCTCATACGTTATGTTCAAATCCACACCGGCTCTCAAACCCAGAATGCCGGCTTCTTTTTGCGTCGGAACAATGCCTTCATAAATGAGCGTGTCGAAGCCGTTGCCTTCACTAGTCACGATCCCTTTGAAGCCGAGTTCCTGCCGCAACACGTTGTTCATCCATTTGACGGAGCCATGTGCCGGCATGTCTTCGATCTCCGGATATCCTGCCATCACTCCCAATGCGCCGTTCTTCGTGATCGCAGCTTCCCACGGCGGCAAGATGTTTTCGCGAAGTTCTCGTTCCGAAAGCGTGATCGCACCGCGTTCCAGGCCGCCGAATGGTTCACTTTGCGTCGGGAAATCAGTCATCAACGCAACCACGTGGTCCGGAGTGCTGATATTTACCCCTTGCGCGCCGCGCACAATGGCTTCAGCAATGCGAGAACCGAGATAAGGATCTTCGGTGTAACCCTCTTCGTTGCGGCCCATCCGGGGATCACGATCCAATTCCAGAACCAAGGTCGAGAGCACGTGAATCCCGACTGCACGTGATTCTCTTGCCGCCGCTTCGTAGATTGACTTCACCAGCGGCATATCAAAGCTGCTGCCGATCGCCAGTCCTTCTGGGAAGACTGTTGCGCCGGAAAACATGCCGCCGTGAGTGCCCTCTTCGTCCTCCAACAAGGGAATTTTCAGCCGCGTCTGCGTCACAGCAATCTTTTGCAGCTGATTGAAGTACTCAACCTGCTGCTCCGTTCCCTCATGGAGAATCGTGTCCGCGAGGGTAAAGAAGCCGGCGCCCGGGCCGATTTCATCCGTCTGTGTTCCGGCAGCAAATCTCTTACATGCTTCTAATTTTTCCGGAATGCTTTTTCCCAACTGGTCCACGTACACGCAAGGAAGATTGAGCTGGCCGACTTTTTCTTTTAATGTCATCCGGCTCATCAAATCGTTTACCCGCACTTCGATCGGCTGCTGCGGATCGAGGTAAATAGGGGTCGAGGACTGAGTGTGTAGCCCTATAGGTAAGGCCAGTAACACAAGAATAGATACAAGACCGGGCCGGCTGACGACGGCAGATACTCCGCGTTTTACGAGAGACTCTGGCATTAGATGTCCTTGCGATCGTTTTTCAAAAAAGGAATTTCAATGCGAGTTGTCCAATGCGCGGATCACGCGCGTTGGTGACCACACCGAAGTTTGATCCGGCATTTATCAATCCACTCGGAGTAAGGAATTGTGCATGGTTGAAGATATTGAAGAACTCAGCGCGAAATTCAAGTGACTTCGACTCTGTGAACCGGAAATCTTTGGACAGCGCGAGGTCCCAATTGTTAATTCCAGGTCCGCCAAAAAAGCGGCGCTTCGCGTTCCCAAACTGACCGAGATTCTCCGTGCTAAAAAGGGACGTGTTGAAGTAGGTTCCCCCTTTTCGCGGATTCGTCTGGAGCAAGAGCTTTCCCGGAGTGAAGTTCGGTTCGTCCGAGGAACCCGTCGGACCTACTGATGTATTCCCGATTAAAGACTGATCATCATTTTCGCTTATCGTAACTGGAAAACCAGTTGAGAATCGCGTAATTCCCGACAACACCCAACCTCTGGTGAGATTATTCGAGTGCGCCACAAGCTTCTCCAGAGGTATCTCGTAAGAGTAACTGGTCACGAAGTTATGAGTGATATTGAATGCGGAAAGTGCCCACTCCAACCTAGGGTTTAGGGGCATGATCTGTTCTGTGACTGCCGATGAATCGTCCATCGCCTTGCTAAAGGTGTAGGAGACTAAAAGCGTTGTACGCTTCCCCGTATATTGCAGACTGGATTCGAGTGCGTTGTAAGACGAGCCGCCCATCGTTCGATACCAGCCGTTGCTTCCAAAGTTGACTCCGCCATTCGGGCCAAGTTGTTGCCGAGACTCGACGGTTTTACCTGAGACGGCGGTAAACATGCCCGTTTCTGCGAACGGCCCACAAACGTTGCTGCCGGCTTGGACTTCACTCGGATCGCTTACGCTCAAACATACTGCTGGATTGGCTGGGTTCGCTTCATCTATAACCATGTTGTGCCGCCCCACGTTTCCCACGTAGCTCACTGTCAGCACTGTGTTACTTATGAGCTGCCGTTGGAGAGAGAGCATCCAGCTTTCAGTGTAAGGGGTTACGTTGCGATAGTAGTAAGTGGGCGAACTACCAATCGGTTCGTACTGCGCCCAATTCACGTTGGCATCAGGATGAGAAGGAGTCGCGTACGCAACTGCAGTAGGGACTGGAAAACGCTGACCTTCAGGGTTGCCAGTGTAAAAATCCACAAATGGCGTGCCTAAGGCCGCTGGCGTCGGATTTGACCAATATAACCCGTATGGCGCGTCACCATTACCGTTTGCATTGACATAGTCTTCCAGGTCGTTGTAGAACATGCCGAATGATGCTCGGATACTTGATTTGCCATACCCACCTGTTAGTTTTTGCAGCCACCCGCTCTTTGCATCAGGCGAGTATGCGAAACCGACTCGAGGCGCTACATTGCCGTACTGTGTCGGTGCAACTGTCCGAGGTATTTGCGGGTCGCCGCCAACAAGCCAGCTTGTTGGCGCTGTCGGGAACACCACCGACTGACGACCAGGCACGAGAGCTTCCATGCGGTTGTACTTTTCCCACCATGGAGTCGTGACGTCCCATCGCAGACCATAATTCAGTGTTAATGTCCGGCTCGCCCGCCAGCTGTCCTGCGCGAAAAGACCGTAATAAGTGGCGCGATTATAGAGTGGGAATTGTACGCCCTGCTGAAATGTGTCCGCTGCTCCGAGCAGAAAATCAGCGAAGTCGAGTCCAGTTTCCGAGCTGCCACTAAAACCAAAGAGCCCGTTGTTGGCGAAATAAGTCTGCATGTTCAGCTGACTGAACGAGAAAATACCCCCAAACTTGATCGTATGATTTCCTGTAACCCACGAATAATTGTCTTGGACTTGGTAAGTGTTTTCCCGCAAGGATTCTGATCCCGCTGGTCCGCCAATGCTGAAGTTATTGAAGGAAATGGATGGCAGGGTCTTGTACAGTGGGTTCTGTGGACAAATGCCAAGAGTGTTGCATCCCACCGTGAATCCGAGACCGGCGACATCAAGGTTCGGCCCTGTGGGAGTATTGGCAAACGATGTGTTCCGCATATAGCTCAGCCGAAGTTCATTCACTTTTGTAGAGCCGAACGACTTTGTGTCACCAATCGTAATTAATTGCGCGGTTCCGGAAGTCGCTCCTCCAAAATTTCCGAACGAACCTCCAGCAAAAGGATTTACAAGCGAATACTTGTCAATAAAGTAATAGCCGGACAACAAGCCTATGCCGCTGTTTCCGTCAACCCGAAAACCTGCCTTATCGTCCTGCAGCGGCGCTTTATTCGCCGTACTTGTATAAGCTCCCGTGGGGAAGTTCGCTGATGCCGCAACATTAGGCATGGGAATAAACTGAAATAGGTTCGCTGCCACGGGAGACCAGACGCTAGCAGGAATGACAGCGTTAGGAAAGACACACGTGCTGGAAGGGGACGTACATCCGGACGTGTAAAATAGATCCCCCACATTAACTTGATACCCCAGCTTTTGGCTGAGAAAATTTGCAAATGCCGGGCCAGTTACGCTCCCAGTTAATTGGCCCGACACATCAGAAAGGTCCCCTAACCTATCCGCTGCGGAGGGCACCGGTATTAGTCCAGTGCTCTCGCCAATGCTCTGACGTGTGCCCTGATAATCCCCGAAGAAAAACAGCTTGTCACGGACTAATGGCCCGCCGAATGTGCCCCCAAATTGATTTTGGTGATATGCACCACGGCTCTGTGAGAAATACTGGGTCGAGTCAAAAGCTGTGTTTCGCACAAAATCGAAGGCGTCCCCGTGGAGCTGGTTGGTCCCCGATTTCGTAACAACATTGACCAACCCTCCACTGTAGTGACCATACTCTGCATCAAAGTTGTTGGTGATAATTCGAAACTCCGCAATTGAGTCAACGTTCGGAATGATGGCCGTACCATTCGCCATCTGTTCCATTACGTTTCCACCGTTTACCATGAACCCATTCGAACTCCCTCTCGCGCCGCTGATCGATAAAGTGCCATCGTTCAGACCACCAGACGGAGGCGCATTGCTATAGCTGTTCACACCGCTACCGCTTTCATTTGACTCCGGAACCACTCCGGGTTGGAGGGCCAAAAGATCCGTGTACGAGCGCCCGTTCAGCGGAAGACTTGTCATTGACTTGCTGCTGATCACATCTCCAAGCTGCGTGCTAATGGTGTCAACCTGGATTGCATTGGCAGTGACCTCCACATTTTGCGCCACCGAGCTTACCTGAAGCCTGGGGTCAATTCTTAGCGCGGTATTGACGTCCAAGACAATGCCAGTCTCGTGGAAATCGGAAAATCCCTTCGCCTCAACTCGAATGCTATAACGTCCGATAGGCAGATTCGGAAACGAATACGAGCCACTCGCATTCGTTGTCGTCGAGTTCGAAATACCAGTATCTGTATCTGTCGCTGTGACCTTCGCGCCCTGAATGACGCTGCCGCTTGCATCCGTGACTACGCCCGTAACGCTTCCCGTGATGCTGGCAAGGGCTGCTGTTCCGGAGAGCAGCAATAAAGAAAATACGAGTTTCTTGTAGTTCGACATTACCCTCTCCTTAATCCAACCCTTCTGAATTTGATGACAAGCTTCATTCGAAGCACACTCTTGCGTTCAATTTCGTTCCGGAGCATCGTTGAGCTTCCCTAAAAATTCATAGACCCGCACCAGAGCCTGCCGCAGCATTTGCTCCCCGGCGCCCACCTCCACGTACGTATTCGAATCTCCAGCGCCGTATCCGCCCTCGCTGGCTGCCTCAATCGTCGGGAAGTAGTCGAAATAACCATTCGCGTAACCGAGAAAGAACGCGTCCTGGACCGGACATCGGTCCCGCCAGTTGATTTGGAAGTTCACAAATGGCTCGCCCGGCATTCCGACGAAAGCAACCTGCTTGTTCAGCAACAGTGTTGTGACGTGAAGCTCTAAGTGACTCGTTGGCGGATCGTGGGCAAACAGGTCAGCGTGGTCCTCAAATACCCGCCGCCCGTAATTGTTCAGCAGTCCTTGGCGGAATTTCGCCGCGTCCCAGCGCAACTGAAAACTGAGCACATCATCAGCAAAATCAATCGTCGCATCTGAGGACCCACGCGTATGGATCGCCTTGGCCACATGAACAGCTTCCTCGCCCAGCTGCTTTCCGCTCCAGTCACGCCTCTCGAGTGCACCCTCGGTGAGCGGAGTAGTGGCAAAGTATGGATTAATATCCCCATCAGCCCCTTGCAGGAAGAAGCACAGCGGTGCGCCGTCGAAAGCCTTCTCCACCGTCTTTGTCATGGCGCCAACAAAATCCGCGGAATATTTCAGATTGTCGGGGCCAAGCACGACCGGATGGCATGCATAATTCACCAGCACGGCGAGTGGGGCGCCATTGCTATCGTCAACGCGCATCACCAATACAGTTGGGTCAAGAGGCGAGGTCGGCTGTTTGACTGGATTCGTCCACGACATCGTCACCGTATGATCTGGGTGCACCACCCGGCGGTTATAGCCGATGTAAACTTCGCCGCGCCCACTTCCAATTTGCGCCTTCACCAAATGGCGGCTCGCTTCGGACACTGCCGCTGCAATTTTCTCGACTGCAGTTAATTCCCATTGAGGCACACGATTGCCGGGATATTCATCAAGGATGTTCGGCCCTGCATGGGTGTGTGAGGCCGTAACAATGAGGAAGGACACTCCTGCTGAGGCCTTCACCTGTTCGCGTAATTGTGCCAGTACTGGCTCGCCAAATGTTCTTCCAAGATCCAGCGTTACCAACGCCACCCGCCGCTCGTCCACTTCCATGACCAGCACACGCGCGTAAAGCGGATCCAAAGTTCCGGTGGAAAGCTTATCGTCCGCTATTCGATCAAAAAAGCCATACATTGGCAGCCCTGGGGGAGGGCTGATGTCGGCTTTAGCTACAGCGGCCCTAAAGGTCGCGGCGTAGAGGCTGATGCAGCTGGCGGTCAGGAGTAACGCAATTTCGACGGCATGGCGCAGCGCAGGCAGGAGCCGTCTCGCGCCCACATCGAACCTTGGCGTCGCCATTACTGAGTCTCCTCCCGTCGCGCCCGTGCTCACTTCTGAAAGTCCTCCGGCGCATCGTGCAGCCGGCCAAGCATCTGATTGGTCCTGATGACACCGGTGTCCACCACTCGATCGCCTGCCCCAATTTCGACCCAAGTCGCCGGATTCGCTGCACCGTAGCCACCAAGAGTGGCGCTGCGGATCGTCGGAAAGTAGCCGTTATAGCCGTTCGCATAACCGATAAAAAATGAATCGGGAACCGGACAGCGCTGGCGCCACATAATTTGATATTCCACAAACGGCTCGCCGGGCATGGAGAGAATCCCAATCCTCTTATTAATGAGCGCAGTCGTGATTGGCAGGCGAATTTCATCTAACTTCGGGGCAAAAGGTTCAGACCCGCTGGCCCCGAAAACCGCAATATTTGCCTCATGCCACTTCTCTGGATCCCACCGCATCCGCGCGGAAAGAGAATCTTCGGTTACCTGCAGCTCCGAGTACTCATCATTGTGAGTGTGAATCTCTTCCGCGATACGTACCGCTTCCTCTCCCAACTTCTGGCCAGTCCAATCGCGCATTGCAATTGCATCCTGCTCCATCGACGTCACAGCGTAGTAGGGATTTATGTCCCCCGGCGCGCCTTGCAAAAACATGCAAAGCGGCTTGCCACCGAAAGCAGATTCCACGGTCTTGGTCATCACTGCGGGAAAATCAGCCGAGTATTGAAGATTGTCGCTGCCAAAAATCACCGGGTGGCAGGCGTAGTTCACAAGAATTGCCAGCGGTTGCCCATCAGCGCTGTCCACGCGCAACACGGAGACGGTCCCGTCTACCGGCGAGGTCGGAACTTCGGTGAGATTGCGTTCGAACCAACTTATAGTCCCATCCGAGTTCGCACGAAGCCGATTGTGACCGATGAACGTAGTCCCGTATCCGGTGCCGATTTGCGCATTCACGAGATGTTTGCGCGCATCCTCGATCGCCTTTGCGATTTTCTCGAGAGCTGCACTCTCCCACGCGGGTGGGCCGTCGGAATATTCATCCTGTACTACAGGAGCGGAGTGTGTATGCGTGGCAGCAACAATAAGGAAGGAGGCAACGTTGCGGGTTGCGTTGCGCAGCCGGTCAAGCGATGCCGGCCCGAATGGTCGGCCTAGGTCGACATTAACGAGCGCAAGGCTTCGGCCGCCTGCTTCGAGTAACAGTACACGCGCATACAGCGGATCGAGGGTACCAGTCGCAGGACTATTTCGATCGCTGTAGCCCCACAAGCGAATACCGGGTGGAGGAGTAATGTCGATTTTCCCCACTGCGGCTTTAAGGCTCGCGCCCCAAGCAGCGGTGCCGCTAAGAAGTAGAGCCAGAATCAAAGCCGAGATACCTTTCAATCGGGCAGAAATTCGCGCCATCGTCACCCCACACGAGTGCGCCACTGACGCAGCTAGGCCCTCAAGAGTCATGGATCGAAAGCGGTGGCTATAGTTCATTTTTGAAGTAATACTATTACGCCTAATCAGTGAGGGCAGCCTTTATAGCGCGAGTTTTTGGCATTGTCAAGTTAACTTTCTCCACACTCTCCGGGGATTGAAAAAGTCGTACTTGTTTCATTTTTGAAGTAAACCGGCTACAATTTGCCAGGAATGCGGCTTATTCTCCCCGATTGGAGCACGGTACCATTGTTTCCCGGCTTCCGGATCAACAAGACTATTCATGCAAAATCAACTGCGTACTGAGCCGGCGAACATTGCTTATCGGAAATCTTCGCAGAAGGAACTCGCTGTTCTCCGGCTGATCCACAGAAAAAATGATGTCTCACGAGTCGAGTTGACCGAACTCACTGGGTTCAGTGCTGGACTGATCACTGGCATAATCCAAGCTCTCATTAGCAAGCGGCTTGTAACGGAGTCCTCCGGACGCCCAACCGCTGCCGGCCGTAAACCGCTCGCACTCAGGGTTCGTCATGACGCGGCATATGTCGTGGGAGTGGACCTGGGTTCCTTTTACTTGCGTGTCGTGGTTACAGACATCATCGGCAATTTGATACACAAGCTGCGAATGGAAACCAGTCTGTCCGAAGGACGCGAGAAGGTCCTGGATAAAACATTTACTGCTGTTCACAAAGCAATAAAAGAATGCGGCATTCCGAAAGAAGCCATTGGCGGCATTGGAATGGCACACTCAGGAATCATTGATTCCGCAACCGGAGTGGTGCTGTCGTATCCTCGACCTGGGCAGACGACGGAGTGGAAAAATGTACCGCTGCAGCACATGCTTGAGCAGGAGTTTGCGGTGCCGTGCGTTCTGGAAGACAGTGTGCGAGCGATAGCGTTAGCAGAACGATGCTTCGGCATTGGGACGAATTTGGATGACTTTGTTTATATCGATGTCGGTATGGGAATCGGTGCGGGCATTTTTTGGAATGGGAATTTATACAAAGGCTTCGGTGGAGGCGCAGGCGAGTTCGGGCACATGACTGTGGACGAGAATGGACCATTGTGCTGTTGCGGAAACAATGGCTGCCTGGAGATGAAGGCATCTTGTGCTGCCATCATCCATGCAGCACGAAGTGCCATTGAGCAAGGTGTCGATTCCAAAATACGAGAATTGGTCGCCGGAGATTTAGAACAGATCAGCATAGAAATCATTGCTGAGGCGGCCCAGGAAAACGATAGTCTCGCTTTCCGAGTGCTCCATGACGCGGTGTCACATATCGGAGTTGCTTTGGCGGATGTGGTCAATCTTTTGAACCCAGGTGTTGTGGTTTTTGGTGGACCTTTGTTCCGGACAGCTCCATACCTCCTGGAGGCGTTAAGGCGGGTCATCAAGCAGCGTGCTTTAGAGAGGTCAGCGAATCAGGCTCAATTGCGCGTTTCGGATCTCGGAGGCGAAGCAGGCGCCCTCGGAGCCGCGAGAGCCATCTCCGAGAGAGTCATTGAGCGCCTCTATAGAAAAACATTGTGATCATTGCAGGTGTTTACCGCTCTCTGCCGCGATCGATTTCAGGCATTCCAATAACTGCTCGTTTGATAAGCGATAGCTCACATTGACGAGGCGTTTACGAGCACGCTCGAAAAGCTCTGCATTGACGATGGGGCGAAATGCATTGGGCAGACAGCCCAATGTTGAGGAGAAACTTTTTCGCCGCCCCGACAGGTAAGCCGTAGTTCGCCCCCATACGTGCGTTCCCATGTATTGCGGGCGCTCTAGAGCATGCGTGATCGTGGTAGTTGTCCATTGGCCGCCTTGAACAAATGGAATGTTTTCTTTATTCAGGCGCCTGGCGATTTCGGTCAGGCTCCGCTTTTCGTCTGCATATTCGCGAAATATGCGCTGTACTACGAGAACTTCCTTTTTCGGAACGGGAACGAGAATGACCCGCTCCGTTGCAATGCTTCTTTCGCTCCATCGGCTAAGAGTCGCTTAGGCTTTCCATGCACGTCGAGCAGCATCCTTCGCATTCCGTAAGGAAGACAGGAACCAGCTTCGTAGCCCATTCTCGTGAGCCTAATCAGTCGAGCTTTCAGCTTGACTGAAAGCTCACGGCTGTATTCTCCCGCCATCGTCCGCTTGACCGCCCGATAAGCTGTTATCGTTGGGAGCAATTTCGGCGCAGTAATGAACCGGAAGTAATGAACCGGAACACTGGATGACTGGCAGAGGTATTCGTAATGAGCGGATTCATCGACATCTTGGAAGCGTCCCCAGCGACTCACGTCGTATACAAGAACGACCTGGGAACTTCACATCAACTCCATCTTTAGGTAATTGTTTCAGGCCAGGGCGGTTTGTTATTCGCAGGCCGCTTCTTGCTCCATCGGAAATAGGTTTTGACGATCGGGAAACCGCCTTCCCTTGCGTATCGGGCAATCGCATCAGCTTGGTTGGCAAATGAATACTACTGGTGCTCGGTTGACATTCGGAGATACTGAGCCGCAGGCATGAGAATCTTTTCCATCGCAGCCTCCTGCTACTGCCTATCGGCAGAGATCAGGAAAGCTTTAGCTCAGAATGCGGCGGTATGGGCGGGATTGAAAAGGCCTGAATGCGGGCGAAGGAGTTCGCCTGAAATCTGCACCCGCCCCGGCCTTCCCCTCGATTTGGGTGTAGACCGGAATATAGCAGTCAATCGCAAACGGGACATTGCCAGCCCGTTTTTGTTACGGAATGGGAACAAAAATAAAACTGGAATCATGAGCTCCGACCCATGATACTATTCGCAACCGCAGGCTTTCAAACCTTTCCCCGACGCAGTAAGAAAGGTTTTCCCGGAAACGGGTGGACTCGGGGGAGGGCTATCCGTTTCCGTGCGGAAACATCATTCAGCAGAATTGCTTTGTGAACAGGACCGCCGGATGATGTATCCGCGACCTCGAAAGCCGTCGCCAATGACTGCACGAAGAAACCAGGAAAGAGGGACTCAGCCATAGTCGGCTCAATGAAATTTAGACCCAGATTAGAGCCCTTACAGTGGCTATCTCGCATACTCGCTGCGAGTGTGCACCCGAATGCGGATCCTCTCAAACGTCTAATTCAGAATCCTCAGCGGGAAAGGACGACACCTCAGAGCTTGCTCCGGACTCCAGCATTTTGAGCTTTTTGTTATATGTTCCTCTCACATCGAGCAATTCCGCGTGGCTCGGCGGGAAGACATAATTCTGCACAAACCAAAGGGCGTCATGATTGAGGCGGCGACTGACTGCCTCGCGCCCGTGCTGCTTTACGAAATCGCAGAAGTCGTCGGAATAGATTACGGTGGTTTTAATGCCTGAGCTTTCAATCGCGCGTGCCTTCAGCCAGCCACGATCGATCCATCTCTGGATCTCTTCGGGGCGCGTGTGTAGCGCCCTCGACAAGGAAAATTTCGTAAACCAATCGCGCCCTCTAGTCGCGCCGACACCTAGGCGATGCAGCATCGATCGAACAGATCCCAAAGGCCGACCAAGCGCTTTCGCGGCTTCATCCATCGCCATTGTCGTGACGAGGTCCGCGAGCCGTTGCTGCTCCCGCTTGGTCCATTCGCGGTAGGCACGTTTATGCGTTACACCCGATTGACGCAGAAACCGTAAGCACGCATCCCGCGGATTTCCTGAAACCTCAGCTAACCTGCCGACCAGCAAGCGCTGTTCGAGCTGACTCGGTGCTAGATTTCGAGGAGTTAGCTCTTTGTATTCCCGGACCAGGTCTCGCGCTTCTTTGGACCAACGAAGCGCCCGCCTTTCGCGCACATCCTGATCTTCGCCCATACTCCCGAGTTCGGTAGGCCGTAAGTTCACTACGAACTAACCAGTGGAAAATGTTCTCAAAGTTCCGCTTGTGCCTTCCGATAACCTCCTCTGTTAATGCAGAAGCAGACACGAGGTTTTTTCCTCAACACCTTGCAAGATTTGTTGATTAATATCCTCGCCGAACGCGAGTCAGGGGGGATGATAATGCGAGGTCATCGCAAGTGATCGAGTCGCTTTGGTCAGTTCGCGGACTGCCTTTTGTGGGAAAAGGTATCAACAAGTTCAATGGGACTCAGCAGATCGATCTTCCTGGCTTTATTTCCTATCGTGTACGGTGTAAATGCTCTCTTTGGATAGCTGTCATACCATACAGCCACTTCCAACCTGAATTTCAGCTCAGCTCTCTTTCCTTGTTAGCTACCAGTTCCAGCTCCAGCGCGCGCAATTATGGGCACGCGCAACTGCGAAGCGGCTGTTGTGCGAGGGGGCGCTCTAAGCTGTGTCAGTTCTCTCTTCCCTTCCTTCAGTTGGCCCCAGAGTCCCGAAGCTATTAGATCTCTCGTGTTTTATCGGTGGTCAGTTCGTCGCAACTTGTCGGACTGAGTTCCTGACCGCAAGGATTGGCGAGCGAGCCTTAGTTGGAAACGTAACCCATCAACGAGCGAAATGGCTCTTCTCACCGAGTGCATGCTCTTTTATGCTCGAAAATGATTGACGTCGCCGACGGCCATATTTTGCCACAATCGGATAGTTCCGAACATCGGCCTGCCTCCGAGAGCGTCTCATTTTGAATCGGGAGGGGACGCAGATTTCGGGGGCTTGCGCTTAACCGACGCCTGCAAACGGCGACGGAGGTTGTCACACCGTCGCTGTTGTCGCGTGTCTGAAGACGCCCCTGCTACCACTACCGCGGAAGCCGAGGGTATGCTTCTCTTTCCCTGCCAGGATGACTCTGTCTGATAGTTGACAGACTTACTTTGGACGTCCGGCAACAATGCTTGCGTCTAAGTATCTAAAACTTCCCACAATCGCGGCGCTTTCAGGGTACGGACGCGAGTCGGCTCCGCACCCGCGGCGATCAAAATCAAGTAGTTTTCAATGGAAGGATCCCATGTCCAGCCGAGGAACCAATCAAATTCATGTTGCCGATGATCACCAACCCGTGTCTGAGGCCATTGCAACGGAACTGCGATCCAGGGGCTATTCGGTGTGCACTACCGACAGTGGTCGCGATACTCTACCGCGACTCAAAGATATGCCGTTGCGACTCGTAATTTCTGATCTCAACATGCCTGGAATGTCAGGCTTCGAAATCACTGATGGAAGCACTGCAGTCGGGCGCCGGAAGGAACCGCGCGCACTGAGAATTGATCCGTGCGTCGGCACAATCGAGCGCCATAACGAATTGGAAATACGCCAGCATCCTACCTGGGGAACAGCTGTCATACGAGCAGATGACGATATGCTGCTGATGGTTGATCATTCATTCACCCGAATGCATCAATGGGAAAAGAACAAACTGATTGGAAAACCATTCGCGATGACCCTTGCTCCGGAAGTGCGACCTGATTTGCCTTTGCATCGGCGTCTCGCAGATGAGCGAGGGCATTCTGAGTATAAGTCGGTGCACATTCGAAAAGATGGGAAGAAATTTGCCGTCCTGACTCACCTCAGCGCGATTAGGGACGTCGAAGACAAAATAGGCTATCACGTAGTGATGGTGCTGAACATCAGCGAACACCAACGCACTGAAGAGCTTCAGAGACGTAGGCTGAAGGATCTGAGAGAACAACTTCAGGAGCGTGCACTTGCGCTGCGGCAGGTGACTGATCGGCTCGTGAGAGCCCAAGACGACGAGCACCGAAGAATTGCGCGGGAACTCCACGACAGTGTAGGACAGTATTTAGTGGCTTTGAAAATGGACCTTGAAAGGCTGGCGGGGCTTCAATCTCGCTCTAATTCTTTGGAAGAGACGAAGCAGGAGTGCCTTTCCGGCTGTCTGTATCTCGCCGATGTTTGCCTGAAAGAAACGCGCACCCTGTCTCACTTGTTGCACCCGCCATTATTGGAGAAGGCAGGCTTCATGTCAGCAGCGCGCTGGTATATAGTCGGGTTTGCGAAACGCAGCGGGATAGACGTGAACTGTACGCTCCCGGAAAACGACTCCCGATTTCCTCAATGCGTGGAACTAGTGCTCTTCCGGACTCTCCAGGAATCTCTTACGAATGTCTACAGACATTCGGGCAGCAAGACCGTTGACATTCGCTTCATCATAAAGTCAGACCACGTGGCCCTTCGGATCTGCGATCGAGGTCGCGGAATTGATGCAGGCATCGTGAAACAGTTTCAAGAGCACGGAATCGGGGTTGGTATCGGATTGGCAGGCCTCCGTGAGAGGGTGATCGAACTCGATGGTCGCCTGCACTTACGGTCCGATGTTCACGGCACTGCAGTGACTGTCCGCATACCTGTTGCACAAAGGTCTAAGGTCTCTTATCAAGGCGACCTCAGGGAAGCAGCTGCTGCTTGATTCGGCAGGTGCTTTCCGCTCCGAAAACGGCTGAATACACGATTTACTGGGAAGGATCAATTAAAGAATTTTCTCGACATGTACCGGTTCTGGTTGCAATTGCGAGCTTTTCCAAATTTCTGGGAACAGCGGTGCCCTTGAATGGACTGCATTGCATCTATTTAACAAACTTTTCAACCTCGTATTGGTTGTGGTTGAGGAATTGGGAGGACACTTGTATGTCTCTTGAACGTTTTCGAAGGGCGAAGATGATCGTATTGAATGAACGATCGCTGGCTTATCAGGCAGCTCGCGCCATGGAGGAT
>Ga0207695_10003614_pt1 | contig 21636 bp, 9 predicted proteins | sample KBSC54metaG_FD_184354 | JGI IMG/M metagenome (GOLD analysis project Ga0207695, IMG submission 184354) | Corn rhizosphere microbial communities from Kellogg Biological Station, Michigan, USA - KBS C5-4 metaG (SPAdes) (version 2) | ecosystem: Host-associated > Plants > Roots > Rhizosphere > Soil...
CTAAACCTGACCGTCAATCCGACTTTGACCAGTACGACGAACACCACGATTTGTTCCAACCAATTGCCCTATAGCTGGAACGGACAAACGATTAACGCTGCTGGAACGTATACTGCCAACCTCATCAGTGCAGCCGGGTGCGACTCCGTTGCTACCCTGAACCTAATCGTTAATCCGACTTTAACCAGCACGACGAATACCACCATCTGTTCTAACCAACTGCCCTATAGTTGGAACGGACAGACTATCAATGCTGCCGGAACGTATACTGCCAACCTCACGAATGCCGCTGGTTGTGACTCCATTGCTACCCTGAACCTCACCGTCAACCCGACATTGACTAGCACCACCAACACCACCATTTGTTCCAACCAAGTGCCCTATAGCTGGAACGGGCAAACGATTAACGCTGCTGGATCTTATACGGCTAACCTGACCAGTGCGACTGGTTGCGACTCCGTCGCCACCCTGAACCTCACCATCAACTCGACATTGACCAGTACCACCAACACTACTATTTGTGCTAACCAACTGCCGTACACCTGGAATGGACAAACCATCAATGCCGCTGGAACGTATACTGCCAACCTCACCAATGCTGCTGGTTGCGATTCTATTGCCACGCTGAACCTGACTGTCAACCCGACACTAACTAGCACTACCAATACGACAATATGTTCTAACCAGTTACCCTACAGTTGGAACGGACAAACCATCAATGCCGCTGGAACGTATACGGCCAACTTGATCAGTGTCGCTGGTTGTGACTCCATTGCTACTCTCAACTTAACCGTCAACCCGACGTTGACCAGTACGACCAACACAACCATCTGTTCCAACCAACTGCCCTATAGCTGGAACGGGCAAACGATTAACGCTGCTGGATCCTATACGGCTAACCTGACCAGTGCTGCTGGTTGCGATTCCATCGCCACTTTGAACCTAGCCGTAACAGCAACACTGACCAGCACCACCAACACCACCATCTGTTCTAACCAGTTACCCTACGCCTGGAACGGGCAGACCATTAATTCTGCTGGCACTTACACCGCCAACCTGACCAATGCGGTTGGATGTGACTCTATCGCCACCCTGAACCTCACCGTCAACCCGACATTGACCAGTACCACCAACACCACCATCTGTTCTAACCAGTTACCGTATAGCTGGAACGGACAGTCCATCAATGCCGCTGGAACGTATACTGCCAACCTCACCAATGCTGCTGGTTGCGACTCTATCGCCACCCTGAACCTGACCGTCAATCCGACCCTGACCAGTACGACTAACACCACCATCTGTTCTAACCAACTGCCCTATAGTTGGAACGGACAATCCATCAATGCCGCAGGAACGTATACTGCCAATTTGACCAGTGCTGCTGGTTGCGACTCTATCGCTACCCTGAACCTGACCGTCAATCCGACCCTGACCAGTACGACCAACATCACCATCTGTTCTAACCAGCTGCCTTATAGCTGGAACGGGCAGACCATTAATGCCGCTGGCACCTATACAGCTAACCTGACCAGTGCCTCCGGATGCGATTCCGTCGCCACGCTGAACTTGACCGTCAATCCGACCCTGACTAGCACCAACAACACCACCATCTGCTCCAACCAGTTACCCTACACCTGGAACGGACAAACCATCAATACTGCTGGCACCTACACAGCCAACCTGACCAATGCCGCTGGTTGCGACTCCATTGCTACCCTCAACCTGGTTGTCACAGCAACACTGACCAGCACTACCAACACAACTATTTGTACTAACCAATTGCCATACAGTTGGAATGGACAAACCATCAATTCCGCTGGTACCTACACGGCTAACCTCACCAGTGCTGCTGGTTGCGATTCCATTGCTACGCTCAACCTGACCGTCAACCCGACCCTGACTACCACTACCAACACGACCATCTGTTCCAACCAGTTACCCTACTCCTGGAACGGACAATCCATCAATTCCGCTGGAACATATACCGCCAACCTCACCACTGCCGCTGGCTGCGATTCCGTAGCCACGTTGAACCTGACTGTCAATCCGACCCTAATCAGCACCACCAATACAACCATCTGTTCTAACCAGTTACCCTACTCCTGGAACGGACAATCCATCAATTCCGCTGGTACCTATACGGCCAACCTCACGAATGCCGCTGGTTGCGACTCTATCGCCACGCTGAACCTGACCGTCAATCCGACGCTGACTAGCAACACCAATACAACCATCTGTTCTAACCAGTTACCTTACACTTGGAACGGACAAACCATCAATGCTGCTGGAACATACACCGCCAACCTCATCAGTGCTGCAGGCTGCGACTCCATCGCTACGTTGAATCTGACCGTAACAGCAACGCTGACTAGCACGACCAACACCACTATTTGCACCAACCAGCTGCCCTATAGCTGGAACGGGCAAACCATCAATGCCGCTGGCACCTACACCGCTAACCTCACAAGCGCGGTTGGTTGACTCCATCGCCACATTGAACCTGACCGTCAACTCAACCCTGACTAGCACCAACAACACCACCATCTGTACTAACCAATTACCATACACTTGGAACGGACAAACCATCAATGCCGCTGGCACCTATACCGCCAACCTCACGAATGCTGCTGGCTGTGACTCCATTGCCACCCTCAACCTGACTGTCAACCCGACACTGACTAGCACCACCAACACCACCATCTGTACTAACCAATTACCGTATACTTGGAACGGACAGTCCATCAATGCCGCTGGAACTTATGCCGCTAACCTTACGAGTGCCACTGGATGTGACTCCGTTGCTACGCTGAACCTGATTGTCAATCCGACACTGACCAGTACTACTAATACAACAATCTGCGCCAACCAATTGCCCTACAGTTGGAATGGACAGACTATCAATACCGCGGGAACCTATACTGCCAATCTAACGAGTGCTGCTGGTTGCGACTCCATTGCTACTCTCAACCTGGCTGTCACCCCAACCCTGACTAGCACGACTGATCTAACAATATGTTCCAATCAGCTGCCTTATTCCTGGAACGGACAAACCATCAATTCCGCTGGAACGTACATCGCCAACCTAACCAGTGCTGCTGGTTGTGACTCCGTCGCCACGTTGAACCTGACTGTCAATCCGATCCTGACCAACACCACCAACACCACGATCTGCACCAACCAGCTGCCCTATAGTTGGAACGGGCAAACCATCAATGCCGCCGGAACATACACTGCCAACCTCACCAGTGCTGCTGGTTGCGATTCTATCGCCACCCTGAACCTGACGGTTAACCCGACTTTGACCAGCACGACCAATACAACCATCTGCACTAACCAATTACCATACACCTGGAATGGACAGACTATCAATGCCGTCGGAACGTACACTGCCAACCTCACCAGTGCTGCAGGCTGCGATTCGATTGCTACCCTCAACCTGGCCGTAACAGTAACACTGACAAGCACCACCAACACCACTATCTGTACCAATCAATTGCCATACAATTGGAACGGACAGTCCATCAATGCAGCAGGCTCCTATACGGCTAATCTCACCAGTGCCGCTGGTTGCGACTCCATCGCTACCCTCAACCTGGCTGTAACACCAACGCTGACCAGTACAACCAACACCACGATCTGTACAAACCAGCTGCCATATAGCTGGAACGGTCAAACCATCAATGCTGCTGGAACCTATACTGCTAATCTCACAAGTGTTGCTGGCTGTGACTCCATTGCCATTCTCAACCTCACCGCAATAGCGACATTGACTAGCACGACCAATACCACGATCTGCACCAACCAACTACCCTATTCCTGGAATGGACAGTCCATCAATGCCGCGGGAACATACACCGCCACCCTGACCAGTGCTGCTGGTTGCGACTCTATTGCTACCCTGAACATCACCATCAACCCGACGCTGACCAGTACCACCAACACCACGATCTGCTCCAACCAACTACCATACTCCTGGAACGGACAGTCCATCAATGCTGCTGGTACCTATACGGCTAACCTCACCAGTGCAGCTGGCTGTGATTCTGCTGCCACCCTCAACCTAACTGTCACCCCGACACTGACTAGCACCACCAACACGATCATCTGTTCTAACCAATTACCATACACCTGGAACGGACAGTCCATCAATGCTGCCGGAACGTACACCGCCAACCTGACCAGTGTTGCTGGCTGCGACTCCATCGCCACCTTGAACCTGACTGTCAACCCGACCCTGACCAGTACGACGAACACAACGATTTGCACCAACCAGCTGCCCTACTTCTGGAACGGACAGTCCATCAATGCTGCTGGAACATACACTGCTAACCTGACCAGTACTGCTGGCTGTGACTCCATTGCTACCCTCAACCTGGCTGTAAATGCAACGCTGACCAGCACGACCAATACAACCATCTGCACCAACCAATTGCCCTATAACTGGAACGGACAGTCCATCAATGCCGCTGGCACCTATACCGCCAACCTCACCAGTGCCGCTGGCTGTGACTCCATTGCTACCCTCAACCTGGCCGTAACAGCGACATTGACCAGCACGACTAATACCACGATCTGTACCAACCAGTTACCCTATACTTGGAATGGACAGACCATCAATGCTGCGGGTACCTATACGGCTAACCTCACCAGTGCAGCTGGCTGCGATTCTGCTGCCACCCTCAACCTAACCGTCACCCCAACACTGACTAGCACCACCAACACGATCATCTGTTCTAACCAATTACCATACACCTGGAACGGACAGACCATCAATGCTGCCGGAGCGTACACCGCCAACCTAGCCAGTGTTGCTGGCTGCGACTCCATCGCCACCCTCAACCTGGCTGTAACAGCAATCCTGACCAGCACGACCAACACCACTATTTGTACTAACCAGTTACCGTATAGCTGGAACGGACAAACCATCAATGCCGCTGGTACCTATACGGCTAACCTGACCAGTACTGCTGGCTGTGATTCTATCGCTACCCTCAACCTGACTGTCACAGCAACACTGACCAGTACGACGAACACAACTATTTGCACCAACCAACTGCCCTATAGCTGGAACGGACAAATTATCAACGCTGCCGGATCCTATACGGTTAACCTCATCAGTGCCGCTGGCTGCGACTCTATCCCTACCCTCAACCTGGCTGTAACACCAACGTTGACCAGCACGACCAACACCACTATTTGTACTAACCAGTTACCGTATAGCTGGAACGGACAGTCCATCAATGCCGCTGGAACCTATACCGCCAACCTCACCAGTGCAACTGGTTGCGACTCTATCGCCACCCTCAACCTGACTGTCAACCCGACGCTGACTAGCACGACCAACACCACCATTTGTTCCAACCAATTGCCATATGGCTGGAACGGACAAATAATTAACACCGCTGGTATCTATACCGCCAATCTCACCAGTGCTGCTGGTTGCGACTCCATCGCCACCCTCAATTTGACCGTAACAGCGACATTGATCAGCACGACCAGTACGACCATCTGCACCAACCAATTACCCTATTCCTGGAACGGACAAACTATCAATGCCGCCGGAACTTATACGGCTAACCTCACCAGTGTTGCTGGCTGTGACTCCATCGCTACCCTGAACCTCACCGTCAATCCGACATTGACCAGTACCACCAACACTACTATCTGCACCAACCAATTACCGTATAGCTGGAACGGACAATCCATCAATGCCGCTGGCACCTATACAGCGAACCTTAAGTCAATAGCCGGTTGCGACTCCATCGCTACCCTCAATCTGGCCGTAACAGCAACATTGACCAGCACGACTAATACCACGATCTGCACCAACCAGCTGCCCTACTCCTGGAACGGACAAACCATCAATACCGCGGGAACTTACACCGCCAACCTCACCAGTGCCACTGGCTGTGACTCCATTGCTACCCTCAACCTGGCTGTAACACCAACGTTGACCAGCACCACTAATACAACAATCTGTACCAACCAACTGCCCTACTCCTGGAATAGCCAAACCATCAATACTGCTGGAACATATACCGCCAACCTCAAGAGCGCTGCCGGTTGCGACTCCATTGCCACCCTGAACCTCACCATCAATCCGACCCTAACCAGTACCACCAATACTACTATCTGCACCAACCAGCTGCCTTATACTTGGAACGGACAGTCCATCAATACCGCTGGCACCTATACAGCGAACCTTAAGTCAATAGCCGGATGCGACTCCATCGCTACCCTCAACCTCACCGTAACAGCGACATTGACTAGCACGACCAATACCACGATCTGCACCAACCAGCTGCCCTATTCCTGGAATGGACAGACTATCAATGCCGCTGGCACCTATACCGCCAGCCTCAAGAGTGCAGCCGGTTGCGATTCTATCGCCACCCTCAACCTCACTATTAACCCGACTTTGACCAGTACCACCAACACCACCATCTGCACCAACCAATTACCATATACCTGGAATGGACAGTCCATCAATGCTGCCGGCACCTATACCGCCAGCCTCAAGAGTGCAGCCGGTTGCGACTCCATCGCCACCCTCAACCTCACTATTAACCCGACTTTGACCAGTACCACCAACACTACCATCTGCACCAACCAATTACCATACACCTGGAATGGACAGTCCATCAATGCTGCCGGCACCTATACCGCCAACCTCACCAGTGCAGCCGGTTGCGATTCTGTTGCCACCCTCAACCTCACCATCAACCCGACCCTAACCAGTACCACCAATACCAACATCTGCCCCAACCAACTGCCATACACCTGGAACGGGCAAACCATCAACACCACTGGCACCTATACAGCGAACCTTAAGTCAATAGCCGGTTGCGACTCTATCGCCACCTTGAACCTGACTGTCAACCCGACCCTGACCAGTACTACCAACACTACCACCTGTACCAACCAGCTGCCCTACTCCTGGAACGGACAAACCATCAAAGTCGCCGGGACTTACACCGCCAACCTCAAAAATGCTGCCGGCTGCGACTCCATCGCCACCCTGATACTCACAATCAACCAAACCAGTACCAGCACTACCAATATCACTATCTGCCCCATCCAGCTGCCCTACTCCTGGAACGGACAGTCCTTCAACGGTCCTGGCACATATACTGCCAACCTGACTAATACGGCTGGTTGCGACTCCATCGCTATCCTTAACCTGACGGTCAATGCGATCCTGGGCAGTACTACCAATATCGCAATCTGCGCCAACCAATTACCGTACAATTGGAATGGAAGCACCTATAGTTCAGCAGGAACTTATATTTATCAAACTGCTACTGCAGCTGGCTGTGACTCTGTTGCCACTTTAATATTAACGGTTAAGCAAGGCAGCGCCAGTATCACCAATACCACTATCTGCTCCAACCAACTGCCTTACACCTGGAACGGACAAACTATCAATACCGCCGGTACATACACCGCCAACCTCACCAATGCCGCCGGCTGCGACTCCATCGCCAACCTAATATTAAATGTGAACGCTCCAAACCTTATTATCACTCAACCACCTGCCGTTTGCCTGGGCACAACGGTCGATCTGACCGCCGCCACCATTACCGCTGGCAGCGATCCCGGCCTGACACTCACTTATTGGACAGACGCCGCCGCCACTAACCCGCTGGACAAACCAAAGACAACAACCCTCAGCGGCACCTATTACATTAAAGGAACTACTGCCGGCGGTTGCTACATTATTAAACCCGTAATAGTAACCATTACCTCGACACCAATAATAGTTATTACAAACCCCGCCGCAGTATGTATTGGCACGCCGGTCGACCTGACTGCCGGCTTCATTACCGCAGGCAGTGATATAGGTCTGATCTTTACATATTGGATAGACAGCACCGCCACACTTTTACTCAACAATCCAACCTCAATTACAACCAGCGGCACCTATTTCATAAAAGGCAGCGCTACGGGCGGCTGTAACAAAATAATGCCGGTAACGGTGATAAATTCGTCCAAACCGACTGCTGCTATTTCAGGCGGAGGCACTGTTTGCTCCGGATCACAGGTAACGATCAATGTATCATTAACAGGCACGGGGCCATGGAGCCTGACTTACTCCGATGGCACAACAGATCATGTCGTAAATTCAATCGCTTCATCGCCTTATCAATTTACCCTGACAGCCGACACATCCAGGATCTATAGGATCCTTAACGTCACCGATGCAAATTGTTCCACTAACGTAAATGGCAGCCTCACCACAGTGGATGTAGCACCCACCGTTAAGGGAATGCGCTATGACCCGGTCAATACATTCGCCTTCGTTCCCACACCGCTGAAAGCAAGAAACCTTGGCGAAAATTATACTTACAATTGGAACCCTGTCACTGGCTTGGATCTGCCTACCATCAACGACCCTGTCTTTAATTATGACAGGAAAATGGAATACACCATCACAATGACTTCCGGCGAAGGATGCATAACGATAGATACCTTACTCGTAACGGTACAAAATGAAGGACAGGGCGGTCTTAAACCGGATCTTTTTGTACCCAAAGCATGGACGCCAAATGGAGACGGCAACAACGACATACTGTTCCCATTCCTTATAAAGATCAAAGAGCTCACCTATTTCCGGATATTCAACCGGTGGGGACAGCTGATGTATGAAACCCACGAATTTGGCAAGGGATGGGACGGAAAATTAAACGGAACACCGCAAGTAAGTGATGTATATACCTGGACTGTCGAAGCAGTTGGAGTAGACGGCAGCATTATTAAACGCAGTGGCAATTCAATTTTATTAAGATAAAACGACAAGTTATGACGACCCTTAAATTTGCAGGTTTTATTTTCTTATCCCTCGCATCGATGGGATACTGCAAGGGGCAAGACCCGACCTTCTCACAATTCTTTTCTTCACCTTTAAATATCAACCCGGCTCTCACCGCCAACGTCAACGGCGACTGGCGTGTTATAGCCAATTGCCGCGACCAGTGGATCGGCCCCGCCAGCCCCTATGCAACAGGAACAATCTCCTATGACGGCAAAATATTGAAAAGCAAAGTTTCGGAATCGAATTATATTGGTCTCGGTGGCATGCTGATGTTCGACCAGGCTATGGCCAGGGTATTGAAAACCTCCTATGCTTCCCTGGATATGTCATACAACATCAAGCTGGCAGAGAGTGAGAACGGCGATGAACATCGACTGGGAATGGGAGGCGGCCTATCCTACTCACACGCGCAGGTAGACTATGACAGATTGAATTTTTCCATGCAGTTTGTCGGTAATGGTTTTGATACTAACCTCCCGACGGGAGAAGCAGCTTTGACAAACATGAAACCCTATCTGTCGGCAAATATCGGCTTGCTCTATAGCTATATATCCAGCTACTCCAATATCGACATCGGGATAGCAGGCTATCATTTAAATAAGCCAAAACAAACATACACGAATGACCCAAAACAGTTCCTGCCTGTAAGATATGTGGCACACGGAAGCTTCGGGATCTTCGTCGGCGAAAAAATAATATTAAATACCTATGGGATCTATCAAGCACAATCCGGAACCAATTATTTCTCGATAGGAGGAGCGGTGGGTTACTACCTGTCCGATGTATCCGACAAAGGACAAGACGATATTATTCTTAACGCAGGGTTATGGTATTGGTCAAAAAATGCCGTCATTCCTTACCTGGGTCTGTCCTATAAGAACTTTCAATTCGGCCTGACCTATGATATCACTGTTTCTAAACTTAACCAGGCCCCCAGTAAACCCAAAACATTCGAACTCTCATTTATCATGAGGTCAAAAGAGAGGATAAAAGGCATTATTCCCTGCTTTTGGAAATAACAGGATATTTTCCCAATACGGTCCGATGATCCCATTTCAGGAAATAATTTTCGACAATAAAAAACGCAACCATTTGTACAACAATGTATTAAATAATGGCAATAAATTAGTTATACAATTACAAATGTCTTATTTCGTATGTCAAATTATTCTACAGATATCCACTTATTTAAATCGCATGCTTCCACGAAAACCCTGTCATCGACAGCATTTTCTTAATCTCAAAAGAAGCATTTATGAAATCTATTTTACACCTAAGCACCCTACTTACCGTTGCGCTATTCATTACAGCCAATCCAGCCAACGTTTATTCCCAGGCCTGTAACGTCTCCAATCTGCGGATCAAGGTCAACAACATTACCTCGACAAGCACGAGCTGCCAGGTCGACGCCTCCATCAGCTGGATCCAGCAATCAAACAGCGCAAACAAATTTACCAATTTCCATATCTGGGCCTCTACCAACTATCCAGGCGCAGCCAGTTATTCCAAACCTCCAACCGCTACGCAGCTGGCAGGTTCTCTCGGCACTTTTGTCATTGACAACCCGGGCAGCAGCACTCCCGGTTTCGATGGAGGATACCCACCGGCATCCGGCGTACCATTGATCACCAGTACCGCATCGACCGTAGTATCCAAAACCGCTAATACGCCCTTGGCCGGCAAGGACAGCTTTAATGTAAGCCACGTCCTGATCACATTGTCCAATACGGTCAGTTGCTCAAGCCATTTTATACTGAAAGCCGACATATGGTCCTGTCAGGGCAACGGCGACCAGACGGTGCAGTGCTATACCACCAACGGCACTTTTACAACGGCCGATGTCAACGTCGCCGGTCAGATCACATGCCCTTATCCCCGTAAGTTCAAGGCGACAGTAAGCACTACCAGCGCCAGTCCTGTCAGCTTTAATTACCAGGTATATGCGGATGAAGCGCATACAGGCACCTTTGCTCAATTCGATCCGATGATCTACTCCGGCTCGGGTACGACCATTAACGGTACGTCCTTTGGCTCAGGGTTGATCAATAATGCTTATTATCCCAGCAACAACCTGATCGTTGTTGTCCAGGTGTCCAGCAATCCTATATCGACCTTCGGCCTGATTGCCAACACCTGTGTCACCTCTTTACCGGTGACCTTGCTTTCCTTCGATGGCAAAAGAAAAGAAGGTTCCGGGGTCCGGCTGACATGGGAAACTGCCATCGAGCAAAACAATAAAGGTTTCGAGGTTCAGCGCAAGACAGAAGGAGGTAGCTTCGAGACCATTGCTTTTGTCCCATCAAAGGCATCGAATGGCGCCAGCAATACGCTGCTGTCTTACGAATACATAGATGATCAGATCGTCAAAGGCGATGTAGCATACCGGCTCATCCAGGTAGACCTCGACGGACAAATGAAATACAGCTCAGTGGTATTGGTCAAAGGAAACGACATAGTGGCAAAACCATAAGAAAAGTGCAAAAAGTCGTTTCTAATAACTACATGTTATCAGGTTTGCAGGACGGCATATTACTGAACATTTTTAAAAACCTAAACAATCAAGTCTATGTGAGGAGGGGCATCAAAAGGAAATGATGTCGATCCGTTTTAGGAGGGTGAATTGCAGGGTGCCTCTATAAATGGGGCACCTTTTTTTATCTACACATCAACAATCGCCGCTGATGACGAAAGGAATTCGTCATTTATATCTTTCAAATCTCTCTTCCCGTAAATAGCTTTGAAATATATCAAACATACATGCCATGAAAGCAGCGATCATACAGAGCGCCATACTTATACTATATTTCACCGCGGGGTTTGCCCAACCGAAAAATACACCACCCGACACCACTATCAATAACCTTATACATACCCCCGGATATAAAACAAGCGAATACGGGAGCATCCCGGAATATATCAGATATGGCAGCGGTGCCCGGACATTGATACTTATACCGGGCTGGGGATTCGATGCGTCTGTATTCCAGGATTTTATGGCTGCAAATAAAGACAACTATACCATGTACGCCATCACCATTCCCGGGTTCGGTAAAACGACAGCACCGCCCATGCCTCCCGAAGGCACCAGCTATGGCGCACAATCCTGGAATAAAGGCGTGATAATGGGCATTTTGCAGCTCATTGAAAAAGAAAAATTACAAAAGCCCGTTATCATCGGCCATTTCACGCTGGGCACACAACTCGCATTGCGCATCGCCATCGATTACCCGGAAAAAACAGGAAGCGTTATTATCATTGGCGGCCAGGCTAAATTCATCGGAGTGATGAATGGAAAAACAGCGGACCTTCCATTGGACAAAATGGTGCTGGCCGCCGATAGATACACCGGGCCTATGTGGTTTAAACACATAAGCAAAGACGACTTCGATAAAGGTAATTACGTACCTGAGACCTATTCGCTCGATAGCCTGAAAGGAGCCCAGCTATGGCAACAGTCGGCAGGCATCCCTCTGCCTGTAATGATACGTTACCTCTGTGAGTATATCGCTTCCGATCTGAAAGCGGAGCTCGATAAAATAAAATGCCCCGCACTGATATTGCGGGCAATGTTCAACGATGACATTCTGCAGGCGTCCGCCAACAGCTACTTACGCCTCCAATTCATTGATACCTGGAAAGATGCATCTGTAAAAAACCCACTGATACAGGTAACGGACATCCCCGGCGCAGGCACTTTTATCTGGAAAGACAAGCCGGGCGAGGTATATTCGTTGATAAATAAGTTCCTGTCGTCACACCTGTAAACCTGGTATTTTGAAACGCGGTTTTATTTATAACAATTATTATGCAAGGAATTTTTTTGCCTACCTTATAGCCATAACCATCAGTGCGATGGGCTATTTTGGGGATGCAAGAAATATCACTGCCCGATCGGTCTTCCTGGTGCTTTCCTATTTCACCTTTATTTTTTTATGGGTATTTTTTCATAATAAGATCCTGCTGGATAAACTATTGCTTAGAAGAAAAATAGCCGTTTATATCTTATGCATATCTGCCGGTTATGCACTATGGTTCTTTGTCAAGAAAGAGTTTTCCAATTACTACAGGAGCTTCCCCATAAGCCACACAACCGAGATCTTTTATTTTGTTCTTTACACATCATTGGGCATCGCCATTTTCTTATCGACCAGGTATTTTCAGGAGAGGAAGCAGTTTTACCAGGCCAGCCTGTTGAAACGGGAGACGGAATTACAACAGTTAAGGTCTCAGCTGAATCCCCATTTCCTCTTTAACGCCCTGAATAACATCTATAGCTACACATTGCACAACGACAAATCCGGCAACGATCTTATCCTGCGGTTAAGCGAGTTGATGCGCTTTATCCTCGACTCCTCCGACAAAGAAAAGATCCCCGTAAACGAAGAGATCACATTTATAGAAAACTATATCGCCTTTGAGATCGAACGCCTGGGTAAAAGATGTTCCGTCTCCTACACAAAGAATATTACTCATCAGGAGAAAGAAATTGCACCGTTGATCCTCTTCCCTTTTATCGAAAACGCCTTTAAGCACGGCGCCGACACGATACAAAAAACCACCATCGAGATCATGCTATGTGATACGTCGGGGAACCTGGATCTGATGGTAAAGAACAGTATTGTGCAGGTAACCCACCCTTCTACAAAAAAAGGCTTGTTCAATGCCACCCGGCGGCTGGAGCTGTTGTACCCACAACATCACGACCTTCAGATCAAACCCGGAAAGGATGAATACATTGTCAATTTATCTATAAATTATGAGAAAGATCAGCGTACTGATAGTAGACGATGAACCAGGGTCCCATAAGGTCCTTGAAAACTATATAGGAAGGACACCGGGCCTCGAGCTGGCCGGCAATACTTTTAATGCCCCCGAAGCGCTCACATTCCTGAAAAACACCCCTGTAGACCTGATCTTTCTGGACATCACCATGCCGGAAATAAACGGCTTCGCCTTTCTGCAAATGTTGAGAAAACCGCCGCTTGTCATTTTTACAACGGCCTACTCCGAATTCGCAGCGGAGAGTTACGACTACAATGCTGTAGACTATCTTAAAAAGCCGATCCCTTTTGAAAGGTTCAATAAAGCCATCGAAAAGCTGATACGATGGATAGATAAAGACCTGTCGCCATCCCTACCTGACGCTCATATCGATCTCAGGATCGATGGGGCCACCCAGTCGATACCCCTTGATAAAATTCTATTTATACAAAGTCTGGGCAACTACGTAAAGGTATTTCTTGATAAAAAAGTACTGATCACGCAAATAACGACAAAAGAGCTGGAAGGGCACCTGCCGAGATCATCATTCCTGCGCATTCATAAATCATATATAGTCAACAAATCCAGGATCGATGTAGTTGCCGACGAGCAGCTGATGATCGGGAATATCGAACTACCCATCGGCAAAACATTTAAAAAATATGTAAAGGAGCTGATGCACGGATACTGAATGACAACCCGGCCGGCTTGTCGGCAATATAATATTGTGGCAGCGGCGTCGGTCCGCAGCTGGCATTGCCGATGCCCATTTGTTTGTAATCCAGGCTCAGGATCGTCTCCCTACGGGGCTTTAGCTGGTAAAGATGGTCGGCACGCCGCAAATCCTGGTCGGTGAAATGCAAAGCGGTAAAATTCAGCTTCTCATCTGCGAGGATGAGGATCCCACAATCATCCGCATTCGTCAGTTTCAACCAGCGGGTGTCCTCCCGGTTGCCCATACCCTGCGGACGTTCATAAGGCTCTGCCATATCCGCGACGGACCTGCTGTACTCGCCAAAAGCCGCGGACTCCTTTCTGTCGGCATAATTCTCCTGCGGCCCTCGTCCATACCATTGCACATTCTCCAATTGTCCCGCCAGCGCCATACGCAGACCCAAACGGGGTATGTCCAGGTCATGCTTCCCGGGGTTGAACGTAGCAACCACATCGATCACGCCGTCACCATGGACTACATACTGTACCGATGTCGACACGCTGAACCCGGACTTCGTCACCGCATCTATTACCGTAACAACCTTCACTGTCTTCGCATCGACAGGGTTGACCTTGAACTCCTTCAGCTCATAGGTGAGACTGTCATATCCTGCCTTTTCCCATTCGATACCCGGGCCTCTTTCCTTCGTCCGGTCATTATCCAGCCGCGCCCGGTATAAATTGAATGCAGGCCCATTCTGCGCTCCATCGATGATATGCATCGTGCCGTACATCAGGGAAGACATCGTCCCGGTGCGTTTATCAAAAGAGACGTCAAACGATCTGCCGTGAATCGCTACCACCCCTCCACCATCCATCACATTCAACCCAGGCATATCCCCGGACGACACCGCCGGCCTGGCTGGCACATCATATGGAACAGCCATCTGCTCCCAAGCCACGACATGCCCCCGCCCTGCCCAGACCTCGTCCTTCGGCAACCTGAACTCCACTTTCAACCAGTATTCAGCACCCGGCGTTAAAACAGGCTTTATAAAAGGAATGTCGATTACAGCCGACTGACCCGGTCCCAACTGTAACGCAGACAGCACGCCTGACTGCAATACACGCCCATCCCCGGAAAGCGACCACCCCAGCTCGAACTGACGAAGATCGGTAAACCCATATTTGTTGGTGATCTTCACCTTTCCATTCAGCACATCCGCAGGCTCGATCTTTACATACTGGTACACTTTTTTCACCTCCTCCAGCTCCGGCTTTACCTTCCTGTCGGAAGTCACCAGCCCCTTGATGCTAAAAGAACCGTCATTCGGCTGATCGTCAAAATCACCGCCATAGGCAAAAAACGTCCTGCCCATGGTGTCGCCGGGGATCGCCTTGTTGACACCCTGGTCCACCCACTCCCATATGCAGCCTCCGATCAATCGTTTATGCGACTCGATGGCATCCCAATACTCCTTCAGATCGCCTACCGCATTCCCCATCGCATGAGCATATTCGCACATAAAAAATGGTTTGGGCGAAGTCTTCTCCCCTTCCGAGATCAGCGTCCCCACCGAGGGATACATGCTGGACTCGATATCCGCGATCTCGTTATATCCTTCATAATGGATGGGACGGGATGAGTCGATGGCGAGAATGGCCTTTCTGCCCGTCACAAAGTTGACACCTCCCCAGGACTCATTACCCATGGACCAGATGATCACGGACGGATGGTTTTTATCTCTTTGTACCAACCTTACTTCCCTGTCCACATAAGCAGGTCCCCATTTAGGGTCCTTGGTCAGCATATCCCAGGCGCCATGGGTTTCCAGGTTTGCCTCATCGACGACATAAAGACCATATTCGTCACAAAGCCTGTACCACGCAGGATCATCAGGATAGTGACAGGTCCTTACGGTGTTGATATTGTATTGCTTCATCAGCTGGATATCCCTGATCATCGTAGCGAGGGGAACGGCCTTCCCGTATGCAGGATGAACCTCATGCCGGTTCACCCCCTTCAACAGCACGGGCTGCCCGTTGACAAAAAGCCGGCTGTTCCTGACCTCTACCTTCCGGAAACCAAACTTCGAGCTCACCGTTTCCACCACCCTTCCCTTCTCATCCTTCAATACAAATACGGCTGTATACAGGTTGGGGGTTTCCGCAGTCCACAGCAAAGGATGATCGACCTTGCGTTCCAGGTTGATCACCTGTTCTTTATTCCCCTCGACAGCGATACCACCCGCCTGGACAAATACCTTATCATCAAGCAGACGGCCATCCGCCTGAAAGACACTAATCTCCAGATTATTCACTTGTCCCTTCTTTACCCCCTCATTCCGGACAACCGTTGTCACCTTCAACATCGCCGAGCCAAAGTCCGCCGCAAGATCAGGCTGTAAAAAAAAGTCCCGGATATGCTGCCGGGGCGTGGCAAACAAATAGACGCTCCTGTGTATGCCGCTAAACCGGAACATGTCCTGGTCTTCCAGGTAACTGCCGTCACTGAACTTATACACTTCCACAGCCACCAGGTTCTTGCCGGGCTTTATGTACCGCGTGATATTGAATTCCGCGGGGCTCATGCTGTTCTCGCTGTAGCCCACTTTTTGTCCATTGACCCAGATGTAAAAAGCGCTGATCACCCCATCAAAATGGATAAAAACCTCCCTGCCATCCCATTCCGCTGGGACATCAAAATATCTCCGGTAGGACCCCACCGGGTTGGGCTCCCTGTAGGTAGTCCAGCTCTCCTCCACCTGTCCCATCACCCGCGGCGGGTCCAGCTTGAAAGGATACGTGATATTCGTATAAATAGGCGTGCCATAGCCCTGCATCTCCATATTCGAAGGCACGGGTATCTCTTTCCACCCAGCGGCATCATAATCGATCCGGTAGAAATCCAGGGGCCGCTCAGATGGCTGTTTGACCCAATGGAATTTCCAGTTGCCGTCGAGGGAAATAGCGCCAGGCTGGGTAAAGCCTGCGCGGGCCGGCTCTTTATTAATCCCAAATACCTGTTCGTTCTCCCAGTCGGGTTGCGCAAAAAGTACAAAAGGCGCCAGGATCAAAAATGCAAAAAGGGATCTCTTACCGTTCATGTTATTATATTGATATCCGCTGTACCGTTGGATCTTTTTATAATGCATATATCTCTGCTATATTAGTACTGTTGGTGGCCCATACGCTGGTCACCGTAATCCTGAAATATCGCGCTTCTTTGAACACAGGCAGGAAGAACCGTATCTCTGCCTGCGGCTCGACGATCGGCACCTGGAAGCTGCCGTCATCCGTCCAGTTGACACCATCCATACTCAGCGCAACCGTCATGGCCTTGGGTTGTCCATGCCCGTTGGTAGCCCAGTCACCCTCAAAGCTCCTGTCCACGATGGAAACCCCATGGATGGTTTTGGTCTCCCCCATATCGATGGTGATAAAGTGAGGAGGCCCCGGCTCGCTGCCCGCCCATTGCGATTGCCAATAGGTATCATAGTTACCGTCGATAGCAGTCGAGGCAAGCCCATTCCCGCTCCCTTCGGCAGGCTCCTGTGTCGAATACCCCGCAATCGTCCAGGCCGTGCGATCAAACGCCGGCAGATCTTCCAGGGCGGGACTCCGGGTGATGACATAATAAGTAGTCTTTTGCATGCTGCCCATTTGTCCGCCGCTCACCTGGTCGATGCTCAGCGGCAGCAGATAGCTGGAGAAAGGCTCCAGCTGATCACCGTTCTTTATCACCAGCTTTAAAGGCGCTGTAGCGGTCGATCCTTTGGCAATCACACCCGAAGCCTCGAATGAATAATTGGCGGCCGGGAGGATACTGTAATTCGTACCGTTCTCCTGGTTAAAAGCATTCACAAGATCTGCATTTACTTTAAAGCTGACGGTGATATCACCCGCGGCCGCGGTGGAGACAGTGGGATAATCGACTCCTACGAGCGAAGCGGTGTACGCAATGGTATCCGTTATATCGAAGGTGGCGCTGACGGCCTTATTCCCCGCGGGCATATACACGGTGGTGCCACCCGCATTATTTTTTTTGCAGCCGGTAATAGCGGCCACTAATAAGAGAACTATTCCTATAGATCGCATAATTCATTTTTTAAAAGATCAATCAATAACCTGGATTCTGTCCATTCACCCATCCATCCGTCCCCCCATTCTGCTTCTGAATGGCAGGATTCTGATCCAGCACAGGCTGCGGAATGGGCATCAGGTACATCTTGGACAGGAATATCCTGTTACGGACATTCGTACGGGTGTAGGTAAGGTTCCCGGTCGTCCCCGTAATCACCATCCCTGTCTCAGGACGGTTCAATACCCCGGGCGATCCATCAGGCATTTTTTCCGCGATCTTCCAGCGCAACACATCCCACCAGCGTTTGTCCTCAAAGCAAAGCTCCACCCGGCGCTCCCGCCGAATGATATCCCGCAGCTGGGATTGGCTCACCGGTCCATATGTGTCTTCTATCGTAGGCAGATGACCTCTCGACCGCACCGAGTCGACCGCAGCCAGCACCTCGCTGGTAGGCCCATTCACCTCGTTCTCCGCTTCCGCAAAGTTTAACAGCACCTCCGCATAACGGAAATACATATAGTTCTGATAACAGATGCCGCTGAAATAGCTGCCGGGATCCATGGAAGGGTCCAGCCTTTTACGTGCATAGTAACCCGTATGCGTCTTATCACTGGCATAACCCAGATCGATGGAATTATTTCCTCCCTCACGGGTGTAAATAGTATCGGTCCGCCAGGACGCTCCATCATAAAGAATGGTCTTGTAAAACCGGTCTTCCCTGCCGGCATAAGGATGCAGCGGATCATAACCCGACCCCGCATCCCCGATGGCCTTCCCATTGGCCATGGCAAAATCATCCACCAGCTCCTGCGTAGGCTGGAAATTGCCCCAGCTGACCTCAGCCCCGGCCGCATTCATTGTAGGTCCTTCCTTGCCGAGGATGGTCGATCCCTGATTGGGTCCATACTGCCGTGCAAAAATGGATTCGCTGCTGTTGTTATCCCCTACGAGAAACAGGCCGGAAAAATCACTCACCAGGCTGTACACTCCCAAGCCCATCACCTGGCGGCAAGTTGCAGAAGCCGCTTTCCAGCGATTTACATCTCCGCCGGGGTTACGCAGCGGACTTGCTTCATACAGCTCGCACCAGCCTTTCAGCGTAAGGGCAGCTCCGCTGGTGGGCCGGCCAAAATCCGCCGCACCATAGGTGGCAGGCAATATCCTTGACACTGTATCCAGCTCTTTGTCGATAAAAGTAAAGGTCTCCACCTCCGTATTCCTCGGCCGGTAAATACTATCCCCCTGCGTAACATTGTCCAGTACATCCCTGATCACCGGTACACCGCCATACGCCATCCATATCCAGTGATACAACAACGCCCGGAGAAACCTTGCCTCTGCTATGCGCTTAGTCTTATAATCGGCTGGCAGACCCGACGCTCCCACCTTCTGGATAAACAAATTGCATTTTCTGATCTTCTGGTAATTCGCGCTCCATGTCCACATGTCCCACGGACCGGTGGGGACATTGTTCGGGGTCACCTGCGCCGTCGCGATCCTCGCATATCCGCTCATCCAAAGTACACCTACATCCGAATTATCAGTGTATTGATCCAGGTGCTCGGTCTCATTGTTGATGTTGGGCAGCTGGTTATATATATCGTTCAGGAACAAATCCGCATTGTCCGTAGTCGCCCACACGGCATCGTCGGAAAGAAAATTCTTGGGCGCGATGTCCAGGTATCCCTTTTTGCATCCCATCATCCCCAGGATCATCAGGGCAACCCATCCATATCTTTTTATCATGTTCATATGCTGCTAATAATTTAATGTTAGAAGGTCACGTTGAGGCCAAAGGAGAACACCCGCTGTTGAAAATAATATTGTCCGTTGCTCGAGCGCGCCTCCGGATCGATCTGCTCTTTCATACGCGTCCAGGTCCACAGGTTCTGTCCTGCGACATAGGCCCTGAGCCGCTGCATACCCCAGCGTTTGATCATCGTATTGGAGAAAGAATAACCCAGCTCCAGGTTCCTGAGCTTCAGATAAGACGCATCCCGCAGCCACCAGGAAGACCACCGGGTGTCGTAATCCGGTTGGTTACTGTAGATCCTGGGATACAATGCATGAGGATTGGCAGGCGTCCAGTGATCCTTATAGGCCAGCCCGGTAGCCGAACCCTGTTGATCGAACGGATGCACGAGACTTCCACCCACGGGCAGGGTCACATCCGCGGCGCCTTGTAACAGGAAGTTCAGGTCGATTCCCTTGTAATAGATCGTGGGCACCAATCCGAAGATCATCTGCGGGCTGCCGTTGGGCTTCCCGATCACCGTCTGATCATTGTCGTCGATGATGCCGTCAGGCTTGCCGTTGGGTCCGCTGAGGTCCGCATATTTCAGGTCCCCGGGCTGCACCGGTGCATCGGGTATCGAGGCAACGCCGGGCTTCAGCTTGCCGTTGGCGGTGAAATCGTCGGAAGTATAATAGCCCAGGGCTTTGAGTCCGAACTGCGTTCCATTGGCCCTGCCTGTCTGTCTTCTGTTGGGGTTGTTATAGGTGGCGCCGGTCTCATACACCTGCAGCAGCTTGTTCACCGCATACGTGAAAGTGCCGGCTACCTCTATGCGCAAACCATTGCGGAAACTATGCGATGTACCCAGCGCCAATTCCACGCCCCGGTTGCTTTCTATCCCTCCGTTCACCTGCGGAAGACCGATGCCGTATTCCACGGGTACAATGACGTTCGGAGTCACCAGCATATTGGATCTGCGCTCGTAAAAAAAGTCCGCCTCGAAGGTCAGGAGCCCTCTCCATAAAGAAGATTCCATCCCGACATCGAACTTCTTTGCCCGCTCCCAGGTGATGCTGGGGTTGGCCTGCGAATTCTCGAAGACACCTGTCGTAGGACTGCCGTTGAAGATAGCCGCATTCCCATAGATACCATAGCCCGTAAGGAACTGGAAAGCGCCCCCGGCCAGGTTGCCCGACTCGCCATAGGAAGCCCTGATCTTAAGCCTGTCCAGCGCCGCCACCTGTTGCATAAAATTCTCCTGCCCGATGTTCCAGCCTAATGAAAAGGCCGGGAAAAAAGCATACTGCTTTCCAGGCGCGAAATAATAATGCCCATCATACCTTCCGGCCACTTCCGCCAGGTACCTGCCCCCATAACTATAGCTCAGCCGGTAGAGATATCCCACCTGCTTCTGCTCGGAAGATGATCCGCCATTAGTGATCTGCCCCGCGGCAACACCACCCTGGTCCAGTTCATCGATATTGATGGGATAGGCAGTCCTGCCCGCACCGAGTCCCCAGTATTTCTGCGTCCGAGCTTCGGCAACACCCAGGAAAGTGACGTCATGTTTTCCAAAAGTATTGTGGTAAT
>Ga0207695_10003616_pt1 | contig 21617 bp, 23 predicted proteins | sample KBSC54metaG_FD_184354 | JGI IMG/M metagenome (GOLD analysis project Ga0207695, IMG submission 184354) | Corn rhizosphere microbial communities from Kellogg Biological Station, Michigan, USA - KBS C5-4 metaG (SPAdes) (version 2) | ecosystem: Host-associated > Plants > Roots > Rhizosphere > Soil...
CTCTTCCAAGCGGTTCGTCTCCAGAAACGGCATCGGAAGGGTCCTCCCTCCCACAGCCTCAACTGTAAGGGATCAACCCGGTCCAAACTGTCAGGCATCTACCCGGTTTGTACCAGAGGGCGGCGCAGGCGGCTGTGAGCGGCAGGGGCCCAGCCATGACCCACGGGCCCTCGCCTGATCGCTCAGAATGCTGAAGGGCCCAGCCGCCCTCTCCCTGCCCTCTCCCTCCCGCTTCGCGGGGGAGAGGAGACCCTACCGGCAGGCGTCGACGGCCTTCTCGAGCTCGGCCAGCCGGCGCTCGCGCAGCAGGCGCCCGGCGGCCATCAGCTGGTAGCGGTCGGCCGCGCCGCCGGCGTCGCGCAGGGCCGCGTCGGTGTCGGGGTATTTCGGCGCGCGCGGGAAGGCCTTGGGCACGCAGGCCTCCTTCACCGGCACCGGCACCTTCACCACCACCGGGGGCGGCGGCTTGGCCGGGGTCGGGGCCGGCGGCGCGGGCGCGGCCGCCGGCGCGGCCGGCGGCGTCTTCGGCTTGAAGTTGGCGCAGGCGCTCAGCGCCAGCCCGCACGCCGCCATCGCCGCCAGTGAACTCCGCGCGCCAAATCTCATCGAAGGGTTTCTAGCACCGCCCGGTCGGCGCTTTCCATCCGCGCGCAGACATCGAAGCCGACAGGCTCGTTCGCCGCCAGCCGCTGCGCGCGCTCCTCGGGCGTCATGTTGGCGTCAGTCAGCCGCTTGCGGGCCACATCGGCCGGTCCGCCCTCGCAGGCCGCCAGGCGGGCGTGCAGGGCCAGCGCATTGCGCTGGTTCTGCATGGTCAGCGTCGCGATTCGGCTGCGCAGCGCCGTCTCGTTCTCGTTGGCGGAAATCACCGTCGTGGCGAGCATCGCCAGCATGACGAGCGCCAGGCCGAAGCCGGCCGGCCCGGCCACGGGACTGGTGAAGGCCTGGAACACGGTGCGGAACATCACGTCGCCCTTCCCAACGGAGCAAACAAGCTTGACTACAACCCAACGTAGCGCGTCGAGCATTTACAAGCCCGACCACAACCCAACGTAGCACGCGAACTAGCCGCAAGCTCCGCCATAACTAAGGCGCGCACATGACGAACCGGTCGTCGGGCCGACATACCATCGTCGCCGGGCGGGCCTAGGAGGACCCCCGGGGCCGCAAGGAGCCAGACCATGGCCGTCTACCGCATCTACCTGGTCCACGACGACGGGCGGCTGCAGCCCGACGAAAGCTTCTACTGCACGACCGACGAGGACGCGGTGGTTCGACTGCGGCCGCCGCCGCGCCCCGACATGCGCGCCGAGCTCTGGCAGGGCGGCCGCTTCGTCGCCGTCGCCGGTCGCCGCCGGGTCCACGTCGAAGATCGCCCCCTGCCCCGATAAGCTCTGCTGTTGAAGACAACGACCGGCCGCGGCGGTTTATTCCCGCCCGCCCCTAGGCCAAGGGCATGGTGAAGGTGAACCGGGTTTCGGCGGCGTCGGACGCGACGGTGAGCTCGCCGCCGTGCGCGCGGGCGATCTCGGCGGCGATGTAGAGGCCCAGGCCCAGGCCCTGCTGTCCGTGGTGGTGCTCGGCCCGCTCGAAGGGGCGGAACAGCCCCGCCTGCCGCTCCGGCGGGATGGCCGGCCCGCGGTTGGCCACCGAAAGCGTGAAGCGCCCCTCGGCGGTGTGCGCGGTCACCGTCACCGGTTCGCGGTCGTCGCCGTGCCGCAGCGCATTGGCCAGGAGGTTGGACAACAGCTGGGCCACGCGCGCGCTGTCGCAGGCGACCACGTCGCTCAGGGCGACCTCGGCCAGGATCTGCCGGTCCGGGTGGGCCAGCCGCAGTTCGTCCACGGCCTGCAGGATCGTCTGCGCGAGGGCCGGCGCCGGGCGCCGCTCGATCTCGAAGCCGCCGCCCAGGCGGGCGCGGGCGAAGTCCATCACGTCGTCGATCAGCCCGGCCATGCGCATCACGCTCGACTGCATGGCGACCACCAGCGCGCGGCCGCGGTCGTCGAGCGTGGTCTTGGTCAGCAGCCGGCCGCCCGCCTGGATCGAGGCCAGGGGATTGCGCAGGTCATGGCCCAGGACGGCGATGAACTGCTCGCGCAGCTCCGCGGCCTGCCGCTCGCTGAGCAGCGCCGCCTCGCTCTTCGCCAGCCGGTCCTGGGTGTCCATGTGCTGGGCGATCAGGTCGGCGAACAGCTTGAACATCCCCATCACCTCGGGGTTCTTCAGCCGCGCCGGCCTGGGGTCGATGGCGCACAGGGTCCCGAAGAACCGGCCGTCGCGGAAGATCGGCTGCGAGATGTAGCTCTGGAAGCCGTACTGCGTCGGCGTCGGGTGGCCGCGGTAGGCCCCGTCCTCGTCCACATGGTCGATCACCACCGCCTGGCCGCTGTCGCGGATCTCGGCGCAGATCGTGGTGGCCACCTCCAGCTCGTCGCCGGGCTTAAGGCCGAAGCTGATCTCGTCGCGCACCGCGCAGGCGACCCAGCGGTCTTCCGTCACCCGCGCGATGGCCGCGAATCCCATGCCGGTGGTGCGGCACACCACCTCCAGGATCATCGGCACGACCTCGATCTTGCCGATCGTCTCGACGTCTTCGGCGATACTCACGCGCCCCGGTCCCCTGTGCGCGCCCCGTGCGCAATAGCCTATCGGATCACACGTTATCCGACTTGTCTCGCCGGCGCCCGTTGCGGATTCCCCGCCGCTACTTCGGCTTCCTGAACTTCAGCACGAACTGGTCGGTCTTGCCGCGGATCGCGGGGGCGAAGACGTTGGCGGTGTGCGGATCCTCGGGGTTGGCCAGCATCTTGTCCTCGCCGACCAGCTTGAAGCCGGCGGCCTCGACCTCCTTCTTGACGATGGCGCTGTCGATCCGGTGCAGGGTGTCGGCCACCTCCACCGGCGCGCCGGGCGCGGCGGCATGGTCGACGATCAGATAGATCCCGCCGGGCTTCAGCGCCTTGAAGACCTGCTTGTTGACCGCATCGGCCGTGCCCGCCGGGAACGGCTTCAGGTGCAGGTCGTGATAGTTCTGGACGGTCAGCACCAGGTCGAGCCCGTCCGGCAGCCCGACCGCCGACAGCGGCGCGGTCAGCGGCGTGACGTTCTTGTAGTCGGCGACCACGGCGGACTGTTCGGTCCCGTAGGCCGCGCGGAACTTGATGAACTCCGCCGACTGATAGGCGTAGACCTTGCCGCCGGGCCCCACGGCCGACGACAGGATGCGGGTGAAATAGCCGCCGCCCATCATGAAGTCGGCGACCTTCTGGCCGGGCTTCACCTCGCCCAGCGCCAGGAGTTCGGCCGGCTTGCGCGCCACGTCGCGCGAGGTGTCGGCCGGCGGCCGCTTCTGGTCGCCCAGCGCCGCGGTCAGGTTCGCCGGAACCGCCGCCATGGCCAGGCCGGCGCCGAGGCTCACGGCCCCGATCGCAGCGGCCGCCAGAGCCGAAACCAACAGATTGCGAGCCATGCCCGTCGAGCCTCCCCGGTGATGCGTCAAGCGTCACCTATCGCTGCTTTCCCGTCCCCTGCCTAGAGCGTCTTCAGGTATTCCAGCAGCGCCTTGCGCTGGTGGTCGGTCAGCGCCGAGGTCCCGTAGTCGTGGCCCTTGTTGGAATTTCCGGGCAGCGAGGTGTCGAACTTCGACCCGACGTTCTCGGTGCTCACATAGCCTAGGTTCACCGGGTCGTATTCGCGGTTGCCGACCCAGAAGACCTGGGCGCGCTTGGCGGGGTTCAGCAGTTCGGCCAGGTTCTGCACCGAGCCGTTGTGCAGGTAGGGCGCGGTCGCCCAGATGCCGTTCAGCGGCCGGCCCTTGTAGCCCAGGATGTCGCTCTTGGTGGCCATGCAGGTCTGCAGCATCTGCTCGCGCGGGGTGAGCGGGACGAGGCTCGGCTGCACCGGCGGCGGGACCGGGCGGTTGTAGCCGAAGGCGCTGGCCACCGCGACCGAGGCCACCTTCTGGCCCTGGTTCAGGAGCAGGCCCGCGACGCTGGTCTTCAGGAGGTCGGCCAGCGGCGGCTCGGCGCCCAGCGGATCGCCGACCAGCACCAGGGACGGCGTCCCCTTCAGCACCCCGGCCGGGCCTTTCCGCATAAAGGCGTTGCAGGCCATGGTCGGGTCGGTGCCCGGCGCATCCGGATCCAAGAACAGGCTCATCCGCACCTTGACCTTGCGGGTCTGGTCGTCGCTCGGCACCACCTCGTGGCAGGTGGCGCAGGTGGTCCTGGACTTGTCGGTGTTGTCCGTCCCGAACAGGGTCTTGCCCTCGGCGGCCAGCGCGGCGTCGATCTTGCCCTTGTCGCCGAACACCGCCTCGCCCGGCCACGGCGGCGCGCGCAGCGCCTCGAGCTGCTGCTCGAACCACACCAGGTTGTCGATGTTGGCGCTGGAGGTGTAGCCGTGCTGCGGCTGGTCGGTCAGGTGCAGGTCGGCGAACACCCCCACCACCTCGCCCGAGTTGCGCGCCAGCGCGCCGGCGTCGAACTTGTTGACCCCGACGGAGGGCAGGTTCTTGGCGATCCCGTTCCACTGGATGCGGTCCTCGTAGGGGATGCCCCACAGGAACGGATAGCTGGTCGGCGCGTCCGACGGCTGCGGGCGCGCGGCCGGGCCGGCGGCGGCGAAGGCCACCTTCGAGAAGATGTGCCCGAAGGCGTCGAGCCGGCCGTAGCCGTACTTCAGGTCGGTGGCGTTGATCGCGCCCAGCGCATTCTCGTGCGCCGAGAGCGTCTTCAGCGCGGTCATCAGCATCTGGCGGTTGGCGGGCGTGTCGTCGGCGCCGGCGAGCACCCGCTTGGCGAAGCGGTCGAACTTGGCCGGGTCGCTGGCCGTCTGGGAGAGGCTGGCCCGCAGGTCGACCAGGAACTGCTGGAAATCCGACAGCGCCGGCCCGCCGTCGACCCGCATCACCTTGCCCTGGTAGGTCAGCTCGGCGGTGTGGCAGGCCGAGCAGTTGAGGCCGAGCCAGGGCTCCACCTTGTCGGTCGCGGAGGTCCCCGCGCCCTGGCCGGCCTTCCAGTGGAAGGCGGTGTTGGACAGCCGCGCGTCGGGCGTGTCGTCGACCGTGAAGCCGATCGGCAGGTCGCCGGGCTTGCCGCCGGCCAGGTAGATATAACCCAGCCGGTTGATGTGGGCCGGGTCCAGGAACAGGGCGGTGGAATCGGCCTGCTCCAACGCCTTGGCCCAGGCCAGCGGCAGGAGCCGCGAGCCCTGCGAATAGGTGTACCACTTGGTCTGGACGTCGGAGGTCCAGCCCTGCGGGGTCAGGCCGGCCGAACCCGGGCCCCCTTTGCACGAGGCCGTCATCAGCATGGCCAGGATCAAGGCGCAGGCGCCGCCGGTGTTTCGCATCGTCGTTCCCCCGAACATCGGTACGCCATTCGCTCACGCCTGAGCTTCGCCGTCCAGATCAATTGTGGGTTGCGCAGCGGTTCGCGCCTGCGTTGCGCCGGCGCCGTTGGCAGGGCCGCCTGCGCCCCCTTCCGCTCCAGCGCAGGGCGGGTTACGCCTTATGACGTTCGGGGAACTTGCCTATGCCGACCACCAGGCCAGCGGCGCGAGGCGCTGCGTGACGACCGACGCCGGCGCGGCGCCCGTCGAGACCTTTCCCGGCGAACGGACCGTTCCGCTCGCCGCCGGCCAGCGCTTCCGGCTGCTGATCTACTGCGGCGTCCCCATACTGCTGATCAACTTCGCCGCGCCCTACCAGGGCCTGATCGGCCTGCCGATCACCTTCTTCCTGAAGAACCGGCTGCACCTGGACGCCAACCAGAATGCGCGCTTCTATCTGATCATCTCCATCCCGCTGTTCGTGGGGTTCCTGTTCGGCCTGGTGCGCGACCGCTGGAGCCCGTTCGGCAGGGGCGACCGCGGCCACCTGGTGGTGTTCGGCCTGGCGACGGCCGCGATCTTCCTGGTCATGGCCTTCCTGGAGCCCACCTATCCGGTGCTGCTGGCCGGCGTCTTCGCCCTGACCGTGCTGCTGCAGTTCGTCAGCGGCGCCGCGGCGGGCCTGGCCACCTCGGTCGGCCGCCACCACGCCATGTCCGGCCAGATGAGCACGGCGGTGAACGTCGCCATCCTCGCCCCCCAGGTGATGGCGTTCCTGATGGGCGGCATCCTCAGCGGGATCCTGGAGACCGGCGGCGCGGTGGCGGCGGCGCGCACCATCTTCCTGATCGGCGCGGGCCTGATGCTGGTCATCACCGCCTTCGGCGCCTTTGGCCCGCGGCGCCTTTTCGAGGACGCCGAGGCCGGCTCGCGCGCGGCCGAGCGGCTGACGCTGGGCGCCGACGTGATGCGCCTGCTGCGCACCTGGGCGATCTGGCCCGTGGTGGTGATCCAGCTGCTCTGGCAGTTCGCCCCGGGCGCGGGCCTGGCGCTGCAGTACCATCTGGCCAACGACCTGAAGGCCACCGACGCCCAGGTCGGCGGCTTCTATTCGGTGTTCTACGGCGGCTTCCTGCCGGTCTATGTGCTCTACGGCTGGCTCGCCCGGCGGCTGAAGCTCGGCACGCTGCTGTGGATCGGCGCGGTGCTGGCGGTGCCGCAGATGGTGTCGCTGCTGTTCATACACTCGGCCAACCAGGCGCTGCTGGCCGCCATCCCCATGGGCCTGCTGGGCGGCATCGGCCAGGCCGCCTTCACCGACCTGGCCATGCGCTCCTGCCCCAAGGGGCTGGAGGGCGCCATGATGATGCTGTTCCTGGCGCTGTTCTGGGTGTCCCAGCGGTTCGGCGACCTCTGGGGCGCGGACCTCTACGAGCACCACGGCGGGTTCAACGCCTCGCTGGTGGCGACCATCGCCGTCTACGCCATGATCCTGCCGGTGCTGCTGTTGGTGCCGCGCCACATCAAGGCGGGCCGCGACGCCTGAGCGCCGGCGGGGGTTGGCGGCGACGCGGAACCCTGTTCCGGCCTGAGGGGTTGCAAAGCCCTCACCGGGACCGCCCGCGACAGCCTCCCCCTCCATAGACGCGGTCCCTGGAACAGGAGCCGCCGTCATGCGCCTCACCGCGCTCGCCACCCTCGCCGCCGCCGCCGCCTTCGTCTGCGCGGCCCCGGCCTTCGCCCAGACCGTCGAGGAACTGACCGTCACCGGCCACATCCCGGGCTCGCGCCTGCAGAGCCTCAGCGAGCGGGTCAGCTTCGCCGACCTGGACCTCACCTACGCGGGCGACCGCGAGCGGCTGCGCGTGCGCGTGAACAACGCCGCGCGCCGGGTCTGCACCGAGCTCAACCAGGAGAGCCCCAACCCCGCCAACATGGGCCACTCCTGCCAGGAGGTCGCCGTGCGCGGCGCCATGGACCAGGTGCGCTTCGCCTTCGCCGACGCCCGCGACGCGGCCTATGCCGACACCTACGGCGCGCCCGTCAGCGCCACGGTCCCGGACTACGACCCGCGCTAGCGGCTGACCCGGGAGTCGCCGCGCGGGCCTGCCGCGCGGCCCGCCCGGCATTGCCCCTCAGGGCGCTGGCGGTCTAGGGTCCCGGCCCCGACCCTGGCGCCAGAGGTGACCTTGACGCCGGACGACGCCAAGCTGAACGAATTCTCGCGGTTGGTCGGGACGATCTACGACGCCGCCGTCGATCCCGCGATCTGGCCTGCGGCGCTCCAGGCCGTCCGCGCCTTCGTCGACGCCGAGACCGCCGCGTTCACGTCCTACGACGTCTTCGACCGGACGCCCCCGGTCCAGTTCCACGTGGGCTACGACGCCCACTGGATGCAGGTCTATCTCGACCGGTTCTACGCCCTCAATCCCTACATGGACCTCGTGGCCCGGCTGGACTCCGGCGAGGCGGCCAGCAGCTCCGCCCGCCCCGACTATCCGGACCTACTGGCCTCCGAGTTCTACACCGGATGGCTGAAGCCCCAGGGTCTCGTGGACGGCGCCGTCATGGTCGTCGAGAAATCCATGAACAGCATCACCACGCTGGTCTGCGTGCGAAACGAGCGCCAGGGCGCCTTCGACGAAGCAGCCATGGACCGCGTCGGGCTGCTCTATCCCCACCTGCGGCGCGCGGTGCTGATCGGACGGGCGTTCGACGACTATCGCCGGCGACGGGCCGAGGATGCCGCGGTCCTGGACTCCCTGGCCGGCGGGATGTTCCTGCTGGGGCCCAGGGGCGAGATCCGCCAGGTCAACGCCGCCGGCCGGGCGATGCTGGGCCCGCGCTCGGCGCTCAGGGCGGGCGCCGCTCGGCTGGAGCTGGCGTCGCCGGCGGCCGACCGCGCGCTATGCGCGGCCCTGGCCGCGGCTCGCGACGGCGAGGCCGACCTCGGGCTTCGCGGAGTCTCGATCCCCGCCAGCGGCGAGGGCGAACCGGACGGCGACCTCGTCCTCCATCTGCTGCCGCTGAACGCCGGGCGCCAGCCGTCGGTCGAGGCCGGCGATGACGCGGCCTTCGTCCTGTTCGCCAAGCGCATCGACCGCGGCGACCTCGCCGCCATCGCGACCTTCGCCGGGCGCTTCGGCCTGACGCCCAAGGAAGCCGAGGTGCTTCGGACCGTCGTGGAGGTCGGCGGCGTGCCGCCGGCGGCCGACGTGCTGGGACTGTCCGCGGCCACCGTCCGGACCCACGTCACCGCCATCTTCGACAAGTCCGGCGTGCGCCGCCAGGCCGACCTGATCCGGCTCCTGATGGAGATGAAGTCCCCCTTCGCCAGATAAGGCCTCCCGCCTCCCACGATCGTGGGAGGCGGGCCCCGCGCCGGCCGCGATAGGGTCGGCCCGGCCGCGCGGCCAGCTCGGCGTTCGTAGGGGAAGTCGGCCATGACATCGAAGTCCATGAGGCCCGTCGCGGCGGCGGCGGCGGCGGGCGTCCTGTGCGGAATCCCGCTCGCGGCGGGCGCCCAGCAGGTGATCATCCTGCCCGGCTACGAAGTGACCCAGAACGCCGCGGCCAGCGCGTCCTTCGCCGGCAACGACAGCGTCACCATCCACAGCCTGGGGCCGCTGTCGCACAGCCTCACCTCCCCCGCCGGAGCGCTGTTCGGCGACGGGACCGGGTCGGCGAGCGGTTCGGTGGCGGGAACGCCGTCGCCGCTGATCGCCGGCGCCCTCTTCGCGTCCCTCACGCCGGGGTCCGTGCCGGCGGGCTTCGAGCCGAATTTCGTGAACAGCGCCGCCTATCAGGCCACGCTGCTCTATTCGATGGAGGTCCTGGGGCCGACGCCGACGGCGCAGGTTCAGTTCCACTCGCTGGCGCAGTACGCGACCGGCGCGGGCGCGCCCGGAACCCGGTTCGGCGCCTTCGTGTCGACCGGGATCACGCAGATGGACGACGGCGGCGGCATCGTCGGCCACCTCCTGACGGACACCTCCGATTTCGCCACCAATGACAACGGTGACCTCGTCCTGGCGACCGGCGACGTCACCGGCAGCCTCGCGACGGGCTTCACCGGGGGATACGACGACAACGGCGTCTACACCTTCCTCACCAACACCCGCTACCTGGTGAGCCTGCAGTTCCAGATCGACATAGATATCAACGGCTTCGGCGGGTCGGACAGCTTCTCCGGATTCGTCGACCCCACCTTCGCCATCGCGCCCGGGTCCGCCAACGCCGGGGCCTACAGCTTCGTGTTCAGCGACGGCATCGGCAACGGCGGCGGCGGCGCCGCCGCTCCGGAGCCCGCCGCCTGGACGATGATGCTGCTGGGGTTCGGGGCCCTGGGCGCACTGGCGCGCCGGCTCAGGGCCAGGGCGGCGCCCGCCGCCTGAGCCCGTCGCGCGAAGGACGCCGCGGCGCTGGAACCAAGCTCTGCCGCCCGGGTTGATCTGGCATGGCTGGTCTCGAGATCCATCCGCACTCCCGCCGGATCACCGGCTGGGCGGTGTGCGGCCTGGCTCTGATCGCCGCCGGCAGCTTCACCGCCGGCCTCGCCCGCCAGATCGGGACGGCCGGTCCCGCCCTCTTCCCCGCGGCCGCCGCGGCCTCGACCGGCCCGGCGCGCGGGGCAGCCGTTCCCGACGCTACGCCCGCGCCGGCCCTGCAGGAGGTCGCCGCCGCCCCGCCGTCCCGCAAGACGCCGCCGCCGCCGCGGCTCGACGTCCCGCCGGCGGCCGACGCCGCCCCCTCGGCCGCCCCGGCCGACCGCGCCACGGCCGCGGACGCCTCGGCCACCGCGCCGGAGCCGGCCCCGCCAGCTCCGCCGGCTCCGCCCGCGCCTGCGACCGACCCCGCCGACCCCGCCGACCCTCCGGTCTGAAGCCTGCGCGCCGGAAGCTGCGCTATGGTTCATCTCCCGGTCAGGCGGGCTGGTTCACCCAACGGAAGCCTGCGCGCGGCTGCGTTCCTTGCCGCGAGCGGCTCCGGCGGCCGCCAATCGCCCGCCGGCGGGTCCCCCGGCGTCGGAGAGTTCAGCGCCGGGGGACTCTAGCCCCCGCCCCCGGGCCGAGCCCGCGCGGTTTCGGCAAAATCCGACCCTTGGGCGGGCGATCCTGAAACAACACCGCAACGATCGGGGCGCACAGGGGCGCCGCGACAAAAGGCCTTGCCCTTCGGCGACTCGTTGCCGGGGGTCTGCGGGAGCCCTAGAAACCTGCCGCGACCAATTCTTCTGGAGTCCGCCGTGAACCGCGCCCTCGTCCTCGCCCTCGGAACCGCGCTCTGCGCCAGTTCGATCGCCGTCACCACCGCCGCGCAGGCCGCCCCGGCCGCCGCCTGGAAGGTCCCGATCGCCGCCGACGGCCATCCGGACCTGTCCGGCTTCTGGTCCAACGCCACCCTGACGCCGGAGCGCCGCCCCGCCGCGCTGGGCGACCGGCTGGTCTACACGCCCGCGGAAGTGAAGACGCTGGAGGGCCAGGTCCAGAAGGAGGTCGAGGAAGGCAACAAGCCCACCGACCCCAACTCCGGCGCCGAGGGCGGCAAGGCCGACCCCAAGACCCTGCGCCCGGAATTCGCCGCGGCCGGCGGCGACGTCGGCGGCTACAACCGCGGCTGGCTCGACCCGGGCTCGGCGGTGATGCGCGTGCATGGCGAGCCGCGCACCTCGTTCCTCACCACCCCCAACGGCCAGCCGCCGGCCCGCATCGCCGCCGCCGCCCCGCAGCCGGGCTTCGGCGGCGGCCGCGGCGGCCTCGGCTCCTTCGACAACCCGGAATCCCGCTCGCTGGGCGAGCGCTGCATCATGGGCTTCGGCCGCAACGCCGGCCCGCCGATGCTGCCCAACGGCTTCTACAACAACAACTACCAGTTCATGCAGACCAAGGACGCCTTCGTCATCGAGGTGGAGATGGTCCACGACACCCGCGTGGTGCGCCTGAACGCCCAGCACCGCGCCGACGGCGTCCGCCCCTGGATGGGCGACAGCGTCGGCCATTGGGAAGGCCCGACCCTGGTGGTCGAGACCACCAACATCCCGCAGATTCAGGCCTACAACGGCGCCTGGAAGAACCTGAAGGTCACCGAACGCTTCACCCGCGTCGGCAAGGACCGCGTCCTCTACCAATACGTCATCGACGACCCCACCACCTGGGCCAAGCCCTGGGGCGGCGAGTACGAGTTCGGGCCGCTAAACGGGGTGATCTACGAATACGCCTGCCATGAGGGCAACTATGCGCTGCCAGGCATGCTGGCCGGCGCCCGGGCCCAGGAAAAGGAAGCCGCGGCCAAGTCCGGCGCGGGCGGCGGCGAAGCCCGCTAACCACGCCCTTCCCGATCGATCCTTCGAGGCCCCGGCTCCCGCGAGCCGGGGCCTTTTCCATGCGCGCAGCTTAACCGCATCGTCAGGTTGCAGAAGCGCCGGGCGCCCGGTTTACGAGGCCGTGGCGATTTTTTCGCGCCTTCGACAGCGTTAGCCAACTAGCTTCACAAGCCGTTAGTCATGGCGCGGTTAGACTGTCGTCACAACGCTCCGAGTCACAGTGATGGACCAGTTACTTGAAATCCTGCACCACGTCCGAGCGCTAGGGGTTCCGCCCCTCGCGCTGGTGATTGTCGCGGCCCTGCTGGCGGCGCTCATCGAGCAACGCCTGCTGCACAGGCGCACCCCCGACTTCTCCAAGGCTTACCACGACATCGACGCCGTCCGCCGTCCGCCGCCGCCGATGACCGGCAACTCGCGCCGCTGACCCGCGAGCGGGGTCCCGCCTGGGGCCGGTGGCTCGATTCGTCGGCCCGTCATTCCCGGCCTCGCCTAGTGGCCCTTGCCGAGCGGCGGCGCCGGGGTGGTTTCGGCGGCCTGCTTGCTGGGCTTCGGAAGCGGGCCCTGCCGGGTCTTCGCCAGCAGGTGGGTGCGCCGGCATTCCGCGAAGGCGCCGTTGCGCGTCTTGGCGCGGGCGGCGATCTGCGTGTCGTGCAACGGCAGCGCCAGGCACCAGACGTAGTTCTCGTTCCTCGGCGTGAAGATCCACAGCGGATCGCGGTTGAAGGCGAAGGGGCAGTTCTCCGCCACGGCGTCCTTGATGGTCTTGTAGGCGGCGTCGGAATAGGCGGCGCATTCGGCCTGCTTCGCGGCCTGCGCCAGGGAGACGCCCGGGATCGCGGCGATCAGCAGCCACAGGGCGGGAAGACGCTTGTTCATGGGACCCTCCTCCGGTGTTTGCGGAGCCGGAGCGCGGGGCGGCAGGCCCCTTGCGCGCGAGCGCGACGCCCTGGCTGAACGGGATGGATACTGGGAACGACGCTTGACCCGCGAACCCACGCGCGGACCTGCCGGGCGGCGAACGGACAGACCGCGCCGGCGCCGTGACTATACCGGAGTTTGCATCTCTGGCAATCTGACCGCTATGGTTGTATTTCCGCGATCGCCTCTGCCGGAGACCTTCCGTCGCAGTCCCGACGCGCGATAGACCTTCCCTCAAGGCCCGGGCGACGTAATACTGGCTGGGCTGGTGAAGTGACGGGCGCCGGCGAGTGGAATTGAGAAGCGCCCAGGACGGCTATCTATGCCGCAAGTCAACCTCTCCACCCTGAACGGGCGTGAGCTCCGGCAACTGCTCGACGCCAGTCGCAGGCGGGGCGACGCCGCGCTCTCCTACCAGATCCTGCAGGAGATGGCCGCGCGCCGCGAACGGCCGGCCGAGCGCGGCCCGTTCATGACGCTGCGCCCCGCCGAGCCGCGGTTGATCCCCGTCGAGCTGGCCGATCCGATGGAGCACGACGACCTGCCGCCGATGCCCAACTGGCGGCCGCCGCCGCGCCCGCCTTCGGACGCCGCGCCCAGCCCGCCGCAGGCCGAGGCCGCGCCGCCGCCGGCCCCGCGACGGTCCCGGCGCAAGGCGCCGCCCGAGCCGGTGACCCCGCCCAAGGCCACCGCCTCGCCGGACCCGGTTCCGGCGGCGGCGATCCCCGAGCCCGATCCCGACCCGCCGCCGCGTCTGCACGACGAGCGGCCGCTCACCCTGCGCGACTTCGATCCCGACCCGCCCCTGGAGGAGGAGGCGACCTACATGACCACGCCCGGCCTGAGCATGCAGCCCGTGGAGCTCGGGGAGCCGCGCACGCCCCGGCCGCGCTTCCGGCTCGTGGCCGGCCTGGCGCTGGGCGCGGTCCTGGGCCTCGCCCTGGGCTGGCTGGGCGGCTGGCTGGCGCGCGACGCCATGACCCGGCCCGCGGCCCCGATCCAGACCGCGCTCCTGACCCCCGCGCCGATCCCGCCGCCGCCCGCCCCTGCGCCGGCGCCGGCGGCGGCGGCCGCCCCGCCGGCCGCGGAAGCTGCGCCCGAGGCGCCCGTCGCGCCGATCCCGCAGGACGCCGACGCCGCGGCCGCCGCCTCGCCCAAGGCCCAGGAGGCCGTCCCCGCCCCGGCCCCGGTTCCCGACGGCGCGGCGCTCGAACTGCCGGCGCCCGGCGCGGAGGCCGAGGCGGCGGCCACGGCGAAGGCCGAGCGGTCGCGGCTCGCGCGGGATCGGTCGGCCTCGACCCCCGCCGTCGCCGCCGGCTGCGCGGCCCAGCCGACGCCGGCCGACCGCCAGATCTGCGGCGATCCGGAGCTGCGCCGGCTGCAGGGCGAACTGCGGCGCGCCTACAACGCGGCCCTGGAGGCCCACGAGGATCGCGCCACGCTGCGCCAGCGTCAGCTGGCCTGGCGCGACGCCCGCAGCGACGTCACGGACCCTGCCCGCCTGGCGAAGCTCTACGAGGACCGCATCCGCAAGCTGAACGCCGCCACCGCGCAGGCCCGGCGCGAGCGATAGGGCTCAGGCGCCCTCCGGGCGGCCGCTAAGCCGTCTCCGCCGCTTCCGGCATGGGTTCCTCGCTCGCAGTGGCGGGCCGCGGCAGGACGATGGACACCGCCAGGCCGCCGCCCGGGCGGTTCTCCGCGGCGATGGATCCGCCGTGCAAGGCGATCACCTTGCGCGAGATGGCCAGTCCCAGGCCGGCGCCCGACCCTTCGCCGTGGAAGGGCTCGAAAATGTGCGGCAGGTCCTTTGGCGGCACGCCGGGCCCGCGGTCGAGCACGTCCAGCCGCGCCTCGGCGGCATGCACCGTGACGCCGACGTCGATCAGGCCCCCGGGCGGCGAAAAGCGCACCGCGTTGCGCAGCACGTTTTCCACGGCGCTGCGGATCAGCCTCGGGTCGGCCATGAGCGAGGAAGGACCGCCGCTGCGCACGATCACCTGCTTGCCGCTGGGGCCCGCCTCCAGCCTGGCGTCCTCGGCCAGGTCCTCGACCAGGTCGGTGAGGTCGATCGGCTCCAGGACCAGGCCGGCCTCCGCCTCCAGCCGCGAGAACTTGAGGATCTGGCCGATCAGCGCGTCGAGCCGGTCGATCTCCCGGTCGATGCGGGCGAAGGCGGCCTCCGCCACGCCCCGCCTGAGGGCCAGGTCCGACACCGCGCGCAGCCGCGCCAGCGGCGCGCGCAGCTCATGCGAGACGTCGCGCAGCAGGGCGTCGCGGGCGGCGATCAAGGCCTGCAGCCGATCGGCCATCTGGTCGATGTCGCAGGCGAGCGCGCCCAGTTCGTCGCCGCGACCGGTGAGCGCCGCGCCCATGCGGCTCTCGAGCGCCCCGGCCGCGATCTTCCGCACGCCTTCCTGAAGCCGGCGGATCGGCCCGGTGAACGAGCGCGCCAGGACCGCCGAGCCCGCACCGCTGATCACCAGGATCAGGCCGCCCAGCACCCACGGCTGCAGGACGACATCCCAGAGATCGAACACCAGCGAGTGCGCGCGCCGGAACACGAAACGATAGGTCCGGCCGTTCACCGTCTCGTCCACCTCCGCCGGGAACGGCGAGGGGCGGGACCGGCCGGAAAGCGCCCTCGCCACCTCGGCGGGCGACCGGCCGGTGAGCTCGCGGCCATCCGGCGACACCACCATGATCTCCAGTTCGGGCAGGCGGTTGCGCTCCTGGAAGATCCACCGGTGGCCGTCGAGTTCGCCGGAGCGGAAGGCGACCGCGCCGGAGGCGGCCAGCGCCCGCGGCGAAAGGGTGTCGATGTCGCGCGCGCGCTGCACGGCCAGGCCGTAGTCGATGGCCAGCGCGGTCACGAAGGTCACGGCCAGGACCGCCCAGAAGCCTAGCCAGACGCGGACGAACAGCCGGCTCACGATCCCGCCGCCCCCTCGGTGAGCAGGTAACCCTGACCCCGGATGTTGCGGATCTGCAGTCCCCTCCCGCTCACGGTCAGGCCAAGCTTGCGCCGCACGTTGCTGACGTGGGTGTCGATGCTGCGCTCATAGGCGGCGAGCGGCCGTCCCAGCGCCTCCAGCGCCAGGTCGGCCCGGCTCTTCACCCGTCCGGCCGCCCGCGCCAGCGCCTCCAGCACCATGAACTCGGTCACCGTCAGCTCGGCCGGCCATCCCTCGATCTCGGCGCTCAGCGAGCGGCTGTGGAGCACGAGCGCGCCCACGCGGACCGTGTCCAGACCCGTCCGCGACGCCATCCGCCGCAGGATCGCGCGCAGCCGCGCCGCCAGCTCGCGAAGGTGGAAGGGCTTGGTCAGGTAGTCGTCGGCGCCGAGCTCGAGGCCGAGCACGCGATCCAGCTCCTCCGCCCGCGCCGTCAGCATCAGCACGGGGGTGTCCGTCTCCCGCCGCAGCCGCTTCAGGAGCTCGAGGCCGCTCTCGCCGGGCATCATCACGTCGAGGATCACGATGTCGTAGGCGCCTTGCGTGCGAAGCGTCATGGCCTCTCGTGCGCTGGCCGCGTGGTCGACGGCGAAACCCTCCTCGCGCAGGTATTCGCCGACGGTTTCCGCCAGCTCGCGGTCGTCGTCCACCAGCAGGACGCGGGGCGCGACGGTCGTGGGCGCTGGGGTCATGGCGGCTCGATCCGATGCACCGGTCTAACCCGGACAAGGGCTTCGCCGTGCGGCCTTTGCAGAACTTTGCACTTCTTTGCCGCCGCCGGACACTCATGACGCGCGCGCTTGCCTAGGCTCCCGCCATGTGATGGAGGCGCCGATGCGAAGCCGACTCAAGGCCGGACTCCTCAGTGCGGGGGCCGGACTGGCGCTCGCGGCGGCCGCGGGGCCGGCCTGCGCCCAGCCGCCGGCGTCCTTCGAAACACCGCCGGGCTGGCGGTGCGCGAACTGCGCGACGGGCGCACCGGCCCGCGGCTATATTTCCGCATCCGCAAGAGCCTCTGATGCAGGCGGACCCTTATCCCCGCCGACGCCCCCCGACCGGAGAACGCCCCGATGCCCGCCTCCCGCCCGCTCGCCCTCGCCGCCGCCCTGCTGACCTTCGCCGCCAGCGCCGCGGCCGCCGCGCCGGCCGATCCCGCCGCCCCGCCGGCCGGCGGCTACACGATCGAGCCCACCCATGCGCGGGTGCTGTTCGCGGTGGAGCATTTCGGCATCTCCACCTGGTACGGCGACTTCACCCACGTCTCCGGCGTCCTGACGCTCGATCCGAAGACCCCGGCGGCGAGCCGCGTGGAGGTGTCCGTGCCGACGGACAGCCTGTCGACCACCAACGCCGGGCTGGACGCCACGCTGAAAGGCCCCGACTGGTTCGACGTCGCCAGGTTCCCGACCATGACCTTCCGGTCCACCAAGGTGACGCTCACCGGCTCCGACCGGGCCTCGGTCGAGGGCGAACTTTCCCTGCACGGCGTCACCAGGCCGGTGACGCTGGAGGCGCGGTTCAAGGGCGCGTTCGGCCCCAATGCGATCGCCAAGAGCTACATGATCGGCTTCGAAGTCCGGGGCAGGATCAAGCGCAGTGACTTCGGGATAAGCCGGTATGCGGGGACGATCGGCGACGACGTCGACCTGATCATCAGCGCGCCGTTCGAACGCAAGGGCGGCTAGACCCTGTCCCGATCGGGGATGAACGGGCTCCGGCGGCGCGGCTCAGGGCGCCGACTTCTGGACGGCCGCCGAATAGACGCTGGCGGCCTTGCCGGCGATCTGGACGACCTGGTCGGCGGCGGCGGCGTTGTTGATCATCTGGTCCGCCTGGTCGGCGAAGGCCTTCAGCTGCTGGACCGTCTCGTCGCTGGGCGGCGTCATGGTGATCGTGCCGGCGTAGAACAGCACGCGGTCGCTATCCAGGTTGCTGATGCTGTTCTGCTGGGTGGTGATGGCCAGCTGGATCGGCCCCTGGTCGTCGGGCGGGGTGTCCAGCAGCTGGTTGTTCAGCGCGATCACGCTGTCCGACAGGGCCTGGCGCGTCGCCTGGTAGCTCTGAAGCCAGTTGTTGAACGTCCCCTGGTCGTCCATCTCCTGCTTGGTCGGCATCCGCCTGTCCCCCCGCGCTGATCGCTGTGTGGCCTATTTCGTCGCCGCGCCGGCCGCCGAGACCTTCTTCTCCGCGGCCTTGGCGGTCTGGTCCTTCTTGAGGTCGCCGTAGACCTCCTTGAAGTAGGCGGCCAGCTCCTTGGCCTGGTCCGCGGCCTTGGGCTCGCGGGCGAGCTGGTCCAGCGCCTTGACGACATCGGCGACGTTGGGCGCCTTGGGGCTGGTGAGCGCCACCGCCGCCGACGGCTGCTGCAGGCGGGCGGCCACATATTGCGCCCCGGAGTCCTGCAGCTTGCCGACCAGCGGCTGGCGCGGGTCGCCGGTCAGGCCCATGGCGTTCAGCCGCATGGTCACCGACGCCGACTCGTTGAGGACGCGCTGCTCGGCGGTCCTCTGCTCGTTCTCGCGGACCGCGTCCAAGGCGTTGGTGTCGCGGATATATTGCTGGGTCTTGGAATCCAGGTCGGTGGCGGTCTTGGCGGTGAGCGTCTCGTAGTCCGCCAGCGGATTGGCGCAGCCGCCCAGGGCCGCGGCGGCCAGCAGGGCGGCGAGGGAAGCGCAGAGGGCGGTTGCTCGGCTCATGGCGCGCTCACTTTCCTGCGACGATGTTGACGCCGACGGCGGTCGCGATGTTCGCCAGGCTCTGGGCCAGCTCCGCCGGCTTCACGCCGGCGCCCTCGTAGGCGACGAACTGGCCGATCGGCGTGGCCAGCACGGAGCGATAGCTGTCGATCGCGAACTGGGCGGTGTCCGCCGAGGCCTGTTCGTCGAGGTCCAGCTGGTTGGCCCGCAGCAGGCTCAGCGCCCGGGCTCCGACGTAGACGGAGATCTGGTAGGCGTTGAGGGCTTCCGTATTGGCCGCCTCCTCCACGCTCATCCAGGTCCCGCCGGTGGGCGTGCGCCGCGGCTGGGAATTGCCCGGGCCGCCCGCCAGGGCCTTCTGCCGCTCGAGACGCGCGTCCCGCAGCAGGCGCAGCTGCGCCACGCGGTCGTCGTAGGCCGCCTGCAGGATCGCGACCCGCTGCTGGGCGCGCGACTTCGTGCGGTTCGCCTGGGCGACCAGGGCGGTCTGCCGCGCCTTTTCGATCTCCAGCGCCGAGAGGTGCGGCGCATGCAGGGTGTTCGACACGGTCGCCACGTCGTCGGCCAGCGAGGGGATCGACTTCAGCACGCCTGCCGCCTGGGCCAGCTCCGGCGTCAGCGGCACGCTCGCGTCCTTGCCGGCCGTCGACGGCGCGGCGGCCGGCGCGCTCAGGGCGTCCAGGAAGCTGTCGATCGCCGCCAGCCGCACCTTCGCGGCCGCGGACTGGCCAAGGCCCACTGCCTGGCCGGCCGATTCGAGCGCGTCCAGGGCCGACTTCACGCCGCCCGTCGCGGCGGCGACATCGGCCGCGTAGGTCGGGCTGTCCGGCGTCTTGCTGGCCGCCTTGAGCGCCTCGGCGGCCTTCTGCAACGCGTCCTCCGCCCGCTGGGCCTCGGCGACCTGGTCGGTATAGGTCTTCCGCGCGGCGGCGACGCGGTTGTAGAGGTCCGGAACCGAATCCGTCGGCCAGCCCGCGCCGCCGGCCGTCATCAGCCGGGTTTCCCGCGCGATGTCGGCCTGCACCGTCTGGCACTTCGCCACATAGTCGGCATAGGTCAGCTGCTTGGTCGCCAGGAACGGGCCCTCCAGGGGCTTGGCGATCGCCCGGTAACGGGCGGGCAGCGCCTCTGGCGCCGCGCCGCCGTCCCATCTGGGCAGGGCCGCCGCGGCGCCATCGCAGGCCGGCGGCTCGGCCCGCCACTCCAGGCGGAAGCCGTCGGCGCTCGCGTCGAGGTCCGCCTGGTGCTGGCCGCGCTGGTTCTCGAGCCCCAGCACGCAGCGCACGTCGAGCTTGCCGGACGCCGCCGGCCTTGCGCAGTCCTGCGGGCCGCTCGCCGAGGTGTCGACGGAGAGCCTGGCGTCGGCGTCGTTCATGCCGGCGTCCAGCTGGGCCCAGTTGGTCTGCGAGGTGAAGATCGCCAGGATCGCCCGGTCGCGGTCGACCTTGGCCCGGGCCTCGGCCAGCTGTACGTCGCGGGCGTGCAGGGCGTCGAGATTGGCCCGGCGGGTCTTCATGAAGCCGTCGAAATCCGCCGCGGCGAAGGCCGTCTTGGCGGTGTTGGCGAAGCCGTCGCGCTGGGCGCTGTAGAGATGAGCGCCGGCGCAGCCGCCCAAGGCCAGACAGACACAGACAACAGCGACGCGCATGTTGGACGCCCCCACACCCAAGGTTGAACATTGATCTGCGAGCTTGAATCCGAGTCAACCGAAATCCATTCCGCGTGCGCCGCTCCAGCTCACCGCCGCCGGACGGCGGGACCGGAAAATCTCCAAGGCGGCGCTTGTTGTTGCGCAAAACTACACAATCTTGAGCCGGCGATGGTCGCGCAAGGGATGATGGACATGAGCGTAATCCTCTATGTGGCGCTGGTCAGCGGCTCGGCCGCGACCGGCTATCGGGCGCAGGTCCCGGACCTCGCCGGCTGCGAGGCCGAGGGCCGCGACATGGGCGAGCTGCTGGTCAACGCCCGCGCCGCCCTGACGCGCAGCCTGGAGGCCCTGGCCGGCGCCGGCGAGGCCTGGCCCGCCCCGACGCCCCTGGAGGCGATCGCAGCCCCGCCCGGCGTGCTCGCCATCCCCGTCGACGTCTCGGTGGACGATCCGCCGATCCGCGTGAACATCTCGCTGGGCGAGCGGCTGGTGCGGCGGCTGGACGAGGCCGCCGAGGCCCGCGGCATGACCCGCTCCGGCTTCATCGCCCAGGCCGTGCGGGTGAGCCTCGGCGAACGCGGTCCGGGGCTCGGCGAGTTCGACGCCGCCAACCGCCGCCTGCAGGACGAGCTCAGCGCGCTCGGCCGCAAGATCACCGACAGCATCGGCCCGGACTCCCCCTTCAGCCGCCGGATGGCCGACCTGGACGACAAGGTCTACGAGGGCGTCCGCCGCGCCGCCGACAGCGTCTCGGCGGCCATGGCCCGCCGGCGCGAGACCTACCGCGCCCAAACCGGCCAGGCCGAGCCTGGACAGGCTGAGCCCGGCCACGCCGAGCGCGGCGCCGACCACCCTGCCGCCCCGTCCGGCCAATAGGCCCCTCCCCCGACCGCATCCGGAGACGACCATGAAGAGCGAGACCGAACTGCGCGCCATCCGCGACAGCGTGGCCTTCGTCGGGCGACTGTCCGACAGCCTCGTGCGCCTGGGCCCCTTCAGCCTGGGGATCGATGGCGTGCTGAGCTGGATACCGGGCGTGGGCGAACTCTATTCCACCGTGGCCGGCGGCTTCATCGTCGTGCAGGGCGCGCGCGCCGGGGTTCCGCCTGCGGTGCTGGCGGGCGCGGCGGCCCTGCTGCTGCTGCGCACCACGGTCAGCGCCGCGCCGATCGCCGGCGCGCTCGCCGCCGACGTCTTCACCGCCCACAAATGGGCCGCGGCCATGATCGTGCGCGCCATCGACCGGCGCCCGGGCGAGGCGCCCGCGGCCGCCGCGCCCGGGCCGCGCAACGTCGGCCCCTCGGCGGGCTGGGGTCTCAGGCCGGCAGGGGGCTGAGACCGCCGGGGACGCCGGGACGCCGCCACTCAGCCCCCCTCAGCCGCCGCTGCCGCCGCTGCCGCCGTCGGACGGGCATCGTCAGACGCCACCCGTCCTTGGATTTCACGGATGATGCGAGCCTTCGGGCCTGGGCAAGTCAAGGTCGGCGCGTCCCGCGCCGCCGCGTCGCGGTCGCCGCAGGCGAACCTTGAGTCGCCCAGGCCCGAAGGCAAACTGGCCGCCATGAAATCCAAGCCGGGGTTTGCCGGGAGGTAGGAGGCTCGGAGATCGCGGCCTAGCCCTCGAAGATCCAGTCCCCGGTGAGCGTCGACAGCTGCACGCCGACCAGGATCATCTGGTGGCCGCCGCCCATGTCGATGATCGTATCGGCGCCGTCCTGGCGAAGCGTGAAGGTCGTGCCGGG
>Ga0207695_10003617_pt1 | contig 21617 bp, 13 predicted proteins | sample KBSC54metaG_FD_184354 | JGI IMG/M metagenome (GOLD analysis project Ga0207695, IMG submission 184354) | Corn rhizosphere microbial communities from Kellogg Biological Station, Michigan, USA - KBS C5-4 metaG (SPAdes) (version 2) | ecosystem: Host-associated > Plants > Roots > Rhizosphere > Soil...
AAACCCGAGCGGATTCCCGATCGCGACCACCAGCTGCCCCGGCCTGAGCGCCCTGGATTCGCCTAACGGCGCCGCCACGAGCGCCGGCCCGTGCACCCGCACCACCGCCAGGTCGGTGTCCGGGTCATCGCCCACGAGCTCCGCCGCCATCGCCGTCCCGTCCGGCAACGTGCACTTGATCGACTCCGCCCCGTGCACCACGTGGCTGTTCGTCAACACGAACCCGTCCGGCGTGAACACGAACCCCGACCCCGTTCCCTCACTCGGCCCCCGACGCCTCCGCCCACGCTCCGCCGTCGCCGCACCACGCACCGCGAGATGCACCACGCTCGGCCCCACCCGCTCCACCGCGCCCACGACCGCCGCCGAGTAGGCGTCGAACAGAACAGAATCGGGCGCCGCATCCGTAGACGCGACGCCCGATCTGGTGTCCTCTCCAGCTTCTGCGCCGCCTAACAACCTGAGCGGCGCGATCTTGACCGTCATGCAGCCCACTCCCGCTTGAGCTCTTCCGCCGTCCGGCCGCGCCGGATCGCCATCACCGCCCGGTCTCGCAACTGCCGCACCCGCTCCCTCGTCACGCCCAGCATCCCGGCGATCTGATTGAGCGTCATCGGCTCCCCACTCTCGAGGCCGAAATACAGAATCAACACCCGCTTGTCCCGCGGCGGCAACGTCTCCAACGCCCGCATGAGTAACGTGCGCCGGGACTCCTCCTCGATCCGCCCCGGCAGCGCATCCTCGTCGGCATCCTCCACCGAGAGAATGCTCGCCAGCGTCCGCCCCTCGCGCTCGCCGTGCCCTTCGCCTAACGGCTCGTCGAACGACCGCTCCGGCTGGGTGAGTCCCTGCAGGTCCTTCACCATCGCCGGCGACAACTGCGCCACGTACGCAATCTCGTCCACCGTCGGCGCCCTGCCCAACGAAGACTCGAGCGCGGTGCGCGCCCGCGCGATACGCGTGAGATCGCTCGCCCGGTTGGCCGGAAGCCTAACGGACCGCGACTGCCGCGCCAGCGCCGCATGGATCGCCTGCCGGATCCACCACACCGCGTACGAGATGAAGTTCACACCCACGTCCGGGTCGAACTTGTCGGCCGCGCGCACGAGTCCCGTGTTCGCCTCGGCGATCAAGTCCTCCAGATCCAGCCCCCGATGCTGATACTGCTTCGCAATCGAGAACGCGAACCGGATGTTCGCCGAGATGAGCTTGTCCCGCGCCTCGGCCTTCTCATCCGCCGATGCCTTGGCATCGCGCATCACACGGGCAAGCGCCTTCTGCTCCGCAGCGGTCCGCTGCGGAATCTCATGCGCCTCGGCGATGTACAGATCGAGCAGATCCTGGTTCGCCTGCGCGCCATATTCAATTGTCGGATTCTGCGGACGCCGCGCCCTCGCCCTCCTCGGGCTCTTTGGCGCGCGCTCGCGATCGACAGTCTTCTTCACGAATTCCTCCTTTGACTCGCGCCGCCCCCTGCCGCCCTGTTTGGCCCGCCGCCCACCGGCCGCCGTCGTTTCGCCAGCCACAACCGTCGCCATCTCCAGCCCCCCTCGGTCGACCTGGTGCCAGTCACCCTACGGTGAACGTTCGCACCATAGAATGAGTTCCATGGGCGCTTTTCGCTAGCGGTCGATCTTCGAACATCTGTTTGAAGCCGACACGACCAGCGTCCCACCGGACATCCCGCCGGCCGGACGGTGTCGACTCCCGTATGTCATCTACCAAAAACCGCGGTCCCGGGTTCCCAAGAACGTCTCGAACACGCTCCTCAGGACACGTGCTGCTTCAGGAAATCCAGCGTCCGATTCCAGGAGGTTTTGGCGTCGCGCTCACTGTATACAGGCCGCGTGTCGTTGAAGAACGCATGGCCGGCATCATAATAGTGATATTCGAAGCTCCCTCCGGTTTCGCCGATCGCCGTCGCCAGCGTCTGGACCGACTCCTCGCTCACCGACTTGTCCTGCTTTCCGAAGTGACCGAGCACCGGAACGCGGAGACGCTTCGCATCGATCTTGACTGCGGGATGTATGCCGTAGAAGTCGACGACCGCAGCGATCGCTTCGGGATATTCCATCCCGGCGTGCAGCGCCAGCTGGCCGCCCATACAGAAACCGACGATGCCAACCCGCTTCGACACGACCGCCGGATTCGAGAGCAGATACTGCGCGGCGCCCTTCATCTCTTTGCCTGCTTCAGCAATGTTGAGGGCCATGAGCATCTTGCCGGCCTCGTCCGGGCTCTTGGCGGTCTTTCCGTGGTACAGATCCGGCGCGAGCGTCACGTAGCCTGCCTTCGCGAAGCGTTCCGCGAGATCTTTGATGTGGTCCACGAGGCCCCAGTATTCCTGGACCAGGATGAGCCCGGCGCCTTTGCCTCCGGGCGGCGTCGCGAGATATCCTGTCCCGTTGCGTCCGTTCGCCTCGAACTCGACCATGTGCCCCATCGTCCGCTCCTCGGGTGAAGGTTGTGCCTAACGTTCTGCTCGCCGACGCCGACGCGTTTTTCGTCGCCGTCGCCCGGTTAGTCGACCCCGAAGGCGCCGGCCGGGCGCCCCTCCTCATCGTGGGCGGCTCGGCCTTGAGCCGCGGCGTCGTCTGCTCGGCGTCCTACGAGACGAGAGCGTTCGGCGTGCGGTCGGCGATGCCGGTGTCGCAAGCCCTGCGCCTCTGTCCGCGCGCCATGTGCGTGCCGGTTCCGCGGCACGAATGCGCGACGAAGAGCCGTCAGATTCGCTCTATCCTGCACCGATTCGCGCCGATCGTCGAGACCGCGAGCATCGATGAGTGGTACCTCGATCTCACCGGCACCGAAGCGCTCTATGGCGGCGAGCCCATCGAGCACACGGCGCACCGCATCCGCGACGCGGTGCGCGAGGGATCGGGACTCACGGTGTCGATCGGCGGCGGATCGAACAAGCTCGTCGCCAAGCTCGCCGTCGAAGTCGCCAAGCCCAGGCCCGACACCGGCCGGACCGGCGTGCACATCGTGCCGGCCGGCGAGGAAGCCGCGTTCCTGACGCGGTTCACGTTAGGCGAGATTCCGCTCGTGGGTCCGCGGTTCCAGGAGCGCCTCAAGCGCCACGGCCTGGTGACGGTGCGTGACGTGCTGGCGCACGACGAGCGGACGCTCGTCGCATGGTTAGGCAAGCGCGACGCACGCTGGCTGCTCGATCGCGTCCACGGCGTGGACCACGGGCGCGTGTCGGGCGACGGCGAGCTCAAGAGCCTGAGCCGCGAGGACACGTTCTCGACCGACATCGGCGACGATGCATCGCTGGAGCGCGAGCTCCTGCGCCTCGTCGTGCGCGCGGCCTCCGATCTTCGCGCCGAAGGCCTCACGACACGCACCATCACCGTCAAGCTGCGCGACTACGATTTCTCGACGCGCCAGGCGAGCCGCACGCTGGACGACGGCGTGATGTCGGACCGGCCGATCCACGAGACGGCGCGGATGCTGCTCCGCCGCCTGCGCGCGACGCGGCGCTGCAAGGCCCGTCTGTTAGGCGTGTCGCTGTCGTCGCTGGCGCCCGCGCCGGCGCCCGCGCAGCTCGCGTTCTTCGAGGCGCCGGCGGGCGCGTTCGCCGAAACCGCGCGCGACCGCACGCTGGCGCACACCGTCGATGCGCTGCGCGAGCGATTCGGCGACGACGTGATCGGGCCCGGCGCCCTGGCGCACCGCGACACGCGCGATGCGGCGCCCAAGGCGCGTTAGGCGGCGGCCGGCGCCGTTTCGTCCGGCACCTCGTCGGTCCGCTCGAACACGCCGCCCAGCCAGGCGGTGATCCCCCACACCTCGGCGGCCACGATCGCCGCGCCCACCACCGTGCCGGGCACGAGCCCCCACAACCCGACGCGCGATACCACCACGATGGCTACGCCGCCGCCGAACACCAGCGGCAGCGCCAGGCCGAGCGTGAGCACCACCAGCGAGCCGAACATCGTCACGATTCCCTGACCCACCGCCTCGACGCCGCCCGGCCGCGACAGGCCCAATCGGATCCATCCCGGAAACAGCAACGCGCCGGCGTTCTGCACCAACACGCCGAGGGCGCTCACGGTGGGCAGAAGGATCAGGCTCGTGATGAGCAGCGCCGTCTGATCGGACCACGACTGCCCGATCTTGTTGTGCACCGGATTGAGCACGTAGGCGCCGAGCAGCACCGGCACCTGCACCACGCCCAACGTCATCAGCGCCGCGCACAGCTCGGCCCGCACGAGCGTGGCGCCGCGCACCGGGAACGACCGCAGCAGCTCGAGCTGCAGCATGTCCAACCGGAGATCGTTGCGCACCCAGAGCGGTCCGGCGAGCAGCAGCATCAGCGCGAACGCCAGGCACAGGCGGCCGGCGAGCACCGAGAGCCGGTCCGTTTGCGGCAGCACCGAGTCGAGCACGACCACGAAGACCACCACCGCGACGACGATCGCGATCACCGTGCGCAGCGCGAACGTGCGGCCTAACGCAACGGCGTTCTTCCAGACGATCGCCGCGGCGGGCGAGCTTCGAGCGGGCAGCGGCAGCCGGAACCGGCGGCGCACGCCGCGCGTGGCCGGTATCGCGGTTCGTCCCGCGCGCCGCGCGAGCGCCACCGCGCGACGGGCGGCATTCGCGGCGGCGGCTTCCTCGAATGCCGCGTCGGTACGCAGCACCCACACCACGTGCAGCGCCACCAACACGAGCGCCGGCCACAGGGCGCGCAGCCACGCGGCCGTGGATGCGGTGAACACCGGCGCGAGCACCAGGCGAAACGGCCAGAGCACGGCTTTGCTCGCCGGCGCATGGAGCACCGCAACCGCCGCGCCTAACGTATCGCCGGACGCGATCCCGGCGCGGAGCGCCGGCAGCTGCGTGGCGACGCCCCACCCGACGGCGATCAGCGCGGCGGCAACCACGACGATCGGCACGAGATGCCGCCGCACGCCGGCCGCTCCGTGCTCCGCGGCGCTCTCGCGCACCAGCGACGCGCCCACGCGGTGCAGATAGAGCGCCGTGAACACGATCCAGAGCGAGACCGCGCGCTCCACCATCGATCCGGGCGATCGCCCGAGAATGGCGAGCCAGATCACCACGCTGATCACGATCACCAGCTGCGCCTGCAGCAGCTTGAACGCCACGAGCTGCCGCCGCGTGAGCGGCGCGGCGAACAGCAGCTGGACTTCGGCCGTCGAAAAATTGAGCGCCACTTCGTCGCTGCCGAAGAGCCACCAGCTGGCCGCGAGCACCGCGATGCCTAACGCATAGGCCAGATGCGCCGTGCCGTCGGGCGTCGCGCCCACGAGCACGGTGTCGCCGCGCGGGCGCACGAGGATGAACCAGAAGTAGCCGACCCCGGCGATGAGCGCCAGCGCGTACCGCGGCTGCCGCACGCGGCGCGCCCGCCTAACGGTCCGGTTCACCACGCCGCGCACGAGCAGCCAGCCGAGCGCGGCGAACGGCGGTTGCGGCTCGGAGGTCACGTGGCGGCCGAGCCGCCGTCGCTCGTCAGCGCCAGGAAAATGTCCTCGAGGCCCCGCCCCGCGAGCTGCGGACGCTCGGCGATGATGTCGTCGAGCGCGCCGAACGCCACCGCGCGACCGCCGTAGATGATCAGGATGCGCGTGCACAACTCTTCCACCAGGTGGAGGAGGTGTGAGCTCAAGACGACTGCCGCCCCCTCTCTCGCACGCGCGACGATCGTCGCTTTCATCTTGCGCATGCCGCCGGGATCGAGGCCGGTGAGCGGTTCGTCGAGCACCAGCGCTCTCGGATCGTGCAGCAGGCCGCACGCGATCGCGAGCTTCTGCCGCATGCCGCGCGACAACTCGGCGGGGAGCGCGTCGCGCTTTTCGGTGAGCTCGAGCTCCGTGAGCAAGGGGCCGATCCGCTGGTCCGCGTCCCTCACGCCGTATAGCCGCGCGATGAACTGCAGGTGCTCGTCCACCGACAAGTACTCGAACAGGTGCGGTTCATCGGGGATGAACGCGAGCGCGCCCTTGGCGCCGACCGGGTCGGCGGCGAGATCGTGTCCGGCAATGTGGATCGTGCCGCTCGTCGGGCGGATGATGCCGCTCAAGCTGCGCAGCGTGGTGGTCTTGCCGGCTCCGTTAGGCCCGACGAGGCCCAACACTTCGCCTGCCTGCACGGTGAACGACAGGTTCGACACCGCGGCCAGGTCCCCGTAGAGCTTCGTGAGGCCGCGGACGTCGATGCCCGCCGCGGCGGGCGTCGAGGCCGCAGGCGGCGCCATGCTCAGTGATTCGGTCATCGTCTCGCTGCTTCAGGCATCGGATGGATCGAGCAGTGCCCGCAAGATGGTGCCGGCGGCCTTCTCGATGCGACGCCAGTCGGCGTCCTTTTGCACATCGAGCCCGAAAAATGGTACGCCGTCCGTGCGCGCGGCGAGTATCGTGAGGCCGGCGGCAACGAGGGCGCCAACCGCGTCGACATCCAGTCGCGACGGCGCGCGTTCGTGGAGCGCTGACGCGAGCGCGGCGAACTGCGTCTCGCGGCCCTCGGTCACGGGGCGCGCGACTTCGTGATCCGCGTGCCCGCTTGCTTCCCACGCGATGGCGTGTTGAGCGAGGGGTCGAGCGCGGATGTCGCGGGCTTGAGTAATGAGTGCGGTCGAGAACGAGGAGCCGGGGGAGACGCCGTCGCCAAAGGACACGCCGGGTGTGTTCGGCCACGCCGCGCGCTGTGCGATCACGGTGGAGACGAGGCCGGCGACACCGCCGAAGTACCGATAGATGAGCACTTTGTCGACGCCTGCCTCGTGGGCTATCGCGTTCACGCCACACGACTCGAAGCCGTCGCGGATGGCGATGCGTTCGACGGCATCCATCAGTTTGGTTTGAGTGGCTTCGCGGTCTCGTTCCATTTCTCTTGCCACCATGAGGTGACGACTGTCGAACATGTAGTCTTGGCGGGCCGATGTCGGCGATGGCTTTAATAACTATTTTGCAGAGACTTAGCAATAGTCACTATCAAGTGACTCAGACGGGTCACCAATAGGTGACTACGCGCCTCGTGGAGCTGGGCCGCCGACTGCTCCGGCTAGCCCACGAACTCGGATCGCAAGACGTCGCCTCCACTTTGAAACCGTGTCTGGCGAGCCCGAGCTCGCGGACCCGTTGCGCAGCTTGTTCCCCGTTTCTTGCTTACTGCTTCCCCATCGTGCGGGTTGCCCGCTAACATCGGTCCGCGCCACCTCCGAGACTCGTCAGATGCGCGCCGTACTTCGATCCGCAGCACTCGCATTTGCCGCCGCCGGCTTCCCTCTCCTCCTTTCCTGCGGAGGCGACAGCACCGGTACCGGCGGCGTCGGCAAAATCATCATCACGCCGTCCAACGACTCCATCGTCATCGGAACCAGCGTCACCCTGAGCGCCAGAGTCGTCAACGCGCAGGGGCAGACGGTGACCGGCGCCACGATCTTCTGGAACACGTCCAACGCCAACGTGGCGACCGTGTCGAGCAACGGCGCCGTAACCTCCGTCGACACCGGCACCGCGCAGATCGCCGCGAGCGCCAACGGCGTGTCGGGGATCGCCACCATCACCGTGCTGCCGCAACCGGTGGCCGCCGTCAACGTGACGCCGCCTAACCAGGTGATCAAAGTCGGGCAGAAGTTCCAATTCCAGGCGCAGCCGGTCGACGCCGGCGGCAATCCGCTCTCGGGTCGGGTAGTGACGTGGTCCAGCTCCGACGCGACGGTCGCGTCCGTGGACAACACGGGCCTCGTGACCGGCATCGCCGTTGGGCCTGCGACGATCACCGCGACGAGTGAAGGAAAATCCGGCAGCGCGGCGGTCTCCGTGGGCGCGCCGACGCCGGCATCCATCGTGATCGCGCCGACGAGCCTGCCGCTCACCGTTGGGCAGACGGGCCAGCTTTCGGCCACGGTGAAAGATTCGGCCGGGGCGGTGATCGCCGGCGCGGCCGTCTCCTGGTCGGTCGACAACTCCGCCGTGGCCACGGTCACTCCGACGTCGGGAGCAGTGACGATCGTGAAGGGGGTGTCCGTCGGGTCGGCGACGGTGACGGCAACCAGCGGCCCGGCGCACATGGGCGCATCGATTACGGTCGCGCCCGCGCCCGCAAACTCGGTCGTCATTTCGCCGGGATCGGCCACGCTCTTCCCGACGCAGCAACTGCAGCTCTCGGCAACCGTCACCGACGCGCAAGGCAATCCGCTCTCCGGCCAAACGGTCACGTGGGCATCGAACAACACCAACGTGGCCACCGTGAGCACGTCGGGGAACGTGATCGCCGTTGCCCCGGGGACGGCGACGATCACCGCGACCAGCGGCGCCGTGCACGGCAACGCGTCGATCACGGTGAAGCTCGTGCCCGTCTCGAGCGTCGACGTGAATCCCGGCGCCGTGTCGCTCTTCACCGGGCAAACCGCCCAGTTGGCCGCAGTCGCCCTCGATTCCGTCGGCGATACGCTCAGCCTCACGGGCCGAACGGTCACCTGGAAATCCAACAAGGGCGGCGTCGCATCCGTCAACGGAGCGGGCCTCGTCACGGCGGGAAGTATTGGCGATGCGGTGATCACGGCCACCGTCGACGGCCAGCAAGGCTTCGCATCCGTCACCGTGGCGCAGGTGCCGGTGGCGAACGTGAACGTGACGCCGTCGCTCGACACCCTCGTGTTAGGCCAGTCGGTGAATCTCACGGCCCAACCCGTGGATTCGGCGGGGAATCCGCTCTCGGGTCGCACGGTCACGTGGAACAGCAGCGATGACAACGTCGCGATTGTCTCCAGCACCGGCCATGTGGTGAGCCAGGGCGCCGGCACGGCGACGATCACCGCCGCGAGCGAAGGGCATCAGGGCGCTGCGACGATCGTCGTGATTCCCGTGCCGGTTGCGACGGTCACGGTCTCGCCTAACAGCAAGACGATGACGGTCGGCGATACGGCCACGTTCACCGCGACGACGAAGGACGCGCAGGGCCATGTGCTAACGGGACGCACGGTGACGTGGTCGTCCGACAACACGGCCGCGGCTACGGTCGACAGCACCGGGCTCGTGACCGCCGTCGCTCAGGGCACCGCGAACATTACGGCGACGAGCGAGGGCAAGAGCGGAAGCGCGGCGGTGACCGTCAATCCGGTGGCGGTCGGCTCCGTGGTGGTGACGCCGTCCGATACCTCAATCGCCGCCGGCGATTCCGTGCAGATGTCGGCGCAGCCTCGAGACGCCGGCGGGAATCCGCTCACGGGTCGCACGGTGACGTGGTCGTCGTCGAACGACAACACGGCGACTGTGTCCAGCACCGGCATGGTCAACGCGATCGCGGCCGGGCCGGCGGTGACGATCACGGCGACGAGCGGCGGGGTGTCCGGTACCGCGTCGGTCACGGTCACGGCGGCGCCGCCCCCTCCGCCGCCCCCGCCGCCTTCGCCCAACATGGGCACGAGCGCGCGGCCGGTGCCGTCGGCGCGCGCCGATCGCCCGCCAGCCTAACGGAATCCGAGGTGCAGGGCGAGCCCCCAGCGGGGCGCGCCCGACACGGGATCGACGCCCAGCACCGGCTCCAGCCGCGGCGACGTGAGCAGCGCCCCCGTGCTGCGCCCGGCGCCGCTTCCGTTAGGCAACGACGAGGGCGGGTACGGATCGCCGCGCGCGCTCGACACGTGCAGCGCCGCTTCGATCGCCCCCACGAGCAGCACGCCGCCGGCCACCGCCAACCCGGCGCCGAGGTTCTTGCGCTTGGACACGTTCACCGTGAAGGTGTCGACGCGGCCGAACGGATCCGTGAACGTGCGGATCTCGGTGCTGGTGGTCGAGTGCAGCGCCCACGCCGTGCCGGCCGCCACACCGCCCAGCACGATCACGCCGAGGACGGGCTGCTGGGTGTAGAACTGGCCGCCACCCGGGATCGCGCCTAACGCAAACGCGGTCGCCGGGCTGCGGCTGAGCGCCTTGATGCGATTCGCGACGTCGGCGCGATCCACCGCGTTGGGCCGGAGATTCAGATACTTCTGGAAATCCGTCGCCGCCGCGTCGCTGCGGCCCTCCGCCTGGTACACCAGCGCGCGCGTGTAAAACACGTCCGGCCAATTCGGCGCCGCGCTCGCGGCGCTGGTGAGCGAGCGCTCCGCCGCCTCGGTGTTTCGTGCGGCGAAGGATGCGATGCCCGTGCGAAGGTCGTCCGCCGCCCTGGCCGGATACGATGTGGGCCGCGGACTCGAGAGCGCGTCGGCGCGGTGCGGCGCTTGCCGCGAGTCGATGCGCCACAGCTCGGCGTAGGCGAGACCGGTGGACGCTGCCGGATCTCCGGCCGCGGAATGCAGTGCCTCTTGAAAGTGCTGCGCTGCACCGCCGAGATCGCCGCGCCGGAGCGCCGTGTATCCGAGTCCGGTGTGCGCGCCCGACACATCTTCACCTTCGCGCAGCGCCGTGGCGAAGTCCTTGTTGGCAGCGTCGAATTTTCCCTCCGCCGACTCGGCGTAGCCGCGCCCCAGCAGCGCCCGCGTGTTCGCCGGATCCACCGAGAGCACGCTGTCGTAGGCAGCGACCGCCCCCGATCGCCCGGTGGCTAACTGACGCTCGGCTTCCAGCAAGAGCGCGGTCACCTGCTCGGCCGCCGTGACGCGCACGCTCGCCACGGCGCGATCGCCGACGCTCACCACCAGGCTGTCGCCGGCCTGGAGCGGCTGCGTTTGAATCGAGAACTTGGCCACGCCGGCATCGTTGGTCGTTTGCGTCAGCGTGCCTAACCCTGAGCGCGCCGGATAGGGCCGCACCTGCACCGTCGCCTTGCTCACCGGGTTGCCGAACGCGTCGTTCACCGCCACGCTCAGCTCGCGCGTCCCCCGCGCACCGGCGCCGATCGCAATCGCCGTCGGGTTGACCGTGGCTAACGATGCGCCAGCCGGCATCGTGCTGAGCGAGACTGCCGTCGTGCCCTCGAGCGGCGAGCCATCGGAGGTGACGACGGTCATGTGATACGTCCCGGCGTGCGTGCCGGCCGGCACGGTGAACGTCGCGCGTCCGCTGGCGTCGGTGATGGCCACGGGGTCGGCCTGCGCGCCGCCGGGAATGCCCGTGGCGCCCTTGAGCATGAGCCGCGCGCCCGGCACCGGCGCGTCGCCGCGAGCCAGATCGACGCTGATGTACGCAACGCTACCGCTCGTTGCCGACGCCAGCCCGTTGATCACCGTGAGCGTCGGCGGCGACGCCGGCGCCGGCGCGACCGGCCGCGATGGATTGTCGGACGACTCCGACGACGAAGCCTTGTTGTTGTTGTTCACGCAGCGATCGATCTCGCGCAGGATCGCGTCGTTCGCGCCGAGCTGCTTGAGATCTTCGCGGTCGCGCGCCGACGGCACGAAGGCGAGGCAGTTGCGTCGCACGATCGCCGCGATCTCGCTTTTCGAGTACGTGGTGCCCGTGAGATAGCGAACCAGGTCGCTCTTTCTGAGCGCCGACTCGGACTGCGCGTGCGCGGTCGTCGTGAAGACGAACAGCGGAAGAGCGATCAGCGAAGCGAGGTAGCGCGACATGGAGTCCTGATTGGTGCGAGAGTCCTACAGAATTTCAGCCGTTCTGACCGGCGGCACGGAGATCGGCTGGGTTGCCTGATCCCGAATCAATCCTCGTCGGATACGGACCGGGCGCAAGTGAGGTGCCACGAATCGGGCTCACCTGTGCTGGCGGCACCCGGGCGGTATCGAGGATCGAACACGTTCGCAGCAGTGAACTTAGTCGGTGCAAGCGTCGAGCTCGCTCGCGAGATGATCGCCGCGTGTGCACGATCTGCCCGCGGCGGCGTCTCCATCGCAGCAACCACGAGCGGCAGTCCGATACGTCCGCGTGGATGGATGGCGGGTACAAAATGCGGGCGACGATGCTCAATGCCGCGGACCGGACGCCGCGCCGGGAGAACTGGTGAATGGACGATGCGGAGCGGCTGTTTCGAACGTATCACGGGATGCTCGTGCGCTACCTCACCCGTCGGTTAGGCGATCGCGACTGGGCGGAAGAGGTGGCGCAGGAGACGTTCGTGCGCGCGCTCCGTCAGCGCCGGTTGTCGAACGAGCGCGCCTGGCTGTTCACCGTGGCGAACAATCTCGTGCGCGATGACGCGCGGCGCGATGCCCGGCGTCGCGCGCGCCTGGCGCTGCTGCGCGAGGAGACGCGCGACGATGTCGTCGAACCGGAGCCGTTGTCGCTCGAGCGCGCGCAGGACACAGCGCTGGCGCGGCGCGCGGTGAACGCGTTGACGGAGCGCGACCGGCTGGCGCTGCTCATGCGCGAGGAAGGATTGAATTACGAGGAAATCGCGCAGGCGTTGCACCTGTCGGCCGGATCGATCGGGACGACGCTGGCCCGGGCGCGGCGTCGATTGGTGGAACAGTACGAGGCGCTGCGCGAGGCGCAGCCGGGGAGCACGGATCATGCAGCATCTTGACGACGGCACGATCCACGCGCGGCTCGACGGCGCGTTAGGCGCGGACGATGCCCAACGCATCGACGCGCACGTGTCGGCGTGCGGCGCGTGCGCCGATCGCGTGGCCGAGGCGCGGGGCCTGATCGCGGCGTCATCGCGGATCCTCATGGCGCTCGACGACGTGCCCGCCGGCGTGGTGGCACCGGCGGCCCGTGACGCCGCGCCGCCCGCCCGATGGTGGGGGATGCGCTACAGCCGGCTGGCGGCGGCGCTCGCGTTCGTCGCCGCCGGCACGTTCCTGCTTGCGCGCGGGGCGAACCGGCGCGAGGCGGGGTCGGCAGGCGGGCCGCAGCGCCTAACGGAGCCGGCGCGCGCCGCGCGCGAGTCCACCGCGCCGCGGAACGAGCCGATGGCGGCAGCGCCGGGGGCGGCCGGCGCCGCACCCCGGCCGGAGGCGCCGCCCGCGCCGGCGCCGGCGGCCGCGTTGGGCGGAGCGCGGCCGCCCGCCGCGCCCGCCCCCAGCCTCGAGCCGCAGGTCAAATCGTTCGCGCGGGAAGAGCGGCAGCAGGCCGCGTCGGCGAAGAAATCCGCGACCGACATGAACGTCGCCGTCGCCGCCGACGCGATCCAGACAGCCGATTCCGCGTCGCGCGCCGCTGAGGCCCGATCATCGAGTGCGCTCGCCCGCCGCATCGCCGAGGGCAAAGCCGTGCAGTTGTCGGAGGTCGTGGTGACCGGCCAACCGGGCGGTGCGCAATCGTCGCCCCGGCTCGTGTCCGTGGACTCCGTGCAGCGCGGCCCGGTGATGGTCCGCCGCCAGACGTACCGCGTCGGCAACGGCGCGCTGGTGGTGCTCGAGGTGACGCCGCCGGCCGCGATGCCTAACGACTCGACGCGCGCCGCGCCGGCTCCGGCGAGCGCGGGTTCCCCGGCCGTCGGCGATTCGAGCGGCGCCGCGATCCACGTCATCCGGTGGCGCGGCGCCGATGGGACCGGCTACGTGCTCTCCGGCCCCGTCGACGAGACTGTCCTGCAACGCGTGCGGGCTGCGTTAGGCAACAAACCCTGACGAGCATCGCCGTCACTCGACGGATAACGTCGCGAAGCTGTCGCGCCGGCGGGCGCGTGCCCACGCCTAACGCGCCGGATCGCGCTGCACGGCCAGGTCCGGCCCGCTGTCCTGGACCGCCTCATCATCGTCGTCGTCCGGCCGGAGCGCCCGGAGCACCGTGCCGCCGGCCGCGATCGCGCCGAGGATGATATAGAGGTAGAAGGTGTAGAAGCGCCACCAGATGAGCGACGCGCCGAAGATCGACGCCGGAATCGCGTGGCCCAGCGTCTCCTTGAACGCGACTTCGATGAAGCCGCCGCCCGCCGGCACCGCCACCACCACGCTGCCGTACGTCAGCGCGATCGGCCACAAAATGAGCGGCGCCGCGGGCACGTGCACGCCAAACGAGTACACGATGATCGGCAGGATCGCGAGCCGCAGCAGGATGTGCACGATCGACGCGAGCAGCGCCACGCCGGCCATGCCGAACCGCATGTCCTTCATCCCTTCGATGCCGCGACGCAGCTGCTCGAGCACGCTGCGAAACTTCTGCCACCGCGTCCCGTGCACGCCGAGCCGCGCCAGCAGCCGCGGCGGCGCATCCTTCATGCCCCGGCGCGCCAGCACGAAGCCCAACGCCCCCGTGCCTAACACGAACGCGGCGTACATCGCCACCAGGCTCGCCATGCCGGTGATGATCGCGCCCGCGTCCCGGAACGTGAAGAACATCGCGATCGCGACGATCGCCAGCGAAATCATCTCGAGAAACAGCTCGGCGTAAATCACGAGGATGATGTGCGCCGACGACATGCCGGCTTCCGTCATGATCAGGAAGCGCGCCGGCTCCGCACCCGTGCGCGCGGGTGTGATCGCCGCACCGAAGTCGCCGCCCGCGCTCGCGCGCAACGCGACACCGAACGTCATCGGAATACGCAGTGACGCGGCGCTCAAACGCACCTTGGCTCCGCGCGCCCCCAGCTCGAGCAGTGCGATCCCCAGCAACACCCCGTGCGCGGCCACGCTCACCGAAACCGGGTGGTCGGCCGGCGGCCAACTCGTGACCACGATGTACAACGACACCCCGATGGCCGCGGCAAACGATACGATCGCGAGAAGCCAACGGGCGGGCGTCATGAGTGCAAAGAGGGAGTCGCTGGGTTGCGGGCGGTGGTGACGACGACGAGCGGCGCGCCGGAATCGAGAAAGGGTACAGCGTGCAGCGTGACTTCAGTAGGCCAGCGCGCCCTTTGCCATCGCGCGATGCGTCGTGCCGGGATACGGCACGGCCGGCCCCTTGATCGCTTCCCAGAGAATGTGGTTGAAGAGGTTATCGTCCGATTCGTCTTCCAGCCGAAGGTTGAGCCGGGCGGACGCCGCGGCGCCGGGACCGCGAGCCGGATTGCGATCATCGAGCCGCTGCTCCGGCGCCCGAGCTTCGTACGGGGTCAGATCCGGCGAATCGCCGAAGAGCCCCCGCAGCGGGCGGCCGTAATAATCGAATTGCGACAGAGAGCCGAGGTGCAGAATGTCCGCGATGGTGGCAATCACGTCCGTGGTGTTCACGAATCGGTGCACGACCCCGGCATGACTGTAGGCGCTGATCATGAAAAACGGCGCGCGGTGCGAATCCACATGGTCGGGTCCGTTCTGCGCGTCGTCTTCCACGACGAACACAACGGTACTGCGCCAGAAGCGCGAGCGCGAGAGGGCCTCGACGAGGCGGCCCAACGCCAGGTCGTTGTCGGCAAACGCGGCCCGAGGCGTAGGCATGCCGACCCGGGCGCCGGATGTATGGTCGTTGGGCAGGCGGACGATCTCCAACGCGGGCATGTCGCCCGTCGTCTCGAATGCATGAAACTCGTCGAGCCATCGATCGACGCGCGTTTGATCCGGGATCGAGAGGTCGAATCCGGGATAGGCGGAATCGGTGTGCGCGGCGAGGAACGGCTTGTCGCCGCGGTAGGACTCGGGCAGATCCCGGCGCCCGGTGAGCTCGCGATTGCCGACCACGAACTCGCCGTAATTTCTGAATGAGACGCCGGCTCGTTGGGCGAGGTTCCAGAGGTAGCCGGTGGACGGCGAGGCCACGTCGTCATCGGTGAGCTGGTCGCGATTCGCGCCCTCGTAATCGTAATAGGGCCGGCGGTCGGAGTACTGCGCGGGCACCGTCTTCTCGACGTAGTCGCTCGCGTACGCGGCGGTCGACCAGTTGTGCCCTTGCGCGCTCACCTCGGCGTTGGTGAAGAAGCGGTCGAAGATGCCGAAGCGCTCGGCCAGGGCGTGATGGTTAGGCGAAACGGCGCGCGGGAAAAAGAGCAGCGCCGTATCGCCGTCGGCCTGTGGCAGGTCGCCGAGCACCTGGTCGTACGTGCGATTCTCCTTGATGATGTAGATGACGTGCGTGAACGGAGGATACCGGCCGGCGCCGCGGGCGGAGGCCGGCTGGTCCCAATGGTTGGCGCGGGCGACGCGGGCGGTGTACTGCGCCAGCGCGCCCGGCGAGGCGAGCGGACGCACGATGGTCGTGAGCGTGCCGGTCAATTGGCCTAACGTATACGACCGCGGCACGCGCGCCGCGGGTTTGGCCGGCGTGGGCCCGCCCGGGTTAGGCGCGGTGCCCGTGCCCTTGCCGTTGGCGACCAGAATCGTGTCGCCCGCGGCGAGGATGGCCGACGGATACCAGTCCACCGGGATGCGGCCGAGCGGCGCCGCGCCGCCGGAGACGTCGAACACCGCCACGGCGTTGGCATCGGCTTCGGCGACGAACAGGCGGCGGCCGTCCGGCGACAGCGCCAGTGCGTTAGGCGTGCTGCCTTCCGCGGGGCCGGCGGGCGGCGGGTCGCGCAGCTCGCCGATCACGGCGCGACGTTTGGTGTCGACGACGCTCACGCGGTCGGTGGTCGCGGACACGACGTAGAGGCGCGCCCCGTCGCGGCTCGCGATCATGGCCGACGGATGGCGCGCGACCCGGATCGTGTCGGCCGCCGAGAGCCGTCCGTCGGATCCGGGCGCATACGCCCACACGGTATTCGCGCCCCACGACGACACGTACACCGCGCCATCGGGCGTCACGGTGACGCCGTACGGGTAGCGGCCGGCCGGCAGGCGCTGCACGACGCGCCGTGCGGCCAGATCGATCACCGCCAGCGAATCATCCATGTTCTCGGCCGCGTACAGCAAGCGCCCGTTAGGCGCAACGGCGAGGCCCGCCGGATAGCGCCGGCCCTCGCGGCCGCGGCCGGGATGCGGGCCTAACGGGAGACTGTCGGCCAGCGTCGCCGTGTCGCCGCGCCAGTCGTAGCGGTACACGAGATCGCCGTCGGCGCCCGACGCGTACAGCGACGACCCGTCGGGCGCGAACGCGAGACCCACGAACGCCGACGGTTGGGCGAGCGTCTGCACCACCCGGCCGCTCGCGCGGTCCACCACCTGGATGCCTTCCTCACGCCAGCCGGAGAGCAGCAGCACGAGGCGCGAGCCGTCTGGAGAAAGCGCCATCGCCAGCGGCATCTGCCCGACGGGCGTCGACGCGCCGGCCGGGTCGAGCGACACACCCGTCGGCAACCGGCGGTGCGCGTCGTCTGGCGACTGCGCGTCGCGCGACAGCGGAGCCGGATGCCGGCCGCACGCGGCGGCGGCCACGCACAGTGCGACCAGCGCGCGACGAAGCGTTGCCGGTGTCACCGATCGGGCGCCGGTCACTGCATGATGGGCGGCACCACCCAGATGTCGACGCGGTTTCTCGTCGGCAGCGGCACCGCCACGCGGCCGCGCCGCGTGTCGACGCCGATGTGCGCGGCTAACGGAAATCCGGTGATGGCCGTCAGGCGGTCGCCATCCCGAATGGTGAGCGAGGAATCCTTCCAGCTCGTCACGAGCAGACGGCCATCGGGCAGCATCGCCGCGCCATCCATCTGCGCGCGGTTGTATCCCACCGTGCGCGGCTGCGCCTCGCCGGGATGCCAAGCGAGAATGTTGCCGGTGCCGAACGACACGATCACGAACCGGTCGGCGCGCCGGTCCCAGACGAGGTCGGTGGGCCGGTGCAGCGAGTCGCTGGCGAGCGCCACCGAGACGCGGTGATCGCGTCCGACGCGAAAGATGCGCTTCCCCTCGCCGGTGCGGCTTTCCGGGTGCGCCGGGTCGAGCAGGCCGGGCTCGGCGACGTAGAGCGCGCCGTCGGGCCCGACCGCGACGCCGCCTAACGCAACCGGATGCTGCGCGGCGAGGCTCACCGAGGGACCCGTCGCCCCGGTAAGCGCATCGAACGCCCGCACCGCATCGCGGTCCACCACCCACAGCGTGTCGCCCACGAGCGCCAAGCCCTGCGGCGCATCGAGCCGCGCCCCGTTTCGTCCGTTGTCGATGAACCGCAGCGAATCGATGCTGCCGTCCGGATGCATCCGGCTGATGAACGCGTCGTGCCCGCCCGCCGAATCGCCGCCCAGATTCGCGACAAAAAACATGTCGGCCGCGGAATCGTAGCGCGCGGCAACCGGTCGCTCGAAACCTCGAACGCTCGCGGCATGCGTGGGCGGGACAAACGGCTTGGCCGGCGGCTGTGCGTTCTTTGCCGTGTCCGGGGCACCACACCCTGCCAACACGAAGGCGAGAACAAGAATTCGGCGCACGCTGATGCGGAAAAAGGGCAAGAGAAAGGCGGACACAATGCGGACACAAGAGACAATCACGGACCGTTCATGCCGCAGTCGAAGGTGCGTCTCACGAGAGGGTGCTCAGGCTCGAGTCGCCTGCCGGGCCGCCGCGACCATGATAGAAAGGATAACAAGCGTGAAACTGAATTGACAATGAAAGAGATCAGGCTGCGCGGGACCAAGGGTTTGCCTAACGGATAGTCGAGTTTTCTGTGAAAGAGAAACTGATCAACACCCTGATGCCTGCGCCGAGCAACACTCGCACCCGCGCGGCACGATGTCTTTCGTCATCCGTTCGATTTCGCTTTGTTAACTTTTGATTATGAGCGAGGGGACGGCAAAGGCACATGAACTTTGAAGGGTCGACGGATCTCACGAAAGACCGCTCGGCTCGACCGACCTCGCGTGATGCCACGGGACCCTAACGGTTCGCGCCCTGCCCCGTAAGGTCCGCGATTTGTCCGTCTGTAGTCCGCGCCCTGTCCGCCTGTAAATCTCCGCCTTGTCCGCCTGTAAATCTCCGCCTTGTCCGTCTGTAAGTGTCCGCCTTGTCCGCCTTTATATCGGCGGATTGTCGCCCGTAATCCGCCTTCAGTCTTCCCTCGCCGCGGTCCTTCCTCTACAATCTTGGCCACGAACTGACCAAGTCGAGGACACCAGTGAAAATCGCACGCCTGTCGGCGGCGGCGCTCGGTGCGCTGCTCCTTCACGCTGCGCCGTCGGCCGGCCAGGCCACGGCATACGACACGTCCATGTTCCACGCGCTTTCGTGGCGCGAGATCGGACCGTATCGCGGCGGACGCTCCGTCGCGGTCGCTGGCTCTGCCGCGCGTCCGCTCGAGTTCTGGATGGGCACCACCGGCGGCGGCGTGTTCAAGACCACGGACGGCGGCGCGAGCTGGGAGCCGGCGACCGACAAGTATTTTGGCGGGACGATCGGCGCCATCGGCGTCAGCGAATCGAATCCCGACATCGTGTACGTCGGCGCCGGCGAGTTCGACATCCGCGGCAACGTGTCGCACGGCGACGGCGTCTGGAAGACCACCGACGACGGCAAGACCTGGGAGTCGCTCGGCCTAACGGAGACGAGGCAGATCTCGCGCGTCCTCGTCGACCCGCACAATCCGGACGTCGTGTACGTTGGAGCGTTAGGCCACGTCTGGGCGCCCAACGCCGAGCGCGGCGTGTACAAGACCACCGACGGCGGCAAGACCTGGCGCAAGGTGCTGTTCCGCAACGATTCGACCGGCGTCAGCGACATGGCGATGGATCCGAACGATCCGAACACGCTGTACGCCGCCATGTGGCAGGCCGGACGCAAACCATGGCTGCTGGTCTCGGGCGGCGCCGGGAGCGGGATCTTCAAGACGACCGACGGCGGCGAACACTGGACCGAGCTCACGCACAATCCGGGGCTGCCCAAGGGCATCATCGGCGACATCGGGATCACCGTCTCGCCGGCCGATCCGCAGCGCGTCTACGCGATCGTCGAATCCGACTCGGGCGGCGTGTTCCGCTCCGACGACGGCGGCGCCACCTGGACGCGCACGAACCAGGAGCGGAAGCTGCGGCAGCGCGCCTGGTATTACTCGCGCATCTTCGCCGACCCGAAGGACACCAACACCGTGTACGTGGTCAACGTGTCGTTCTTCAGGTCCACCGACGGCGGCAAGACGTTCAACCCGATCTCCGTGCCGCACGGCGACAACCACGACCTGTGGATCGCGCCTAACGATCCCAAGCGCATGATCGAATCGAACGACGGCGGCGCGACCGTCACCTTCGATGGCGGAAAGGCCTGGAGCGATGAGGACTACGCGACGGCGCAATTCTATCACGTCACCACGACCACCGATTTCCCGTACAAGGTCTGCGGTGCGCAGCAGGACAACTCGACGCTCTGCGGACCGAGCCGCTGGCCGGGCGGCATTCCCATCAGCGAGTGGCGGGAAGTGGGCGGCGGCGAGTCGGGCTACATCCAGGTACGGCCCGACAGCACGAACATCGTCTACGCAGGCAGCTACGCGTACCTGTCGCGGATGGACCTGTCTAACGGACAGCAGCGCGACATCATCCCGTGGCCCGACAATCCCATGGGCCACTCGGCTGAGGATCTGAAGTACCGGTTCCAGTGGACCTTCCCGATTCTCATCTCGCCTCACGATCCGAACACGCTGTACCTGGGGTCGCAGGTGCTGTTCCGCACGCACAACGGCGGCCAGAGCTGGGAAATCGCGAGCCCCGACCTCACCCGGCACGATCCGGCTACGTTAGGCCCGTCCGGCGGGCCAATAACGAAGGACCAGACGTCGGTCGAGTATTACGCCACGATTTTCGCCATCGCCGAGTCGCCCGTGGTGAAGGGCGTCATCTGGACGGGATCGGACGATGGGTTGATCTACGTCACGCGCGACAACGGGAAGACGTGGTCCAACGTGACGCCGAAGGATCTGCCGCCGTTCACGCGCATCTCGATCATCGATGCGTCGCATTTCGGCGCGGGTACGGCGTACGTCGCGGCCAACCGCTATCAGCTGGACGATGACGCTCCCTATCTCTACAAGACGTCGGACTACGGCAAGACGTGGACGCGCATCGATGCGGGCATCGATCGCACGCAGTTCACGCGCACGATTCGCGAGGATCCGGAGCGCCGCGGCTTGCTGTACGTCGGCACCGAGCGCGGCGTGTGGGTGAGCTTCGACGACGGGTCGCACTGGCAGTCGCTGCAACGCAATCTGCCGAAGGTGCCGGTGCACGATCTGGAGGTGACTGAGGGCGATCTCGTCGCCGCGACGCACGGGCGATCGTTCTACATTCTGGATGATTTGTCGGCGCTGCGGCAGCTGACGCCGGAAATCGCGCAGGCGCCCATGCATCTGTTCAAGCCGCGCACGGCATATCGCGTCAATTGGGGCGGCGGATTCGGCGGCGGCGGCGGACGCGAGCACCCCGTCGGCAAGAATCCGCCGAGCGGGGCCGTGGTGTACTACACGCTCTCGTCGCCTAACCAGAAGGTGACGCTCGACTTCCTCGATGCGAAGGGCGCGGTGATCCAGTCGTTCTCGAGCGAGCTGGACAGCGCGGGGCTCGCCGACAGCGTGCGCGCCGACAGCATCAAGAAAGCGAACAAGGGCAAGGAGCCCGCCGCCGAGGGAGGCTTCCGGCGTCCGACGCATCCCCGGGTGTCCAACAAGGCGGGGCTCAACATGTTCGCGTGGGATCTGCGCTATCCCGACGCGGTGGGATTCACGAACCTCATCATGTGGGCCGGCTCGACCCGCGGGCCGCTCGCCGTTCCGGGAACCTACTCGGTTCGCCTAACGGTGAACGGCCGCTCGCAGACGCAGTCGTTCGTGCTCAAGAAGGATCCGCGCGTCCATGCCACGCAGGCGGACTTCGAGGCGCAGTTCGCCCTCCTGATAAAAGTGCGCGACCGGCTCTCGGCGGCCGACAATGCGGTGCGCACGATCCGTAATCTCGAGTGGCAGATGGACCAGCACGGGTCGTCCGCGCCGTCCGGGTTCGCCGACCCG
>Ga0207695_10003618_pt1 | contig 21616 bp, 14 predicted proteins | sample KBSC54metaG_FD_184354 | JGI IMG/M metagenome (GOLD analysis project Ga0207695, IMG submission 184354) | Corn rhizosphere microbial communities from Kellogg Biological Station, Michigan, USA - KBS C5-4 metaG (SPAdes) (version 2) | ecosystem: Host-associated > Plants > Roots > Rhizosphere > Soil...
CGGGTTGCGCGGCTGGTGTAGCGCGCCGTTATTGCCCGGACTTTATCTCCACTCGCCGGGATCTGGCTGCGTTCATCATCCGTGCGAAGTTCAGCAACGTATTCGCTTCGGTACTGAGCGGATGCGCCTTCACCTTCGTAAACGGCACGACGTCACCGACCTCGACGTTGTTCCCGCCGGCATTGACCACCAATTGCAACGTCAATGGTGACAATTTCGGTCTGTTCGTCACTGGATTGACCTACTTCACGGACAATCCGCAGGTGACCGGTAACGATTGGTATCCGTTCATCCAGAAGATGCGTGAACTGCGAATCACCAATGGAACTTTCCTGGGTGTGAATGCGGACGGACGCAACGGAACTTACGCTCTTGGCGTAACGAACGGCGTGCCGCCGATCGGCGATCCAGGGAACCTGCTTCGGAAGCAAATCGCGTCGTTTGTCATGCGCGCTTTCTTCTTCTAAAAGTTGTTCTAGTTCCTCTCGAAACGGGCTGTCTCACTTCGGTGAGCCAGCCCGTTGTTTTTTGTACCGGTGTCAAATCCCGGTGAACTGGCTCGATTGGAAATCGGGCTGGTAAAATAGATCGTTTCCTTACACCTGTCATGAAAAAAGAAGCCGCTCTGTTCTTGTGCCTTGCCTTGGCTGCGCCAGCCTGTAGGCAACGCGGACCAAATCAACCTGATAGCGGAGCTGCCGCTACAAAACAGTCTGATGCTACTGCAACTCCTAAAGCCTCCACACCCATTGCTCCTTATGCGCCCAAGGACAGGACAAAGCCGACGCTCTTTCCGGCGCGGATGAACGGGAAATACGGATTTATCGATAAGACGGGGAAGACGGTAATAGAAGCGCGCTTCCAGAGAGCACTGGAGTTTTCGGAGGGCCTGGCGGCAGTGGAAGACGCAAAGGGCCAGTGGGGTTATATCGACTCAACAGGAAACCTGGCGATCAAGCCGCTGTTCACCGCGGCGCTTCCGTTTTCCGAAGGACTCGCCAGCGTGCGGATGGGTGACAAGTTTGGTTGTATTAATAAGGCCGGAGAGATTGTGATCCCGGCCAAGTTTGCCGGCATCGGTCCTTTTAACGAAGGACTGGCCGAGACACTAGTGGAACAGACCGTTCAAGGTATGGCGGTCCGCGGGTGGGGTTTCATCAAAACTGATGCGCTCTTTCCGATTGTGCCGCAATATGACGCGATCGGGCCGTTTGGAGAGGGTGTCGCGCCGGTACGTATCTTTGGCAAGAAATGGGGCTTCATCGACAAAGACCGGAAGATCATCATCCAACCGGTATATGAAGCGGCGTTTCAGTTTTCCGAAGGTCTGGCGGCCGTGCAGGCGACCTACGAGGATCAATACAAGTGGGGTTTCATCAATCACGATGGAAAGTATGTGATCCAACCACGGTTCGGCGTGGCGAGGACCTTTTCCGAAGGGCTGGTTGGCGTCCGGGTGATGGATGGCAACAAGTGGGGCTTTGTGAACAAATCCGGGACGTACGTAATCAAGCCGCTCTATGACGATGTCGGACAATTCCACAATGGAATTGCGTTGGTGAAGCTAGGTCCTAAGGAGTGTTACATCGATACTACGGGCAAGACGATCTGGCAGGAAAAGTAATTACGCTCCCTTACGGTCGCGGCTCGGCTACTGCTGTAGGCAGAGGCTGGCTGGAACGAAAAAGTAATTATTGTTGGTTCTGCAGGCAGAGGCTGGCGCCGTCGAAAGATGAGCTACGGCCGATTACTACGGTCAGGTTGTTTGTGACCGCACTGCAAGCAGGAGTTCCAGCCGGTAACGCCGGCGCCGGAAACGTGAGCCGATAGAGCCCGATGGATCCCGGAACGAGCTGCGCCGGGAAAGTAGGGGCACTGGAGCCAGGGCGCGTCGCAGCGGCGTCCGTTCCGAACCGAAAGTCTATGGCAAGGCCTGAGACGTTCGGTGCCGGGGAAGGCGATGGGACACCAGTAACAACCTGAGTATCCGCATATCCTAATCCATAAGCTTGTAGTGTGATGGACTCTCCCACAATGGCAGGGCTGGCCGACGACACGATCGATCCGTCAGCATGCAAAAAGACCGGGAGGCAGGGACCGGACTGAGGATTTAGCGGGATATCGCAAGAATTCAAAATATGGATTTGATCGCCCACGGCATCGAGCGCGATCGGTTGCCCAGGCGCATTGCTATCTGAGATTGTGAGTAAGGCAAAATTCGCCGGCACGCGCGAACTCACCGGCCCGTTTGGAACCAGCTCAAAAGGAATTTGCACCGTGATGGCAGTTAAGCCCGAGCAGACCGTTGTTGGAGCGACGGCAGCGCAGGATTCCACTGGCACCACGGAGAAAATTGGCACCGAGACCGGATCGTGAGAGAAGGTCTGAGTCAGCGAGACGGAGAAGCCGCCAAGAGTTACAGGCCACGTGGAGCCGTCCGCAACGACAGATTGCGTCAGTATGGTTTGCGTGCGGGCGAACAGAGTAATTACCTGACCTGGGGCGACCCGGACAGGCTTGGGATTGGAGTAACCCAAGCCAGTTACTACGCTAGGGGTCTGACTCAGAAGCGGGCCGAGTGAGAAAAAGAACCCGGCCAGTAATCCCACTAATTTCATACTCACCTATTATTACGCTAAAACCCGATCAATTGAAAAACGCTCTGACAAGAAAGACAGCGGTCATATCCCGGGTCAACGGAGCGTTGGGGCAGAACAACGCAGGGGTCGCCGAGCAGCCGCTTGTGAGGCCCATTTCACTGAACTTCTGAACGAATTTGAAGTTTGGATCGGTGGATGGGACATCATTGAAGGTCTGTGTGGCGGAAAAAGGAAAGTTGTCCCCGAACAGATCCTTCATCTTTCCGCGAATGATGAAGACAGCCGCGGTCTCACGAGTGGCAATATCGTTCGGGCAAAACAGAGTCGCCGCACAGCCGAGAGTTATCCCTTGTTCCTTAAGCTTTTGCACATAGGAAAAGTTGGGGTCGGTGATGGGGACGTCGGTGAAGTACGGCGTAGTGGGGTATGGGAAGGTATCGCCGTAAAGGGAGCGGATGACAAAGGCCGCTAAACTTTCCCGTGTCACCTGTTGGTTTGGGGCGTAGACGCTCGACGAGCCATAGCCTTTGGTGATTCCCCACAATTTCAGCACGTTGATGTAGTTGAAATCGGGAGATGACAAGTCCACGTCGGTGAATCCCTGGCTGGTGGCCCAGGGAAAATAAGCATTCCAGGTTCCCCAGGTGGCCAAATTGTTCACATGGGGTTTAGCGTATTCGCCGGAAACCCATAAGCCGCCCTGAATAGGATCGACGGCACCGCCAAAATAGTCGCCCCATCGTGCGGCTGTAGCACCGGGGTCGACAAGATCGTAGAAATCTTCGCCAGCCTTCACGTTTGTGATGCCGCCGAACGTAACCGTTCCGGTGGAAGAGGTTGTAGTGCCGACGATCAGATTATTCGGCAAGGTGTTGCCAGGGCCGATGGAAGCAGGCACATCGAAGGCGGGATAAAAGAAGTTTCCGTTTACCCAGCGCTGCTGCAAAGTTACTCTATTGTTGACGACGTCGATCAGATCGTAAGTGACGGTATCCGGTTCATCGGCATAGCCGGTGTTCTGGGAGGTATACATCAGACCTTCGCGCAGGATCACTCTGTTGAAGCTGGACGGCCCTGTATCGAGTGGAATCGTGCTGCCGGCCTGCGGCGCCGCGGTTGGATAGCTGTAAGCCCACACGTTGTTTAATGTGATGCGTGTCACGGTGGGAGTGGCGCTCGTAGGATTGTTGATCTGCCATAACGTCAGATAGGTAGAGTTTGGGGTATCGGACGCGTTGATCATATAGAACCCATTGGCTGTCGCGATTTGAGTGCGGCCGCGCAGATGGGGAACCTGCAGGGTTGAAGCTACGGTGTTGTCCGCATTTTTCAGATTGAAGATGTCCTGATAGGGCAGGGTGCTGGTTGGCGTGGCGCTGTAGAGATCGGATTTTTTGATAATTCGCAGCTTGGCGTATTGGAATGTGAAAGGGGCGAAAGTGAACTGGTTGGTAGTGACGTAGAGAGCAGTATTATCTATTCCTACCTGGGGAAAATCACCCCAAAAATTGGTGGTGGTTTGGCCATCATTACGTAAGCTGAGGGCCCAGCTTGTCCAGGTCCCGGCATAGGTGGCGCCAGGGGAAACGGAAACCATCAGGTAGGAAGTCCGCGAGGTTTGATCCAGCACCTGCAGCGTCATAATGAATCGGCCGTGCATCTGATCGTAGTTGATATTTACGTCTCCGAAGATGCAGGCGATGGGGACGCCGAGGCTATTGCAAATGGTGAATGGATAAAGGCCTGGAAACCACTGGGTGAGGTCGGTTTGATTCGTTAAAGTTCCGGTCCGGTCGTATCGAGCTACAGTGGAGTTCACAATCTGGATCACATCCTGGGGGCCGACGGCAATATTAGAAGATGGCGGATGATAGATGGTCTGCTGGATGCCTTGGAAACCAATTGTGGGGCTAAGTGTGAGCGGCAGCCGGGCAGGAACATTGACCGGGCTTCCGGAAGGGCTGAACCAGGTGGATGAGGGCGCGCCGGTGGGGATGCGCGGCGGTACCGATTTCGTCTTCTGATACTGATCGAGTGGGATCACCGGTGGGCGCGGTACCCCGATTTGTTGGCTTGGGCCGGCTGGAATGCGCGTTGGTGGTACCGATTGTGTCACAGGATTGAAAGTGGAGCGGAGATTGGTGGACCCCGATGCGTATTCAGCGTAAGATTGGCCGTAAAGAGAGGCGGAAGCAAAGAAAACCAGTGCGGCAACGAAGAGTGTTGCCAAATGCGATCTCATTAAACGCAGTACTCCTTAATTTTATAAACCTCTAGTCTACCCGAGTTCTTCACACTGCATATGTTTCCACGCGTGGTGTTACAGTGAGATTTCCTTACTTGACATGGCCACCAAGAGACCCTGGGTTCCATGGAAGCGGTACACCATTGTAGAGACCGATGAGGCGCTCTACATTCCCAAGCCCAATGAGCCGCAGAACGATCTTCACTGGCTGAATACGGCCTCGATTCCGCAGTCGGTGCAGTTCATGATTGACTGCTTGCCGACACTGCGGCGGTTGCTTGGCCGCTTTGGAAGGTACGATGTTCCGATCCGCGTTCTTGACGTCGGCACTGGGAGCGGCGCGGGGGCCTCTCTTCTGGCGACTCTATATTCCGGGCAGATTCTTGGCTATACGTTGAAGGTGGACGCGCTCGACCGGGCGCCGCATGTGCAACGCTACGCCCGAGCAAAATTCCCCATGATTAACTACATGATCGGGGAGGCGTGGGACCTTCGCGGCGATCGCCCTTGGGAAGTGGTGATCTGCAGCCATTTGATCGAACACATGGATGATCCGATTGGGTTCGCGCGCCATTTGCAGAGCCTTGCATCACAGTGGGTGCTGATTTATGCGCCGTATAACGAGACGAATCCTATTCCTGGGCATAAGGTGATCCTGGATAATGATTTGCTGGCGAAGATGGGGGCTCAGGATGTGGAGATTATTGCGTCGCCGGGTTGGAATCCGCTGGTTCATAAGGATCCGAAGTGTGTGTTGTTTACTTTGCCTGGGACGGCTGGGATTAAGGGTTAGTCAGTTCCAAAAACAGTTCGACTTGTTCGCGGGTGACTGAGGGAGCGCCTTCCAAAAATTCTTCGATGGGCTCGCCATGCTGGAGATGATCGAGAAGCATCTGGACAGGGACACGAGTTCCAGCAAAGCACGGTGCGCCTACGCGAATGCCGCCTGGATTACGTCCTAGGCTTCTTGCCGCTTGCGGGTTGCTTCCACGCCTTTGCCTGATTTCTCTTGCCGTGAAACACGTGCGTAATCACGATGCGGCATGATTCTTCCCGGTAATAGACGATGTAGTTGCCTAGAGGAGAACAACGCCCGCTCGGGTCAATATCGTCACACCGGCGACCAATTCCGGGATTCGCCGCCAGACTCACGATTTTCTCATGCAGTCGCCAGATGACTCGTTCTGCCGGCGCGATGCTGCCACTCTGAGTGGCAATAATAAAACCAGATCTCGCCGAGGTCGTTCTTTGCTGATTTCGTAAGGACGTAGCGCTTCATCGGCGCGGTCTACTTGGATGACCGCTTGACGCCCGAAGCGAGGCGTTTCTTTCCTCTTTCGGCGATACCGGCGAAATGTTGCCGCAGACCATCCTCGTCAAACTCTTCGTAGCGGCCCTCCTCAAAGTCTTTGACTCCCTGCTGTACACGCTGCCGGATGTCCTTATATTCGCTAGCTGTCAGCTGTTCTTTCCTGACAGCTTCCGCTTCTTGCATATGTCGCACGGCATCGCGCACCACTTCGCTCGCATTGGTGTATTGACCCGCCTTTACCTTGCCTCGGATAAACCGCGCCATCCTCGGTGGCAGCGAGATGTTCATCTGTTCAATGGGCATCTGAGTTCCTCTCTTGCTATTATCCCTGCTTACGATAGACCGATAATTGAAAACAGTCAAATTCTGACTGTGGGAGGCACTGAGGATCAGCTTGGACCTGATGTAGCGGCGAGTAATGGTCGGAGTGCTGCTGTCAGTTGATCGACCCGCGCGCTCCAGCTTTCCTGGTGAGCAACCCGGATGCGGTTTTCCCGCAGGGCAGAATCATTTTCGGCAACGGCCTTTTCCAACTGCTGTACAAATTGCGCGGCGTTGTTGTACAGATAAACGAGGCTGCCGAACAGCTCCATTTCCGGCAAGCGCGTACTGACCACTGGGAGACCATAGCTGAAGTATTCGTAGAGCTTGATCGGGTTGGTGCCGATGGTGAGATTGTTGCGCAGAAAAGGAATCAAAGCGGCGCGGAACATGGCCATGTATTTGTGAAGCTCGGAGTGCGGAACCTCACCGGCGAACAGGACGTTTGGCAGCCGGCTGAGCCGCAGAATACGATTGTCTTCCACACGGCCGATCAGCAGGAATTTCCAGTTGGGATGGAGCCGGGCGGCCTGTTCTATGGCATCGATATCGAACCAGAAATCCAGTGCGCCGATGTAACCGACGATGATATCGGAGACGTTGCCGGCTGAGGTGTTGCGGCCTGTATCGCTGGTCTGCAGCCAGGATTCATCCACGGCGTTGCGCACCAGGAGCGACTTGTCTTTGAGCACCGGGTAGCGCGCGAGGTTTTCGTCTAGCAGCTCCTGGGAGGAGAAGATCACCAGGTCGCTGGCTTCGAATAGCTGGGGTTCTTTCTCGACAATCTCCCGGGCGATTTTCCGGAAGCCGCTCAGCACGTCGTGGCAGTCGTAGAGGATGGGGAAGCCGAATTCGCGGCGCAGCTCAAGGGCAACATCGAGCCAAAGCGGGAAGCTGACCATTTGGATGGATTGTTTGGCGCCGCCCGCCTGAAACAGGGTGCGAAAGGCACTGGCAATCTGTGTCGATTCAGACTTATTCAACAGGCGATCGTGAAAAACAGGTTCGAGCGGTAGATGTACGTGCACCTCGGCGACCAACGGTTCGAGAATGCTGAGCTGGGGGCTATTGCTGAAGACATAAGGGCGTGGAAATTCACGTCCCAGGTGGGGATTCAGATAGAAGCATCGATGGCCGCGCGAGGCAAACGTTCGGGCCAGGTGCTGTGTGCGCTGGATCCGCGTGTGCCAGTCCGTCATAGGGAAGAACAGGATCTCCGGCAGCTTCCGGCCTTCGCCTTCCGGATGTTGAAAATTTTGGGTGATCTTCCGCGATGGATAGCGCCAACTATTCTGGAAATGCTTGGGTTCGCGATGGGGGAACAGGGGGAAGTAAAGCCAGCGGAGGTAATAGGGGCGGACACGTTCCTTGCCCCACTCCAGTGCCTTACGAAGGAAGTTTTTCATCCTGTTGGAATTGCATTATCAGGCGCAGAGTCATTCTAACAGCGAAGTCTATTTGGGAACTCCGATCGCTCGAAGAAAAGTTCCGACCGGCCGAGAGAGCTTCTCCAGCGTTTCGAATTGTCCAGGCGCTGAGTTCTTCAATGAATCGTACTGGCTGACGAGACCTATCGGAAAGCAGATCAAGATCGCCATGACTGTGAGACTCGCAATGATTCCTATTGCCACTCGCCTCAAAACGGGACTCGAAACCATTTCTGTGGCGCGCAGACCGGTGACGGCGGCTGCAATAAAGAAGAGCGATGCGAAATCTGCCAAATATCGCATGGTGGCCATCAGGCTCGCATCCAGAAGAAGGAGGACGGCTCCAATCAGACTGAGGACGCCGATTAGCGCCAGCAAACCACGTTTCGCTACACCGTTCTGTTTCCCAATCACTAACATGGGGATGAGCAAGAGTTCAAGACAAAGCGGGGATAGCCATAATAACCCGGCGATTGGTTCAAACCAAAGGTAATTAGACGCGGGTTTCAAAGACGGAAGGAACAACCCGAGATAAGGAAAGGTCCCGGAAATCTTTGGAGGGTAGAGCAAGAACAGAAAAATGTTGCCGAGCAATCTGCCGGCACTGAAGAACTGCACCTTCGATGAATTGATGCCTGCAAGCTGGTACCGTATCCCGAAATCGAGCGGCGAATCAAACCGCAGGTAATTGTGAATGCCTACCAAAACCAGTGCCGCCGCGAAGGGAGCCGCTGCGATAAGAAATCGCTTCCGCTTCTCCTTAAAGCGGAGGCCATCATTTAAAAGGAATGTCCAGACTAGCGCCAGTCCACCAAACACGAGCGATGGCCTTGCCAAAATTGCCATTCCTAGAGATGCTCCTCCTAGCGCTAACGATAGCGTAGAGCGCTTCTCATCCAGACAGGCACGCAACAACAGATAGAGACCCCACAACAAAAAACACTGGCCCGAGGTAATCGCGGTCTCATAAAAACCTGGCCTCCGAAGCACCGAGGGAAACAAGTTTGAGAAACCAAGCGCATAGCACAATCCGTAGAAAATGAAGCGGAGCGTTCGTGGACAAAAGCGGGCCACCGCAGTCTTAAGAAATAAGCAGGCTGCGATGAATGCGGCGGTTCCAAAGAGCCACACTGCGATTCGATCCGGCAGAGAAATTCCGAACAACACCCGAAATGGCAAGAAAAGGGTCAGCGCCGCAGCAGGGCCATAATATACGTAATACTTGCCCTTATAAAAACTCAGATCCTGGGGATGGTCAATCGTGCTGTTCTGCTTTGGGTCATACGGGTCGTTCAACTGTAAGAGCCGGGGATCAGGAGTGATCAATAAACTCAGTTGTCCCTGGAGATAGGCATCGGTGAGAAAGTTGTACACGCCGTGTTCAGGGACTTCCGCGGTGACATGGGGGTGAACGGTCCACCTGTAGTAAGAGCCAAAAATCAAGAACACGAGTAAGAGCGCACGGCTGTTCCAGCGGATTTGTGAGATTGGTGATCGCGCGGAATCGTCAGTAGAGGTCGATATCCTTGCCGGGTCCAGGATAGGCTTTACCCGACCTTCGTTTTTCATGTTTGCACGGGATGGTTTTGCTCAGGCTGAGCAGGTTTTTTTCTGACTATCAGACTGTCCACCACACCCCAGGCTCGTCTGGTAAGCGGAACGGCTACCGATTCGATACGGCCAACTGACCACACTAATGCGATGGCGAAAGAAATATCAAACAATACGTTGAACAAAAACATCTGCTTAATAGCGTCGATCGAGCCCATCGTTACAGTTACAGTCAGAATTTGCACCGCTGCCATGGCCATCAGTAACGCTAGTAGTTCCAGTAGAAGACGCTCTACCAGTGTACGTTTCCGGCAATAGAGAATCACCATCCCGATGGTTTCGATGCCGCAGAGGAATTCGAACGATGTGATGGTTTTAGGTCCGTATTTTCTCTTCAAGTAGCTCCAATCACTAAAGGCGCGACTCCTCTCGTAAGGGGGCAGCCCGGCCGATTTCTCAAAGTTGCCAAGCATTATCGGGCGCGCCAGCAAGGCAAGTTCCGCCGTACGATTCAGGCTTTCATGGAGCCGTCCAGGATGGTGGAGATAGAAGATGCCAATCTTGCCGAAACTCATTTGGTCGAAGAAGTTTCGGAACTCCGGGCTATCTCGCGGTACCGATGGTTCAAATGGTGTTGTGCCACGATATTGGGCCAGATTGGTACTCACCCCAAGTTCATTCAGATCCTGAGACGGAGTCGGCGAGTATTTGAGAAGTTCTGTAAAAACAGCCATGTAATAAGTGGTTTTGTATGAGAATGTAGGATTGCTCACGGAATATCCTGCGGAAACAAGGACCACACCTAGAGACAATGCAACATTTGTCAAACGCCAGCGACGGTCGGAACGGAGGTTCCGGAGTCGCAGGAATATCACCGCCAGCAATAGTCCCAATGCTGCATTCTGGGGCTTTGCGGTGACGAAGAACAAGCAGCAGAACGCACAGCCGAGCAGCGTCCCGATATGCGGCGATTGAAACGTCAGCAGTAGTAAGGCCAGCATACAGAAAAGAAAGATAAAGGAGCTCGGCTCACTGTAGAAGGAGTTGAAATAAACGACGTAGCCGGCATCCGTGAATATCAGGAATAGCAAGCACAGGAAGACGAACCGGGCGAGCGGCCTGAGCTGCCGGGAGTAAACGATGAACAGCCAGGCGGCGAATAGCAGAATCACAATATGGACGAAGCCAAGACAGCGGAGATCAAAAAAGTTGTCCTTCGCCAGGAGTCTATTGAGGGGCAGAGAGAGTGCAACAAGAGCTGACTCGGAACTGAGAAAGCCACTGACCCAGCGAGCGCTGGGATCGAACCGCCACTTCAATTCAAAATAGCGAAAGAACCGGTCAGATGTATCGCTGGTATGGAGGAGGTCGAAGCTTTGAGCGATTCTGGCGAAGTCTCCATTGTCAGCCATGCCGATTACAGGTGGAAGAAAAAGTTGCCAGGCGAGCGCGGCCGCAATCAGCGCCAATAGACAATGCTCCAAGCGGCGATGAACTTGCTTCTTGGCTTCTGGATTCACTGGTTTTAGCAGGCGGAGAGGCTACGCGCCTTTGCTCTGCTCCTTTAGCAATATTATTGCCGACGATCAGTTGTAACAAAGGAAACGGCGGAACAGGCGCCGTTTATATTGAAATTCCGGCAGGCCCAACAAGCCGGGATGTTCGTATTGATAGCATCACACTTCTGTCCCCATTCCTGGCGGCACTTGTCAGCGACATGGTGTATCAAAAATGATACTATGGCAGATGGATTCGGTACTCAAGCGTCTGCCCGCACGTTTTTACCGTTCAGACAGCGGTCGGGAGCCCGTGCGGGAATGGTTGAAGAACCTTGATATCGAGGATCGGAAACTCATCGGTGAGGACATCAAAGATGTTGAGTTTTCATGGCCCATCAGTATGCCACTGGTCCGAGGTCTCGGTAGCGGGGCTATGGGAAATGCGCAGCAGTTTGCCGCGCGGCCGTATCGCCCGCGTCCTGTTCTGCGTAGCCGGAGAACAGATGGTGTTGCTGAATGGCTTTTATCAAAAAGACGCAGAAGACACCAAAACAGGAAAATAGACCTGGCGATCAAACGCCAAAAAGGAGAAGGCTCATGAAAAAGAAAAGCATCGGATCATCCTTCGATAGTTGGCTCCGCGAGGAAGGTATCTACGAAGAAACCACTTCGACCGCAATCAAGCGAGTCCTTGCGCGCCAGGTGGAGGCGGCGATGAAGGAGCAGAATGTATCTAAGGCTGAAATGGCCAAACGTATGCACACAAGCCGGGCCGCACTCGACCGTCTGCTTGATCCCAACAATGACGCGGTTACGCTCAGCACTCTGCAGAAGGCCGCTACAGCGGTTGGACGCGAAATCCGGCTGGAACTGGTGTAAGAAGTTGGCGTTATACTGAAATATCAAGGCGATACGGGCCTTGCTTCCAGCACACAAATGCATTTGAAGAGTGCTCATGCCAGAAATTAACGAACAGACTCTTCAGGAAGCATCTTCTCCCCCTTCCGCGGTTCTTCCGTTTGAGCCCAACCCAAAATTCCTGGTTAACACCTTGCAGGAAGATGCCGTTCTGGCTCGTTGTGAAGGCAAGCGGATTGGAATCCTGATCGTTGCCTATAACGCCGTCACGACCCTCACAAAGGTTCTGAAGCGGATCACGCCCAGCGTCTGGGAGAACGTGGAAGAAATCGCCGTATTCGACGATGCCAGCCAGGATGCTACTTACGAGTTGGCCGTCGGCCTGAAGACGCTGACGAATCTGCCCAAGCTGACGGTCCTCAAGCATGCCAAGAATCTGGGCTACGGCGGAAACCAAAAAGCCGGGTATCAGTATTTCATCGATCGTGGATTTGATGTGGTCGTCCTCCTGCACGGCGACGGACAGTATGCTCCGGAAATCCTGTCCCACATGTACCACCCGATTGTGAGCGGCGAGGCGGACGCGGTCTTCGGTTCGCGAATGATGAAGAAGTATGGTGGGCCGTTAAAGGGGGGCATGCCGTTTTACAAATACATCGGCAATCGCATTCTGTCCGTCTTCGAGAATAATCTGTTGGGATTGAAGCTGACGGAGTTCCACAGCGGGTTTCGTGCCTATAACCTTCATGCCTTACGCCGGATCGATTTCAGTGCGATGACAAACGATTTCCATTTCGATACGGAAATCATCATCAAACTGAATCATCAGAAATTCACCATTACCGAGATCCCGATTCCCACCTACTACGGAAGCGAGATTTGCTACGTCAATGGAATGAAGTATGCCGGCGACGTGGTCAAGGCAGTGTACCGGTATAAGCAGACCAGCCGGTCGATCAAGCGGCATCCTGAGTTCGAAGAGTACTTCGTCCACTATCCGATCAAGGAGAGCAAAGGGTCCAGCCATTACAACGTGGAACAGATGGTGGGCCAGGACCAGGAAGTATTGGATTTGGGATGCGGTGAAGGCATACTGGCGGCGCGGCTACAGAAGCAGAGGAACCGTGTGACGGGCGCCGATATTCTGCCTCATGCGGCGAATGAATCGGTGCTGGAACAGTATTTCAGTGTCAATCTCGACCAGGGAATTGGCCCGGTGATCGAGGGTCTCCAAGGAAAGCGATTCGACCGGGTGCTGCTGCTGGACATTCTGGAGCATCTCCACCGGCCGGAAGTTATTCTTCAGCAGTGCCACGAAACACTTCGGCCTGAGGGAAGGCTCATCGTCTCTGTTCCCAACATTGCCAATATCACTGTGCGGCTGATGTTGCTGCTTGGCAAATTTGATTACACGGAACGGGGCATTCTGGATAAGACCCACTTGCGATTCTTTACGCGCAAAACCGCACGGCGGTTGCTCGAGGAGAACGGGTATCAGATTCACGAAGAGAAGGAAACTCTGATGCCCATCGAGTTGGCATTCGGGCTGAGCGCGAAGAATATATTGATGCGCATGGGCAACCGTGTGCTTGCATTTTGTACGTGGCTGCTACCCGGGTTATTTGGCTATCAAATCATGTTTGTGGCCAAATCTCGCCAGGGAACCGCGCGCGCCATCGTAGAATAAAGTCTATGTCCAGACTGTGGCATTTCATCCCGCTATTGCTGTTGCTGGCGGCAGTTGGTTGTAATAAAGACCCGGTGGGATCAGGAGCCGAAACCAAGAACGTGCCTTCCGGCCCTCCTGTAGTAATAAATCTTTCCCCAGCCACGACGCCGGCCGGCACACCCTTCAATGTCCAGCCTGATGGGAGTGCGGCGCTTGGAATTCTTTGCAAGGACGCCGACGATAAAACCGTCATTGTCTTTGCCTCGAAGCCTCTGGCAACACTGAAGGCGAAGGAGGGGGCGTGTTTTGTCACCGCCACCGTTCCCAAGGAACTGTTTAGCACGCCTGGATCGTATCCTGTTTTCATTCGTAACAGTGCAGGTGAGTCAAACAGGTTGACCTTCGTTGTCACGCCGGCCCAATAAATGCAGCGGCCTGCGCTTCGTACTGCGCTAATTTTTATTGCCATCATCCTGTTTGCTGTTTTCGTGTATTGGGATATCCTTTCGTACCGAACATTTGGCCCGGAGTTCTCCGCCTTTTATGTTCTCTATAGCGGGAACACATTTTCCCATGTACTGGAATCGTACAGAACAAACTTATACTACCCTTGGTACCGTCCCACCACATTTGTTCTCTTCTACTGGTTTGGGAGCGAACTGATCGATTGGCATAATCTTCTGGGGTGGAAAATCCTGGAGCTCATCGCTGCTCTTCTGTGTAGTTTTCTCGTTTACTGGTTGGTATTGGTGTTGCTGCCCAAGCAGCGGCTGGCGGCAGCGCTAGCGGCTATTTACTACATCGCCAGTCCCAATCTCTATGCAGTGATCATGGACGCCCAGGGTTTGGATTTTACTCACATCATCTTCGGCTTGCTTTGCGTCATTCTGTTTCTTCTGGCGTTGCATTCTACCGGTTGGCGAGCGGTTGTTCTTATATCGCTATCTCTTCTCAATTACGCGCTGGCGTTGACATCCAAGGAACTCACCATCGTCACGCCTGTCTATCTGGCGGTAGTGGGCGGAACCCTGCTATTCACTGAAGGCGATAAGCGGCGGTGGTTCCGGACTGCAATGCTCCTGTTACCATTTTTTCTTTTGACCGGTGCTTACTGGGTAGGACACGTTCAGAGAATACCGAAGGATGCCTGGACTGCAAACGGTGGCTATCGTATGCAGCTTTATTGGCCGGCGATCATCGAGAACCTGAAGAACTACCCATTTTGGATGACGCGAACATATGGCCTTGTTCAGGACGCCCAGATGAAGCATTTTGCGACGTGGTGGAGCACCCTGCCTGCCTGTTTGGCGGTAGTGGCTGTGGCGGTGGTGTGGTTCCGGAATGCCCGGAGAGATCCTGCCTTACGTGTACTGTTGTTTCTGTTGCTCGCCTGGATGGCAATCTTCCTTATTGTCCCGGTGTATAGCGGCGGCTATTATTGGCACGCGAATCTGGCCATGGCAGGTTATGCGGTGCTCTTCGGCTATGCGATCGCCTATCTCCTGCAGTCCATTCCGGTAGTGTCCTGGCGGCGCTCGGCGGTATGTGCATTTTTCCTTGGGTTCTTTTTTTTGGCCCGGGCAAATGCCTGGAGTTTCTTACACGAATCCGCAAGCGCCCACTTTTACCGTTTGGACTATATGGCACTGGACGCTCCGCCATTGAAACCCCAGCAGCTCACGGGACCAGATAGGCCTTTGATCTACATAGAGGATCGAATGGCACTTGGTCCCTGGGGGTACGGTGGGGGAGATAACCTTTTTAAGTACATTTACTTAAATAAAAATATCGAGGAGAAGAGCGTTCCGCCGCTTACCAGCGTGCCGAAACCTCTTTGCACGGAGTGGCTGGCGAGGCCCAATGCGCACTTTGTTTATTATGACGCTCGATACCACTGGTGGGATGAAACCGATCTATTCCGGGAGTACTGTAAGGGAAAGATGTGATCCTAAAAAGTCTTGGGGCCATCCTGTCCCGATTAGAATGGCCCCGCTTGGTCCAGCTATCACAAGACTGAGCCCCCTTGCAGGTGAGGCTTGTTTCTTGTTCAGAGTCGGCTAAATACGGCTCAGTACACTATAATGAAGCCAACCGCGCCGTTTGTCCAGAGCCAATCCGAAGTTTCCTTACACTCTTATTCAACTTCACACAGAAACCGCAGTCCGGCTATGGGCTTCGATCTTGAATTCCATCCGGTTAGACTCTCCAAAGTCGTTCAGAAGGTACACCGGGTGGCTTCCGGCTATAGCATACAGTTCCGGCGGTACCAATGCACTGAGCATGGTAGGGTTTCCGTAAGAGGTCTGCAACATAGTCAGCCCCATTACAATCACTGTGCCTGGCGTGGCGTTCGCGCATTCCACCACTAAGGCCGACTGGCCATCAGACTGAATGTTGAACGCTCTTTGGACCTCGGTTCTGGCGGGATGGAGACGGGTCAGTTCTAATGATTTGCTCTGCTGCCGCGAGGTAGTACCATTGATGCTTAAAAATTCTCCGGGAGTGAAACGAGGCTCTTCATAAGGCGGCCGGACACCGGGCCGGAGCTTGTGCGGATGCCATGAAGCGCCCCACTTACTTTCAAAGCGTTTCTTGTTCTGCTCGAAGATGCGGAGCGATTCTTCGGAAGAGATCTTTGAGAATGAGCCATTGCCGAAGTGATGAATGAAACAGTCGTCGGCTGCGATTACCCGATACCCGGTCTTCTGTATGCGGAGTGAAAAATCATCATCTTCGAACATGCCAATCTGGAAGCCTGCATCCAACTCGCCGCCGGCTTTTTCCCACACCGGCCGTGGTGTCAGCACACAATACAGCGGGGCTACCAAGATCTCCGACGCCTGGCCCGCCTTCTCCACGGCGATCCGCAGGGCGAACTTCTCCATCTCGAGCACGTTGTCGTAATCGAAGTTGATCTTGGTTTCGTTGCCGGAGAAATTGGTCACCGCAGCCACTGCGCCGGCCTTGGGATCCACTTCGCAGTGGCGTACCATTCGGCCCAGCCAACCCGGCGTCACGATCGTGTCCGGATTTAGAAACACCAGATAATCGCCTTTGGCTTTTTGTGCGGCCAGATTGTTCCCGCCGGCAAAACCTAAATTCTTGGAATGACACTCGAGACGAATGTGGGTGTCAGTCCTGGCGTGACGTTCCAGAATCTCTGGGGTCTTGTCAGTCGAGTTGTTATCGACGATGATGACTTCGTAGTTAGGCCAGGAACCGTTCCGGGCTATCGACTCGAGACACGGCTCGATGAACTCCTCACTGTTATAAGTCACAATGAGGATGGACACCAACGGGAAGCTGCCGGAGACTGCCTGCTCCATTGCATCCACTCGCGCTGCCCATGTGTTCTCGCGGGCAAAGTCGATGCGCCGTTGTTTCTGTTGTGGATCATTCTCCTGAAGCGCCGCGTCCACCTTCTGTGCAAAATCCTCGGGGTCTTTGGCGGTACAGAGCAAGCCGGTGTTATACGGGAGTTCCGCCATATCGGTAGCCACCACCGGCTTTCCCTGGCTGAAGTACTCGTATAATTTCACCGGGTCGACGCCCTTGGTCAGGTTATTCAATTTAAATGGAATGAGGCAGACATCGAAATGCGAGAGAAAGAGCGGAATCTCACGGTAATTCTTTTCGCCCAGCAGGTGTACGTTAGGCAGGGACTGCAAGCGGGAAACATCCACTTGATGCACTTGGCCGATGAGTACAAATGTGTACTGCGGCCGCGAGTCGGCCACTTTGGTTAACAGGTCGAGATCGAACCAATCGGCGATGGCGCCGTAGTATCCCACGATCGGTTTTGGTAAATCCTTCAGCAGGTCATTCGGCCGCGGCGAAGCGAAGAAATCGAAGTCGGCGCCGTTGCGTGCCAGAATCGGCTTCAGGCCTGCCGCCTGTTGCCGCTCGTAGAACTCCTGCGAGGTGACCACGAGGACATCGCATTCTTTGGTCAGCAGCCGTTCTTCGGCGAGATTAAACTCGCTGATGCGCGGCTCGGCGGTCCAGTTCTGCCAATCGTCCATGCAGTCGTATAGGATCCGGGCCCCAAAGCGATCGCGCAACGCCAGCCCGGCCTGCCGCCAATAGGGGAACTGCAGCAGCGCGCAGCTTTCCGCAATCTGAAAATCGTTGTAGAGTTTTTCGAAGCATCGCGTATGGGACTCCGCTTCTTCGGCCGTCATCTGGCCGCCATAAAGATCGGGCCGGTATCCACGGAGATGCACTTCCCAGATGTTTTCGCGGAGAGGAATTGCTTCGTAGGCGTTCGGCGTACCGGGGAGCAGGAAACGTGCCGGGCTCACCCAGAAAACACGATGGCCGCGGCGGGCGAATTGAGCGGCAATCTGCTGCGGCCGTTGGAAACGAAATTCGAAATCGAAGATCGCCAGAATGACGATGTCGAACTTCCGCTCGGGGATCAGCTCGGCGAGCTTCCGGGGCTTTGCGGCTTGGGTTGGGGGAGCGGTTGAAACAACCGGTGTAGCCGATCCGGATGTAGTGGCCGGCGGAAGATCCAGCGGCGTCTCCATTCGTTCGGGCATGTAATTCCAAATGTAAGGGAAGCTCAACTCGTATTCGTCGAGCGACCCCGCGCCGGCGAAAGGCAGCGCCAGCACCCATCGCAGGAAAGCGAATGTGCCGCGCCGGGTCAGCAGCGTGTAGCCTTTCCGAATCGCCAGCATGATTCGCCAGGCGCGCTGGTTGCGGTACGCCTCAAGATTCGAATCGAGTGTATTCTGAAACCGGTCGATCCCTTTTAAGACCTTCCCGCGAAGCTCCTCGGCTTTCTGCAGGCGGCCGGAGACATCCGCATACAGGGTGCGCTGCCGGTACACCTCGTTTTCCAGAGATTGGATTTGGGCCTGCGCTTCACTCTGTCTGTGCAATTCCGCCTGGACTGCCTGTTGTCTCCGCGACTCCTCATCATGCAACCGGACAATTTCCTGTTCCAGCCGGCCTTTCTCGTAATTCAATTGGGCAAGCTGCAATGCGAGTTCTTTCGTTCGCCCCGCCAGTTCCTGGCGTTCTCTCTGCCAGGCTGCCTCGTTGATGGGAATTGTCTTCGTCAGCCTTTCGAGCTCGGACAGAGTGCCGTTCCGCTCGGTCTCCAACTCCGTAACACGCGCTGAGAGTGTTTCCACTTGTGCGGCATGCGAGGCGCTTTCTTTCTGGTAAAACTCGGTCTCGTGCAGTAGCCGCTTCGTTTCGGCGCGCAGTTCCTGGCTATCGCGAAGTTGCGCCTGAATGCCGCGGCCCAGCAATGCAGCAAGGTCCGGTTTGAAAATGGGTACTGCTACCGCCCGATCGAGCATCTCGATGGCGATCTGTGCATTTTGTCTGGCCAGATCCGCCAGCCCTTCGGTGTTCGACTCTTTCTTCGCCGCCAGAGCATGGCTCATCAGCTCCGCCAGGCGCGATGCTTCCACGGAACGTATGTCGAGCTCAAACTTCTGCAGACCGGCGCGCTCCATCGCCTGGTTTACCTTCGTATCGTAACTCAGCGCGAGCACCGGCACCCGGCCCAGTATGCTCAAAATCAGAGAGTGCAGCCGCATACCGGCCACCAGATCACACTGGCTGAGAATGGTGTAAATCTGCTGCGGCGAAAACTCCGGCTCGAGCACCATCGTGCGATCCTGGCGCTTCATGCGCGAACGAATCCGATTGGCGATGGCGGCATCGTCTTCCACCTTGCCTTCCAGCCGCTGGAAAGGCACAAATAAAATACTGCCTTCGTGATTCTGCAGGAAGAGATCGAGGCCGGCGGCGACTTCCTGCTCCCAAAAACCGGGATGAATTCCCACATCCCAATGCCGAAGCGCAACGCCGATCAGCGGCCGTGCCGCGTTCAGATTCTGGAGGACCTCGAGCGCCGCCGGGTCCTTCTCTGTCGAGAAACCGAACACCGGATCGACCGTTAACGTAATCTGTTCCGCGGGCACGCCGATCGATTCGAGAAGCTCCCGGGAAGCCTTGTCGCGCACGGTAATGGCTGCCGCCGCATCACAGGCGACTTTGGTGAACCTTCGCCCATGCTCGGACAGTAGGGGACCTACACCGATGGCATACAACATCACTGGCTTTTCGTAGATGGTTGCCATCGCCGCAGGCGCAGTGTAAAAGCTGATGCCCCAGTGATTGTCGGTAAGAAAAGTGTTTGGGTTGAAGCCCCAATAGTCGTGGAAGATGCCGCCGCCGCCGATGATCACCAGATCGGTTTGCCGGACAGTCTCGAGCATGGCCGAAGCGTCCGACCACAGGATCGACTCCACTCCATATGTTGCCGCGGTCTTGACCGGCGTCGCGGATGTGACGGTAATCTGTAGATCCTGCCGCAACTCGCGCAGATGCTCGAGCATCGCCGTCAAAATAGCTTCGTCGCCCGTGTTGCCGAAGCCGTAGTATCCCGTGATGAAGATCTTATTTTTCAAGCTCCTACCTGTTCTGAATCTTTATGGTAGCCCGAGTGGCTCGTCGGGCAAATCACTATGCGGCGGGTTTCGTGCGTGCAAATTTCGAATTTGGCGGCGGAAACAATTGTGGCTTGGTCACTGCACGAAGATTTTTCGGGCCGCCGCCAAACCCGCCGTCCTGTTCCGAGAGCCGAGTCTTTCATCCTGACTCGATCCTAAAACAATGCCGCCGGCCCTGGCGTGGACTTACGCCTTCAGGTTATTGATACTATGTGAGCTTTTCGGTCGACATGGCTGGGAACGTGAATTATGAACACCGCACGCTATTCTGAAAACTCTTAGATGCCATCGCTTCTGGAGTTCCAAAACATCACCGTCGCTCGTGAAAACGGCAAGGTTGCGCTCGATTCCATCAGCCTATCCATTGATATCGGCGAGAACGTCGCGATTATCGGCCCCAACGGTTCTGGCAAATCGACGCTGATCAAGACCATTACTCGCGATCTCTATCCGCTGGCCAATCCGGAATCTTCGCTGCAGTTGATGGGGCAGAGAACCTGGAATGTATTCGATCTTCGCGCCATGCTTGGCATTGTGTCGAACGATCTGATGAGTATCTGTACGCGCGAGATCACTGGCCGCGAAGCTGTACTGTCGGGATTTTTCAGCAGCATCGGCATTTGGCCGCATCAGCAGATTACCGAGGGCATGGAAGCGCGGGCGGGAGAACTTCTCGAGTTCCTGGAAGTACCGCATCTGGCCGATCGATTTGTCTCCGAGATGTCGTCCGGCGAAGCGCGCCGGATCCTGTTCGCTCGGGCGTTGGTGCATAATCCCAAGGCGCTTATTCTTGATGAGCCCACTAATAGCCTCGACCTGCACGCTATGTATAGTCTTCGCGAGGCGATGCGGAAGCTGGCGCAGAATGGGACCAGCATCATTCTGGTGACGCATCACCTGCCGGATATTATTCCCGAGATCGGCCGCGTGATTCTTATTAAGGATGGACGTGTGTTTCGGGATGGGCGTAAGAGTCAGATGCTCAGTTCGGTTGCACTGTCGGAGCTTTTCAACGTGCCTCTCGAGCTGGTGGAACGGGATGGTTACTATCACCTTTGGTGAAGAATGTCTCTGGTGAGACGTGGAATCTCTTGCTCAGTCTATTGATGTGGGCTTTCGATAAATCGCGCTTTCCATTCAGAACCTCGGACGCAACGCTGGGCGAGCCAAAAATGTCCTTCAGGTCCACCTGCCGCAGATTATTGGCATCCATCACAATATCGAGCGGTGATGCCGTTGGAAGAGTGTAATGCTTATTCTCGAAATCTTCTATGAGTAGCGTCAGGAGCTCAGCGAGCCGAAGTTCTTCGGGGGTTCTGGCCGAATAAAGGGAACTGGAAGAAATGGAGCATTGTTTCTGAGATTATCGACGAGAAAGAGTACGCGGGTCTCTTATCGAAGACGCTGCCGCACATCATCCACACAGAAAACGAAAACGAGCGGTGCATCGCCGAGCTCGAATCTCTTCTAACCCAAGTTCGTCACGACCACGGCGATTTGAGCGTTTTTCATCCGCTTGAATGGGGCAAGTCCCGCGCCTGCACTATGAGGTCTGCGAAAAGTGATGTAGTGTAGACCAACCCTCTTGTAGCTGCGGACGTCTCATGACACTATCGGCTGAGAATGTTTTTGCGGCCGAACCGCCGGAGCAAGGATGGCAA
>Ga0207695_10003621_pt1 | contig 21603 bp, 16 predicted proteins | sample KBSC54metaG_FD_184354 | JGI IMG/M metagenome (GOLD analysis project Ga0207695, IMG submission 184354) | Corn rhizosphere microbial communities from Kellogg Biological Station, Michigan, USA - KBS C5-4 metaG (SPAdes) (version 2) | ecosystem: Host-associated > Plants > Roots > Rhizosphere > Soil...
GGCGTCGTTCGATCGCTCGGTCGTCGCCAATGACGAAGGCCGCAACAACCCGCAATCCTACAAGACCCACGGCGTCTCGGCGAAGGCGGCTTACGATTTCGGCGGCGTCACGCTGACCTCGATCACAGCCTGGGAGCATGCCGCCGGCAAGAGCCTCGGCGATACGGACGGCGGCGCGGGCGTCAACTTCCCGCTCAACGGCGCGCCGTTCGGCTTCGGCGAATCGCAGGGTCACCTGCGTGGTCTCGACCAGTGGAGCGAGGAAGTCCGCCTCGCCAGCGCCGACACCGGCCGCTTCAAGTGGCAGGTCGGCGGCATCTACTTCGATTCGCGTGATCACACCGAATTCGACCAGCGCGGCTTCTTCCTGACCAGCGGCGCGCCCGTCTCGCCCAGCAATCCCAAAGGCACGCCCGGCGTGCTCGGCACGGTTCCCAATCCCAACAACTGGGTACTGCTCCACGACGTCAACAAGTCGTGGGCGGTGTTCGGCCAGGCTAGCTACGCGCTGACCGACCGGCTGACGGCGACCGGCGGCGTGCGCGTCACGCGGGACACCAAGACCACCGACCTCCTCCAGCACCCGGGCTTCACTGCCTTCCTGCCTATCGCCGCGACCGCGCCCGCTTCTTCCTATCTCTGCGGCACGTCATTCCACTGCCGTCTGTCCGACACCAAGCCGAGCTGGGACGCGAGCCTGCTCTATCGCGCAAATGACGAGATGAGCCTCTATGCCCGCGTCGCCCGCGGTTTCCGCGGCCCGACCATCCAGGGCCGCTCGGCGGTGTTCACGACCGCTTATTCCACCGCAAAGTCCGAGACCAACACCAGCTACGAAGCTGGCGTGAAGACGGCGTTTCTGGACAACAAAGTCCACTTCAACGTCACCGGCTTCTATTATGTCGTCGACAACATGCAGTTCAACGGCAACGACAGCAACGGCAACGGCGTGCTCTTCAATGCCAAGAAGGGCAAGGGCTACGGCATGGAGGCCGAGCTGGAGGCGCGGCCGACCAGCAACCTCCACCTCAATGTCGGCCTGAGCCTGCTGCACACCGAGATCGACGACAAGAGCGTCTATACGCAGGTCGGCTCCGCCGTGATCAACGGCAAGCCCACCCTGTCCCAGACGGTGCTCAATCCGGTCGTCCAGCGGGGCAATCTCTTCTTCGCCCAGATAGACGGCAATCCCTTCCCCAATGCGCCGGACTACAATCTGAACGTCAGCGCGCGCTACGATGTCCCGATCAGCGACACGAGCCGCCTGTTCGTGGCCGGCGACTTCAACATGCAGGGCAAGACCAACTTCGTGCCGTATGCGACGGTCGAATATCGCGCCGACGGCAATTACGAGCTGGGCGCGAAGATCGGTTACGCCTTCAAGACCTACGAGGTGGCGCTGTTCGCGCGCAACCTCACCAACCAGAAGAACCTGATCGACGTCATCGATACCAACAACTACCGCGCGGGCATCTACAACGATCCGCGCGTGTTCGGCGTGACGTTCAGCGGCTCGTTCCGCTGATCCGACCGGCCCGTTCGGTATCGCCCCTCCCCCTCAGGGGGAGGGGCGATCCTCTCATGGCGCGTCTCCGGCGATCGCCGGGAACCCCGCGTGTCGGATCGGGGCCACGCGTCGGATCAGGGTCATTCCATCTTCCGTTCGCACTGAGCGAAGTCGAAGTGCGTGCCCCGGGCGATGCGCCCACAGCACGTCCTTCGACAGGCTCAGGACGAACGGGACATGATTCCGACTGGCCGCATGATGCGTCCATTCACCCCACCGTCGCGACGACATTGTCGTCCGAATTGCGGTCGATCAGGATGTTGTAGGGATCGGCGCCCGCATAGCTGGGCTTGGCGGCGGTCACCAATTTGATCTGCTGCACCCCGCCATGGACGGGCATGCGCTGCAGCGCGAGCACGTTCTTCGCGGCGAACAGCCCGCGCCCCGGCATCGCCGTGAACACGCCATAGTCGATCCGCTCGGCGAGCGGCGCCTCCTTCTCCACGCCCTTGCCATCGGCATAATATTTGTGCGCCTCGACGGTCAGCGTCGTCTCGTAGCGACCGTCGGGCAGCTTGCGGACGCTCGCCGCCCTGGTCTTGATGTCGTAGAGCGTGATCCGGTCGAACAGGTCGGTGATCAGCTGGTTTTCGGCCGGCGTCGCGCCCTTTCGGAATTCGGCGATCAGGTCGAGCGAGCGCGGATAGGGCGCGGGCTTGAACTTGAAACGCTCCAGATAGCGGTGCAGCGCGGCGTTGACCCGGTCCGCGCCGAGCTCGTCCTTCAGCCGGTACATGACCAGCGAACCCTTGCGGTAATGGATATATTGCTGGTCCTCGACGCGATCGAGCGGCAGTTCCTCGATCACCTCGCCGCCGCGCGAGCGCAAGTAGCGGTCCAGTTCGAACTGGAGGAAGCGGCGGATCTGATCGCGCCCGTAGAGTGTCTCCATCACCATCAGCGCGGAATATTGGGCCAGGCTCTCGGTGAGCATGGTCGCGCCCTGCATGTCGGCGCCGACCGCCTGGTGCGCCCACCATTGGTGCCCCAGCTCGTGCGCGGCGACGTAGGTGACGTAATCGATCTTGGTCTTGTCCGAGAGGTCGGCGATGAAACCGATGCCTTCCGAATAGGGCATGGTGCCCGCGAAGGCCTGGGCGAACTGGGCGTAATCGGGGAATTCGATGATCCGCGCCTGGCGGAACTGGTACGGGCCGAAAGCCGGCTGGTAATAATCGAGCCCATGCCCGAAGGCGGCCAGCATCCGGTCGACATTCTGCGGGTGTTGCGCGTCGTAATAGACCGCGAGATCGATGCCGTCGTGCCGGACGTGCCTTTCCAGATAATGGGCCGACTGGATCGAGAAGAAGTTCTGGATCGGCGCATCGGTGACGAAGCGCGCGGTGCGCCGGCCGTTCGCGGTCGCGTCCGTCCGCTTGTAGCCCGGCGCGATCGGTGTCTGGTCGGCATCGGTGGTGACGGTGATGTCGGTGTTGATCCAGTCGGCGCGAAGCTGGTTGAACGTCGTGGCCGACAGATCCTCCAGCTTGGCCGGGCGCAGCTCGGCGGGCAGGCCGTATTTCCGGCGCTTCACCCGGTCCTGCAGCAGCCCGTCGCGCGCCATGCCGACGATCGGCACGATCTCGCTATTGTCCACGAACGTGCCGTTGTCGACGACGCGCTGGTCGTCGCCATTGTTGCGGAAGCCGATCTGGTGGCGGACGGTGGTGAAGGCGATATGCGCCACCGCGCCGGGCGCCAGCGGCGTGGCGAAGCGGTAGATGCGATACTGGAAGCGCGGATAATCCTTCGCCAGCGTCGCCCCGGAGACGGCGAGCGTCGTCCATTTGGTATCGCGCGTGCCCATCCGGACATGGATTTCGGAGAGCGGCACCGCCTGCCGGTTGACGAGATCGAGGATGCCGGTGGTCACCAGCTTGCGATCGTGCGGCCAGAGATCGACCTTCACATGCGCCATGGTGACGGCCGGCTGGAGCACCTTTTCGTAGGGCAGCAGCTGCTTCTCGTAATCGGCCTGATACCGTTCGTCGTCGAGCGGCGTGCGATAGTCGTTCCAGACATGGGTGTTGGTGAAGCACCAGGCCCCGATCCCGACGAAGGTGATCGCCGCCGCCGCCGCGATCACGCCCGGCGCGCCGCCGAGCCGGCGGGGCAGCCGCTTGAGCCGCGGCATCAGCCGCGTCTCGGTGCCGCGCCGCCAGAGCGCATGGCTCAGCACGAGCAGAAGCAGCGCGAAGGCGCCCCAATATGCGCGGAAGGACCAGGCGCCGATCCAGAATTGCCCCTGCCCGTTCATGTCGGACAGCGGGACGTTCGGCGCCTGCGCATAATTGTAGAGGTCGTCGCCGAGGCCGAGCCGCCCGAACACGATCTGCGAGACCTCGAAGACCAGCATGATCGCCCAGCCGACGAACTTGTGCGGGCTGATCGCCTGCACGAACACGGAGAGGATCGCGATCAGCAGGAAATCCACCGCATTGGGCAGCACGTACCAGAGCAGATATTTGCCGATCTCGAAATGGCTGTAGCCATGGATGAGCTGCACCACCATCGCGCCGGCCACGCTGACCAGCAAGGTCGAGATCAGCACCAGCGCCACCGCCAGCGCCTTGGGCACGGCGAAGGCCCAGTCCGGCACCGCGCTCGCGTCGATGATCTCGTGGGTCTTGCGGTCACGCTCGCGCCAGACCAGTTCGCCGCCATAATAAATGGCGATGATCAACGGGATGATCGTGAAGCTGCCATTGAGCAGATTGATGACCACGCGCGTCACCGGCAGCACCGGGGTGCCGAAGATCTCGCCAAGGTCGGTCAGCGCGCCGATGGCGTTGAACAGGCCGAGCGCCAGCAGCACGATATAGGCCGGGCTGCGGAACACCTGCACCATCTCGAGCCGCGTGCGGGCGCGCAGCTGCGCCCAGGCCGTCGCGCGATCGAAGCGCGGATCGGGCAGCGGCCCGGCGGGCGGCGGCGTCTCGACCGTCTTCGCGGCCTGCGCGGCGATGGCATCGCGGCGGCGCGCGGCACGCGACGGACGGGTGCCGAAGCGGAACAGCGCATAGGCCAGCGCGAGGAACGCCGCGCCGACCACGATCCAGATCGCCCGGTTCCACAGCAGCATGCCGTCGACCGGCGGGATCAGCGCGTTACGCTCGGTCGCGGTCCAGTATTTGGTCGCGTAGGAGAAGGCGCCGAAGCCCAGCGGCTCGCCATAGCCGAGCTGCACGTCATAGGTGTGATCGCGCGAGAAGACGACGTTGACGATCGTCCACAGCACCAGGAAGGCGATCACGCCGACATAGGTCGCCATCATCGAGCGCGTGACCGTCGCCAGCGAGAAGAACAGCGCCGAGGTGAGGAACAGGTTGGGCAGCGCGATCCAGAGATAGGGCGCGAGATAGAAGGACAGGCTGTTCGGCCCGAGCTGCTCGGGATCCATCCACGGCATCAGCGTGCCGATCCAGATGGCGAGCGGGATGAACAGGAAACCCAGCGCCGCGGCGAGATAGGCGCCGAGGTAACGGCCGAACAGATAGCCCGTCTTGGTGACGCGGGTGGCGCGCACGATCGGGCCGAAGCCGGTCTCGTCGTCGCGCACGATCACGTTGGCCACGAAAGCGGTCGAGACGAACATGTAGAAGAGCGAGAAGATCAGGTAGATCTGCGCGATCGCATAGGGCGCGTTCTTGTGGACGTTGCCGCCCGATCCGATCTGGATCTGGTCCGACGTGGTGGCGCCGAAGGCGAACAGCCCCAGCAGGATGGCCGCCACCCAGAAGACCGGGTTGCGCATCTGGTAGCGAAGCTCGAAGCCCGCGATCTTGAGGAACATCGGCGTGCTCCCCTCAGGCGGCGACGGCGGGACGGCGCGAGGCGTCGAGCGTCGAGAAATAGACGTCCTCGAGATTGCCCGTCACCGGCACGAAGCCCGCGCCCGGCGCACCGTCCGACGCGACATGGATGATCGTGCGGCCGGCGAACAGCCGGGTCGAGATCACCCGGTATTCGGCCATATGCCCGTCGAGCTCGGCGCGATCGATGGTCTTTTGCCAGATGCGCCCCTCGGTCTGCGCGATCAGGTCGAGCGGGGCGCCTTCGAGCAGGATGCGCCCGCCCGCCAGCACCGCCATGCGCGGGCAGAGATCCGCCACATCCTCGACGATGTGGGTGGAGAGGATGACGACGACATTGTCGCCGATCTCGGCCAGCAGGTTGAGGAAGCGGTTGCGCTCCTCCGGATCGAGGCCGGCGGTGGGCTCGTCGACGATGATCAGCCGGGGGTTGCCGATCAGCGCCTGGGCGATGCCGAAGCGCTGGCGCATGCCGCCCGAGAAACCGGCCAGCGCCTTCTTGCGCACGTCCCACAAATTGACCTTGTGGAGCAGCGCCTCGACCGTCGCCTTGCGCTCGCCACCGTTGCCGATGCCTTTCAGCACCGCCATGTGATCGAGCATGTCATAGGCGGAGACGCGCGGATAGACGCCGAAATCCTGCGGCAGGTAGCCAAGCGTGCGGCGCAGCGCCTCGGGCTCCTTCAGCACGTCGATCCCGTCGAAGACGATGCTGCCGGCGGTCGGCGACTGGAGCGTGGCGACCGTGCGCATCAGCGTCGACTTGCCGGCGCCATTGGGGCCGAGCAGGCCGAACATGCCCGCCGGGATGGCAAGGGTCACGCCATCCAGCGCCCGCGTGCCATTGCCGTAGACGTGGCTCAGATTGTCGATCGTCAGCATGCCCGCACCCCTTCGGTTTCGGGTGCAGACTATCCGGTGTCTTACAATTGTAAAGCACGGCAAGGCGCCGCGCCCTTCACGGCGCCCGGCGCGGCCTCAGCGGTGGCGGGGCGCGATCGTGTCGAGCCAGGCGACCAATGCGCGGGACAGGGCGATGCGCTTGTCCGAGAAGGGATGGTCGGTCGCCCAGATCGCGCCGGTGACGTGCCGGTTCCCCGCCTTTCGCGCGGCGTCCATGTAAACGAGGTTGCCCTGGCCGTTGCCGCGCGACGCGCCGTAGACGGCAAGGGGGCGATCGCCATAAGCGGCGATGCGGGCATCGAGGGAGAAACGCGCCGCGCCGCCGGTCATCTCCTGCGCCAATGCATCCTCGCTGGTGCCGGAAAGCGGCGGCAGATCGCCGGCCGCCTCCTCGTGCCACGTCTGGCGCCCTTTCGCGGTATGCAGATCGGCGGCGGCGCGGCCGATATCCCAGGCGTCGATCAGGAACAGGCCGATGACCCGCTTGTCGTCGGCCGCCGCATCGGCCGCCATGAACCCGCCCATGCTGTGCCCCGCCACCGCGATGCGCGCGGGATCGATCCGGTAGCGCGCGGCGATCGCGGGCTCCCGAAGATAGGCCAGCGCGGCGTGGGCGTCCGCCGCCGCGCCACCGAACGAGAAGGCGCCGGGGCTCCCCCAGGAGCCGCGATAATGCAGGGTGAGCACGTTCCACCCGTCGCGCCGCGCCGCCTGCGCGAGGTCCAGATTCTGCTCGTTCCCGGGAAAGCCATGCAGCAGCAGCAGGGTGGGATGCGGTCCCCTGCCGGATGCGAGATAGATCAGCGCGTTCATCGCACCGTCCCGCACCGGCAGGACGAAGGCATCCTGTCCCGCCGGATAAATGGCATCGGGCGCGGGATCGGCGATGACCGGCGACGGGCCGGCCGCGCGCGCGGGCGCACCCGCAAATGCCAGCAGCGAAAGCAGAAAGATGGTCCAGCGCATCACGGCCCCCCGAGAAAAAAGGAGCCTATCAGCCGGGCGGATCACCGTCACGCCCCGCTCATGCCATGGTGTCGCCGGCCGCCCGCGTCAGCGGGTGCAGGGCGTGCCGTCGGTCAGCAATTTGTCCTGCTCGCACCGCCTGGGGCGATCCGGCACGGACACCAGGGCGCCGTCCGCGGTCCGCCCGACCACCTCGGGCTGGCCGGTTCCCGCCCCGCACGGCGTCGTGTCGGTCAGCAGGCGGTCCTGCTCGCAGCGTATCGCGTTGGGATGCACCCAGGCCGGCGTCGGATAGACGGGATAGGGATAAGGCGTCGGCGGTGGCGGCCTGTGGACAGGCCTTGCGGGCGCCGGCTGCACCGTCACGGCGGTGGATTGGGCGATCGCGGGCGCGGCCACCACGCCGAGCATCGCCGCGAGCGCGATCATGCCTGTGCCTCGCCGCTTGGACGGGACACCGGAAGGACGAGATCGTTGAATAGCCATGGACCCTGTCTGCTTTCGAACAGGCAGCGCACCCAAGCACTGCCGCCTTATTCCCCGGCGGCACAGCATCGGCGTGGATTCTTAATGACTCGCTAAGATCGCGGAGACTCGGAGCGCTGCGCGGGGACGGCGATCGCATCGCGACGGCCCGCGATGGGGGCCTGCCGTCGGCGCTCCGATCGCGATCGGGCGCCTCGACCGTCGGGAAACAATCCCACCCGCTGGCACAGTCCAGCGGGTGGGACTTTACTGTTACGGGCTGGAAGAATGCCCGTTGTCGAACGCGCCGGCAGCCGCCGCAACGCCGACACCAGCAGCAGCCACACCAGCGACCACAAGGGCGGTCTCACCGCCGGTGATATCCTGGTGCTTCTTGGTGGACGGCGCCCCGATACGCGCGCCGGCCTGAACCGGGACAAGCGACAAGTTTTGCGCCACGCCCGGACGAACCGCTGCCATGGCAGACGGAGCGACGAGCGCCGCGATGGCAGCCACGGCCGCCAACTTGGTCTTCATCATGTTTACTCCCTGTGAGTCGCGGCGATTGTGCACCGCACCCTATGTTTATCACGAAGTTACGTTTCGGCTAAGGCCCTGTTTGCGCGGTTCGGCGCCCCCACCACTCCGATGGCCTGTTGCAGGGCGACAAGAGCCTGCCGCTCTCGCCGAACGCGGCAGCCCGACGTCAAAATATCGCGCATTGCTATTGAGAGCTATTCTCATTCTCGTTATGGCGCCTCCAAAGACCGGAAAGAGCAAGGGGAATCAAGAATGCTTCGTTCGATCACGCGCGTCTGCCTGCTGGCGAGCGCAACCGCCATCGTGCCGCTGACGACCCCCGCTTCGGCGGCGGCCGAAGGGATGGACGGCGCCTCGGCCCCGGTTGCCGACGCCGCTTCGGCAACGGATGGCGGCGAGATCGTGGTGAGCGGCGCGCAACCGGCCAACGAGGCCTCGTCGGGCACCAAATCCGCCACGCCGATCCTGGAGACGCCGCAATCGATCAGCGTGATCGGCAGCGAGGAACTCGCCCGGCTCGGCCTCCAGAACCTCAACCAGGCGCTGCGCTTCGTGGCCGGCGTGACGCCGGAAACGCGCGGCGCCTCGGCCGAGGTGTACGACCAGTTCAAGCTGCGCGGCTTCGATGCGCCGGTCTATCTCGATGGCCTCAAGCAGTTCGGCAGCGGCTCGGGCTACGCCAATGCCCAGGTCGACGTCTCGCGGCTGGACCGGATCGAGATCGTGAAGGGCCCGGCCTCGGTGCTCTATGGCCAGTCGAGCCCCGGCGGCCTCGTCGCCGAATCGTCCAAGCTGCCGCTCGACCGCGCCTTCTACGGCGCCGTCTCGGGCACCTATGGCAATGACGATCTCTACCGGGTCGATGCCGATGTCGGCGGCAAGATCGGCGACGGCGCGCTGTGGCGCCTCTATGGCAGCGTCAACGGCGCGCACGACCAGCAGACCTACGGCAAGCGCCGCCGCGAGACCGTATCCGGCGCCGTCACCGCCGGGGCCGGCACGTCGACCAGTTTCACGGTGCTCGCCGCTTATTCGCACGATCCGTTCAACGGCAATTACGGCGTCTACCCGACGCTCGGCACGCTCCTCCCCAGCCCGACCGGGCAGAAGATCCCGACCCGCTTCTACGGCGGCGAGCCGGGCGACTATTTCAGCCGCGAGCAATTCGGCCTGACCTACATCTTCCGCCACGATTTCGGCGGCGGCTGGGCGTTCCGATCGGCAGGCCGCTACCAATATGTGAAGAGCGACCTGGGCATCGTCTATACCAGCGGCTCGCTGATCGATGCCGCCGATCCGGCCACCTACGCCCGCTCGTCCTACAACACGCACGAGCAGCTCAACAACTGGACCTTCGACAACCAGCTGACCGGCACGGTGGAGACCGGCCCGCTCAAGCACAGCCTGCTGTTCGGCGTGGACCGGCAGGTGGCGCATTCCGCCGAGCTCTACGCCTTCGGCGGGGGCACGCCGATCGACCCGTTCGATCCCGTCTACGGCACGATGCCGACCCCGCAGACCCCCTATGAGGTGCCGGACAATTTCGGCATCGGCAACACCCATGTCCGCCTCCGCCAGCAGGGCGTCTACGCGCAGGACCAGATTTCGGCCGGCGGCCTGCGCGTGACGCTCAGCGGGCGCCAGGATTGGGCGCGCCAGGTCACGCTCGGCGGCGATCCGCAGAAGGACAAGAAATTCACCTGGCGCGCCGGCGCGCTCTATCTCACGCCGTTCGGGCTCGCGCCCTATGCCAGCTACTCCACCTCATTCGAGCCGCAGATCGCGCAGCTGCGGAGCGGCGAACCGGCCAAGCCGTCGATCGGCAAGCAGATCGAGGCGGGGCTGAAATATCAGGTGCCGGGCACGGATATCCTGATCACGGGCGCCTGGTTCCGTATCGACCAGACCAATGTCGTCGTCTCCTACCCCGATTTCACGTCCGATCAGGTCGGCAAGGTCCGCTCGCAGGGCGTCGAGGTGGAGGCCAGTGCCTCGCTGCCCTACGACTTCAACGTGAAGCTCGCTTTCAGCCGCCAGCGGGTGAAGAAGCTCAAGGACGTGGTGGAAAGCAATATCGGCCTCCCGCTCGCCACGGTGGGCCGTGGCGGGATCAGCGCCAACCTCGAATGGGCGCCCAAGTCCGGCCCGGCAGCGGGCTTCGCGATCGGCGGCGCGGTGCGCCATGTCGATCGGGTCTATGCCGATTTCTACACGGACCCGTTCACCGGCACGAGCCGGGCGCTCAACACGCCGTCCTACACGCTGTTCGACGCGCTGATCCGCTACGACCTCGGCAAGGTCAGCCCGCGCCTCGCCAACGTGCAGATCGGGGTCAACGCCACCAACCTGTTCGACAAGACGTATCTGACCAGCTGCTTCGCCAATTACGGCTGGTGCTGGTACGGCAACCGCCGCACCGTGCAAGGCACGATCGGCTTCAGCTGGTAAGGGTTCTTTTTACAATCTCGTTACGGTGAGGTTCAGCTTCGCGGCACTACCAGCGCTGTCATACCCCAGTCGCGTATCGGGGAATCCTCTCGTAGCGTATCGAGGAACGGGGCCGGGATCCGATGGATCTCCGGCCCCGAGCCGTTTTGGGGGGATCCCGCCTGGAGCGATCCGTCCCCCCTTGACCCGTTCGCACGGAGCGAAGTCGAAGTGCGTGCCCCACGCGCAACGCCTGCAGCACGTCCTTCGACTTCGCTCAGGACGAACGGAGGGGCGTGAGCCTGGCTTGAAGCTTTGGCTTACGCCGCCTCTTCGAACAGATCGGCCAGCTGTCCCACCATCGTGCCGCCCAGTTGCTCGGCATCCATGATCGTCACCGCGCGCTGATAGTAACGCGTCACGTCGTGGCCGATGCCGATCGCGACGAGCTGCACCGGCGAGCGCGTCTCGATCCAGTGGATCACCTGGCGCAGATGCTTTTCCAGATAGGAGCCCGAATTCACGCTGAGCGTCGAATCGTCGACCGGCGCGCCGTCGGAGATCACCATCAGGATGCGCCGCTCCTCGCTGCGCGCGATCAGCCGGCTGTGCGCCCAGAGCAGCGCCTCGCCGTCGATATTCTCCTTGAGCAGCCCCTCGCGCATCATCAGCCCAAGATTCTTGCGCGCGCGGCGCCACGGATCGTCAGCCTGCTTGTAGACGATGTGGCGCAGGTCGTTGAGCCGGCCCGGCATCGGCGGGCGCCCGGCCTGCAGCCACGCCTCGCGGCTCTGCCCGCCCTTCCAGGCGCGCGTGGTGAAGCCGAGGATCTCGGTCTTGACCCCGCAGCGTTCCAGCGTGCGCGCCATGATGTCGGCGCTGATCGCCGCGATCGAGATCGGCCGCCCGCGCATCGAGCCCGAATTGTCGATCAGCAGCGTCACCACCGTGTCGCGGAACTCGATGTCACGCTCCACCTTGTAGGAGAGCGAGAGCGTCGGATTGACCACCACGCGGGCGAGGCGCGCGGCATCGAGCAGCCCCTCCTCCTGGTCGAAATCCCAGGAGCGCGACTGCTGCGCCATCAGCCGGCGCTGCAACCGGTTGGCGAGTTTGGTGACGGCACCCTGCAAATGGGTGAGCTGCTGGTCGAGATAGGCGCGCAGCCGCGTCAGTTCCTCCTCGTCGCAGAGATCGGCGGCGTCCACCACTTCGTCGAACTTGGTGGAGTAAGCCTGATAGTCGAAATGCGGAGAAAGATCGGAGAAGGGCCGGTTGGGCCGCGCCGGGGCGGCGCCCTCCTCGGCGTCGTCGCCGAGGCCGCCCTCCTCCTCGGCCATCGAATCGCGCTCGGCCTCGCCCTCGTCCTGCTCGTCCGATTCGCCCTCGTCGGCCTCGGCGCGGACCTCCATCCGGTCCTCCGCGCCGGCCCCCTCGCCTTCGCGCTCGTCGTCGGTTTCGCCTTCGTTCTGGTCCTCGCCCTCATCCTCCTCGTCGCCCTCCTCGGGCTCATATTCGGGCGGCACGTCGGCGGACATCAGCTGCAGGTCCTGCAGCATCTTGGTGGCGAGCTGGGCGAAAGCCTTCTGGTCGTCGAGCGCGAGGTTGAGCCCGTCGAGATCGGGGCCGGCTTTCTCCTCCACCCATTCGCGGACCATCTCCAGCCCGGCCTGTGCACGTGCCGGCGCCTTCTGCCCGGTCAGCCGCTCGCGGACCATCAGGCCGATGGCGGTGGAGAGCGGCACCTCATCACGGGTGCGCGCGCGCGCGATCGGATCGGCGCGCATCCGGGCTTCCAGCGCGGTGGCGAGGTTGGCGGTGATGCCCTCCATGCCCTTCGCACCCAGCGCCTCGACCCGCGCCTGCTCGACCGCGTCGAACACCGCGCGCGCCACTGGCTCGGCCGGCGCGGTGCGATTGTGGAGCGCGGCGTCGTGCAGCCTCAGCCTGAGCGCGAAGGCATCCGCCGCGCCGCGCGCCTCGGCCACCTGATCGGTCGGCAGGGTGCGGCCCGGCATCGGCACCTTGACCGTCTTGCCGCTCTGGATCGCGGCGTCGGCCGAATAGCCGAGCTCGACCTCCGGTTCGTGCGCGATCGCCCGGGTGGCCCCGGCCAGCGCGAGGCGGAAGGCTTCGAGGGGATTGTTTTCGGGCATGCTAGATCCTCCCCTGCAAGAAGAGAGGGTTCACCGGCGACATCGGTGATGAAGGGGTGTCACCGCCTGTGGCGGGCATCACGCGCTCCTCAAGCGTCGACACCTCTCCACCAGCCTGCGGCTGATTCCCCTCCCCTTGCAGGGAAGGATTGAACCTCATCCCTTCTTCACCACGCTCTCGGGCAGGTCCTTGCCGAACACCCGCTGGTAATATTCCGCCACCAGCGAGCGCTCCGCCTCGTCGCACTTGTTGAGGAAGCTCATGCGGAAGGCGGTGCCGACATCGCCGAAGATCAGCGCGTTCTGCGCCCACGAAATCACCGTGCGCGGGCTCATCACCGTCGAGATGTCGCCGGCCATGAAGCCCTGCCGGGTGAGATCGGCGACCTTCACCATGCGGTCCACCGTCTCCTTGCCGCCGGCCTTGTCATATTCGCCGGACTTGGCGAGCACGATCTTCGCCTCGGTGGCGGCGGGCAGGTAGTTCAGCGTCACCACGATGTTCCAGCGGTCCATCTGGCCCTGGTTGATCTGCTGGGTGCCGTGATAGAGGCCGGTCGTATCGCCCAGGCCCACCGTGTTGGCGGTGGCGAACAGGCGGAACCACGGATTGGCGCGGATCACCCGATTCTGGTCGAGCAGGGTAAGCTTGCCCTCCGCCTCCAGCACGCGCTGGATCACGAACATCACGTCGGGGCGGCCGGCGTCATATTCGTCGAACACCAGGGCGGTCGGCGTCTGCAGCGCCCACGGCAGCAGGCCCTCGCGGAATTCCGTCACCTGCTGGCCGTCGCGCAGCACGATCGCGTCGCGGCCGATCAGGTCGATTCGGCTGACGTGCGCGTCGAGGTTGATGCGGATGCACGGCCAGTTCAGCCGCGCCGCCACCTGCTCGATATGCGAGGATTTGCCGGTGCCGTGATAGCCCTGCACCATCACGCGGCGATTGTAGGCAAAGCCGGCGAGGATCGCGGTGGTCGTCTCCGGATCGAAGACATAGGCCGGATCGAGATCGGGCACGCGCTCGTCGGCTTCCGAGAAAGCCGGCACCTCCATGTCGATGTCGAGCCCGAAGACGTCGCGGGCCTTCACCACCTTGTCGGGCGCGGAGAGCAACGTGTCGTTGCGCGCGTCGGGCTGGACGTTGGGGATGTCGGTCATCGCGTCTCTTTCTCGTGACTCAGGCAAAGGCGGGTGCGGACTTGAGCTGCGTATAAGCCGCGATCACGTCCTGCAAAGCCTTCTCATGCGTTCGGTCGCCGCCATTGCGGTCGGGATGATATTTTCGGACGAGTTCGGCGTAGCGCGCCCGCAGCGCCGGGCGATCCGCATCGATGCCGAGGCCGAGCACCTTGAGCGACTGGCGATCCTCGCGCCCGAGCGCGCGGCCGTCGGCACGCGCCTGCTGCCCGGCGCGGGCTTCCTCCATCCTTTGCCGGAAACGCGCGCCGATGGCATCGAGCGGATCGGCGAAGTCGGCCCATTTCGGCGGGCGGTCGGCGCCGACATTCGAGAAAGCGCGGGTCTCGCGGTCCCAGCCGGCATACGGGCGCTGCGCCTCGGCGATCTCGTCCGGGTCCATGCCCTGGAAGAAATTGTAGCCGGTGTTGAATTCGCGGACGTGATCGAGGCACAGCCAGCGCCACGCCGGCGGCTCGTCCGATCGGCGGCCGCGCCGCAGGGGCGCGCGGAACTCGCCCGGCTGATCGCAGCCCGGATGCTCGCACGCCCGTCCCGTCTCGACGCGGCCGTGGAAACGCGGCCCCGCTTTTCTTGCCTCACCGTCCGCCAAGATACTCCCCGTGGATACGCAAAGCCCCCTATATAGTAGCGATGACCAGCACGACCACCGGCCCCGTCGCCGCCGAAATCACGCGACTCCTCGAAACCGCCCTGTCTCCGACACGGCTCGTCGTCATGGACGACAGCAAGAAACATCGGGGCCATGCCGGCCACGATGCGCGGGGGGAAAGCCATTTCACGGTGGAGATCACCGCGACCGCGTTCGATGGACTGAACCGGGTGGCGCGCCAGCGGTTGGTGAACCAGGCGCTCGCCGAGCTGCTGGCCGAACGCGTCCACGCCCTGGCGATCAAGGCGAGGGCGCCGGGCGAATGACCACCCGTTCGCCCTGAGCTTGTCGAAGGGCCGTTCTTCTCCTTTCGGCGTCGAAGGGAAGAACAGGGCTTCGACAGGCTCAGCCCGAACGGGATGTGAGGAGACTCTCCATGCCTTACGAGCTCTGGTACTGGCCGGGCATTCCCGGACGCGGCGAATTCGTCCGGCTTTCGCTGGAGGCCGGCGGCATCGCCTATGTCGACCAGGCCTTCGAAAATCCCGATTCGCTCGGCGATGACATCGCGGGGCGCGTTCCCGAGCCTTTCGCCCCGCCCTATCTGGTGGCGGGCGATCTGGTGATCGCCCAGGTGGCGAACATCCTGCTGTTCCTGGGCGACGAGCATGGCCTCGCGCCGAAGGACAAGGCCGGCCGCCATTTCGCGCATCAAGTGGAGCTCACCATCACCGACATGGTGGCCGAGGCGCACGACACCCACCATCCGGTCGAGCTGATGTCCTATTACAAGGACCAGAAGCCCGAGGCGAAGCGGCGCGCCGCCGATTTCCGGGCGAATCGCATCCCGAAATATTGCGGCTGGTTCGAGCGCGCGCTGGAGCGTTCCTCCGGCGACTGGCTGACGGGTGATCGCTGGTCCTACGCCGATCTCTCGCTGTTCCAGCTCGTCGAAGGACTGCGCTACGCCTTTCCGAAGCGGATGGCAGCGCTGGAAGACGACTGGCCGAAGCTGACCGGATTGCGCGACCGCGTGGCCGCCTTGCCCGAACTGAAGGCCTATCTCGCCTCGGACCGGCGCCAGGCGTTCAGCACCGAAGGCGTCTTCCGCCATTATCCGGAGCTCGATGGCGCCTGACCCTCTCGCCCCTTCCACCGTCATCCCGGCGAAAGCCGGGATCTCGGGAGGCGGGGCGCATCGATCGCTCCGGGAGATCCCCGCTTTCGCCGGGATGACGCATAAGGTCGGTTGCAGCCGCCCTATCAAGGCTTCCTTGCCGGAATCGGCCCGCGCCGCTATCCCGCCCGCGCCATGGCCGATCCCGTCATCCTCGCCGTGCCCAAGGGGCGCATCCTCGAAGAGGTGCAGCCGCTGCTGGAGCGCGCCGGCATCCGCCCGGAAGCCGCCTTCTTCGACGAAAGCTCGCGCGCCCTCCAGTTCAAGACCGACCGGCCCGACATCGAGCTGATCCGGGTGCGCGCCTTCGACGTCGCCACCTTCGTGGCGCACGGCGCCGCCCAGCTCGGCATCGTCGGATCGGATGTGCTGATGGAGTTCGATTATTCCGAACTCTACGCGCCCGTCGATCTCGGCATCGGCCATTGCCGCATCTCGGTCGCCGAACCGAAGGACATGGCGGCCGGCGACGACCCGCGCGAGTGGAGCCACGTCCGCGTCGCGACCAAATATCCGCACATCACCGCCCGCCATTTCGAGGCGCGCGGGGTGCAGGCGGAATGCGTGAAGCTCAACGGCGCGATGGAGATCGCCCCGGTGCTGGGCCTCGCCGGGCGGATCGTCGATCTCGTGTCCTCGGGCAAGACGCTCAAGGAGAACGGCTTGGTCGAGGTGGAGGTGATCGCCGAGATCTCCGCGCGCCTGATCGTCAACCGCGCCGCCTTCAAGACTCGCGCCGACACGCTCGGCCCGCTGGTCGCGGCGTTCCGGGCGGCGGCGGAGGCATTGCGCGATGCGGCCTGATTCTTCGACCACCGCGCCCGCCCCCAACGATCCGTTCGTCCTGAGCGAAGTCGAAGGACGTGCCGCAGGCGACGCGCCCGGAGCACGCACTTCGACTTCGCTCAGTGCGAACGGGGGTGATGGCCCGTTACGTTTGGATGCGAGCGCGATCGATTTCGAATCCGATTTCGCCACCCTCGTCGATGCCCGGCGGGAGGCGGACGAGGACGTTTCCGCCGTCGTGCGCGAGATCCTCGCCGATGTCCGCCAGCGAGGCGACGCGGCGGTGGCCGAACGCACGCTGGCATTCGACGGCCACGATCTCGAAAAGACCGGCTGGGAGATCGACCGCGCCGCCCGCAAGGCCGCGCTCGAAGGCCTCGATCCGAAATTGCGCGATGCGATCGAACTCGCCGCGGACCGCATCCGCACCTATCACGAGGCCCAGCGCCCCGAGGATCGCGAGCATGTCGATGCGGCCGGCGTCCGGCTTGGCGCGCGCTGGCGGGCGGTGGATTCGGCCGGTCTCTACGTGCCGGGCGGCCGGGCGGCCTATCCCTCCTCGGTGCTGATGAACGCGCTCCCCGCCAAGGTGGCCGGCGTGGAGCGGATCGCCATGGTGGTGCCGACCCCGAAGGGCGAGACCAACCCGCTGGTCCTCGCGGCGGCGGAGATCGCCGGCGTGGACGAGGTGTGGCGCATCGGCGGCGCGCAGGCGGTGGCGGCGCTCGCCTACGGCACGCGGCGCGTCACTCCGGTGGACGTGGTGGTCGGCCCCGGCAATGCCTGGGTGGCGGAGGCCAAGCGCCAGCTCTACGGCCGGGTCGGCATCGACATGGTCGCCGGCCCGAGTGAGATCGTGGTGGTCGCCGACGGGGACAATGATCCCGAATGGATCGCCGCCGACCTGCTCAGCCAGGCCGAGCACGACCCCACCAGCCAGTCGATCCTGTTCACCGACGACACGACCTTCGCCGATGCGGTGGCGGAGGCGGTGACGCGCCAGCTCGGCACGCTCGCCACCGGTGCCGTCGCCGCGCAGAGCTGGCGGGACAATGGCGCGATCGTGCTGGTGGGTGACCTCATGCAGGCCATTCCGCTGTGCGATCGCCTCGCGCCCGAGCATCTGGAGCTCGCTGTCGCCGATCCGGAGCCGCTGTTCGCGCGCGTCCGCCATGCCGGTTCGATCTTCCTCGGCCGCCATACGCCCGAAGCCGTCGGCGATTATGTCGGCGGCCCCAACCACGTTCTCCCCACCGGCCGCCGGGCGCGCTTCGCCTCGGGCCTGTCGGTGCTGGACTTCATGAAGCGCACCAGCTTCCTCGCCTGCGACGCGGTCTCGATCCGCCGGATTGGCCCAGCCGCCGTCGCGCTGGCGGAGGCCGAGGGGCTGCCCGCCCATGGCCGCTCGGTGGCATTGAGACTCGAACCCTGAACCTGCAATTCAAAACCCGAATTTCCGTTCGGGCTGAGCCTGTCGAAGCCCTGTCCTTTCTTCGTGCGACGCCGGAAGAAAAACAGCCCTTCGACAAGCTCAGGGCGAACGGCGTAGAGAGACCGGACCTATGACGCAGAAACCCCAACGCTCCAAAGCGCGCTCCACCGCGCGCCTCGCCGCCGTGCAGGCGCTCTACCAGCAGGAGATGGAGGGCACGCCGCTGCCCCTGCTGCTCACCGAATTCCACAACCACCGGCTCGGCGCGACGATCGACGACGTGCAATATGCCGAGGCGGAGATCACCTTCTTCGACGACATCGTGCAGGGCGTCGACGCGCGTCGCGCCGAGCTGGACGGGCTGATCACCGAGCGCCTGTCGGCCGGCTGGACGATGGACCGGCTCGACAAGCCGATGCGCCAGATCCTGCGCTGCGGCGCCTACGAGCTGGTCGCGCGGCCGGACGTGCCGGTGGCGACCGCCATATCCGAATATGTCGACGTGGCCGACGCCTTCTACGACAAGCGCGAGAAGGGCTTCGTCAACGGCCTGCTGGACGCGGTGGCGAAAAGCGTCCGCGGCTGACGCGCGAGGGAACCACCGGCAACCCCGCTTCGTACCTGCTCCGTCCGATCGACGGATGACGAAAGGGGTGCGGATGACAGTCAGGCATAGGGTGGCGGCATGCGGCCTTGCGATCGCCGCGCTGGCTTTGCCTTCGGCAGCGGATGCGCAGCATCACGGCGGTGGCGGTCACGGCGGTGGGGGCGGCTTCCACGGTGGCGGTGGCGGTCATGGTGGCGGCTTCCATGGCGGCGGGGGCGGCTTCCATGGCGGCGGCGGATATCATGGCGGTGGATTCCACGGCGGCGGCTATCATGGTGGTGGCTGGCACGGTGCTGGATATCACGGCGGCGGCTGGCACGGGGGCTACCGGCACCATGGATATGGCTATGCCGGCTACGGCTACGGGCGCTGCACCTGGCGCTGGCACCATCATCGCCGCTGGCGGCACTGCTGGTAACGGCGTGGAGCCGGATCGGGATCAGCGATAGTTGAAGCTGATGCTGATCCGGTCGCCCTTGGCACGGCCGGCCGGCACCTCATGGCGCAGCCAGCTTTCCCAGAGGAAGATCGTGCCCTCCTTCGGCGCCGCATAGACGAAACTCCGCGCATCCTCCGGCGCGTCGTCGCGGCGCAGGGGGGCGGCCATCATCAACCCCAGCCGGGGGTCCTCCAGCTTGAGCCCCGCCGCGCCTTCCGGCACGCGGACGTAGAGGGTGCCCGAGACGATGCTGTGCGGATGGATATGGCCGCTGTGAAAGCCGCCCGTCCCCTTCATCACGTTGACCCACAGGCTGTCGAGCTTGGGCTTGGCGCGTCCGAGGTCGAGATACGCCTCGTCGGCGAAGCGGCGGACATGCTTGTCCAGCGCGCGGCGCAGATCGTCGAACGCCGGGTTGCGAAGCGGCAGGTCGTTCAGCGATGCGTAGCTCGTATAGCCCGGATAGGCATGCTCCCGGCACCAGACACGCCCGGCCTTGTCCTCCCGCGACAGATCGAGCGCCGCCTCCGCCAGTTCGTCGAGCAGGGCATCGTCGGCGAGATCGCCTTCGTAGAAGCGGGTGGCGAAGAGGGTGCGCGTGGTCATGCGCCGGGGGAAGCATAGGGAGCGGCCGGGTTCAAGCGCGGCGAGCCCAGACGTCCAGGTGGACCCTATTCACCGTTCGTGCCGAGCGAAGTCGAGGTGCGTGCCTCAGGGCGCCCCATTTGCTGCACGTCCCTCGACTTCGCTCGGGGCAACGGAGATAATATAGGTATCACTCTAGCCGTTCCTGTCGTGCCCGCTTAGGCAGTCGCAACGGAGACTGCCTTGGCCGAAGCCGACTTCATCGAACGACTGCGCGCCATCGCCACCCATCCCGCCGCGCGCGGGCTGATGGACGATGCCGCCGTGCTGGGCGACCTCGTGCTCACTCACGACATGATCGTCGAGGGCGTCCATTATCTCGCGACCGACCCGCCCGCCGACGTCGCGTGGAAGCTGCTGGCGGTGAATCTCTCCGATCTCGCCGCCAAGGGCGCGGAGCCCCAGGGCGTGCTGCTCGGCTATCCGCTGGGCGCGGCGGATTGGGACGCGGCCTTCGCCGACGGGCTGGCCGAGGCGCTGCGGCATTTCGGCACGCCGCTGCTCGGCGGCGACACCGTCTCCGCGCCGATGGGCGCACCGCGCATGATCGGCCTCACCGCCCTCGGCCGCTCGCCCCATGCGCCGGATCGACGCGGCGCCCGGGCCGGCGACGATCTCTGGCTGATGGGCGCGATCGGCGAGGCGGGCGCCGGCCTTGCCATCGCGGGGGGGGCGGACGGCCCCGCCGCACTGCTCGCCGCCTATCGCCGGCCGGTGCCGCTGCTGGTCGAGGGCCGTCTGCTCGCGCCTCACGCCCATGCCATGGCGGACGTGTCGGACGGGCTGCTGATCGACGCCGCGCGCATCGCCGCCGCCTCTGGCCTCGCGATCGCGATCGACCTCGACGCCGTCCCGCGCTCCGCCGCGCTCACCGCCTTCGCGGGCGACGGCCGTGCCGCGCGGCTCGCCGCCGTCACGGCCGGGGACGATTATGCGCTGCTCTGCGCGGCGCCCGCCGGTGCGGCAGCGGCCGTCGCGGCAACGGGGGCCGTTCGCATCGGGCGGTTCGAGGCCGGATCGGGGCTTGCGCTGCACGATCGCGATGGGCAGGTCCCGGTGCCCGAACGGCTGGGATACGAGCACGCCTGTCCCTAGACTCCGTTCGGTTCGAGCAGCATCGAGCGCAGTCGAGATGCGCCCGTCGAGAACTGTCCGGCACGACTTCCCGACTACGGGTTTGACTTCGCTCGACCCTCCGCTCGAAGCGAACGGTTCAACAAACGCAATCGAGGCCGGCCAAACGGCGCTTGCCAAGCCGCGATATTGCCGGTCTACTCCGATGCGGAAGGCCTTTGCGCCGGCCGACCCCGGCAAACGGGGCAGCGGCGACAACAGAGACGAAGGCCTGTCTAGGAGGACTTGCCTATGATCGTCGTCTATGTGGCTATCGCCTGCGGGGTGTTGGCCGTGCTCTACGGCCTCGTCACCAGCCAGATCTTGTTGCGGCTTCCCGCGGGCAATCCCCGCATGGTCGAGATCGCCGGCGCCATCCAGGAAGGTGCCAAGGCCTATCTCGCGCGCCAATATACCACCATCGCCATCGTCGGCGTGGTGATGGCGATCATCATCTTCGTGGCGCTGGGCGCCATCTCCGCGATCGGCTTCGTCGCCGGCGCGGTGCTGTCGGGCGTCACCGGCTTCATCGGGATGAACATCTCGGTGCGCGCCAACGTCCGCACGGCGGAGGCCGCGCGCGGATCGCTGCAGGGGGGCCTCACCGCCGCCTTCCAGTCGGGCGCGATCACCGGCATGCTCGTGGCGGGCCTCGGCCTGCTCGCGATCTCGGGCTTCTTCTGGTATCTCGTCGGCCCCGCCGGCCATGTGCCGGGCGACCCGCATGACCGCACCATCATCGACGCGCTCGTCGCACTCTCGTTCGGCGCCTCGCT
>Ga0207695_10003622_pt1 | contig 21591 bp, 24 predicted proteins | sample KBSC54metaG_FD_184354 | JGI IMG/M metagenome (GOLD analysis project Ga0207695, IMG submission 184354) | Corn rhizosphere microbial communities from Kellogg Biological Station, Michigan, USA - KBS C5-4 metaG (SPAdes) (version 2) | ecosystem: Host-associated > Plants > Roots > Rhizosphere > Soil...
GATCGTCGATGCGACAAGTCTTCCCGCCTATGTGCCCAACGCCTTCATCGCCATCGAAGACCGCCGCTTCCGCCATCATTTCGGCATCGATCCCATCGGACTGGGACGCGCCAGTTTGCGCAACATGATGGCGGGCCATGTGGTGCAGGGCGGATCCACGCTGACCCAGCAGCTTGCCAAGAATCTGTTTCTGGATCCTGAGCGCACCTTCGACCGCAAGGTGCAGGAAGCGATGCTGGCGGTCTATCTGGAGTCGCGCTATTCCAAGGACCAGATCCTCACGCTTTATCTCAACCGCGTTTATTTCGGCGCGGGCGTTTTCGGCGTCGAAGCGGCGGCGGAGAAATTCTTCGGCAAGCATGCGAACGAACTCAGCCTCACCGAAGCGGCGATGCTGGCGGGCAGCGTCAAAGCACCCGCGCGTTATAATCCCATAGCCGATGCCGATGCCTCGCTGGCGCGCGCCGCCGTGGTGCTGCAGGCGATGCGGGAAACCGGCTTCATCACCGAGGTCGAGCAACGCCAGGCCCAGACCACGCGCCCGCGCATCGTCGCCAGCAATGGAACGCCGCAGGCGGGCTATTTCACCGACTGGGTGATCTCGCAGCTGAACGGCATTGTCGGCCAGGACGCGCAGGCGGTGATCGTGGAGACCAGTTTCGATCTGGGCACCCAGGACATGGCGGAACGGGCGGTAACTCAAGGATTGGACGCGGAAGGCGAGAAAATTCATGCCGGCCAGGCAGCGCTGGTGGCGATGACGCCGGATGGCGCGATCCGGGCGATGGTGGGCGGGCGGTCCTATGCCCAGTCCAGCTTCAACCGCGCCACCGACGCTGTGCGCCAGCCCGGTTCGGCGTTCAAGCCCTTCGTCTATCTCACCGCCTTCGAGAATGGCCGTTCCCCTGACGACATCATGCATGACGGGCCGATCAATATCCGCGGCTGGAAGCCGTCGGATTTCGACGGCAAATACAAAGGCGACATCACGTTGACGGAAGCCTTTGCGGAATCTTCCAATGTGATCGCGGCTGAGCTGACCGACCAATTGGGTCCGAAGGAGGTGGTGGCCACGGCCAAGCGCTTGGGCATCACTTCGCCGTTGGAAGCGGTGGCGTCGCTGGCGCTGGGCACGTCGGGCGTGACGCCGCTGGAACTGACCGGTGCCTATGTGCCCTTCGCCAATGGCGGCAATGGGGTCGCACCCTTTGCCATTCTCCGCGTCCGCAGCAAGGCGGGAAAAATTCTGTATCAGCACAAGCCTGGCGGTTCGGGCTCGGTGATGTCCCAGGCCAACAACAGTGCCATGACCAAATTGATGATGCAGACCGTGACCACCGGCACCGGCAAAGCGGCGCGGTTGGCCGAACGTCCCACCGCGGGCAAGACCGGCACCACCCAGGATTTCCATGATGCCTGGTTCGTGGGCTTCACCGCCGATCTGGTGACCGGGGTGTGGGTGGGCAATGACAATGCCGCGCCGATGAAGAAAGTCACTGGCGGCGGCCTGCCCGCGCGCATCTTCCACGCCTTCATGGAAGATGCGGAACAGGGCCTGCCCGTGCGTCCGCTGGCGGGAAGCGAAGTGTTGGTGGCGGATGCCGGCGATGCAGCTGCCGCGCCGGCCGTGACGGAGGCCGCACCGGCAGCGGAAGCCGCGCCGCCGCCCGTCGTAGCAGAGAAGCAGCAAGATCCGTTTGAAAAAATTCTGAACAGTCTTTTCGGAGGGAAGTAATTCTTACCCCTCCGGCCTACGCACGCTCGAGAGCGTGCTACGGCCACCTCCCCCACCAGCGCGCTACGCGCGGGAGAGGCGCGGGCCTGAGCTTGGGTTCGAGAAATCTGGCTCAGTTATAGCGCAGCAGGCTGCGGCCATTGTCGCGCAGCCATTTGCGGGCGCGGTCCACGTCGGGCGACAAGGTCGCCACATGCGCCCAGAAGCGCGGGGAATGATTCATTTCCTTTAAGTGTGCCACTTCATGCGCCACCACATAATCGCGCACGAATTCCGGCGCGAAAATCAGCCGCCAGGAAAAAGACAGTGAGCCGTTCTGGCTGCAGGAGCCCCAGCGGCTTCGCGTATCGCGAACGCTGATCCGCGACGGCCGCAGACCCAGCCGCGCGGCATATTCGATTGACCGCGCTGACAAGAGGGCCTTGGCTTCGCGCTTGAAGAAATCGGTCAGACGGCGCGGCGCATGCTCGATCCCGCCACGGACCAGAAGGACACCGTCAGCGGCCCAGACCGGCGCCGGACCACGCGTGAGGCTGTGTTGAATAGGATGGCTCACGCCCAGATATGGCACCGTGGCGCCGGGCGTCAGGGCCACGGGCTTGGGCATGCGCTGCAATTGCCGCGCGATCCATTGGGTTTCGCCCCGTGCAAAGGCCATCGCGGGGCCGGCGCCGCCGCGGGCAGGCGCGGTGACCGTGACTTCGCCCGTATCGGAATGGACGCGCATGACAATGCGACGGGCGCGGGGATTGAGGCGCACATTCACGGCCACATCGGCGCCGTCTATTGCAAGCAGTTCACGCCGGACGGCTCGCTTTTCGACTCGCTTGGCCTTAGGCTTGCCACGCAACAGGAACTTCAACATGTCAGAACGACCACGCTTTCATTTGGCGTTTCCGGTGCGCGACCTTTCCGAAGCGCGCGCCTTCTATGGCGACCTGCTCGGCTGTCCCGAAGGCCGCTCGAGCGATGACTGGGTCGATTTCGATTTCTTCGGCCATCAGATCGTCGCGCATTTAAGCCCGGATGAGGCCGGACACAAAGCACATAATGACGTCGATGGCGATTCGGTGCCGGTGCGTCATTTCGGTGCAATACTTTCCATGACGGAATGGAAAAAACTTGCGGCGCGCCTGACCGAAAAGAAAACATCTTTCATTATCGAGCCCGGCATCCGTTTCGAAGGATTGCCCGGCGAACAGGCGACATTCTTTTTCCTCGATCCATCCGGCAATGCTCTGGAGTTCAAGGCCTTCCATGACGACTCGGCAATCTTTGCGCGCTGAACACATCGCCCTTCTGGTGGGCGCGGGCGGAACGTGTCTTTTTCTGGGCGCGCTGGGCTTTCAATATATCGGCGGCATTCCGCCTTGCGAAATGTGCCACTGGCAGCGCTGGGCCCATATCGGTGCGGCGATCACGGGCATTCTCGCGGCAACCGTAGCGAAAGGCACACCGACCGCGCGCGGCATGGCGTGGTTCGCGATCCTGTTCGTGCTGACATCGGGCTTGATCGGCGCCTATCAGACCGGAATGGAATATCATCTGCTGCCGGGACCCGCCGCCTGCAGCGGTCATCGCTATGTGTTGGGCAGCAACCTGCCGCCGGCGGAAGTGCAATGCGATGTGGTGGCCTGGTCGCTGTTCGGAATCTCGATGGCGTCGTGGAATGCGATCTGCTCTTTCATCATCGCGGGCCTGGGCGCGTTCGGGCTTTCGAAAATCGCCGCGACGCATGATGGCACGCTGAGCCAGCAGAATGCCGCGTAAGCCCAAACCCAAAGCACCGGGCGCCGCGCCGGATACCGAAGCCATGATCCGGGTGGATCATGCGGGCGAATATGGCGCGGTGCGCATTTATGAAGGCCAGCTGGCGGTGCTGAAGGGCCGCGCCAGCGCCGACACCATCCGCCACATGGCGGAGCAGGAAGAACATCATCTGAAAACCTTCGACCGGCTGGTGAATGAGCGCCGGGTGCGGCCCACGGCGCTCGAACCCGTGTGGCGCGTCGCGGGCTTTGCCCTGGGCGCGGCCACCGCGCTGATGGGCGAGAAAGCGGCCTTCGCCTGCACCGCCGCCGTGGAAGAAGCCATCGACGAACATTATGCCCAGCAGATCGCGGATTTGGGCGACCGCGATCCGGTGCTGAAACAGACGGTCGAGGAATTTCGCGCCGACGAAGCCCAGCATCGCCAGACCGCGCTGGATCATGGCGCGGAGCAAACGCCGGGTTATCGGCTCCTCAGCGAGACCATCAAGGCCGGGTGCCGGGTGGCGATTAAGTTGTCGGAAAAGATTTAGCACCCTTGTCATGACCTGCGAATGCAGGCCATCCAGGTGAAGCGCGGCTAAGATCCTTGGCAATATCACGGGCGGCAACTGGATGGCCCACACTCCGGGGGGCCATGACAACTACGCTTACGGCTCCAGTTCGCTGTCCCAATAAAGATAGTCGGCCCAGGACTCATGCAGATAATTCGGCGGGAAACGGCGTCCGCGCTCGCGCAGCTCGGTGACCGTGGGCTGATGCGGACGGTGGCGTGGACGCATGCCGGCCTGGGCCGGGGTGCGCCCGCCTTTTTCCAGATTGCAGGGACTGCAGGCGGTGATCACATTTTCCCAGGTGGTGCGCCCGCCCTTGGAGCGTGGGATCACATGGTCGAAGGTGAGGTCCTTGGGATCGCCGCAATATTGGCATTCGAACGCATCACGCAGGAACACGTTGAACCGGGTGAAGGCGGGATTGCGTGCGGGCTTGATATAGGTCTTGAGCGACACCACCGAAGGCAGCCGCATCTCGAAACGCGCCGAGCGCACCACCCGGTCATATTCTTCCAGGATGTTCACCCGCTCCAGGAACACGGCCTTGATCGCATCCTGCCAGGACCAGAGGGACAGCGGATAATAGCTCAACGGACGGTAATCGGCGTTGAGCACCAAAGCCGGACAGTTACTGGTGGAGCGCAGCGGGGCTAACACGGCAGCAATCCTGTGAAGGCAGCTCTCCTATGTTCTTTGACCGTAATCGCGTGACCCGAGTGTAGAGGCGATTCGACCCTGTCCTCAAGTCGGGGAATCAGGCGCTTACAGGGTGCGTTGTCTATGTGACAGGCGCGCTAAAGCGGGCTGGAAACCGGCCCCCCGGTCTGCAAATACCCGCCAAAAGCCAGTGCCATGAACAATCCCGCCATCACCAGACTGTCCTGATCGATGCCATGCCCCATGCCCCGCGTCAGGTGCCATTGCACGGGCACACCCGCGGCGCCGAGGCCCGTCGCGGCCGCAAACATGGCGGATACCGGGATCACGGTATCGGCATCGCCATGGGTGAGCAGAACCGGAGGCCGCTTGCCTTCGGCCGGCGGCGGCGCGGCCAGCAGACCCGAAAAACCCACAATCGCGATGGGCGGAACTGCGCGGCGCAGGCCCACATGCAAAGCCAGCATGGTTCCCTGGCTGAACCCGGCCAGGACCAGACGCTCCGGCGGCAGACCCAGACGCGCCAGTTCGGCATCCAGGAACGCTTCGATCCCGGGCGCCGCCGCGGCCACGCCAGTTTGCATTTCATGCGGATCGATCCGCGAAATGGGAAACCATTGAAAGCCCATTGGCGCGCCGGGCACACGGTCCGGCGCATTGGGCGCCACAAAGGCCGCGCCCGGAAGGAATTCGCGCCAATGCTCGGCCAAGCCGATCAGGTCATTGCCGTCGGCGCCATACCCGTGCAGCAGCACGACCAGATGCGTGGCGGGCCCTTGCGCGGGCGGCAGGTGGGGACCGGAGAGCGAAGCCATGATGGGGGAAAATGTTTAAGTTGCTTCGATGATCGTTACACGCTTCGCGCCGTCGCCGACAGGGCATCTGCATCTGGGTCACGCCTTTGCCGCATGGACCGCCGCCCGCGCGGGGGCGCGCTTTCTGCTGCGGATTGAGGATCTGGATCAGGGCCGGGCGCGGGACGAATTCATTGCGGGAATTTTCGAAGACCTCGCCTGGCTGGGCCTTTCCTGGGAGGAGCCCGTACTGCGTCAGTCGCAGCGCATGGAGGCTTACCGCGGCGCGCTGACCATGCTGACGCCTTTCACCTATCCCTGTTTCTGCACCCGCAAGGAGATTTCCGAGGAGATCGCCCGCGCTGTGGAGGCGCCGCAGGGACCCGACGGGCCGCTCTATCCGGGCACCTGCCGCCATCTTTCTTCTGAGGAACGCGCGGTGCGGATCGCGCGCGGCGATGTCTTTGCCTTGCGGCTGGATGCGGCGAAAGCGGCGGCAACGATCGGCCCCCTCACCTTCACCGAGCATGGCCGTGTCCATACCGCCGACCCTCTGCTGTTCGGCGACGTGGTGCTGGCGCGCAAGGACATGCCGGCGTCCTATCATCTGGCGGTGGTGGTGGATGATGCGTTTCAAGGCGTGAGTTTGGTGACGCGGGGCGCGGATCTGTTGCCCGCGGCGCATGTGCAGCGGCTGCTGCAGGCGCTGTTGGGATATCCCGAGCCGGCCTATGCGCATCACCGGCTTATCTTGGACAAGGACGGCCGCAAATTCTCCAAGCGCGACAAGAGCGTGACCTTGCGGGATTTGCGGGCGGCGGGGATTACGCCGTCCGGGGTTGAGGCGCTGCTCTGACGGCCGTGCCGGCGATCCGTTCACCGATTGCAAGCAATGCCAGCAATGCGCCGGCAAAACCCATTGGCGCATCCACCAACAGAAATGCCGCCATCGCCAATTGCGATGCCATCAGCATCCACACTTCACGGCGGCTGAAAGCGCGATCCCGCCACAGAAATGCAATGGCGACGGAAAGAACGGGAAAATCGTAGAAATAGAGATAGGGCGTGGCCAGCAGGGTCGCCACGCACAGGCCCGCGCATTTGAGCGCCGGCGGCCGTTCGCTGCGCCAAAGCCAGCCGACGAACGCGATCGTCGAAACCAGCAGCACGCCCTGGGCGAGGAACGCAGCATGATCGCCCATGCTCGACATCCGCAAAAGCCCGTAAAGGCTTTGCTGCCGGAAGAAACCGGCCGTGCCTTCGGTGAGAAAATTGTTGCTCATCGAACCCAGATGCGCGGCAAAAGCGGCCAGACTGTCCGCCGCCATCAGCCAGGAGAGGATCAAAATGAGGATCGTCGTGGCGGCGGCGGAAAAGAACGCGCGCCAATAGCCTCCGAACATCAAGGCCACGGGAAACAGCAACCCCAGATGCGGCTTGTAGGTGAGAAGCCCCAGCAGCACGCCGGAAAGCACAGGGCGGGCTTGCAGCTGCAACAAGGCGCCCGCCATCAACGCGGCGGAGAGAAAACCGTTCTGCCCCGGCATTGCGCAGCCCAGCGCGGCAGGCATCGCACAAGCGAGCAGCGCGGCACCGCGTTCGCGCGCCACCCGAGCGATCGCGGCCGCATACAGCGCCAGGGTGGTTGAAACCCAGATCAGAAAAGACGCCGTATAAGGCATCAGCGCCAGCGGGACGGCGACGCAAAAAAACAGCGGCGGATAAGCCCAGCCCAGATACCCTTTGAACGCATGCCCCATCAATTGCTGCTGAAACGCATGCATCGCGGACCAGTCATAGGCGGTGGCGGGGTGACCGCTCAGCGCCATCCGGCCCGCGCTCCAGAAAGATAAAAAATCCTGGGCGCGTGGATGACCGGACGCATCAGCGATCCAGCCATGACCGGCAAGCGCGATGCCGAGCTGGACCAGATAGGCGAAAACGATGCCCCCGGCCGCGACGATCGCCAGCGGCGGAAGACGCGCCGAACTATCCGGGCCTTTGGTCATGGCGGCATTATGAGCCATGAGCGCTTGCCGAGTGCTTAACCTTTGCGGCAACCGCTATTCCGGGCGGCCGGGCCGTGCTAAAGCCCGGCGATGAGCGCCAAATCCAATGAAAGCCATGCCCTGGACCGCCTGTTCGCCACCATCGCGGCCCGCAAGGCCGCGGGCGACACCGACCAGTCCTATACCGCCAAGCTGCTGTCGCAGGGCGTGGAGAAATGCGCCAAGAAATTCGGCGAGGAAGCTGTCGAGACCGCCCTGGCGTCCGTGTCCGGCAACAAGCAGCATCTGGCGGCCGAAAGCGCCGATGCGCTGTATCATCTGCTGGTGTTGTGGGCCGCGGCAGGCATCACGCCGGACGATGTCTATAAGGTGCTGAGGGCGCGCGAAGCACAATCGGGGCTTGCGGAAAAAGCCTCGCGGAAAAGCTAACTCGCGATCTCTTCTTCGTCGGCGAGGCTTTTGACCAGATCCAGCACGCGCTTGCGCACTTTCGGATCCTTGATCTTCATGAAGGCCAGAGAAAGCTGCAGCCCTTCGCCGGACGAAACAAATTCCATCACCGGCGGCGCAGCGGAAACCAGATTCTCGGCGGATGACGCGACGCCGTCATAGAAGAAATCGATCGGTACGCCCAAGATGCGGGCGATCTCAAACAACCGCCCCGCGCCAATGCGGTTGACGCCTTTTTCGTATTTCTGCACCTGCTGAAACGTGAGGCCCAGAAGATCGCCCAACTTCTCCTGACTCATGCCGATCAGCATGCGCCGGATGCGCACGCGACTTCCGACCTGAGCGTCTATGGGGTTGGCTTTCTTGGTCACGGCTTTTCGGGTGTTGGGCGGGCGAACTTAGCCGCACGGAGACGGAACGAAAAGCGATAAATGCCCGCTTAGTTACCAGGCCTCTTTTCGCGCCAGAATGAAAGCCGCCAAAGCGGCACCACCCAAAAGGATGAAAAACAGAAGGTCGCCGAAATGCGCATAAGGCGTTGCCGCCAATGCAGCAGGCAAAGGCGCATCCACCACGCCCATGCGGTCCAGACCGAGTGACGCTGTAATTCGTCCCAGGGGATCGATCATGGCCGAGATTCCGGTGTTGGCCGCACGCGCAACGGGAAGCCCCTCTTCAATCGCCCGCACCCGCGCAATCAGAAGATGCTGAAGCGGCCCGGCCCAGGGACCGAACCAGGAATCGTCGGTGACATTCACCAACCAGCCAGGTCGCTGACCCGTTGTCACTGCACCCGGAAAGATAATTTCGTAGCAGATCAGCGGGGTCACATCGGGTGCGCCCGGGACCTTGTAGAGGCGCGGGCCGGGACCGGACGAAAAGCCGCCCTGACCTTCTGTCAGCTTGGTGATACCAATGTGACGGAGCGTATTTTCGAACGGCACATATTCGCCGAACGGTACCAGATGGAATTTATCGTAGACCGCTTCGGGCCGGCCGCCGGGACCGAACAGATATAGCGAATTAAAATACGTGACGCCGCTCGAGCCCCGTTCGGCGCGCGCCGAACCGGTGATGAGACTGCGGCCGCCCTCCGTCAGTTTGGCAATCTCGTCCAGCGCGACAGCCGAGCGGCCCAGGAGGAACGGCGTCGCCGCTTCTGGCCAGACGATGTGCGTGACCTTGCCGGGCGCGTTGGACAGATCGAGCAGCCGCTGCCAATTGCGCATCACATAGCGGCGCACATATTTTTCGTTCTGGGGGACATTGGGCTGCACCAGGCGCATGGCCACACCCGGTACATTCGTGGCTGGCGTCTCGGCCAGCTTGAGCGCCCCCCAGCCCCATAATCCCGCGAACAACATCAGCATCGCGGCGGGCGCGAACAGCGCGCGGCGCGAATTGCAGAATTCCGCCAGCGATGCGCCCAACAGAATGGTGAGAAAGGACAGACCATAAGCGCCGAACAGGGAAGCGCTTTGCATCACTGCCCAAGAAGCGCCCCAGCCATAGGCGGGAAGATTCCAGGGGAACCCTGTCAGCGCATGGCCGCGCACCCATTCGCCAACCGCATAGAGAATGGCGAAGACCAAAAGCCGCGCCGGGCCATCCTGCCACAAGACCATCGCCAGCGCGCAGGCGATGCCGGCATAGAGCGCCAGGCCGGCACACAGGATCAGGATGGCGAACGGCATCTGCCACAGATGCGCGGAGGGATCGACCATGAAGGCGTAGCCGATCCAATGCCAGCCGACGAGATATTGCCCGAAAGCAAAGGCCCAGCCAGCCACTGCCGCCTTGCGGAACGGATGCGGGCTTTGCTCGGCGCCATCCAGCAGCAGCACCAGAATGGCGAAGCCCAGGAGCAGCGCGGGAAAGAAATTCACGGGCGCAAACGCCAGAGCCGACACGGCGCCGGCGCCCACGGTCAGCAGAAAGCGCCGCCCGCCGGTCAAGCCGCGGATCGCCACGCCCTGGCGTTCGAGCCATGCCCTCATGCGGAGAGAGGCCGGTCGCCGCGGCGGATGCGCAAGCGCTTGACCTTGCGCGGATCGGCCTCCAGCACTTCGAATTCATAACCGGCCGGATGGGCGATGATCTCGCCCCGTTGCGGCACCCGCCCCAGCAGCCACACCACCAGCCCGCCCAGGGAATCAACGTCTGCATCCGTTTCCGGCGTGGCCAGATCGATTCCGGTTTCGGTCTTGAAATCTTCCAGCTCCAGCCGCGCATCGGCGATGAAATCCTCGCCTTCGCGCTTCAGGGGCGGGGTTTCCTCGTCATGTTCGTCGGCGATATCGCCCACAATCTCTTCAATAATGTCTTCGATCGAAACCAGCCCGTCAGTGCCGCCATATTCGTCGATCACCAGAGCCAGATGGGTGTGGGTGGCCTGCATCTTGAGCAGAAGGTCAAGCGCGCGCATCGAAGGCGGCGCGAACAAGATCGGACGCTTGAGACGGGCGATGGAGGACGGCACCGGGCGATAGCCGCCCGCACCGTCCGGCTCCAACAGCGAAAGCACATCCTTCACGTGCACGAGCCCGGTGGGATCGTCCAGGGTTTCGCGATAGACCGGAAGGCGCGAATGTTTGGCGTCGCGGAACAGCGCCACCAGCTCGGTCATCGGCGTGTCCTCGTCCACCGCCAAGATCTGGGCGCGGGGCACCATCACGTCGGAGACCTTCAATTCGCCGAAGCCCAGCATGTTGGCGAGCATCACCCGCTCCTGCTGCGACAACGCGGGTTCCTTGCGCTCGCTTTCCTCGATCACTTCTTCCAGGCTTTCGCGCATCGCGGCGCTGGATTCGCTTTCGCCCCGCAGGCGCTGGAGCAGGCGCCGGAGAAGCGGGCGCTGCCCGTTGGAGACCTCGCTCATGGCGCGGGCTCGTAGGGGTTGGCGACGTCCAGGCTTTGCAGAATATCGATTTCCAATTTTTCCATTTTCTTGGCGTCGCGAGCCCGCACGTGATCGTGACCGGCCAGATGCAGCACGCCGTGCACCACCAGATGAACGGCGTGATCGGCGAAGCTTTTGCCGGATGCTTTCGCTTCGCGGCGGGTGACGCCCAATGCCAGCGCGATGTCGCCGCGATAGCCGTCTTTATTGGGCGCGGCGGGGAAGGACAGGACATTGGTCGGCTTGTCCTGCCCACGAAAATTCCGGTTGAGGCTTTTGAGTTTGCTGTCCTTGGACAGAAGAATGGTGAGGGTGGAAGCGCCGCGTAATTTTGCGGCTTTTTCCGCTGCGACGGCGGCACGCTTCAGCCGGGGCAAAAGCCCCCGAACTTTGCGCCAGCCAGGATCGTCCACCACGACCAGGATGCCTTGTTGGAGCTTGGTCATTTTCCGTGCGCAGTATAGGCAGCGACGACGCGCCTGACGAGAGGATGGCGCACCACATCGCCTTCCGCGAACCGGGCGACCCCTACGCCTTCGACCCCTTCCAGAATGGAAAGCGCTTCGTTAAGGCCCGAGGCGATATTGCCCGGCAGATCCGATTGTGACGGATCGCCTGTCACCACCATCTGGCTGTCTTCGCCCAGCCTGGTCAGCATCATCTTCATCTGAGCCGAAGTGGTGTTCTGCGCTTCGTCCAGAATGATGAAAGCGCGGGTGAGCGTGCGTCCGCGCATGAAGGCCAGCGGCGCCACTTCGATCACGCCCTGCTCGATCAGCCGCGTGGTCTGATCGCCGAGCACGTCGAACAGCGCGTCGTAAAGCGGGCGCAGATAGGGATCGATCTTTTCCTTCAGATCGCCCGGCAGAAAGCCCAGCCGTTCGCCTGCTTCCAGCGCCGGGCGCGACAGGATCAGCCGTTCGACCTGGCGCTGATGCAGCATATGGGCGGCGAAGGCGGCCGCCAGATAGGTCTTGCCGGTACCGGCCGGGCCGACGCCGAATACCAACGGATTGGTCCGCATCAGATCCAGATAGGCGGCCTGCGCCGGGCTGCGCGGCCGGGTGATGCGCGATCCGGCGGTGCGGATCGCCCCTTCGCTGGAGGCGCGCATATTGTTGGCGTCGGGATCGGTGAAGCGGATTTCCGCGTCCACTTCGGCCAGAGTGATGCTTTCGCCCGCCTGGAGCCGGGCATAAAGCGCGCGCAGAATCGTGGCGGCGCGGGCACGGGTGTCTTGGGTGCCGGCAATGGCGATCAAATTGCCGCGCTGGGTGATCAGGACCGAAAGACGCTGCTCCAGACGCGCGAAATGTTTCTGGTGCGGGCCGGTCAGCGCCGCCAGCAGCTTGTTGTCGTCGAATTCCAGGGTGAGCTGTTCGGGCTGCGCCTTGCGGGGCATGGATTTGGAACGCGCGCTCAAGCCAGGCTGCCTTTCAGGCTGTTGGCGGTCAGCGCTTCAATCCGCACAGGGCGGACGGTGCCGATCATCGCCGCGGGGGCTTCGACATGGACCGGATTGAGATGCGGCGTACGGCCCACGATCTGTGTCGCGCTCCGGCCGGGCTTTTCGAACAGCACATCCAAGGTTTTGCCGATCGCCGTTTCATTGGCCGCATCCTGCTGCGACAGAAGCAGCTTCTGCAACGCATCCAGCCGCGCGCTCTTCACGCTTTCGGTGATCTGTTTTTTGGCGGCCGCGGCGGGCGTGCCGGGACGGGCGCTGTATTTGAACGAAAAGCATTGCGCATATTCCACGTCGCGCACCAATTGCAGGGTGGCTTCGAAGTCCGCATCGCTTTCGCCGGGATAACCGACGATGAAATCCGAAGAGAACGCGATATCGGGACGGCTTTCGCGGATGCGCGCGATCAGCTCGCGATACTGGTCCGCGGTATGCTGGCGGTTCATTGCCGCCAGCACGCTGTCCGAACCGGACTGCACCGGCAGATGCAGGAAGGGCATCAGCTTTTCGACAGCGCCATGCGCCTTGATCAGATCGTCGCCCATGTCGCGGGGATGGCTGGTCATATAGCGGATGCGCAGCACGTCATCGATGCCGGCAACGGCTTCGATCAGCCGCGCCAGCGACCAGCTTTTGCCGTTCGCATCCGTGCCGCGATAGGCATTGACGTTCTGGCCCAGAAGCACGATCTCGCGGGCGCCGCGCGCGGCGAGCGAGCGCGCCTCGGCCAGAATCTGTTCGGGCGCGCGCGAATGTTCCGGCCCCCGCGTGTAAGGCACCACGCAGAAGGTGCAGAACTTATCGCAGCCTTCCTGCACGGTGAGAAAGGCGCTGACACCGGTGTCCGACACCGCCTGCGGAAGCGCGTCGAATTTTTCCAGCGCGGGAAAATCCGCCTCAACCCGTTCGCCCGCGCCCCGTGCCAGGCGCGCGATCATTTCCGGCAGGCGGTGATAGGATTGCGGGCCCACCACCAGATCGACCGCCGGGGCGCGCGCGATAATCTCTTCGCCCTCAGCCTGGGCCGTGCAACCGGCCACCGCCACCAGCATGCGGCCGTCCCGGCCGTCCTTCAGTTTCCGGATGCGGCCGAGTTCGGAATAAACCTTCTCCACCGCCCGTTCACGGATATGGCAGGTGTTGAGGATCACCATGTCGGCATCCTCGGGCGTCTCGGTGCCCGTATACCCCAATGGCGCAAGCAGGTCCGCCATGCGCGCCGCGTCATAGGCGTTCATCTGGCAGCCATAGGTCTTGATGAAGAGCTTTTTCATCGAGCGGAGGTTATCGCGGCGCGGTCCACTATATTCAATAGCCTTGCGAAACACGGACTTTCTTCCCCCGCGTGGCGAAGCCATTGGCGGGGGAAGATGTCTTCCGAAGGCTTGTCCTGAGGAAGACAGATGGGGGCCATCAAGAAATCCCGGCCAGCGCAGCGGCCTGGCCTTTTCGCACGGTTTCCCAGGCGGTTTTGGCGAGTTCCTTGCGATCCATGGCCGGCAAAGGCGGGTGAAACTGAACGACGACATCCAGCGGGCCCGCCTTCAGGGCTTCCCAGAGATGGGGGACCAATTCCATATCGCCATACCAGGCGTAGAGCGGGCGGTTTTCCCGGCCCATCGGGATACCCTGGCGCGCTATATAAGCGGTCGAGACCGGCTGCACCGGCACCTTGGTGCCGTCGGCCAGTAGCGTATCGGCCGCCGACAGAAGCGCGCTTTTGAAGGGCAGGACGGAATTGCCGTCGTTGGACGTGCCTTCCGGAAAAAGAACCAAAACATCGCCCTCGGCCAGGCGCTGGGCGATGGCATCGCGCGCCACCCCGGTTTCGGTGCGGCGCGCCCGGGTTACAAAGACCGTGCGCTGCAGCCGCGCCAATGTTCCGAAGAAGGGCCAGCTGTTCACTTCCGACTTGGCGATGAAGGACAATGGCGCCGCCGCCGAGAAAATGACGATGTCCAGCCAGCTTGAATGATTGGCCACCAGCAATGTTGCTGTCGATGGCGGCGTTCCCTTCACGCGAATGTGAATCCCGAACAACCGCGCGACGAAGCGATGATAGCGATGGGGAAAGGTGCGGCGCGCCGGCAGCTTTAACGTCAGCAGCAGCCATTGCCACGGGATTAAAATCACGGTGACAACGAGAAAGACCGCAAGAATGGCCGCCGCGCGGATCGTAGGCATCAGAGTCTTGCAGCAAACACAGGTCCGCCTCCCCCGCGCGCGCAGCGCCGGTCGGGGAGGTGTCTCTGAGCGCTTGCGCGAAAGAGACGGAGGGGGAAGATCATACTTTCGGCTTCTTGCCCTTGGGCACGCCGTAAAGCTCCAGCCGGTGATCGACCAGCTCGAAGCCCAGCTCTTCGGCCACGCGCCGCTGCAGCTTCTCGATATCCTCGTTGCGGAATTCGATCACACTGCCGGTCTGCACATCGATCAGATGATCGTGATGGTTTTCCGGCATCTCTTCATAGCGGGCTCGGCCGTCGCGGAAATCGTGCCGTTCCAGTATGCCAGCATCTTCGAACAACTTGACCGTGCGATAAACGGTCGCGATCGAAATGTGCGGGTCCAGCGCGGCGGCGCGGCGATACAATTCTTCCGCGTCGGGATGGTCTCCCGCATTCGACAGCACGCGCGCGATGATCCGGCGCTGTTCGGTCATGCGCAGACCTTTATCGACGCAGAGTTTTTCTATCCGCGTCACCTGACATCCCCGTGAGCGATTGTTGCGGCGCTAAGGTTAGGCGAATTTTCCCGAATCCGGAAGCGGCAGGATGGCTTTAAGAACATCCGCGTCCCGGCCCCCATAATACGCTTTACGCCGTCCCACCGGGAGGAAGCCCACGCTCCGGTACAGCGTCTGGGCGGCGATGTTGTCGTCCGCGACTTCCAGAAACAGGATTGACGCCCTCAATTGCGCCGCATGATGCGCGGCGGCTCGGACCAGTTGGCGGCCAAGGCCGCGGCGGCGCGCTGATGGAGCCACCGCCAGAGTGAGGATTTCCGCTTCGCCGCCTGCCGCACGGGCCAAAATGAAGCCATCGGGGCCGAAAACCGCAAAAACGCCCGGACCTGCGAACAGTTCGCGAATAGCGCGCGCATCCCAAGGATCGGGAAAGCATGCCGCATGCAGCGCCGCCAAGGCCGCGGCATCGTCCGTAGCCGGATCAAAGAGCCTGGGATTCATTTGTTTGGTCGCACGTCCGGACGGAAAACCGCTTCGCTGTTGCTACCGGCTCCTGGCCGACGCTCCTCAGGCAATTTCGCATCTGGCGCGCGCAGATAGAGCGGTGCGGGCGGCAACTCCGGAACGGGGCGCGCCATTGCCAGCCGCGCCACCCAAAGCGCATCGGGCTGGCGGATGTCGGTGAGGGCGAAGCCGGCGCCCAGCTCCTCGCCCGCTTTGGGCGCGCCGGTGCCGCACAATGCGCATTTCCCGAAGGCGCGAATGCGCGCGACCGCATCGGCAAAAGGCATCACCACCGGCTCCAGAATTGCCGCGCCGTTTTCCCATAGCGACAGATAGGCCTCGTCGCGCTTGGCGTCATGGATGGCGGCGGCGCGGTCTGCTTTGGTCGCAGCTGCCATGGCTTCCAAGGTGGTCACGCCGATCAAAGGCTTCTTCAGCGCCACGCGCAGTCCCCGCATGAAGGCCAAACCCACACGCTGGCCGGTGAAGGTGCCGGGACCGGTGGTGACGGCCAAGCAGTCGAGCGCGCCGAAGGCGATGCCGGACCGGCGCATGGTCTCATCCACCATCGGCGCCAGCGCTTCGGCATGGCCGCGGGTCATTTCCAGGAATTGATGCGCCAGGATGGCGCCGCCTTCCAGAACCGCAACCGAGCAGGCACCCAGCGCCGTATCGACCGCGAGAATCGCGTTATGTTGGTCGCTCTCGCTCACCCGAACGCTCTTTTGCTTGTCGCTCCGGCTCCCGCCGACGCTCTTCGTCTATCGCTCCGGCTCCCGCCGACGCTCTAAAGAATCCGACACGCTTCGTCGAAGCTGAGGCGCGGATTGCGGGGGAAGACGCCGGCCGGATCGCCATGGCCGATGGCACAGATGAAGTTGGATTTGATATTGGTGCCGACGAAGAATTCCTTGTCCACACCGTCATTGTCGAAGCCCGACATCGGGCCGCAATCCAGGCCCAGCGCACGGGCGGCGATGATGAAATAAGCGCCCTGCAGGCTGGAATTGCGCAGGCCGAAGGTGCGGGTGAATTCTTCCTTGCCGGCGAAGCCGTCTTTCATTTTCGGATTGTTGGGAAACAAACGTGGAAAATGTTCGGGGAAATCCAAGTCCATGCCGATGATGGCGACAGCCGGCGCGGCCATGGTCTTGTCGCGATTGCCCGGACTGAGATGCGGCTTCAGCCGTTCCTTCGCCGCATGGGTGGTGAGAAAGTAAAAACGCGCGGGCGAGGAATTGGCGGAGGTGGGCCCCCAACGCATCAGGTCATAGACCGCCATCAGATGCGCGTTGGAAACCGGCTTGTCCTGCCATTTGTTCTGGGTGTGGGCATCCCGAAAGATAATATCGAGCGCTTCATCGCTGACCGCGTGAGATGTCATGGCAAGCTCCGGCTGGGAAAAGTAGATCGTCAGACCGCTTCGACCGCGGTCACTTCCGGCACGTAATGGCGCAGCATATTCTCGATGCCGTTGCGCAAGGTCATGGTCGAGGACGGGCAGCCGGCGCAGGAACCCTGCAGATGCAGCGCGACGATCCCGGTAGAGCCGTCAAAGCCCTTGAAGATGATATCGCCGCCATCCTGGGCCACCGCGGGACGGACGCGGGTGTCGATCAGTTCCTTGATCTGGGCAATCACTTCCGGATCGCCGCCTTCGCCATAATGATTTTCATCGACTTCTTCAGCCGCGCCTTCGATCAGGGGCAGGCCGCGGGTGAAATGCTCCATGATCACGCCCAAGAGAGCGGGCTTCAGATGCTTCCAGTCGCCGTCGCGCTTGGTGATGGAAATGAAATCGGCGCCGAAAAACACCCGCGACACGTCGGGAACCTGGAACAAAGCCCGCGCCAGGGGCGAGCGGGCGGCCTGTTCGGCGGACGGAAAATCGGCAACCGCGCCTTCGCCCATCACGGTTTGGCCGGGCAGGAATTTCAAGGTGGCGGGATTGGGGGTATTTTCGGTCTGGATAAACATGACGGATCGTCCTGGATGACGTCTTCTACATGGACCCTGGCCCAGCCCCGATCAAGCACACTGATTTGGTCGCGCGGCCTGACGCGAACCGTTTCACACTTCGCGGGGCCGCGCTCCTAAAAGTCGGAAATCAGGCCTTTTTTCTCCCAATCGCCATAGCGGGTGGGCTCCGGTCCTTTTGGACCCCCTAGCTCCGGCGGCAGATTGAGGGGCTTGGCGGCGGCCCGGCGGGCATCGGCCTCTTCATTGGCCCGTTTGGCGGCCTCCGCCAGGCGGGCGGCGATCTCGTCCGGCGATGACACTTTTTTTGGTGTTTCCATAAGCGCTTGACCCTGTGCCGACAAAGCATACATCACTGATGTCGATAGGGATATTCCAATGAACCTGTTCAAGACCGTCTTCCTGATGTCGCTGATGACCGGGCTTTTCCTGGTCGTGGGAGCGCTGATCGGCGGCGGCCCGGGCATGCTCATCGCCTTTGTGCTGGCGGCGGGCATGAACCTCTTGGCCTATTGGAACTCGGACAAGATGCTGCTGTCCATGTATGGGGCAAAGCAGGTGGACGCGGCGAGCGCCCCCGACCTGTTTCATATTGTGGAACGGCTGGCCGGCCAGGCCCGCCTGCCCATGCCCAAGGTCTACATCACGGAAAATCCGCAGCCCAACGCCTTCGCCACCGGCCGCGACCCGGCGCATGCCGCCGTCTGCGTCACCAGCGGATTGCTCGCCACCGTCAGCAAGGAAGAGCTGGCGGGCGTGATCGCCCATGAGCTGGGGCATGTGCGAAATCGCGATACCCTCACCATGACCATCACCGCGGTGATCGCGGGCGCCATCGGCATGCTGGCGAATTTTGCCTTCTTCATGGGCGACCGCCGCAATCCCTTGGGCCTGGTCGGCATGCTTCTGGTCACCATGCTGGCGCCCCTCGCCGCCATGTTGGTGCAAGCCGCGATTTCGCGGTCGCGCGAATTCGAGGCCGATAAAGCCGGTGCGGAACTGACGGGTCGCCCGCTATGGTTGGCCGACGCCTTGGCGCAGATTGATCAATCGGCGCGCAAGACATTGAACGCGCCTGCCGATGCCAATCCCGCCACGGCGCATATGTTCATCATCAATCCGCTGCATGGCGGATTGAGTGGATTGTTCGCCAGCCATCCGGCCACCGAAGAGCGCATTGCGCGTCTTCGCGCCATGGCCGGCGTGCCCGAGCGTCCTGCTGCCGGTCCCTGGGGATGAGCCACGCCGCGGGGGATCGCGCAGGGCTGGCTGCGCGCAAAGCCGCGCTTTCCATCCTGTCTCAAGTGCTGCGCCAGCGCCGCCCGCTGGATACGCAGCTTGATGCGCTGAAGAATCTGCCGCCCCGCGATGCCGGCTTTGCGCGTGCCTTGGCCAGTCAGAGCCTTCGTCATTTCGGATCGCTGGACGCCACCATCCGGCATTTCGTGCCCAAACCGCTGGCACCGCATAAGGCGGGACCGACGATGGAAATTCTTCTGCTCGGCGCTTGCGAGCTGCTGATTCTAAAAGGTGCGGCGCATGCCGCCGTCGATGCCGCCAACAATCTGGCCGCCGCCGACAACAAGGCGGTGCATTTCAAGTCCCTGATCAACGCCGTCCTGCGCCGCGTCGCGCGCGAAGGGGAAAACGTCCGCAGCGGACGGGACACGACGCGCCTCAACACGCCGGACTGGTTGTGGGCCCGGTGGAGCGCGCAATATGGCGCCGATGTCGCGCGCGCGATTGCCGACGCTCATACAAGGGAAGCGCCACTGGACATTACTTTGAAAAATGATGGCGTTGTTTTTCCCGAGAGCCAGCCTTTGTTCGGCCTGTCGCGCCGCGTGTCCGCCGAAAACCGCGTGGAAGAATTGCCCGGCTTCGTCGAGGGCGGATGGTGGGTGCAAGATACGGCGGCGACCTTGCCTGTGATGCTGCTGGGCGATGTGGCGGGCAAGCGGGTGATCGATCTATGCGCGGCGCCCGGCGGCAAGACGTTGCAGCTTGCCGCGCGCGGCGCCGAGGTGACGTCTGTAGAACTTGATCCCACCCGCGCGATCCGCATTCGCGAAAATCTGACGCGTCTGCAATTGCGTGCCGATGTGGTTGAGAGCGATACGCGCGATTTCCAAGGTACTGCGCCGCTGGTGCTGCTGGACGCGCCCTGCACGGCCACCGGCACCATCCGCCGCCATCCCGACCTGCCCTGGATCAAAAGCGCGGCCGATATCACGGCGCAAACGGCGTTGGCTTATGACCTGTTGGAAAGTGCCAGCGCGATGGTCGAGCCGGGCGGATTGCTGGTTTTTGCGGTCTGTTCGCTGGAGCGCGAAGAAGGAGACGAGCAGATCGATGCCTTTCTGGCCACGCATCCGGAATTCGCGCGTCAACCAGTGACGGCGGGCGAAGTGTTCGGTCACAGCGCGTGGATCGGCGCGGACGGTGACCTGCGCACCTTGCCATGCCATTTGGGCGATATCGGCGGAATGGATGGTTTTTATGCGGCGCGGTTAAGACGGCTATAGCCGCGTCTATAAGCGACCCAGCGCATAGGCAATGGCGAGATAGATCTTGCCGGTGTCCGCCGAAAGAATCGAAGACGTCAGCAATCCGCCCGGATCGTTTTCGCGCGAGCGGGACAAAAGCGCTTCGAAATCGTTCAGGTAGGAATCCGCCGCATCGTGAAACCGCTCATCCTCGCGGTAGAGCTTGGTGATGCGATCGATGGCGCCGTCATCGATGGCGCCGGCCAGCTTGCGCGCGAAGACCGCACGATCGCCCGCCAGATAGCGTTTCCAATCCTCATTGCCGGGCGCGGCTTCCGAGCCGATGGCTTCCAGATCCACCGCCATGTCAGCCAGCGCCAATTGCAGCGCGCCCATTGCCGAGGCAGTGGCATTGCCCAGATCACGGGCCGGGAGCTCGTTGCTTTCGGCGGCGGCGAGCAGGGTTTTCATTTCCCAGGTCTTGGCGGCGCTCACCGTGTCGCCGCGCAGATCCGTGTTCTTCTTGGGACGCTGCGTGATCTTGCGGGCCAGGCTTTTGAGGCCATCGCCTTCCGTCGCCGGGACCAGCGCCGTGCCCGGCTGCTGCGGCTGTGCCGGGCGGCCTTGGACATTGCGGGTCTGGATGGCCGAGATCGTGCGCGCCGAGATATCCAGCATTTCATTGGTTTCAGACTGCACCATCTGGCGGATGCGCTGGGCCTCGCCCTGGGCGACGGTGGGCAGCCGGGACAGATGCCGCTCCACTTCCTCGACCGTCTTGGCGAGATTCTCGCGGATCTTGGTGGCTTCGCCGCTGATCTCGCCGGCGACGCGCAGCAGCTTTTCGCATTCCGCCATCGCCTCGCCGACCAGGATGTTGGCGTCATGCTTGGCTTGGGCGGCGCTTTCGCCGATCAAGGTCTGCGCGCCCGAGCCGGCATCGCGAAGGGTGGAGACCAGGCTGGTCAGGACGGTGTTGGCGCCATCGGAAGTCTCTTTCAGCCGTTCAGCTTCCTGAGAGAAGGCCGATGTCAGCTGCGACGCGCGCTGCGCGGCATTGGACATGATCCCTTCCAGATGCCGTTCCGCTTCGCCCGTAATGGTTTCGAAGCGATGGGCTTCGCCGCTGAGCGCACCGACGGTGGTTTCCATCGCGGCGCGTTGCTGGTTCAGGGCGGCTTCGAATTGATCGCCTTCGTCCTTCAGCTTGGTCAGCATCTCGGACATGGCGGCGCGGTGCTTTTCCTGACGCGCCAGCACGAATTCGGCGCGCTGGAGCGCGGCATCGGAAACCGATTCGATCTTTTTCGCCTGAGCGTCGAGCTCGACCGCGGCGGCATGCGGCGCTTCGGCGGCGGTCTGCGCGGCGGCGCGGAAACCGGCCGCCTGTACATCCAAGGACTGTGCCGCCATCTTGAGCGTGCCTTCTGCCGCCTCGATGGTGGATTTCATCTGCGCCGCGCGGCCGGCCACGGTTTCTGTGGCGCGCGATGCGATTTCGGAGAGATTTTCCGATACTGATTCCAGGCGCTGACTTTCCTGGGTGAGACGCGTGGCGATCGCTTCGCCACGCACTTCGGCGCGCGCGCCCGCTTCGTCCATCGCA
>Ga0207695_10003623_pt1 | contig 21588 bp, 27 predicted proteins | sample KBSC54metaG_FD_184354 | JGI IMG/M metagenome (GOLD analysis project Ga0207695, IMG submission 184354) | Corn rhizosphere microbial communities from Kellogg Biological Station, Michigan, USA - KBS C5-4 metaG (SPAdes) (version 2) | ecosystem: Host-associated > Plants > Roots > Rhizosphere > Soil...
AGGCCTGTCCCGGGCCGACCTGCTCAGCCTCAACACGCCCGCGCGCGGGACGGAGGAGGCGATGCCGGTCGAGGTCGGCGACACGATCGAGGCCCCGGCGGGCGAGTTCGACCCGGAGCTGGCCGCCCTGGCCGGCGAGCGGGCCGCCGTCCTCCGCGACGCCATCGCCTCGCTCGGCGAGCGCGAGCAGACGATCCTCGTCCTGCTCTACGTGAAGCACATGCAGGGCGCCGAGGTCGGCCGCATGCTCGGCATCAGCGAGTCGCGCGTGTCGCAGATCCTCTCCTCGATCCGGCGCACGCTGAAGGAGCGCATCGACACGTACGACTCGGTCGTGCCGCCGCTCCGCCGCGCCGCCTAGACCACCGTTTGCCACACCAGGGGACAGTCCCCGCGCCGCGGGGACTGTCCCCGTCTTGGTGGACCGACGCGATGGGGCGCTGCACCAAGAGGGGTCAGACCCCTCTTGGTGCATAACCGGTGCCTGGCAGCGGTTATGCAGGGGTGGCGGCTGGGTTAGGCGGCGGCGTCGAGGCGGCGCTTGGGGGAGACGACCTGCGTGATGCGCAGGCCGAACTCCTCGTCGATCGCGACGACCTCGCCGCGCGCGATCGTCTGGCCGTTCACGAGCAGGTCGACCGGCTCGCCGGTCAGGCGGTCGAGCGCCACGATCGAACCGGGGCCCATCTCGAGCGTCTCGCGGATCGTCATCGTCGTGCGGCCGATCTCGACGGTCAGCTCGACGGGCACGTCGAGGACGGGGCCGAGGTCGAGGACCGCGGGCCGCTCTCCGGGCTGCTCCTGGAGCGCCGGCATGACGAGCTCGGTGCCCACCTCGGGGGTGGGGGCGATGGCGGGATCGTGTTCGGACATGGTGATTCCCTACTGGACGACGACGTCGGTGAAGAGCACCTCGGTGACCTTTACATCGGTCTTCTTCTGCAGATCCGTGAGGATCTTCTTCTCGATCGCGTTGCGCTTCGGGCGGTCGATCAGATCGCTCGACGGGAGGCCCGTCAGGTCGTTCGTGACGATCGCGCGGACGGCCGCGTCCTCGGGCAGGGTGGCGGCGGTGCCGTCGGCCGGGGCCGCCGGTGCGCCGGCGCTCAGCAGCAGCGCGATCGACACCTTGCCGTAGTGCTCGCCGTTCAGGTTGACGACGAACTCGGGCGCGAGCGGGAAGAGCGTGCCCTCGACCCTGGGCGGGGCGGCCTTCGCGGGCTTGGGGGCGAGGACGAAGAAATAGGCTCCACCACCGCCGGCGGCGAGCAGCAGGAGCACGGGCAGGATGATCTTGAGCTTGCCTTTCACGGGGTCGTTCCTCCGGGGGACTGGGTGGCGTTGGAGCGGATCACCACGATGTCGACACGGCGGTTGAGCGCGCGACCCTGGGGCGTGGCGTTGGGGGCGACGGGGTTCTGGTCGGCGTAACCGACGGCGGCCAGGTGGCTCTGGGCCACCCCGTGGTGGATCAGGAACTCGAGGACGGCGGTGGCGCGCGAGGTGGAGAGCTCCCAGTTGCTCGGGAACTCGCTGCTCGAGATCGGCACGTTGTCCGTGTTGCCCTCGACGCTGATCGGGTTCCGGATGCTCATCGAGACGATGAGGCGGGCGACCCGGCCGAGCAGCGGGAAGGCGGTGGCTTTCAGGGTCGCCTCACCGCTGTCGAAGACGAGGTTGTTGGTCAGCAGCCGGATGACCAGCCCGCGCTGGTCGATGCTCGTCGAGATGTCGTTCGCGAAGCCGTGCTTGCGGGCGTAGTCCTCGACCCTGCGCTGCACCTCGAGCAGGGTGTTCTGCTCCTTGGCGGCCGCCTTCGCCTTGGCGGCGGCATCGGTCTTGGAGCCGATCAGCGTGTGCGTGAAGATGTTGAAGCTCGAGTCGACCGAGCCGCTCGGCGTGGCGGTCTGGACGCCCTGGATGCGGGTCGGGTTGCCCTGCTGGACGCCCTTGCCGCCGTCGAGGACGCCGCCGATGAACGCCTTCTGCAGCGCGTGCTGGAGCACCTGGTACTTGGAGATGTTCACCGACGAGATCGAGAACAGCACCATGAAGAGCGCCATGAGCAGCGTGATCATGTCGGCGTAGGTCAGGAGCCAGCGCTCGTCGCCGCCCCCGTGGCCTCCGCCGCCATGCCCGTGCCCGCCGCGCCTGCGGCGGCCGCGTCCGTGCGAAGCGCTCACGCCGCCTCCCGCAGCTCCGCGGACGACGCGCCGCCCTCGGCGTTCTTGCCGCGGTCGGACGGGGCGACGAACGCCTCGAGCTTCTCGGACAGGACGCGCGGGTTGTCGCCGGCCTGGATCGACAGGATGGCGTCGAGGATCATCATGCGGTGGTTGACCTCGAACGCGGACATCTCCTTCAGCTTGTTGCCGATCGGCAGGAACATCAGGTTCGCGCTCGACACGCCGTAGAGGGTGGCGATGAACGCGCCCGAGATGGCGGGGCCGAGGGTGGACGGCGCGGCCAGGTTCTCGAGCACGTGGATGAGGCCCATGACGGTGCCGATGATGCCGACCGTCGGGGCGAAGCCGCCGGCCGTGGCGAACAGCCCGGCCACCAGCTGGTGGCGGGCGGCGAGGCCGTCGACCTCGGCTTCCAGGATGGCGGCGACGAGGTCGGAGTCGGTGCCGTCGACGACCAGCTGCAGGCCCTTGCGGGTGTAGGCGTCGTCGATCTTGGCGACGTCCTCCTCGAGGGCCAGCAGGCCGTTGCGACGCGCCTTCTCGGACAGCTCGACCATCAGGCCGATGGAGCTCGCGGAGTCGATCGAGGAGCCCTTGAACGACATGATGGCGGCCTTCGGCGCGGTCATGAACGCGCGAAAGTTCGTGGACGCCATCGTCGCCCCGGCGGTGCCGCCGGTGATGAGGATGAGCGCCGGGATGTTCAGGAACGCGACCGGGTTCGTGCCCTCGAGGATGGCAGACACGAAGAGCGCGCCGAACGCGCATGCGATGCCGATTGCGGTGATTGCCTTCATGTCTGTCCGTTCCTTCGGGGCGAGCGCCGCCGTCCGTGGCGGGTGTTCAAGTCTGCTTGCAGATAATCGGCCCGCATGGCTCGAGATTCAGTCTGCGGCACGTGCGTCGCGGGGCAGGTCGACCACTGCGGCGAGCCGGCCGTAGCCCACCCGGCGGGCGTTGGCGCGCGCCGGCCGCTCGACCGCGGCGACGATCGAGGCGCGCCACTTGCGGACGAGATCCGCCACCTCGGCGGCGGTCTCGGAGACCACGTACCGGGTGCCGTTCGCGAGCACGATCACGGTGTCGGGATTCGCCTCGATGACCTGGATCAGGTCCGGGTTCACGTACAGCTCGTGGTCGGGCTGGGTGATGCGATGGACGGCGATCACGCCGTGTCCTTTCGGGGTCGGGGGCGGGCGGCGGTGCGGAAAACCTGTGGCGGGGCCGGCGCGGCAGGCGCCGGCCCCGCCTAGCCGGACTAGTGCTTCAGGTTGACGAGCTCCTGGAGCATCTCGTCGGCGGTGGAGATGACACGGCTGTTGGCCTGGAAGCCGCGTTCGGCCGTGATCATGTTGGTGAACTCCTGGGCGAGGTTCACGTTCGACATCTCGACGGCGCCCGGCGTGAGCGTGCCGAGGCCGTTCGTGCCGGCGATGTTCGCCGTCTCGGTGCCGGAGTTGTTCGAGGCGGTCCAGTTGTTGCCGCCGACGCGGACGAGGCCTGCGTTGTTCGGGAACGTGGCCAGCGAGATCACGGCCACCTTGGTGACGGCGCCCGCGGAGTCGGTGACCGACACGGTGCCGTTCTGGGCGATCGTGACGGACTGCGACCCGGCCGGGATCGTGATCTTGGTCTCGTTGGCGGCGCCGGTCAGCGGCTGGCCGAGGTTGTTGAACTTGAAGCCGACGACGTAGTCGCCGTCGTTCGTCACCAGGTCGCCGTTGGCGTCGGTGGTGAAGTTGCCCGCGCGCGTGTACATGTAGCTCGCGCCGGCGGCACCCAGCGTGGTCGGGTCGGCGACGACGCGGAAGAACCCGTCGCCCTGGATGGCGACGTCGTACGGGTTGCCGGTGGTCTGCACCGCGCCGCCCGTCATGACGTTGTTGATGCTGCCCAGGCGGACGCCCAGGCCGATCTGCTCGGCGTCGGTGCCGCCCGACGTGGCGGTCGGGGACGCGGCGCCCTTCTGGAGCTGGGAGAGCGCGTCCTCGAAGCTCGTGCGCTCCGACTTGTAGCCGATGGTGTTGACGTTGGCGATGTTGTTGGCGGTGACGTCGAGCATCGTCTGGTGGACGGCGAGACCGCTGATGGCGGCGAACATTCCTCGCATCATGGTGATCGGTTTCCTCTCTGGCCGACCGCTTCCCCGAGGGGTCCGGCTGGTTGGCCCGTTCTGGTGTGGTGGTTAGTTGATGACCGCGCTGTCGATGTTGGTGAAGACGCGGTCGCGCATGTTGTCGGCGCCGACGGCCGTGATCACGGTGCGGTTCTGAACCGAGACCACGAAGGCCGTCGAGTCGACGAGGACGAGGGCGTCGCGCGACCCCTTGGCCGCTGCCTTGGAGACGCCTTCGCTGAGCCGTGCCATGGTGGCCGCGTCGACGGGGATCCCCCGCTGCTGCAGCCGCTCCATCGCGTGTCCGCTGAGGCGCAACGGCTTGGTATCCGCCGCCGAGAGCCTCTGCTTGAGGAGCTGGTCGAAGCCCGGCCCATCCACGACAGGCCGAGACGCAGCCGCCGGAGGCGGCGTCGCGCCGGTGACGCCGGGAGGCGTCGTGGCCGGATTGATGCGGATGGGATCAGCCGACATGGCTTACGACACCCCGATGATCTGGTTGGGGTTGATGGCGGTGCCGCTCACATCGATGACCGGCGCGCCGGAGTTGAAGGTGACCGCGTCCACGACGCCGGAGCCGGGGTTGCCGTCCGAGTCGGTGTAGGCGACCGTGTGACCGATGAGCGCGATGCTCTGGGCCTGCTGGGCGCCCTGGACGAGGTTGGTCAGCTGCTCCACGGAGGAGAACTGCGCCATCTGCGTCACGCTCTGGGTGGGGTCCTGGGACGAGCTGAGCGGGTCCTGGTTCTGCATCTCTGCGACGAGCAGCTGCAGGAACCCGTCCTGGCCCAGGATCGCGGCGGGGTTCGACACCGACGTGGTCGGCGTCGAGCCGGTCGCGCCGGTGGTGGCGGGAATGGAACTCATGTACCTCCTCCTATGCGAACACGTCGACCTGCGACCCGGACAGGGGCAGCTGCGACGGCTGGATCGTGATCTCGGCCTCGTCGGCGGCGGCATCGCTGCCCCCACCGTTCGGCCCCATTGCGCGCGCCATGTCCGCGGCGCGCTCGCCGTTGGCGTTCTCCCCGCGGGCGTCCCCGGAGAGGTGGACGTCGAGCCCGTGGACGGTGACGCCCTGGGACTCGAGGGATCGGCGCAGGTCGGCGCCGGCCTGGATCAGCTCCTGGGCCGCCGCGTGGTTCGACGTCGTGACGACCGCGGAGACGCCGTCCTGGTGGTAGCGCATCGTGACCTGTACGTCGCCCAGGTTCTCGGGATGGAGGGTGATCCGGGCGACGGGCTGGCCCGCGCGCACCGCCACCCGCATGGTGGCGCCGGTGACGTCCGCGATGTCCTGCATCCGCGCCCGGGCGGTCACCGCCACCGGGGCGGCGTCGGGCCGGGCGGCCGGCTGCGCCTGGTCCGGGGCCGGCGCCGCCGCGGGGGCGACGTCCGTGCCGCCGGCGGCGGGCGCCACCGTCTGCGTCGGAGCGGTCTGGTCGCCGGCCGGGGCCGCCGGAGCGGACGTGGCCTGCGGCGCGGCCGCGGGTGCGGGCGCAGCCGCGGCCGCCGCCTGCGCGGGCGTCCCCTGCTGGCCGGGCCGGCCGTGATTCTGGCCGGTGCCCTTCTGGCCGGTGCTCGCCGGGGCCGGCGTGCGCACGGCCGTGGCGGCCTGGTTGGCGGGTGCCGCCGAAGCGGCGGTGCTCGCAGCCGGGCGGGCCGAGCGGCCCCCCGGAGCGGGCCTGGCGGCGGTGGGCGCCGGCGCCGTCTGCGCGGGCGCGGACGCGACGACGGCCGGTGCCGTGGCGTCGGCCGGCGGCGCCGGGACGGCGGTGGCAGGCGCAGCGGACTGCGGCTGCGCGGCCTGGACGGCGGTCGCGCCGGCGGCGGCCGGGGCCGGGGCGGCGGGCGCTGCCGCAGCCGGTGCCGGTGCAGACGCGGCCTTTCCGGGCGCGGCCGGCACGGCCTTGACGGCCGGCTGGGCGGCGGGTGCCGGCGCCGCCGCGAGCGCGGCGAGCTGCGCCAGGACCGCGGCCGCGGGGGCTTCGGCGGCGGCCGCGGCGGTCGTGCCGGAGCCGGTGCTCTTGTCGGTGTCGGTGAGGCCGGAGGAGTCGCCTTCGGCCTTCGAGCCCCCCGCATCTGCGGTCCGGGCCTTGGTGGCGTTTGTGCCGGGCGGCGGTGATTCTTGAGCCCCCGCCGATCCGAGCGCCGTCTCGAAGGCGTCGGTGGGCGGGTCGTCGCCGCGTTTTGGCGGCGCCGGCGCCGGTGCGGCCATCGCCGCCGCGGCGTGCACGGGATCGTTCATGCTGGGCTTCCTTCGGGGGAGGTCGGGACGGAGCCGCCCGAGTAGCGGGCGTAATTCGCGAGAACGTCGGAGACGTAGCTCTGCGTCTCGGGGTACGGCGGGACGCCGCCGTAGGAGGCGACCGCGCCGGGGCCGGCGTTGTACGCGGCCAGGGCGAGACGGACGTCGCCTGAGAACCGGTCGAGCTGGTCGCGCAGGTAGTGCGTGCCCGCGTCGATCGACTGGGCCGGGTCGTACACGTTCGTGACGCCCAGGCCGCGGGCCGTGGCCGGCATCAGCTGCATGAGCCCGCCCGCCCCCGCCGGGCTCTGCGCGTTCGGGTTGAAGCCGGACTCCTGCTGGATGACCGCCTCGATCAGGGCAGGGTCGACGTCGTACTTGCGCGCCGCGGCGGCGATGTCGGCGGAGTAGGGGGCGGCGGCGGCCGGGCCGTTCGCGCCGGTCGCCGCCGGGGACGCCGACGCGCTCAGGATCTGGGAGAAGCTCGCGGACGCCGGCGAGGCGCCGAACGAGGCGGCCGGCGGCGGCGCCAGGGCAGCCTGGAGCGAGAGCACCTGGTCGATGCGGCCGATGGCGGCGTCGAGGCTCATGCGGCGCTCCGGTTGCGAAGATGGGCGGTGAGGGCGATCTCGGCCAGCGACTGCTCCTCGCGCCGGGCGATCTCGCGGTTGTGCTCCGACTCGCGCCGGCGCTTCAGCCGCTCGAGCACCTCGCGCTCGCGACCGGCCTCGACCAGTCGGCCACGGCTGAACTCGACCTGCTGGGCGGACGCGGCCAGCTCCTGGCGGGCGGCGTCCTGCTCGCGCTCGGTGCGGGCCACGAAGGCCTCGCGGGCCCGCAGGTCGTGCCCCGTCACGGCCGAGCCGTGCGAGGGAGTGCGCGCTCGCCGGGCTGCCGCAGTCCGGCGGGATGCGTCCCGCAGGGCCGACTCGCGCCGGACCTGGAGCGCAAGCTCGTGCGCGAGCTGCTCCTTGGCCTGCGTTTCCGCCTGCTCACGAAGCGCCCGGACGGGCTCGAGATTGAAGTTGAACGTCTTTCGCATGACTCGGATGGGAGGCCGGCACGAGCCGGCGCCCCACGGGTAATCGGCGGCCGCTGCCCCGGATTGAGGAGCCGAATGGGGACAGTCCCCGACTGCGGGGACTGTCCCCGGCCGACGACGCGCCCGGCCGGGGTACGCCTCTACGCCAGCGCCTTGCCGATGGCGTCGAGAACGCGGTCCGGCTGGAACGGCTTGACCACGAAGTCCTTGGCGCCGGCCTTGATGGCCTCGAGCACCTTCGACTCCTGGCCGAGCGCCGAGCACATGACCACCTTCGCGGCCGGCTCCATGGACAGGATCTCCCGCAGCGCGGTCAGTCCGTCCTTCTCCGGCATGGTGATGTCGAGCGTCATGATGTCCGGGCGCAGCGACTGGTACTGGGCGACGGCCTCTGCGCCGTTTGCGCCCTCACCCACGACCTCGTGCCCGGCCTTGGCCAGGACGTCGCTGAGCATCTTCCTCATGAACGCGGCATCGTCAACGATCAGCACGCGTGCCATCAGTTGGGTCCTCCTTCAGGTGTTACGTCAGATGTGTCATCGGCGCCCGCGCCGGGGAGCACGCTTTCGATGCGGACGGCCCACTCGTCGTCGACGAGCAGGAGCCGCCCCGTGCCGAACAGCCGCCCGTTCACGAACAGGTCGACCGGGTCGTCCGGGGCCTTGTCGAGCTCGATGACCGCGCCGGTGGCGAGGCCGACCGCGCGGCCGACCGGCATCTGCGTGCGGCCGAGCTCGGCCCACACGCGCACCGGCACCGCCCGCACGGAGTCGGACGAGATGCGCTCGCCGATCTCGGCACGGCTGCGGTTGTCGGCAGCCGCCTGTGCGTCCAGCTCGTCGAACGCCTCCTTCATGCGCACGACGAACGCGTTCGGCACGAGCTGCACGAGCCGGCACGGCTCGCCGAGCAGCGTGAAGCCGACCGTCGTGACGTGCGGCGTCAGCTCGTACGCGTCGGCGGCCTCGTTCGGCGTCGCGAAGAAGCGCGTCTCCGGCGGCGTGATGTCGACCTCCTCGCCGAGCACCGCCGAGGTGGCGCCGGCGGCGGCGGCCATCATCTGGTTCATGGCCTCGGCGGCGGCCGACTGGTCGAGCTCCGAGAGCTCCTCGGAGTCGGCGATCTCCATCGCGTCCATGCCCATCATCGCCGCCGCCAGCCGGCGGACGCCGAGACGGGTCATGACGAAGACGTTGCCGCCCGTCGCGCCGTTCATGTAGGAGACGTCGGCGGCGACCGCGGGCACGGGGATCGTGCTCAGCGGCGACTGCCCGGACGGGATGATCATCACCGGGCTGCGCTCGATGGTCGCCGAGCTCACGATCTCGAGCACCTGCGCGATGGCGGCGCCGGTCGACTCGGCCAGCTTGATCAGTGCGTCTTCGGTGGTCATGCCGCATCTCCCAGCCGGCCGATGACCTGGACGGCCCGGTTGTTGCCGTTGCGGCCGGGCTGGGCCCGGTGGGCGGGCACGCGGCCGGCGAACAGGCGCACGCCGTCGGCGGCCGGCACGCCGAAGCGCAGCACGTCGCCGGGGCCGAGCGCGAGCACCTCGTCCAGCGTGAGGTCGGTCGCGGCCACCTCGGCCCGGATCTCGACGTTCACGGCGGCGACGCTGGCCCGCATCGCCTCGACGGCCTCGGGCTCGATGGCGGTGTCGCCGTAGTGGCTGGCCGAGAGCCGCCCCAGCACCGGCTCGACGGAGCGGTGGGGGATGACGAGCGCGATCGTCGACGAGGTGCCGTCGAGCCGCACCTCCATCGTCAGCATCAGCGTCGGCTCGCTGGGCGGCGCCAGGTTGACGTTGGCGAGCTGCGTCTCGATCGCGCGCAGCTCCATCGTCGTGTCGACGAGCTCGGCCCACGTCTCGGAGAGATGCTCGAGCAGCGCGTTGAACACGCGCGAGACGAGCGCGGCCTCGATCTCGGTGAGCTCGCGCGGGCGCGTCTTGGTGGAGGAGGTGCTGCCCAGCAGGCGCTCGACGAGGCGCAGCATCAGGCCGAGCTCGGCGGTCAGGAGCACCTGGGTGCCGAGCGGCTTGCACTCGACCACGCCGCACACGGACGGCTGCGGAATCTGGTTGGTCGCGAGCGACCAGGTCAGCTGGTCGATCTCGAGGACGTCGAGCTCGACCGGCGTCAGGAGCTCGGTCGCGAGCCGCGACGCCATGGTGCGGCAGCACGCCTCGTGGGCGCGCTCGAGCCGCCGCAGCTGGTCGATCGCGAACTTGTTCGGGCGGGAGAAGTCGATCTCGCGGACGCGCTTGGCGCGGCGCTTCGGCGCGGGCGCCTCCTCGGCCGGGGCGACGTTGCCCTGACGGGCGGCCTCGACCAGCGCCGCGACCTCCTCGTTGGAGAGGACGTCGTTCATGCTGCGGCCCTCAGCCGGCCGGCGTCGCGGGTGGCGATGGTCTCCTCCTGGCTGCCGGCCTGCTTGCAGGTGACGAGCCCGGTGCCCAGGTGCACGCGCATCGTCCGGCCGGCGCTTCCGCCGGTCAGCGTCGTCGTGATCGGGATGCCCGCGACCGCGAGGGCGGTGCGCACGGCCTGCTCGTTGCGGCGGCCGATGTCGAGCGCTCCGCCGGCGCTGATGGCGAACATCTGCGCGCCGCCCACGAGGACGGCGTGCAGCCGCGCCTTCGTGGCGCCGAGCCCGGTCACCTGGCGCATGAGCTCCGGCACCGCCGTGTCCGCGAACTTGCCCGGGGTGGACGAGCCGGGACGGGAGTCCGGCAGCACGACGTGGGCGAGCCCGGCGACCGGCGAGGCACGGTCGAGCAGGGCGACGCCGATGCACGAGCCGAGCCCGAGCGCGACGAGCACGTCGCCCTCGTGGCGCGACACGGCGATCTCTGCCATGCGGGCCATCAGCTCTGCCATCGGATCTCCCGGATGCAACGGTGCTGCGGGAACGTCATGGCTAGGCGGCCTCCGCCAGGCCGAGACCGGCCAGGAGGCGCTCGACGCCGTCGGCGCTCGGGACGAACAGCACGCCGAAGCTGCACTCGGCGTCCTCGACCACCATCTCGGAGTCGAGCAGGAGGGCGAAGTCGGTGTCGACCGCGGTCGTGGCGAGGGCCGTCGCGACGATGGCGCCGAGCATGTCGGCCAGTGCGGCCGGCGGCATCGGCTCGATCTCGAGGCCGGCCATCTGGCCCATCGCGCCGATGTAGGAGCTGCCGAGGATGTTGCCCACCTCGCCGAGGGCGGACAGCGCCATCTCGGAGTCGGAGGGGTCGACGCCGAGCAGCGAGCAGATCGTGGCGGCGCTGGTCGGGTCGAACAGGAGGACGACGGTGGCGTCGAGGTCGCCGATGACGCCGAGCACGACGGCGGTGACGTTGTCGTCGGGCTTGCCGACGGCGTCGACCGCGTCGGCCAGCTCGAGGGCGAGCGCCGTGGGCACGTTCAGGTCGACCGAGCGGCCGAGCATGCTCGAGAGGGCCGTCGCGGCGGTCCCCGAGCCGATGTTTGCGATCTCGCGCAGCCCGTCGAGCTGCATGTCGTTCAATTCCATCTCACGCTCCTATGCCGCGTTTTGAAGTCCGGAAGCCGCGCCCGGCCGGTGACCCGCGCGGGTCTCGGCAAGCGCGTCACAGTCGACGATCAGGCTGATCGTCCCGTCGGAGAGCACCGCGCCGCCCGAGAGGCAGCTCTGCGAGCCCGCCTCGGCCGGCAGCGGCCGGGTCACCAGCTCGTGCTGGCCGACCAGCCGCTCCACCACGAGCGCCATGCGCTGCTCGGCGCCGCGGGCGATCACCACGAACGCGGCCTCCGGGGCCGGCTCGTATCCGAGCGCCGCCGCCAGGTCGATCAGCGGCAGCACGCCATCCGAGAGGACGAGCATCCGCTGGCCCGTCACCGAGCGCACGGTCTGCTCGGCGAGGTTCACGGTCCGCTCCACCCGCTCGAGCGGGATGGCGAACGGCACGGTCTGCGACTCGACGAGCAGCGCGGGCATGATCGCGAGGGTCAGCGGCAGGCGCACCTGGACGGTGGTGCCGACGCCCGGCTCGGATGTCATGACGACGTTGCCGCCGAGACCGCGCAGGGTCGAGCGGACCGCGTCCATGCCGACTCCGCGGCCGGAGATGTCGCTCGTCTGCTCGGCGGTCGAGAACCCGGCTGCGAACAGGAGCTCGATCGCGCGGGGCATGTCGACGGAAGGCGCCTCGTCGGGTGCGATCAGGCCACGCTCGACGGCCTTTCGGGCCACCCGGTCGGGGTCGATGCCGCGGCCGTCGTCGCGGACGGTGATGATCACGTTGCCGCCGGCCTGGCGGGCGGAGAGCTCGAGCACGCCGGTGGCGGGCTTGCCGGCCGCCTTGCGCTCGGCGGGCGGCTCGAGCGCGTGGTCGAGCGAGTTGCGCACGAGGTGCACGAGCGGGTCGCCGAGGGCGTCGACGACGGTGCGGTCGAGCTCGGTGTCGCGGCCGGTCAGGATCAGGTCGACCTGCTTCCCCATCTTGGCGGACAGGTCGCGCACGAGCCGGGGGAAGCGCATGAAGACGGCGTCGACCTCGATCATGCGCACCTGCATCACGAGCGCCTGCAGCGCCTGGGAGCTGCGCGTGAGGTCGCCGACCGCCTCGGCCAGGCCTTCGACCGATGAGCCGGCGGCGAGCGACTCGACCCGGGTGCGGTGGACGACGAGCTCGCCCATGAAGTGCATGAGCTGGTCGAGCCGGAGGGCGTCTACGCGGACGGTCGCCGAGGTCTTGCGGGCCTGGGGCGCCTGCACCTGGACGGCCGGCACGGGCTCGGCGACCTCGGCCGCGGCCTCCGGCTCGTCCTCCACCTCGGCGGGCGCGGCGGAGCCGGCCTGCACGGACACGGCCACCTCGGCCACGTCGGGGACGGCGCGGACGGCCGCCTCGATCGTCTCGGCATCGTGGTCGGTCGCCACCCATGCGTCGACGGCGGAGCCGCTGAACGCGTCCACCTCGTCGGGCGTGGGCGAGCTCCAGATCGTCTCGCCGTGGTCGGCGACGGCCGCGAGCGTCATGAATGCGCGGACGGCGGGCATCATGACGTCGTCGGCGAGCTTCACCGAGACGTGCAGGAGGGGGACGTCGGCGGAGTAGGCGGCCACGGCTTCGGGCGTCTCGGCGGCCTCCTCGGCGGGAGCCTCCGCGGCGGCGGGCGGGGCGGCGCCGACGAGCTCGCTCAGCTTGGCGATCAGGGCGGTCGGGTCGAGCTGCTCGTCGCCGTCGCGCTCGATCGCCTCGACGGCGCCCTCGAGGGCGTCCAGGCACTCCAGCAGGACGTCGATGACGCGCCGCTCGAGCGCGCCGGTGCGCCCGCGCAGGGTCTCGAACACGTCCTCCATCGTGTGCGTCAGCGCGGCCATGCGCGCGAAGCCCATCGTGCCGCTCATCCCCTTCAGGGAGTGGGCGATGCGGAAGATCTCGTCGATGGTGTCGCCGTCGTCGGGCGCCTCCTCGATGCGGATCACCGCGAGGTTCAGGGTCTGGAGGTGCTCGCGGCTCTCCGCGAGGAACATGCCGAGGTACTCGGAGGTGTCCATCAGCTCTTCCGGTAGATGAAGGGGTGGGCGGTGGCAAGCCCGAAGGCCTGGGGCGCGGAGACGCGCTCGCTGGAGCCGACCATCAGGTAGCCGCCGGGGCGCAGCGCGCTCGCCAGCCGCTCGTGCAGGGCGTCGCGCACGGGCTCGGTGAAGTAGATGACGACGTTCCGGCACAGGATCAGGTCGAACGAGGCCTTGTCGACCGGGTCGCGGAGCAGGTCGCCGGTGGCGAACTTGACCATCATCCGCAGCTCCGGCTTGGCCCTCCAGCCGCTGCCGTCGCGGTCGAAGGCGCGCTCGAGGTCGGCGGCCGGCGCGCTGCGGGCGTCGTCCTCCGAGAAGCGGCCCTCGCGGGCGCGGGCGACCATGCGGGCGTCGATGTCGGTGCCGCGGATCTCGACCTTGCAACCCGGGGCGACCCGGCGGCAGATGGCGGCCAGCGTGTAGGCCTCGGCGCCGTACGACGAGCCCGCGCTCCAGGCCCGGATCGTGCCCGCCCCGGCGAGCTCGGGCAGGATCGTCCGGGCGAGCCGGTCCCACTGCTCCGGATTGCGCCAGAGCTGGGAGACGTTGATCGTCATGCGGTCGAGGAACTGCTCGAGCGCGTCCCGGTCGGCGGCGAGTGCCTGCAGGTAGCCGGGCAGCGAGTCGATGCCCCGGCGGTCGGCGAACGAGCGGATGCGGCGCTCCATCTGGGGCCGCTTGTACTGGGCGAGGTCGATGCCGGTCAGGCGGCGGACGCCCTCGCAGAAGTCGGTGTAGTCGTCGCGCCTGAAGGCGGGCTGGGACATCACGCGGCCTCCGTCGCGATCGCCGCGGGCAGCTCGTGCAGCGGCAGCTGGATGTCGGCGAGGCCGGCCTCGGCCACCGCGCGGGGCATGCCGTAGACGGTGCAGGTGGCCTCGGCCTCGACCAGGATCCGCCCGCCGGCGTTCCGCACCTCGCGGGCGCCCTCGAGGCCGTCCTTGCCCATGCCGGTGAGGACGACGAGCACCATGCGCTCGCCGAAGACGCGGGCCGCGTCGCGGATCGTGATGTCGGCGCGGGGGCGCAGGCCGCCGATCTCGGGCTCGTCGCCGAGCGTGACCCGGCCGCCGTCGTGCAGGTGCAGGTGGCGGCCGCCGGGGGCCACGAGGGCCGTGCGGGGCGTGAGCCGCTCGCCGCCGTGCGCCTCGGAGACGCTCAGGCCCGAGGCGTTGTCGAGCCGGGTCGCGAGCGACGCCGTGAAGCCCGGGGGCATGTGCTGGACGATCACCGTGCCGTCGCCGAGGTCGGGCGGAAGCGCCGGGACGAGGCTCGCGAGCGCCTTCGGACCGCCCGTCGAGCAGGCGATGACGACGTATCGCTTGGGGCCGGCGGCGCGGCGCACGGCCGGGGCCGGGCGCGGCGTCTGAAGCGACGCCGCCGGGGCGGGCATCGGAGGGTGGGGCCGGCGCGAGATCGCCGCCAGGCACATCTTGTCGTAGAGCTCGCCGAAGAAGCCCGCGGCCAGCGCGGCGCCGGTCGGCTTGGGCACGAGCTCGACGGCGCCCTCGGCGAGGGCGTCGACGGCGTGGGCGCCGTGGGCGGGCGAGAACGCCGACACGACCACCACGGCGACGGGCGAGCCGATCCGGCGCAGCTCGCGCAGGACGGCGATGCCGTTCTTGCCGGGCATGGCCAGGTCGAGCGAGAGCACGTCGGGACGGTGCAGGGCGCACAGCTCGAGGGCCTCGTCGCCGTCGCGGCCGACGCCGACCACCTGCGCGCCGCGCTCCGTCAGCGCATCCGTGATCAGCCGGCGCATGAACGCCGAGTCGTCTGCGACGACGACGCGGATCGGCTTGGAGAATGCGGGGGTGTGGGCGGACATGGCGGGCCGGTCTGGTTATCGGCAGCCGCGCCCGCGAATTACACCCCGAACACGCCGATACCAGAGAGTGGGGAGGCGGCAGCGAATCGGGGACAGTCCCCGGATGGGGACTGTCCCCACGGGGACGGCCGTCTCGGGACTGCGAGAGACTCTCAGGCGGCGATCTGGACGCCCGCGAGCAGGCCGTCCGGATTCAGCAGGATCGCGAGGCGCTCGCCGACCTTGGCGACCGCGTCGACGTACTCGGCGTCGGCCGAGGGAATGTCCTCGAGCTGCTCGGCCGTGACGGTCAGGACCTCGTCGACGTCGTCCACGATCACCCCGGCGGTGCCGGCGGCGGTCTCGAGGATGACGATCTTCGCGCTCTCGGGGCGCTCGAGGCCGAGGCCCAGCCGCTCGGCCAGGTCGCAGACGGGGACGATGTTGCCGCGGAGGTTGATGACCCCGCGGATCCAGGGCGTCTGCGAGGCGACGCTGCGCGGCTCCGAGTAGCGGATGATCTCCTGCACGCGCGTGATGGGCAGCGCGTACTCCTCGCTACCGAGCGAGAAGATCACGAGCTGTCGGGTGGGCTCATCCGTGGACATCAGGCCTCCAAGAGACGGTTGGCGTCCAGGTAATCGACGGCAGGTGTCGCAAATGTAGTGCCTGCGTTTGCAGGTTCGATAGTTTGCAGAGGTTGAGCGCCGCTGTCGCGGTCGGCCATGAGCTCCATCAGCCGCAGATCGGTCTCGGTGGCGTCGGACGCCTCGTCGGCCGGCTGGCGCAGGAACGCGTCGATCTCGGGCACCTTCGCGATGGCGTAGTCGACGCTCGCGTCGGCGCCGGGGCTGTACGCCCCGATCGTGATCAGATCCTCCTTGGCCCGGTAGGCGGCGAGCGTCTCGCGCAGGGCGGCGGCCGCCGAGCGGACCGCCGGGCTCGTGATCTCGTTGGCGAGGCGGGACACCGACTGGAGGATGTCGATCGCCGGGTAGTGGCTCTTGTGGGCCAGGCTGCGCGTCAGCACGCAGTGGCCGTCGAGGATCGAGCGCACCGTGTCGGCGACGGGCTCGTTCATGTCGTCGCCCTCGACGAGGACGGTGTAGAGGCCGGTGATCGAGCCTCGCCCCGACGTGCCCGCGCGCTCGAGCAGCTGGGGCAGCATCGCGAAGACGCTCGGCGTGTAGCCGCGCGTCGCCGGCGGCTCCCCAATGGCGAGGCCGACCTCGCGCTGGGCGATCGCAAGCCGGGTGACGGAGTCCATCATCAGGAGCACGTCGGCGCCCGAGTCGCGGAAGTGCTCGGCGATCGTCGTCGCCACGAGCGCCGCCTTGATGCGCACGAGCGCGGGCTGGTCGGAGGTCGCGACGATCACGACCGAGCGGGCGAGGGCGTCGCCGAGGTCGCGCTCGATGAACTCGAGCAGCTCGCGGCCGCGCTCGCCGACCAGGCAGATCACGTTCACCGAGGCGGTCGTCGCCCGCGCGATCGAGCCGAGCAGGGTCGACTTGCCGACGCCGGAGCCGGCGAAGATGCCCAGGCGCTGGCCGCGGCCGCAGGGCACGAGCGCGTCGAGCGCGCGCACGCCGAGCTCCAGGCGCTCGCTGATGCGGGGCCGGTCCATCGGCGACGGCGGGGAGCCCGCCACCACCCGGGGCCGGCAGCCGGTGATCTCGGCGCCGCCGTCGATCGGCCGGCCCAGCCCGTCGAGCACCCGCCCGAGCAGGGCGTCGCCGACCGGCACGCGGAACGGGCCGCCCGTCGGGGCGACCACGGTGCCCGGCGCGATCCCGCGCATGTCGCCGAGCGGCATGACCAGGGCGCGGCCGTTCCGGAAGCCGACCACCTCGGCCGGCACGGCGGCGCGGTTGCGGCCTCCGGCGATGGTGACCAGCTCGCCGACCTCGGCGCGCAGGCCGGTGGCCTCGATGACGAGGCCGATCAGATTCGTGACGCGGCCGCGATGGCTGTGCAGGTCGGCCTCGGCGATCGCCCGGGAGTGCGCGGCGAGCGGCCGCTCGGCGGTCGGCTCAGGCACCGTCGGGCTCCGCGTCGGCCGGCCCGCCGCCCGCCTCGGCGAGCAGCTGGCGGACGCGCTCGAGCTGGGAGCTCACCCGGGCGTCGATCTCGCCGGCGTCGGTGCGGACGACGCACCCGCCGGCCTCGACGCGCCGCTCCGAGACGACCTCCATCCGGCTGATGCCGCCGAGCCGGGCCGCGAGCTCCGCCGCCGAGTCGCGCACGAGCTCGAAGTCGCCGGGGTTCACCTCCAGCACGAGGTGGTCGCGGTCGGTGGTGCGAAGCAGCGCGCCGGAGACGACGCCGAGCACGGCCTCACGGTCGGTGGCGATCGTCGTGCCGATCACCTTCTCGGCGATCTGGAAGGCGAGGTCGACGGCGGCCGCCTCGGCCTCCGCGACGTAGCGGTCGTACATGTCGGCCATCGCCCGCTCGGCGGCGGCCACGGCCTCGAGGCTCCGCGCGACGCGCAGGCGCGCCTCGGCCATGCCGCGCTCGAGCCCTTCCTGGTGGCCCAGGTGCTGGGCCTCGGCCTGGAGGGCGGCGGCGCGCTCCGCGGCCGAGGCGGAGTCCTCGACCAGGAACGCGGGGCGCTCGAGCGCCGCGAACTCGAAGACCTCAGCCAATCAGCTCGTCGTCCTCGTCGCCGCCGCGGGAGATCACGAGCTCGCCGGCGTCGTCGAGCTTGCGGACGACGGCCACGATCTTCGACTGGGCCTCCTCGACGACCTTGCGCCGCTGCGGCGGCATGTACTCCATCTCCTCGCGCAGCATCTCGGCGCCGCGCTGGGACATGTTGGAGAGGATCTTCTCCTGCACCTCGGTCGAGGCGCCGCGCATGGCGAGACCGAGATCCTTGGCGTCGACCTCGCGCAGCACCATCTGCAGGGCGCGGTCGTCCAGCTGGAGGATGTCCTCGAAGACGAACAGCAGCCCGCGCACCTCGTTCGCGACGGCCTCGTCCTCCTGCTGGAGGTGATCGAGGATGTTGCGCTCGGTGGTGCGGTTGGCCGCATTCAGGATGGCCGCGAGCGAACGGACGCCGCCGGCGGCGGCCCACTCCCGCTGGAGCACGGTCTCGAGCTTGCCCTCCATCACCCGGGCGACCTCCTTGACGACCTCCGGAGAGGTCTGGCCCATCGTCGCGATGCGCACGGCGACGTCCGCCTGCAGCTCGGGCGGGAGCAGCTCCATCACCTTGGCGGCGAGGGTGGTGTTCGGCAGCTGCGCGACCACCATGGCGATGGTCTGCGGATGCTCGTTGGCGAGGAAGGCCGCGATCTGGTCGGCCGGCGTCGCGCGCAGGAACTCGAACGGCGTCGTCTCGATGATCACCGAGAGCCGGTTCATGATCTCGCCCGCGCGGGCGGAGCCGACGGACTGCTCGAGCACCTCGCGGGCGTAGCGCAGGCCGCCCTCGGCGATGTAGCCGCGGGCGTTCGCCATCGCGACCAGCTCCTCCATCACGGCGCTCGCCTGCTCCGGCTCGACGGAGGGCGTGCGCGCCATCTCGACCGTCAGCTGCTCGATCATCTCGTTCGGCAGGTGCTTGAAGACCTCGGCGGCGCCCCGCGCGCCGAGCGACACGAGCAGGACGGCGGCCTTGCGCCGGCCGCTCAGCGTCATGGTCGCGCCGGGTGCTACTCGTTCATCCACTGCTGCACCTGGAGGGCGACGTGCTCGGGCTGGTTCTGGGCGATCTGCTCCGCCTCCTTCTGCATCAGCTCGCGATGCTGGACTGCGCCCGACGGGACGGTGGCGACCTCGAGGGCGGCGATCGGCGTCGCCTGCGAGATCTCGCGGAGCCAGGTCGGCTCGGCGAAGCGGGCATCGCCCTCACGGCGCTTCAGGTTCTTGCGCAGCATGAAGAGGAAGACGAGGGCGGCCAGGCCGATCAGCGCATCGCGGACGAGCACCGACGGGCTGGAGACGCCGATCATGCCGAGCGGTCCGCCGGCGGCGCCGGAGGTCGCGGTCTGCTTCTGGAAGGGCACGCTCGCCATCGAGATCGTGTCGCCGCGGCTGGGGGTGAGGCCGACCATCGTGGCCACGGTCGCGCGCAGCGCCTGCTGGGCCTTGGGCGGCACGGACGAGTCGAACAGGAGCGCGACGTGCAGCTGGTTGGGGGCGCCCGGGGCGACGACGATGTGGCTGACGGTCTTGTCGGCGCCGTAACTCGTGTTCCCGGTCGTGTTCAGGTACACGGTGGGGGCGCCGTTCTTGCTGTTGCCGGCCGAGTACACCGGCGGGACGTTGGCCGACGTGCCGGCGACGCCCGAGGTGCTGCCGCTGGCCGACTGCAGGTTCTCCTTGCTGGTCTGGCTGGTCAGGGGCACCTTGGTGCCGTCGTACTTGACGGAGTCCTGGGTCACCTGATCCATGTTCAGGTCGGCGCTCACCTGCGCCTGGCCCTTGCCGGCGCCGAGCGTCTGGGCGAGCAGCGCGTCGACGCGGGCGGCTAGCTGCGAGTCGTAGCTCTGCTCGACGGCCAGCTTCGAGGTCGCGCCGGGCATGCCGTCGGCGCCGACCGAGCCGCCCGGCCACAGCATCGCGCCGGTCTGGTCGGTGATCGTGACGTTCTGGGCGGAGAGCCCCTGGACGCCCGAGGCGACCATGTGGGCGATGCCGCTGACGGCGCCCGGGTCGAAGGTCGTGTCGGTGTTCAGGAGCACCGAGGCGGTCGCCTGCGAGGCCTGGTCGGCGAAGAGCGTGTCGGTCGGAAGGACGATCTGCACCTGGGCCGAGGTGACGCCGGTGATGCTCTCGATCTGGCGCTCGATGTCACCCTGGAGGCCGAGCTGGTACATCGCCTGCTGCTGGGCGTTCGTGGTGCCGAGGCTGGTCTTCGTGAAGTTCGCCAGGCCGGGCTGCGAGCCGGGGCCGACGCCGGCCGAGGCCAGCGCCACCTGCGCGGCGGAGAGCTGGCCGCTGACGACGCTCACCGTGGTGCCGCCGTTGCCCACCTTGTACGCGACGCCGGCGCCCGCCAGGGCCTGCGTGACCCGGTTGGTCTGGGTCGGCTGGAGGCCGGTCTGAAGCGTCGTGTAGCTCGGCTTCGTCGCGTAGTTGAAGAGGAAGTACGCGGTCACGAGGATGAGCAGGAACGACACGACCATCGTGAGCTGGCCGCGCGGCTCGATGCTCTTCCACGTGTCCTTGATGCTGGCGAAGTTGGGCATGTGCGAGGCGGGGGGTTAGGCGGGGCGGGGGGAGGTTCTGCGAGGCGATGCGGGGCGGGCTAGATCTGCATCCGCATGAGTTCCTCGTACGCATCGACAGCCTTGTTGCGAACCTGAACCGCCAATTGCATCTCGAGGTTCGCCTTCTCGACGTCGGTGACGACGGAGGTCACGTCGGAGGCCTTTCCGGTGGCCAGCGCGACCGAGTCGGAGGAGGCCGTGTTCTGCGAGTCGTTCAGGCTCGTGATCGCGTCGGTCAGCATCGAGCCGAAGCCGCCGCCCGAGCCGGAGCCCGACCCGGAGACCGAGCCGACGCCGCCGAGGTTGCTCGAGATTCCCGTGGCGCCGGTGACGCCGGCGATGCCGTTCGAGATGGCCGGGATCTGCATCAGCGGAGGACGTCGAAGGTCTTGGAGAACATCTGCTTGGCCGCGTTCATGGCCGTCACGTTGGACTCGTAGCCGCGGCTGGCCGAGATCAGGTCGACCATCTCGGTGACCGGGTTCACGTTCGGCATGGTCACGTAGCCCTGCTTGTTGGCCTCCGGGTTGCCCGGGTCGTAGACCTTCCGCAGCGGGCTCGGGTCGTCGACGATGCCGTCGACCTGGACGCCGCCGAGCACCTCGCCGAAGCTGGGCGAGGCGGCGCTGAGCTCGATCTCCTTGCGCCGGTACGGCTGGCCGTTGGCGGACTTGGTGCTGTCGGCGTTCGCGAGGTTCGAGGAGATGACGTCCATCCACAGCTGCGTGGCGGTCATCCCCGACGCCGAGACGTTGAGTGAGTCGAACATTCCCATTACGACGTGCTCCCGATGGCGGTCTTCAGGATCGACATGCGCGTGCCCATGACGGACTCGAGCGCCTGGTAGTCGAGCGTGTTCTCGGAGAGATCGGCGTTCTCGGTGTTGATGTCGACCGTGTTGCCGTCGACCTGCATCGCGCCGTTGGCGGCGACCTGCGGTGAGAACGTGATCTGCTCCAGCCGGCTGGTGGAGGGCGTCCCGGACGAGAAGGCCTGCGCGAGCGCCGACTGGAAGTCGACGTCGGAGCGCTGATAGCCGGGCGTGTTGGCGTTGGCGATGTTTGAGGCGAGCACCTGCTGTCGCAGCAGGGAGCCCTGCATCGCCTTCTCGATGCCCACGATGGAGGGGTCGAACAGATCCACCTAAACGGTTCCCTTCACCTCGAGAGAGAACCCATCCTTGGGCATACGGTTGCCTGCAATCCTTGCGGGCAGTCTGGTCATCGGCGGGCGCGCCCTGGACTTGAGCGCTCGTCCTGTCACGATGCGGCTGGAGATGGAGCAGTGTGGGGGTCAGACCCCACGGACACACGGAGAGCCAACCAGGGCGGGGTCTGACCCCGGGTGGCGGTTCGGCGTTCTGGCCGCACAGGCGGGGTCAGACCCCGAACGCCGGCCGTTGCAGTTTCGTTGCGCT
>Ga0207695_10003625_pt1 | contig 21588 bp, 14 predicted proteins | sample KBSC54metaG_FD_184354 | JGI IMG/M metagenome (GOLD analysis project Ga0207695, IMG submission 184354) | Corn rhizosphere microbial communities from Kellogg Biological Station, Michigan, USA - KBS C5-4 metaG (SPAdes) (version 2) | ecosystem: Host-associated > Plants > Roots > Rhizosphere > Soil...
AACTGCTGGCCCCGGGGCTTCGAGGCCTGACCTCATAAGCCGAACATAAAATTCTCTTCATTGGCCTTGGGGCCGGCGGCGGGTGCATGCAGCGCCGGGGGCGTTCGCGAGCAGTCCGCCGCGCGACCCCGCGTGTCCCGGCCGGAGCCCAGTCGCTTTGAACGCCATCGTCCGCATCGCGCTTTCGCGTCCCTACACCTTCATCGTCATGGCCGTGCTGATCATGATCGGCGGGGTGCTGGCGGCGCTGAACACCCCCACCGACATCTTCCCGGAGATCCGCGTGCCGGTGATCGGCGTGGCGTTCAACTTCGCGGGCCTGCCGCCCGGCGAGATGTCCGACCGCATCGTCACCCAGTTCGAGCGGTTCGCCTCCACGACGGTGGACGACGTCGAGCACATGGAGAGCCAGTCGGTCAGCGGCATCGGCATCATCAAGATCTTCTTCCAGCCGGGCGTCGATATCCGCACCGCCACCGCCCAGGTGGTCTCGGTCGGCCAGACGGCGGTGAAGCAGATGCCGGCCGGGACGACCCCGCCCCTGGTGCTCAACTACTCCGCTTCGACCGTGCCGATCCTGCAGCTGGCGGACTCCGACAAGACGCTCTCCGAACAGAAGCTGTTCGACCTGAGCCAGACGGTGGTGCGTCAGGCGATCACCACCGTCCGCGGGGTCGAGACGCCCTATCCCTACGGCGGCCAGATCCGCCAGATCCAGGTCGACCTCGATCCCCAGGCCCTGCAGGCCCGCGGCCTGTCGGCCACGGACGTCAACAACGCCATCGCCGCGCAGAACCAGATCCTGCCGGTGGGGTCGGTGAAGATCGGTTCCTACGACTACAATGTCCGGCTGAACGACGCGGCGGAGACCATCGACGAGCTCAACAACCTGCCCATCAAGACGGCGGGCGGGGCGACCATCTACATCCGCGACGTGGGCCAGGTGCGCGACGGCGCCAAGCCCCAGACCAACATCGTCCACGTCGACGGCTCGCGCGCGGTCCTGTCCACCATATTGAAGAACGGCTCGGCCTCGACGCTGGCTGTGGTGCAGGGTGTGAAGGACAAGCTGCCGTCGGTGGTGGAACAGCTGCCGTCCACCTTCAAGATCACCGCGCTCAACGACCAGTCGCTGTTCGTGAAGGGGGCCATCTCCAGCGTGATCAAGGAGGGCGCCGTCGCCGCGGCGCTCACCAGCCTGATGATCCTCCTGTTCCTGGGGAGCTGGCGTTCGACCGTGATCATCGCGGTGTCGATCCCGCTGGCGGTGCTGGCGGCGATCGCGGCGCTCTCGGCCAGCGGCCAGACGCTGAACATCATGACCCTGGGCGGCCTGGCCCTGGCGGTCGGCATCCTGGTGGACGACGCCACGGTGACCATCGAGAACATCAACTGGCACCTGGAGCAGGGCAAGGAGGTCCGCACCGCCATCCTCGACGGCGCCAATCAGATCGTGACGCCGGCCTTCGTGTCGCTGCTGTGCATCTGCGTGGTCTTCGTGCCGATGTTCCTGCTGAAGGGCGTGGCCGGCTACCTGTTCGTGCCCATGGCCATGTCGGTGGTCTTCGCGATGATCGCCTCCTTCGTCCTGTCGCGGACCCTGGTCCCGACCATGGCGGCCTATCTCCTGAAGCCGCACGCGGCGGAGGGCCACCACAGCGCGACGCCGCGCACGCCCATCGGCCGCTTCCAGCGCCGCTTCGAGACCGGGTTCGCGCGGGTGCGCAGCCTCTACGCCGGGCTCCTGGAGCGGGCCATGGCGCATCGCCGGGTGTTCCTGACCGGCTTCATGGCGGTGGTGCTGGCCTCGTTCGCGCTCGCCCCCTTCCTCGGCAGCAACTTCTTCCCGTCGGTGGACGCCGGCCAGATGACCATCCATGTGCGCGCGCCGGTGGGCACGCGGCTGGAGGACACCTCGCTGGAGTTCCGCCGCATCGAGGCCACCATCCGCCAGGTGATCCCGGCCAAGGACATGGCCTCGATCGTCGACAACATCGGCATCCCCAACAGCTCGATCAACATGGTCTATTCGAACTCCGGCGTGATCGGGCCGGAGGACGGCGACATCTATGTCAGCCTGAAGCCGCACCATCGGGCGACGGCGGACTATGTGAAGCGCCTGCGGGAGGTTCTGCCGCGCGCCTATCCCGGGACCAGCTTCGCCTTCCTGCCGGCCGACATCGTCAGCCAGATCCTGAATTTCGGCGCCCCGGCGCCCATCGACCTGCAGGTGGGCGGTCCGAAGACCGAAGCCAACCGCGCCTACATCACCGCCCTGTTGCGCAAGATCCGCATGGTCCGCGGGCTGGCCGACGTGCGCCTGCAGCAGCCCAGCGGCGCGCCGGAGCTGCGGGTCGACGTCGACCGCTCGCGCATCGCCCAGCTGGGCCTGAACGAGCGCGACGTGACCAACAGCATCGTCACCTCGCTGGCCGGCAGCTCCCAGGGCTCGCCGACCTTCTGGCTCAATCCCCAGAACGGGGTCTCCTATCCGATCGTCGTGCAGACGCCGGAGTACCGCATCGGCTCGCTTTCGGGCCTGGAGAACCTGACGGTGACCGGCGCGGCCGGCGGGGCCCAGATCCTCGGCGGCCTGGGCCAGATCACCCGCGGCTCGACCCCGGCCCTGGTGAGCCACTACAACGCCTTGCCGGTATTCGACATCTACGCCACCACCCAGGACCGCGACCTGGGCTCGGCGGCCCGCGACATCGACAAGATCCTGAAGGACGCCGCCAAGGACCGGCCGAAGGGCGCCACCGTCACCCTGCGTGGCCAGATGGTGACCATGAACCAGGCGTTCTCCGGCCTGTTCCTGGGCCTCGCCGCGGCGATCGTGCTGATCTACCTCTTGATCGTCGTGAACTTCCAGTCGTGGCTGGACCCGTTCGTGATCATCACCGCCCTGCCGGCGGCGCTGGCGGGTATCGTCTGGATGCTGTTCGCCACCGGGACGACCCTGTCGGTGCCGGCGCTCACCGGGGCGATCATGTGCATGGGGGTGGCCACGGCCAACTCCATCCTGGTGGTGAGCTTCGCCCGTGAGCGGCTGGCGGCCACCGGCGACGCCGTCCGCGCCGCCACCGAGGCCGGTTTCACCCGCTTCCGCCCGGTGGTGATGACCGCGCTGGCCATGATCATCGGCATGGCGCCCATGGCGCTGGGCCTGGGCGAGGGCGGCGAGCAGAACGCGCCGCTCGGCCGCGCGGTGATCGGCGGGCTGGTGTTCGCCACCATCGCCACCCTGATGTTCGTTCCCGTGGTCTTCAGCCTGGCGCACGGCCGGCGCGCGCCGGCATCCGTCCCCGCCCCGACGACCGCCGCCGGAGAGTCCTATGCCTGACCAAAGTCCGCACGAGCCAGGCCACGGCGCCACCACGCCGGTCGTGGCCCACATCCCGACCAGCCGCCTCAGGCTGGCGGGCCTGATCGCCGCGGGCGTCGCGGCGGTGATCGTTGTGGGAGGCCTCGTCAGCCGGGTCAGCGCCGACCAGGGCATGAAGGCCTGGACCAGCCAGCAGGCCATCCCGACCATCGAGCTTGCCAGGATCGAGGGCGGCGGCGAACGGCAGCTGGCGCTCCCCGGCGACATCCAGGCGTTCAACACCGCCCCGATCCACGCCCGGGTCTCCGGCTACCTGAAGCGCTGGTACGTGGACATCGGCGCCCCGGTGAAGGCCGGCCAGACGCTGGCCGACATCGACACGCCGGACCTCGACCAGCAGGTGCTGCAGGCCCGCGCCAACCTGGCCACCGCCCAGGCCAACCAGACCCTGGCCGCCACCACCGCCAAGCGCTGGCAGGGCCTGGTGGCGGCCGACGCGGTCTCGCGGCAGGAGGCCGAGGAGAAGGCCGGCGACCTCGCCGCCAAGACCTCGCTGGCCAACGCCGCCCGCGCCGACCTGAACCGCCTCTTGGCGCTGGAATCGTTCAAGCGGATCACCGCCCCCTTCGACGGCGTGGTCACCACCCGGTCCACGGACATCGGCGCCCTGATCAACGCCGGCGGCCCCAACGACCCGGCGCTGTTCACCGTCGCCGACCAGCGGCGGCTCAGGGTCTATGTGCGGGTCCCGCAGATCTATTCGGCGCTGGTGCAGAAGGGCCTCGCGGCCGAGGTGAGCGTGCCGGAATACCCGGGCCAGGCCTTCAACGCGGTCGTCGCCACCGCCGCCCAGGCGGTCGGCGCCCAGAGCGGCGCGGAGCTGGTGGAGCTGTCGCTGGACAATCCGCAGGGCCGCATCAAGTCCGGCGACTATGCCCAGGTGAGTTTCCGCCTGACTTCAGCCGCGAACGCAACGCGTATCCCGGTGACGGCGATCCAGTACCGCCACGGCGGCCCGGTGGTGGCGATCGTCGGGCCGGACAGCCACGTGCGGATCCGCCCCGTGGTGGTGAGCCGCGACCTCGGCGCGACGGTGGAGATCGGCGCCGGCCTAGCGGCCACCGACCGCGTGGTCGACAACCCGCCGGAATCCCTGGCCGAGGGCGACCTGGTGCGCATCGCCGGCGCCTCGGCGCAGAGGGCGGGAGCCTGAGGGGCATGGCGGCCTTGCGCTTCCTGGTCACGGCTGCGAGCGCGCTTGCGCTCGCCGGCTGCTCGCTGGCGCCGGCCTATGCGCCGCCGGCCACACCGATCGCCGCCGCCTACAAGGAGCAGGGGCCCTGGACGCCGGCCGCGCCGGCGGACGCGCAGCCCCGGGGCCTGTGGTGGGCGATGTTCTCCGATCCGGTGCTGGACGACCTGGAGGCGCGGGCCGAGCGAGCCAATCCCAGCCTCGCGGCCGCCATCGCCGCCTACGACCAGGCCCGAGCGCTGGCGGCCCAGGCCCGCGCCGGCCTGGTCCCGGAGATCGACGGCAATGCCTCGGCGATCCGCCAGCGCCGCTCGCAGAACGCCCCGCTGCGGGTAGGCGGCGCCAACACCTTCTCCACCGACCAGGTCGGCGCGTCGGTGGCCTATGAGCTCGACCTCTGGGGGCGGCTGCGCAACCTGGCGGCGGGCGCCGGCGATCGCGCCCAGGCGAGCGCGGCGGACCTGAAATCCATGCGGCTCAGCCTGCAGGCCGACCTCGCCGACGACTACCTGACGCTGCGCGGCCTCGACGCCCAGCTCCGGCTGCTGGAGACCACCGCGAAGGCCTACGCCCGGGCGCTCGAGCTCACCCAGGTGCTGCACAACGGCGGCGCCGCCACCGGCCTCGACGTGGCCCGCGCCCAGACCCAGCTTTCCACGACGAGGGCGCAGATCACCGACGTGGGCGCCCAGCGCGCCCTGATGGAGCACGCCATCGCCGCCCTGGTGGGCGAGAGCGCGTCGGCCTTCAGCCTGGCGCCGGTCACCGCCGACCTGCCGCAGCCGAAGGTGGCGGTGAGCGCCCCTTCGCTCCTGCTGCAACGCCGGCCGGACATCGCCGCGGCCGAGCGGCGGGCGGCGGCCGCCAACGCAGACATCGGCGTCGCCCGCGCGGCGCTGTTCCCGGCGCTGACCCTGGACGGATCGGCCGGATGGCAGAGCGCCGGCGGGGTCAACCTCCTGCAGGCGCCCAACACGGTCTGGATGCTCGGGCCGCAGCTCTTGGGCCCCATCTTCGATGGCGGCCGGCGACGGGCCGGGGTGCGGGCCTCGCGAGCCGCCTTCGACCAGGCCAGCGCCAACTACCGCGGCGTGGTCCTGGACGCCTTCCGCGACGTGGAAGACCAGATGGCGCTCGCCAACCGGCTGGCGGCCGAGGCGAAAGATCAGACCGACGCCGTCGCGGCAGCGCGGCGCAGTGTCGAACTGGCCGACATCCGCTACCGCCAGGGCGTGGCCACCTACCTCGACGTGGTCACCGCCCAGACCGCCGCGCTCAGCGCCGAGCAGGCGGCGATCCAGCTCACCACGCGCAGGCTGCAGGCCAGCGTGAACCTGACCCGCGCGCTCGGCGGGGCCTGGAGCTAGGCGGCGCTGCGCATCTGGCGGGCGAGCGCGTAGGCGAAGAGCACGGCGGTCCCGAACAGGATCACGGCGGCGTAGGAGCCCGCGGTCACCTGCGACAGGCCGGTGATCCGGTGGAAGCCCAGCACATAGGCGACGTCGCCGAACAGGCCGCTCAAGGTCATGATCACCGCCACGGTCACCGACTGCGAGGCCGGGGCCTTGCGCCAGTCCATGATGCTCTTCAGGAGCAGGCAGACGGTGAGCGCGATGCCCGCGGCGCTGAGCGCCAGGATCCCCGGCCCGTTCTCGAACAGCAGGCCGCCGCCGAAGCGGAAGGTGATGGCCCCCGAGAGCCAGATGCCGAAGCCCAAGAGCCCCAGGATGACCGTTTCCCGCGCCGTCATGGCGTCCCCCTTCCTTGCCCCGCCGGTCAGAGTCTGACCGGCCCTGCCGTCCGCAACGATTCCCCCGCGGCCTCCGCCAGCGCCAGGGCGGCGACCCCGTCGGCGTAGCCGATCCGCGGTGCGGCCGTCCCGGCCAGGATCTCGGCGAAGTGCGCCATCTCCAGACGATAGGCCTCGCGGTAGCGGTCGAGGAAGAAATTCTGGAAGCGGTCGGCCTGGGCGCCGTCCTCGCGCCAGACCTGCACGGTGCTTTCCAGCGCGTTGCCGGCGCTCGCCATGCCGCCCGAGCCATAGGCCTCGATGCGCTGGTCGTAGCCGAAGCCGGAGCGGCGGCTGTTGGCGATGACGCAGAGCCTGCCCGAGGCGGTCTTCAGCAGGGTGCGGGCGGTGTCGATGTCGCCGGCCTGGCCGATGGCGGGATCGACGAGGCAGCTGCCCCAGGCGAACACCTCGACCGGCTCCTCGCCCAGTAGCCACCGGGCCATGTCGAAGTCGTGGATGGCCATGTCCTTGAAGAGCCCGCCGGAGGCCTTGACGTAGGCGATCGGCGGCGGGGCGGGATCGTTGGAGGTGATCTGCAGGGTCTCCAGCGCGCCCACCGCGCCGGCGTCCAACCGCGCCTTCAACGCCTGGAAGCTGGGATCGAAACGGCGGTTGAACCCCAGCAACAACCGCGCGCCTGAGAGTTCGCCGGCCGCGGCGCGGGCGCGGCCGAGGTCCATGTCCAGGGGCTTTTCGCAGAAGATCGCCTTGCCGGCGGCGTGGGCGCGCAGGCAGGCGTCCAGGTGGGTGTCGGTGGCGCTGGCCACGATGACGCCAGCGACCTCGGGGTCGGCGAGCACCGCCTCGAAGGTCGCCACCGCGGCGCCGGTCCCGGCGGCGATGGCGTCCGCCGCCTCGGCCACGGGGTCCACCACATGGCTCAAGGTCAGCCCGGGATGCGCCTGCGCGTTGGCGGCGTGGATCCGGCCGATGCGGCCAGCGCCAAGGAGGGCGATCTTGGGCATGGGGCCGACGGCTCCTGGAATCTCTCCGCAGAGCTGACGTATCGTGGAATAGACATTCCATCACGCGCCAATGCGCGGGGCGGCGACGCTGCGGGGCTTTCGACGTGTCCGATGACGGCAAATCCCTGGACCTGCTGGCCATCGGCCGCGCCGGCGTCGATCTCTACGGCCAGCAGGCGGGCGGGCGGCTGGAGGACATGGGCTCTTTCGCCAAATACGTGGGCGGCAGCCCGACCAACACCGCCATCGGCGCCGCGCGGCTGGGCCTGAAGACGGCGCTTCTGACCCGCGTCGGCGGCGACCACATGGGCCGCTTCATCCGCGAGCAGCTGGTGCGCGAGGGCGTCGACGTTGGATCGGTGCTCGCCGACGAGGCGCGGCTGACGGCGCTGGTGATCCTCGGCATCCGCGACCGCGAGACCTTCCCGCTGATCTTCTACCGCGAGGACTGCGCCGACATGGCGCTCACCGCCGCCGATGTGGACGACGCCCAGGTGCGGGCCGCCCGCGCGGTGCTGATCAACGGCACCCACCTGTCACAGGCCGGCGTGTTCGATTGCTCGATGCGCGCGGCGACCCTGGCCAAGGCGTCCGGCGGCAAGGTGGTGTTCGACATCGACTACCGCCCGGTGCTCTGGGGCCTCGCGGGCCGCGACCGCGGCGAGGACCGCTTCGTGGCGCATGAAGCCGTGACCGAGATCCTGCAACAGGTCCTGCCGCTCTGCGACCTGGTGGTGGGCACGGAGGAGGAGTTCCACATCCTGGGCGGGGACACCGACACGGTCGCGGCGCTTGGGGCCGTGCGTGGGCGGACCGGCGCGCTGCTGGTGGTCAAGCGCGGACCGGACGGCTGTGCGGCCTTCCCGGGGGTCATCCCGGCGACGCTGGACGAGGGCGTCACAGGTCGCGGATTCGAGGTCGAGGTGTTCAACGTCCTGGGGGCGGGCGACGCCTTCATGGCCGGCTTCCTGCGGGGATGGCTCAAGAGCGAGCCGCTGGAGCGGTGCTGCGAGCTCGCCAATGCGGCGGGCGCCATCGTCGTCTCGCGCCACGGCTGCGCGCCGGCCATGCCCACCTGGGCGGAGATGCAGGCATTCCTGACGAAGCGCGACCGCCCTTTCCGCCTGCGCGAGGACGCCGAGCTGGAGCACATCCACTGGGCGACCACCCGGCCCGGGACCTATGACCAGCTGATGGTGCTGGCGATCGACCACCGCAGCCAGTTCGAGGACATGGCGCGCGAGCTGGGCGCGGACCTGGGTCGCGTGTCCGCCTTCAAGCGCCTGGCGTTGCAGGCGCTCGACGAGGTGGCGGGCGGCGATCCGCGGTTCGGCGTCCTGCTGGACGGCCGCTTCGGCGCCGAGGCCCTGGCCGCCGCGGCGGACCGCCCCTACTGGATCGGCCGGCCCGTCGAGGTCCCCAAGTCGCGGCCCCTGGCGTTCGAAGGCGCGGCCGACGTGGGCGCCGAGATCGCCCAGTGGCCGCTGACCCAGGTGGTGAAGGCGCTCTGCCTCTACCACCCCGACGACGAAGCCGAGCTCAGGGCACGCCAGGAGCGCCAGCTCCTGCGCCTGTTCGACGCCTGTCGCGCGACCCGTCACGAACTGCTGGTGGAGATCATCGTCCCGCCGGGCTTGCCGACGGACGCGGCCACGGTCGCCCGCGCCCTCGACCGGCTCTACGATCTGGGGGTGAAGCCCGACTGGTGGAAGCTGGAGCCGATGGCGGACCCCGCCGCCTGGCGGGCGGTGGCCGGTGTGATCGCGGCGCGCGATCCCTTCTGCCGTGGCGTCGTCCTGCTCGGTCTCTCGCAGCCGATGGAGGCTCTGGAGGCGTCCTTCCGTGCGGCGGCGCAGGTCCCGATCGTCAAGGGCTTCGCGGTGGGCCGCACCATCTTCGAGGAGGCCGCACGCGCGTGGCTGGCAGGCCAGATCGACGACGCCGAGGCCGTGCGGCGCCTCGCCGGGCGGTTCGGCCGACTGGCGGAGGCCTGGGGCCGCGCCCGCTCGGCGGTGGAGCAGGCCGCATGACCACGCTGCGGTTGACCGCCGCCCAGGCCGCGGTGCGCTACCTGGCGGCCCAGGATGTGGAGGTCGAGGGCGCGAGGGTTCCGTTCTTCGCCGGCGTCTGGGCGATCTTCGGGCACGGCAATGTGGCGGGGCTGGGCGAGGCGCTGCATGGGGTCCGCGACATCCTGCCGACCTACCGCGCGCACAACGAGCAGGCCATGGCGCACGCCGCCATCGCCTACGCCAAACAGATGCGCCGCGCGCGGGCGATGGCCTGCACCAGCTCCATCGGCCCGGGGGCCACCAACATGGTCACCGCCGCGGCCCTGGCCCATGTCACCCGGCTGCCGGTGCTGTTCCTGCCGGGGGACGTCTACGCCAGCCGAAGGCCCGACCCGGTGCTGCAGCAGGTCGAGGATTTCGCCGACGGGACCGTGAGCGCCAACGACTGCTTCCGGCCGGTGTCGCGCTATTTCGACCGGATCACGCGGCCCGAGCAGCTGCTGGCCGCCCTGCCGCGGGCGATGGCGGTGCTCACCGACCCGGCGGCCTGCGGGCCGGCGACGCTGGCCTTCTGCCAGGACGTGCAGGCCGAGGCCTTCGACTGGCCTGAAGGCTTCTTCCAAAGAAGGTTGTGGCCGACCCGCCGCGCGCCCGCCGACCCGCGCGACATCGAGAACCTCGCGAACCGGCTGCGGGCCGCCAAGGCGCCGCTGATCGTGGCCGGCGGCGGCGTGCTCTACGCCCGCGCCGAGCGGTTGCTGGCCGACTTCGCGGCGCGGACCGGCGTGCCTGTCGCCGAGACCCAGGCCGGCAAGGGGGCGCTCGCCTGGGACCATCCGCATGCGCTTGGCGCCATCGGCGTCACCGGAACGAGCGCCGCCAACGCCGCCGCCGGGGCGGCGGACCTCGTTATCGGGATCGGGACCCGGCTGGCGGACTTCACCACCGGCTCGCGGGCGCTGTTCGCCAACCCGGACTGCGCGCTGGTGCAGGTCAATGTCGCGGCCTTCGACGCCCACAAGCAGGGCGCGGAACCGGTGGTGGGCGACGCGGGCGCGGTGCTGGAGGCGCTCGGCGCTGCGCTGGGCGGCTGGCAGGCGCCTGAGGCCTGGACGGAGCGCGGACAGGCCGACGTGGCTACCTGGAACCGCGAAGCCGAGGCGGCGATGGCGGCGTCCGACGCGGCGCTGCCCTCCGACGCCCAGGTGATCGGGGCGGTGAGCCGCGCCGTGGACGAGGACGCCGTCGTCGTCTGCGCCGCCGGCGGCCTGCCCGGCGAGCTGCACCGGCTTTGGCGGACGAGGCGGCCCGGCGGCTACCACCTGGAATACGGCTACAGCTGCATGGGCTATGAGATCGCGGGCGGGCTGGGCGTGAAGCTGGCGGCGCCCGACCGCGAGGTGGTGGTGATGGTGGGCGACGGCTCGTACCTGATGCTGAATTCGGAGATCGCCACCTCCGTGGCCATGGGCGCGAAGCTGATCGTCACCGTGCTCGACAACCGCGGCTTCGGCTGCATCGCCCGGCTGCAGGAGGCCACCGGCGGCGCGGCGTTCAACAACCGGCTGGACGAGGCCGCGCCGGCGGTCGACTTCGCCGCCCATGCCGCGAGCCTCGGCGCGCGGTCGGAGCACGTCGTGGGGATCGCCGCCCTGGAGGCCGCGCTCGAGCGCGCCAAGACGTCCGACCGGACCTATGTGATCGTCATCGACACCGATCCGGCGGCCTCCACTGAGGCCGGCGGCGCCTGGTGGGACGTGGCCGTGCCGGAAGTCTCGGAGCGGCCGGAGGTGCGCGCGGCGCGGGCGGCCTATGACGCCGCGCGGCAGGCGCAGCGGCGAGGAGGCTGAGCCGGTGAGCATCCGCTTCGGCGTCAGCCCCATCGCCTGGGTCAACGACGACATGCCGGAGCTGGGCGGCGACACCCTGCTCTCGACCATCCTGGCCGACGCCCGCGACATCGGCTTTTCCGGCGTCGAGCTGGGCGGCAAGTTTCCGCGCGATCCCGCCGTCCTGCGGCCGCTGCTGGCCGGCTATGGCCTCGACCTGGTGGGCGGCTGGTATTCGGGCCAGTTGCTGGTGCGCGACGTGGAGGCTGAGATCGCCGCGGCGCGGGATCACCTGGCGCTGCTCAAGGCCATGGGGGCGACCGTCTTCGTGCACGCCGAAACCAGCAACGCCATCCACGGCCAGCGGGCAATTCCGCTCAGCCGGACGCCGCGTCTCGACGCCGCCGGCTGGAAGCTGTTCGGCGAGCGGCTGACCGGGTTCGCGGACCACATCGCCGGTGAGGGCCTGCGCTTCGCCTACCACCATCACCTCGGCACGGTGGTGGAGGGCGCCGCGGACCTGGCGGCCTTGACCAGCGTCACCGGCTCGTCCGTGGGGCTGACCCTGGACACCGGCCATGCGGCCCTGGGCGGAATCGACCCGGTGGCGGCCATCCGGGCGCATCCGGCGCGCATCGCCCATGTGCATTGCAAGGACGTGCGGCGCTCCGTCTTCGACGAGGTTCGGGCAAGGGACTTGAGCTTCCTGGACGGCGTCCTTGCCGGCATGTTCACCGTTCCGGGCGACGGCGGCCTGGACTATGCCCAGGTCATGCGGGCGCTGGCGGACATCGGCTACGGCGGCTGGATCGTGGTGGAGGCGGAGCAGGACCCGGCCATCGCCGACCCACGCCAATTCGGCGAGCTCGGCCTGCGCACCCTGGAGCGCGAAGCCGCCGCCGCCGGTTTGCAGAAGGCTGCCTGAGATGACCGACCTCCTGGTGCGCAAGCACGCCCCCGACGTCCAAGGCGTGGTGCTGGAGGTGACGCCACAGAGCGCCGGCTGGGACCACGTCGGATTCAAGGTCGTGGAACTGTCGGCGGGCCAGGCGGCCAGCGGCGGCGAGGCGGGGCGCGAGGCCTGCCTGGTGGTGCTGAGCGGGACGGCGGACATCAAGGTCGGTGGCCAGCGCTTCGAAGCGCTTGGCGGGCGGGCCAGCGTCTTCGAGGACAAGGCCCCGGGCGCGGTCTATGCGCCGGGCGGCGCGGCCTGGACGGTGACGGCGCGGACGCCGGTGGAGCTGGCGGTCTGCACGGCTCCGGCCGCGGGCGGCGGAGCACCCCGGGCGATCGCGCCAGAAGCCATGAGCCGCGAGGTGCGCGGGGCCGGGACCAACACCCGCCACGTGCGCAACATCCTGCCCGAGACCGAGGCCGCGGAGAGCCTGCTGGTGGTGGAGGTGATCACGCCCGGCGGCCACTGGTCGAGCTATCCGCCGCACAAGCACGACACCGCCACGGCCGGCGAGGAGACCGCGCTGGAGGAGACCTACTACCACCGCCTGAACCCGGCGCAGGGGTTCGCCTTCCAGCGGGTCTACACCGACGACCGCAGCCTGGATCAGACCATGGCGGTGGAGGACGGCGACGTAGTGATGGTGCCCCGCGGCTATCACCCGGTGGGCGCGCCGCACGGCTACGACCTCTACTACCTGAACGTCATGGCCGGCCCGAAGCGCCAGTGGATCTTCCGCAACGACCCGGCCCACGACTGGATCGCGCGGGCGCCGCGGCCCTGAGCGCCTTCTAGCCCTCGGGCGGGCCGCCCTTGCGCCGCGCCAGGCCAGCCAGCAGCAGCATCAGCGCCCCGAAGGCGGCCATCACCGCACCCCAGACGAGGTCGATGTTCACGCCCGCCGAGCGCGATTCCAGCAACGCGGGGTTCCCCAAGAGGCCGTAGCCCCCCACCAACAGGCCCATGGCCAGGAAGAGGAGGCCGATGGGCAGGCGCACGTCGAACAGCATGGCCTTTGAGCTCCTAGCGGAAGATCAGGTTGAGGATCACGGTGGCGACCAGCAGGACGATCCCCAGGAGCACCGGGTTCATGTACCAGGGTCCCGGCTCGCGGCCGATCTTCGGCGTCAGGGAATAGACCAGGCCCGCCAGCTCTTCCTGCGGCTTGGGCCGGGTCAGCAGGCTGACGGCGATGGTCACCAGGAAGCACGCGCTCCACGCCCAGATGGCGATCCAGAAGTTCTGCGCCATCTCACTGGCATAGGTGTGGGTGACCGCGATCCAGCCGCCTTTCAGGCCGGTCAGGTCGTTCTGCGGCAGGGTGAGGCCGTGGTGGATCGCCGCCGTGAGCGTGCCGGCGGCGAGACCGGTGAAGGCGCCGTGGCCGGTGGTGCGCTTCCAGAACATGCCCAGCAGGAAGGTGGCGAACACCGGCGCGTTCACGAAGGCCATGACCAGCTGCAGGAAGTCGTTGATGTTGTTGAACTGGCTGCAGAGGTAGGCCGCGCCCACCGAGGCGGCGATGCCGAACAGGGTCGCGAGGCGCCCGACCATCAGATAGTGCCGGTCCTCGGCCCCGCGCCGGATGTAGGCCTGGTAGATATCGTAGGTGAAGACGGTGTTGAACGCCGTCACCCCGCCGGCCATCCCGGACATGAAGCTGGCCAGGAGCGCGGTGAGGCCGACCCCCACCATCCCCACCGGGAAGTAGCGCAAGAGCAGGTTCGGGGTGGCCAGGTCATAGTCGAGCTGCGGCTGGCCGCGGGCGTCGAGCATCGGCTTGCCGGTGGCGGAATCGATCTTGATCGGGATGACGCCGGGCTCGTGCTGCACGATCTGGCCGGCGACCATGGGCGCCGCAGGCGCGCGGCCGGGATGGTCGGGGGCCGAGGTCAGCGCGATGGCGATCAGGCCCGGCAGGATGACGATGAAGGGGATGAACATCTTCACCCCGGCGGCGATCAGCGGCGTGCGCCGGGCCGCCGACATGGAGTTGGCCGCCATGGCCCGCTGCACCACCAGGAAGTCGGTGCACCAGTAGCCGAAGGAGAGCACGAACCCGAGCCCCATGGAGAGACCGAACCAGTCGACCCCCAGCTTGTTGGTGGAGGCATGCGCCATGCCGGCCCAGGCGTGGGTGTAGCCGGGCCCCAGCGTGGTCTGCAGGCCCTCCCAGCCGCCCACCTGCCGCAGGCCCAGCCACACCAGGGGCGCGAAGCCGGCGACGATCAGGAAGAACTGCAGCACCTCGTTGTAGATCGCGCCGCGCAAGCCGCCCATGTAGATGTAGACGAGCACCACCGCCGCGGCGGTGAGGATCGCCCCGTGGAAGATCCAGGCCTGCGGCAGGCCAAGCCTTGCGAACGGCGCGTCGAAGACGTGCAGCGTCTGGATCAGCTTGGCGAGCGCGTACATGGAGATCCCGGAGTTCAGGATCGTCATCAGGGCGAAGGTGACGGCGTTGAGCCCGCGGGTCTTCTCGTCGAAGCGCATGCGCAGGTATTCCGGCGCGGAGCGGGCCTTGGAGCCGTAGTAGAAGGGCATCATGAAGACGCCGATGAACACCATCGCCGGGATGGCGCCGATCCAGTAGAAGTGGGCGGTGGCGATGCCGTACTTGGCGCCCGACGCGCCCATGCCGATCACCTCCTGGGCGCCCAGGTTGGCGGAGATGAAGGCCAGGCCGCAGACCCAGGCGGGGATCGCCCGCCCCGCCAGGAAGAAATCGGCTCCGCTCTTGGCCCGCCGGGCGGAGACGATCCCGATGCCCAGGACGAACACCAGGTAGAGGGCGAGAATCCCCCAGTCGACGGCCCCCATGCGCATCGGCGATTTCCCCCTGCAAGGCCGCCCGTCTTTGAGGCGCGAGTCGGCGTCTTTCCCAGAAGGTGGCGGCCTTCAGGTCCCCACAGTCAAGCCGGGGCGGCCGTCTATTTCTCGGTGAGGTTCCAGACCCCGTCCCAGGCATCGTCCGGCGGGCGCTTGGCCAGCAGGCGGCAGCGCTCCCGATAGACGCCGGCCGGGCCGTCGTCGGGATAGAGCTCCAGGGCGGCCTCGAAGGCCTTTCCCGCCTTGGACCACTCGCGGGCGCGGTAGGCGGCGATGCCGGCGGCGTGCAGCTCGATCAGCGCCGCGAGCCCCGGCTCATGGTCGCGGTAGCCCAGGGATTCGTAGACCGCCACCGGCCGGTCCTTGCCCTTGACGCGGATCAGGTCGAGCTCGCGCAGGGTGGCCGGCCGCTTCAGGTCGCGCACGGTCATCTCCGACAGCAGGATCTTGGCGCCGTATTGCTTGGTGGCGCCCTCCAGCCGCGAGGCCAGGTTCACGGTGTCGCCGATCACCGTGTAGTCGAGGCGGCGGGCCGAACCGATGTTGCCGATCACGGTGGGGCCGGTGTTGAAGCCGATGCCGATCTCCAGGGCCGCCTGCCCGCTGGCAATCCGCCGCACGTTCAGCGCCGCCATCCGGTGCATCATCTCGTCGGCGACCGAGATGGCGTTGTCGGCGTCATAGGGGCCCACCAGGGGCGCCCCGAACAGGGCCATGATCCCGTCGCCCATGTACTTGTCGAGGATGCCGCCGTGCTGGAAGATCGCCTCCACCATCTCGGTGAAGTACTCGTTGAGCAGCGAGACCGTCTCTCGCGGGCCCAGGGCCTCGGCGATGGTGGTGAAGCTCCGCACGTCGGAGAACATCACCGTGACCTTCTGCTCCTTGCCGCCGAGTTCCAGCTCGCCGGCGGCCAGCACCTGGTCGGCGACCTCCTTGGACATGTAGCGCGACATGGTGGAGCGGACGCGCTTCTCCTCGGTGATGTCCTCCAGCACCAGCATCGAGCCGATCCGCGCCTCGGTGGCGTCGATCAGCGGCATGGCGGTGAGGTTGACCGTGGCCGCGACCCCGTCGCCGCGGGTCAGCTCGGCGTCGATCGCCAGCGCGGTCTCGCCGGTCGCCTGGGTCTTGCCGAGGCTCTCGGCGATCCAGGCGTTGCCGCCGGAGAACAGTTCGCCGGCCACGCGGCCGATCAGGTCCTCCCGGGCCAGGCCCAGCATGGTCTCGGCGGCGTCGTTGGCGGTGACGATCGCGCCTTCGGCGTCCAGGGTGACGATGCCGTTGGACGTGCTCTTCAGGATGCTCTCGTTGTAGTTCTTCATGTTGAGCACGGCGTCGAACAGCTTGGCGTTTTCCAGGCTGACGGCGATCTGGGCGGCGAAGGCCTTCAGGCGCGCCTCGTCCTTGGCGCTGAACACCCCGCCCTTCTTGTTCAGGGCCTGGGCGATGCCGATCCGGGCGCCGGCCTTGTTGGTGATCGGCACGCACAGGATGGTGCGGGTGGTGAAGCCGGTGCGATGGTCGATGTCCTGGTTGAACCGCGGGTCGGCGTAGGCGTCGGCGATGTTCTCGGTGCGCCCGCTGGTGAAGACCGCGCCGGCGATGCCGCGGTTGGCGGGCAGGTGGATCTGCCGCGTCTCCATGCCGTCGGCGTAGAGGGTGAAGAGCTCGTCGGCCTTTTCGTCGTAGATGAACAGGGAGGCCCGCTCGGCCCCGAGGAGCTGGGTCGTGGCGTGCATGATGCGGGCGATGAGGACGTCCAGGAGCAGTTCGCCCGCGAGGTCCTGGGTGACCTCCAGGATCTGCTGCTCTTCGCGCAGGGTGGCCAGCATCAGGCCGAAGCCGCGGTTGATGTCGGCGTATTCGTCGGTGGTCAGGATCTGCAGCTCGACCCCTTCGAGCCGGCCGCTCTCCACCTGACGCATGGCCTCGATCAGCCGCGCCGCCGACCGTGACACATCGCGCGAGGTGAGAACGGCCATCGAGACGGCGCCCAGGATGCAGACGCCCACGACGCCCACGCTCCAGATGTAGAGGGCGAGCATCTCCGGCGACGGGACCGCGAAGCCGTGGCCGGTGATCATCCGGTCGAACTTGAAGAGGAAGGAGGCCGCGCTGAACATCAGCGGCAGGGCGCAGACGAAGATCGCCAGGAACAGCAGCTTGTTGCGCAGCGGCACCGAGATCAGCGCCGGCTGCTGCTCCGCCGGGATCGGGCCGTTCAGCGCCCGCGAGAGGCGGGTCACCACCGGCTCCACGGTGCGGCTGACGGCGAAATATTCGAAGATCGCGTGGGCCGGCGAGGCGAAGACGAAGATCAGGGTGCCCAGCGCCATGAGCTGCCAGACGGCGATCCCCGCCGCGAACAAACGGTTGATCGAAAAGACCACGATCAGAAGGGCGAGGGTCGCCATCGGCCCGTGCAGCACGGTCACCCGGGTCGCCGAGAATTGCGGGAGGTTGAGGGCCCGCACCAGCGCCGCTCCGAGTTCGGCCTCGTCCGGCCGCTCCCCACGGTCCAGCGCCCGCAGCACCGGGGTCAGCGGACGCAGGTGCCGGCGGATCACCAGCACGTCGATGGAGGTGTAGAAGGCGACCGCCGGCGGCACGCACATCCAGAAGAGCAGCCACTGGCGGGTGGTGAACTCCAGGCCCAGCAGGCCCAGCAGCATGGACACGGCGACCGCCACCAGCGAGGCCAGGATGTAGATCCAGAACAGCCGCCAGAAGAGCGCCCGGCCGCTGTCCTCCGATGAGGACCGTGTCTCGACGACCGGAGCGTGCGGCTGCAGCGCGTTCACTGCCCGTCCGGACCCTCTGCCGCCGCCCGATCGTCCATCACCGCCCCCGGCGCCGCCCCCGGCGCTTCCCTCACGGCAGTCTACGGCGCCGTGGCCGCGGCGCCCAGAGTCACGGGTGCGCCCAACCGCCGCCGTCGGTGGAAAGAATAGAGAACAAGCTTAACCGGTAATTCCCTCAGGAAGCGAACTGTCTTCCGAAGATTCGTTCGCGGGCTATAGTCGGGCGCGGTTCTCTGAAAAGCGGGCGGTCGGGTTGGGGCGTTTCCCCGGTTTTTCCACCGAAGGCTTTACGTAGGACGAATCGAGTCAGCGCCAGGGGCGCGTTTGAGTCGGGATGGGGCAAATGGTTCGTTTGGCATTCGCGGTTGCCTGTTGCGCGTTGGCTGTCGGCACCGCCGCCCAGGCGCAGATCGGCAATGTCACGGGCGCGGCCACCAGCAACACCACGCTCAGCGGGATTTCCGGCGGCGACGTGACGGGTACGGGCACGGCCTCCGGAACCGGCGGCGCGAGCAACTATGCCTCCACCTTCAGCATCACCAACAAGACCATCAGCTTCGAGAGCGGCAATACGACCTTGGGGACCTCGGTGGGGACCACGTCCGTCTCGCGGGTCGACTTCGACCTCACCAACAACCAGGACGCCACGCTCCGCAACGCGACGCTCACCTCCGAGATCACGCCGGCCGGCATGGGCATGTACCTGGCGAACGTGACCGGCGGCTGCGCGGCCAATCCGCAGTCCTGCGGGCAGAGCGCCGGCACCCACACCTTCTTCGACTTGCTGCCGGCCAATGCGGACGCCGGGGGACCTCTGGCCAGCGCGAGCTTCGACTTCACCGTCCTGCAGAATGGCGAGCAGATCTACAATCTCAATGGCAGCCTGGACCTGTCATATGACGGTGGCGTGTTCCTCTCCAACAATACGGAATCGGCGGCGAGCCAGCTGAACGGGTTCGTCACCCTGAACAAGTTCGGCGCCCTCAACAGCGACGGCTTCTCCGACGGGGCGCTGGGTTTCGCGTGGGACGCCACGGACATCGAGATCGGCCTGAACGCGATCGGCGGCTTCTCCACGACCACCCTCAGCTACATCGTCACCGTCTCGAGCTTCTCGCAGGCCGCCTGCCTCGATGGCGGCTCCACCTGCCTGGTGGCCTATTCCGGCTTCGGCGATCCCATCGGCCGCGGTGGCGACATCAGCAGCCTGTCGGCCCCCTTGAGCCCCTTCGGCGCCTTCAGCCTGTCGGGCTTCGGGGCCTCGTTCGGATCCCTGGGCGGGTCTAACCTGATCGGCGGCGTGAACTTCACGCCGCAGACGCTCACCACCCCGGAGCTCGACCAGAACGGCGACGTGGTCCTGACGCAGAACGGCGTGCCGGAGCCGGCGACCTGGATGAGCCTGATCCTCGGCTTCGGGCTTCTGGGAACGGCGTTGCGGCGCCGGCGCGTTCTCGCCTACACATGAGGCATGGACGACAACGCGCAGCCTAAGGACCCTCAATCGAGGACCTACGCCTACCGCGCGTTCATCAGCTACAGCCATCGCGACAAGGCCGTTGCGACGCGGCTCCACCGGACGGTGGAGTCGTATCGCATTCCGGCGAAGCTCGTGGGCACGATCACCCCGGTAGGCGAGGTCCCAAAGCGTCTCGCGCCGGTCTTCCGCGACCGCGACGAACTGCCGGCGTCCGCCGACCTCGGGGGCGAGTTGAGCGCCGCCCTGCGCAAGTCGATGTTCCTGATGGTGATCTGCTCGCCTGCGTCGGCGAAGTCGCACTGGGTCGACCAGGAAATCCTGCAGTTCAAGCGGATGCACGGCGACACCCGGGTGCTCGCCCTGATCGTCGGCGGCACGCCCTACGCATCCGACATGCCGGGCCGCGAAGACGAGGAATGCTTCCCGCGGAGCCTGCGGTTCAAGCTGGGGGCGGACGGCGAGCTCTCCGAGGTTCCGGCCGAGCCCATCGCGGCCGACATCCGGACCGACGGCGATGGCCGGCGCCTGGCTCACCTGAAGCTGATCGCCGGTCTCACCGGGGTGAAGCTGGCCGACCTGGTGCAGCGGGAAACCCAGCGCCGCATGCGGCGGCTGGCGATGGTCGCCACCGGGGCGATGTGCGGCATGGTGATCACCGGCGGCCTGGCGTTCTACGCCAATGCGAGCCGCATCGAAGCCAACCGGCAGCGGGTGATCGCCCAGAAGGAGGCGGCTGCCGCCCGCGCAGCGTCGGACTATCTGGTGGGGACCTTCGAGCTCTCCAATCCGGCCACCGAAAATCCCCGCACGATCACAGCCTTGACGATCCTCGGCCGAAGCGCCGAGCGGGCGCGAACCGAACTGTCCAACCAGCCGGCCATCCAGGTGCGGCTGATCGGCACTCTGGGGCGCGCCTACAACAACCTGGGCCTGATGAACGAGGCCCGCTCCTCCCTCGAAGCGTCGCTTCCGGTGATCGAGAAGACCGGTGCGGACGGCGCGGAGGCGATGCTGATCCTCGCGACGACCTATTGGAAGCAGGGCCATCTCGACAAGGCGATGGCGACGGCGCGACGCGCGGAAGCGCTGGTGGGTCCGCCCACCAAGCAGAACGCATCGCTCCGCGCCCAGGCGGCGCTCACCGAAGGTCGAATCTACAGGGCGTCGTCCAACGTCAGCGCCGGGGTCAAGGCCTTCGACCGCGCCCTGGCCCTCTACCGCGCCAGCGACGACGTCCAGCCCAGGGCCATGGCCCAGGCGCTGAACAATCGTGGCCTGATGCTGTCCGACGACGGGCAGTTCCAGGCGGCCGAAAAATCGCTGAGCGAGTCCCTGGCGCTCTATCGCCGCGCGGTGGGCGACAACCACGTCCTCACGGGCCAGGCCTGGTACGCGCTCGCGCAGAATTCGCTGAACGCCGGCCATTTCGCGCCGGCCGAGGGCCAGATCGCCAATGCCCTGAAAATCGAGCGCGCGGTCTTGGATCCGGGCAACCTGAACATCGCCGACGCCTTGTCGCTGCAGGGCCAGATCCTGGAGGGCCTGGGCAAGCTGCCGCAGGCAGAGAAATCGCTGCGCGACGCGGTTTCGACCTATCGGAAGGCATTCGGCCGGCCGCATTACGAGATCGGTATCGCCGAGGTCTATCTGGGGCTAATCCAGTCGAAACGCGGCGACACCAAGGGGGCGCTGGCCACCCTCGACGACGCCAAGCACAACTACGACATCGGCTATGGCAAGATCCATCCGAACCACGGCGACCTGCTGGTCAACCGCGCCACGGTGCTGGCCAGGGCGGGCCGGATGGCGGAGGCGCGCAAGGACTGCGCCGCCGGGGTGGAGATCCTGAAGCAGACCCTCGGTGCGGATGCGAGCTTCACCAAGTCCTCGGCGGAAACCTGCCGCAAGGTGGCGCCGGTCTAGACCCTGTCCCCGGTTTGATTGAATCAATCAAGACGGGGGAGAACTGGGTCGCCACTCTTGAATCTAAGGCACGATTCAGCGGGCAGGTGATTCCACCTGACCCCATCGTGCTTCAGCCCAGTGCAGACCGCGGATCGCGCCGCGCGCCGCGTCGCGAGGATTGCGCCGGTTCCGGCGCGCTGGCGGCGGCCTCCGCCACCGGGGCGCGGGTGAGGCCGTAGAGGGGGAAGATCCCGTAGCCCTTGGCCAGCGAGACCTTGCCCACATAGTTGCAGAGGAAGCGCCCCGGCGCGTCCATCTCCAGGACCGCGGCGAAGGACTCGGTGACGTAGACGCTCCCGGACGGGGTCACCGGCTCGATCCGCGCGGCGCGGGAGACCTCGGTGCCGTAGTGGGCGACCCCGCGCCGGATGGGGTCGAAG